>Ga0233425_10007353_pt1 | contig 15556 bp, 20 predicted proteins | sample Watercolumn_Towu_2_FD_181712 | JGI IMG/M metagenome (GOLD analysis project Ga0233425, IMG submission 181712) | Freshwater microbial communities from Lake Towuti, South Sulawesi, Indonesia - Watercolumn_Towuti2014_140_MG | ecosystem: Environmental > Aquatic > Freshwater > Lake | place...
CGCCAGATGACCGCCGCCGAATTGGCATCCATCATCGACAAACGCCACAGGCTTCGCCGGCAAGCCAAGGAATCTCATGCACGACGGACCCTGCGGGCTCTCGAATGAATCCGACAAAGTAGAACTAGGGCCTTCCGTTAGCGAGGGTAATGCCGCAGCCGCGGTATAGTTCGCTCACCGATCACTGTGCGAGGTTGTAAACGACGGTGACCACTACGCGGGCGGTCTTCTCGATGGTCGATTTATCGTAAGTGCCGCCGTAGTCTTCGTCGCCCACCTCGCCGCCTACCGGCAGGATATAGAAGGCGCCTTGCGAGGCGGAGCGTATCGATCCGATCATGACCTCGTCGTTCCGGACGAACTCCCGCGCCCGCGCCTTGGCGTTCTGGGTCGCGGCTGCGATCAGCGACATCTTGACCTCCTCCAGTCCGTTGACCAGATAGGAAGGCGCCGCCGCCGTCAGGGGATGGTTGTCCGCCCGCAGTTGCAGCAGGTCCTTGCTGGCGGCGGTGATCTTGTCCAGGTCGAGGCTGGCGATGCGAATTTCCTGCACCGCATCGAAGCCGTGCTGCACCCGGCGCTGCTGGCCGTTGTCCAGATATTCCTCGTCGTAGCGGGGCCGGACCGCCTCGTTGCCCTCCTGCCGACTCGTCCCATCCAGGCCGTGGGCATCGAGAAACTCGATTAGCAAGGGACGTTCCTTGCGCAGTTCGTCCAGCGCTTCGGCGATGGTCTCGCCCTGGGTGCTTATGGTGACCACCCATTCCGCTCGGTCCGCCCTCACCGGCTTTTCCGCCAGCCCCTTGACCGTGATGGTCTGCTGCCCGGTCACCGCCCGCTTGGCTTGTACCCCGAGTATGAAGGCGGCGCAGGCCATGCCCAGGGCGAGCGATATGCCCAATATGGCCATGGCGCGGGACAACTGCTTATCTTCCATCTAAATCCCCTGGTTTGAATTGTTCGAAAGACCTGCGAGGGGCAGGTTGCCTATATCGATGTTTATGTAGGATGGGTTGAGTTTACGAAACCCATCGTTCGAGTCATCGCGAGCGATGCGCCTCCTTGCGTCGGCACATCTTATGTGGGCTTGGGCTTACCTCAGTTCAACCTGTGCTGGTATCTTTCCGTTCAAGACCTCAAACATGAGGTTATCGCGCCAAACCAGTCCTATTTGCGCCTCAAATGAATCGCTCGGATTAAGCCGCCCAGAGTAAACGCCAAGCAGCCTCCACGAAATCGGGCGTTCGATTACGCTAGCCTTATTTGTCGCTCGATCCAGTGAATAATGTCGCCAGTTCGATATCGCAAGGCACGGAGCACCAGACATTCCTTCTCGAGTCGCAGTGTCGACATAGAAGTACCGGTTAATCCCATCGCCAAACTCAAGAGACGACGCAAGACTTGCACGCTTCCAGATTGCCATGAAGCCGTTAGCTGATAGTCCAAGCGGATAACCTGGCAAAAATATGTCGTCTCCAAGATCTATGAACATATTAGGGTCATTACCACCTGGATCTTGGAAATCCTTAGCCTTCCCCTTGTGTTTATCTTCAATAGGCAATACTCCTATATCGACTGCCTGACCTTCGTCGGGATGTTGAAACCACATGGCAACACCAGTCGATGGATGCGCGAGTAAATATGTAACTGCGTGCCACCGAACGCCCGCGTCCGTTAATGAACTGAAGTAGAAGCGACACTGGTTGGGCACGGCAGCACTCGAATGCCTCGGCTGTCCAGTCAACGGATGTCGACCGGACAACACGTGCCAATTTGTGACGATATGCCACCTTGATTTGTGCTTATAGAAAAATCCTGTGCCAGTGCCAAGCAAATTGTCGTCGCACAGAAGCTCAAGCTTTGTGACTGATAAGCTAAGGAAATGACCGGTGGCAGCCATGTTCGTTGTCGAGCCTTTTACGTGAACCTAACAGTTCGTTCAGCCCGCGTAGGAAAGGCTGAGCTTGCGAAGCCCATCGCCCGCGATCGATGCGCTTCGTTCCTCAGCACCCGTGGGATCATGCGGCGAGTTCGCAATACTCGACGATCGTCGAAGGGGCGGGAATAGGAAGGCCATCCTCTCGCAATCCTTTCATATACAGCGAAATGGCTTCGCGGATATTCTGTTCGATTTCTTCGACGGTATTCCCGGTCGTAATGCAGCCGGGCAGGTCCGGGACATACGCGGAATAGTTTCCTTCGGCCTTTTCGATGATGACGGCATATCTCATGAAATTACCTCCTGATCTGTGCTTGCTTCATGATACTGTTCAGCGTTCCCGGTGCCAGATCGTCGCTCGGCGTGCTGGGAACCGTGACTCTTCCGGGTTTCGTCGGGTGCTTGTATTGGCGATGGCTGCCCCTTGTGCTGACGAGAAACCATCCGTCGTCAGCCAGTAGTCGAAGGATTTCCGATACCTTCATACGTTGCTTCTCCTCGCTTGTCCATGAGTTGTCGAGTGCCGCGGATGCTGGGATGACGAAGGAATCCCCGCATTCTCCCCGGAAAGCCGGGATTCGCTGCCGCTCGTCCCGGCCTACAAAACCTCCGCCGATTTTCCCCCAGCCCTCCGATACTCCTCCTCCGTCAAGGTCTGGAAGCTGTCCGGGTGCTTGAGGTCGAAGTCTTTGACGTGGCGGCGGATGGCGGGGTCGAAGCCGGTTTCCCTCAGTTCGTGGATGAAGTTCTTGAATTCGTGGCGGCGCTTGACGGCGGTGGCGGTGCTGGTGGGGCTGAGGCGGTAGTCGGCGACGATCTTGCCGCCGCGGGGGGCGTCGGTGCCGCGGTCGTCGGTGTAGTACTGGGACAGCACCAAGAGGCGGGTGCCGAGGAAGCAGGCTTCCTCCAGATCGTGGGTGACGAAGAAGGTGGTCAGCCGTTCCCGCTCCCACAGTTCCAGCAGGAACACCTGCAGGTCTTCCCGGGTGTCCGGGTCGAGGGCGCCGAAGGGTTCGTCCATCAGCAGTACCGGCGGCTTCATGATCAGCGCCTGGGCGATGGCCACCCGCTGCTGCATGCCGCCGGACAGTTCATGGGGATACTTGCCGGCGGCATCGCCGAGGCGCACCCGTTCCAATAAGTCCAAGGCCTCGTCCTTGTCCTCCTGTTTCGGTTTGGACCAGGGCAGCCAACTCCAGGGTTGTTGGAGCCGCCGGCCCAGCAGCACGTTGTCCAGCACGGTCAGGTGGGGATAGAGGGAATAGCGCTGGAATACGATGCCACGGCGGGGATCGGGGAAGCCGGCGGCCTGGCCTTCGATCAGCACGCTGCCGCGGGTAGGCTGTTCCTGACCCAGGATCAGCCTTAACAAAGTGGACTTGCCGCAGCCGGACGGCCCCACCAGGGCGCAGAACTCGCCTGCGGAGACGCACAGGTCCACGTTGTCCAGCACGGCGCGGCCGTCGTAGACCTTGTAGCAGTCCTCGATGTGAATCTTTTTGGGGGCCGTCATTTGCAGTCTCCATACCAGCGGAACAGCCGGCGGTTGCAGAGCCTGAGCAAATAGTCGAACAGGAAGCCCAGCAGGGTGATCCAGGCGACGTAGGGGATGATGGTGTCCATGGCCAGGTAGCGGCGCACCAGGAAGATGCGGTAACCCAGCCCTTCAGTGGCGGCGATGGCTTCGGCGGAGATCAAAAACAGCCAGGCGCCGCCCAGCACCAGCCGGAGGGATTCCAGGGCGCGGGGCAGGATCTGCGGCAGCACGATGCGGTAGGTGAGGGCGGTGGCCGAGGCGCCGAGGGTGGCGGATTTGACGATCTGCTCGGTGGGGATGGCGCGCACCGCCAGGGTGATGTCGCGGGTCAGCACCGGGTAGGTTCCGATGAAGATCAGCGCCACCTTAGCCGCTTCGTCCACCCCCAGAGAAATGAACAAGATGGGCAGGATGGCCAGGGGCGGGATCATGGATACCACCACCAGGAATCCGGAGAACAGCGCGCTCAGGCCGGGAAACAGCCCGATATTGAGCCCGGACAACAGCGCCAGCACCAGTGCCAGGCCGACGCCCTCGCCGAGCCGGGTGAGGCTGGCCAGGGTATCGTGCCACAGCACGACCTGACCGGTGCGCTTGTCCGGCACCAACGCCACCTGCTTCACCGCATCGATCATCTGGCTGAGGCCGGGCAACAGCTTGTCGTCCGGATTTTCGGCGTGGCGCAGATCGGAGGCGACGGCGTAGGCAAGGATCGCCAGCAGAAAGGGCAGGGCCGCCAGGGTGTAGCGCAGCCAGATCGGCGGCTGAGCGTTCAGGCCCCAGAATTTGGGTGTGGGCATGGTGGTGTTTGAATTACCCCCGTTTGATTTTCTTGTATTCATCGACCGCGTCTTCGTCGATCGTTACTATTGCGGATTCGGCCCAATGAACATTGGAGCCTCGCTTTTTAACTCCAGAGACCCAGTATTCTTCGCCGCTTTGTTCTTCATAGAAATTTCCAGATATGCCACCGCCCCGGATCTTTTTGAGCACTTTATCCCGGTAATAGATGGTTTTTCCTGATTTGGAAAAGGTTACCCAGCCGATTCTTCCTTGAACGCCGTCGATGCTGCTGTCCTTGCTTTCGACATACATCACGCGTTTTTTCAATCCAAGAGTTAGCTGGTTTTTCATTAATTCAAGTAACAGTCCGATCAACAGAGCTTTGTTTAACGGCGATAGCCTGATTCTGTCGCCCGACTTGGGTAGCCTGGAGAACGAAGCGCACCGGTTGCGAACTATACGGCCCGAACGATGGGCTTCGTAAACGCAGTCCATCTACGTGCTTCCGCACGGCCTATTCGGGCTGCTGTTCTGAATTACCGAAGTCTTCGGCAAAGGCCTTAACGCACAAATTACAGATGGTGGCATACTCACTGCAAAACATGCCGGTTACGCCCTCGTCAGAACGTGATCGGCGGCAAAACGAGCATCTCCATTGTTCCCTCTCTTCTTCGAGAAGCTTGAGGACTTCGTCTTCCTCGTAATTTGTTGGAATCCATTTGGCACTTATCCCTTGGTAATGCCATTCGGCGATTTCCTTGATTTCTTCGATGGTCTTGGCGGTCTGAACCGCGCATAGAGGTTCCCAGTCGCTATTGCAGTGCGAAAGATGATATTCGGAGGTTTCCACGTTCTTGCAGATGGCTAACTGTGGTACCGCTCCCAGCCATTCTCCGCCGACATTCAAGGTCCTTCTGTCGAAAAAAGTCACAGAAGAATCAACCACCGCATATTCGACGACGTATGATGGAATAAACAAGCTAATTGGTGGTTTATCCATGCGGTTTCTCATTGGCCGTAGGGTGTGCTGAGGCACGAAGCGCACCGATCGTGAACCAACCGGCCCGAACGATGGGCTTCGTGAACTCAGCCCGTCCTACCCGAATTGGTTTTACCTATGCTGGCCGATGTCTTCTGGTACGTATTCATATTTTTCATAGCGTTCTACGAAGAATTCTGCGAGCGATAGCCTGCTCTGGTACATTTCTGACCATACTTCGTATCCATCTATTAGATCATCACCATCTTGTTGATACGATTCCATGTGCGGATGTACGGCAAAGTTGTTGGTTTTTGCATATCGCTCGGACTCTTTTTCGGCTTTCTGGAAGGCCTCGTCGTAATTCTCGCCCGAGAACACCACAATACATTCCTCGAATATATTGGCGCCATCGTTTTCGACTCCGAAATGAAACAGCGATCTAACGGCGAACCAACTATTCATTTCTACCTGTTCCTAAAGGTGAAGTAGCAGAATCTTGTAGAACGGCAGGGCCATAGGGTGCGCTGAGGAACGAAGCGCACCGGTCGCGAGCAACTTTCCTGGGCCGATGGGTTTCGTAAACTCAGCCAATCCTCCGCGAGTTGGTTTTCTACATGTTGGTTTTTGTCCATCCGATAGCGCCTATTACCCGACCACACGCACCGGATAGCTGGAAAATACGGCATCAACGGTGACGATGGTCATGCCGTCCAAAATCGCTTGGGAAATGATGATCCGGTCGAAGGGGTCGCGATGAACAGCCGGTAGGGTCGCCAAGGCCTCGACATGAACGAGTTCGACAGGCGAAATGGCGAGTCCATTTTCCCTCTGCTGGGTCTTGACCATGTCCTGCCAGGAGACCTCCAACTGCAGTTTTCCCAATTGCTGTTTGATCTGGATTTCCCAGGCCGAGGCCACACTGAGATACAGATGATTCTCCGGGTTTTCGCAGGCTTGCCGGGCCATATCTGAGAGTTTTTCCGGCGCACCGTTGAGCCAAAGGAACACATGGGTGTCCAGCAGCAGCTTCATGCTTCCCGGCCTTGGCCCAGCCAGAAATCCTCGGACAGCTCGGCGTCGAAATCGTCCGCCATGTGGACTTTGCCACGAAATTGGCCGAATACCCGGTTTGCTGATTGATCTGGTTGCGGCGCTTCCTCATACATGACGATGACTTTGGCGCTTTGCGCAGTCACCGTGGCCGGCAGCTGCAAGTGGATCTGCTGCTTTTCGTCAATGTCCGCCATTAGCTCGATGGCTTGCATCGGTTTTCTCCCGGGTAAATCTGGTGCGCCCCGTGTCCAGTATTACGGCTCGAAAACTGGGATTCGCGGGGCTTATCCCAGTCTTCTACGGTTCGGCGCGAGTTGTTGGATTACGCTTCGCTAACCCAACCTACAATTTACCCTCCGCCGCCATCTTCATATAGGTATCGGAAAAGCGCAGCTTCACATTGCGCTTGGAGCCCAGGACGGTTTTGTCGGGGAACTCGATGCCGACGAAGTCGGCGCTGGCGGCGCCGTTGCCGAACAGGCCCTTGGCGAAGCTGAAGTCGCGGACGTGCTGCATGGTTTCCTTGAGGGCCGGGGCGGTGGCGATGTCGAGGGCTTCCTTCGGGGTATAGAACAGCTTGGTGGTGGCCAGCTGGGCCTTGAATTCCGCCTCGGTGGAACCGGCCTGGGCCGCCAGGTCGGCGACGAACTGCTTGGTGTTCTGGTCGCCCTTGGCCAGGATGCCCATCATCTCGAACCAGGCGCCGGTGAGGGCCTTCTTGAGGCGCTCGTCGGCGTCGGTCTTGACCACCATCAGGTCGAGGATTTCCGCCGGGATTTGCGAGGAATCGAAAACCAGTTTGGCGCCCTTGGCATTGCGCACCTGCTGCAGGGGCGGGTTCCAGGTGACCACGGCGTTGGCGGGGGTGGACAGGAACACCGAGGCGATGTCGGCATCGCTCGTGTTGACGGTCTTGATGTCCTTCTCCGACAGGCCGTTCTTGTCCAGGGCGCGGGCCAGCAGGTAGTGGGAGACGGTCAGTTCCACCAGCAGCACGTCGCGGCCCTTGATGTCCTTCACGCTGCTGCCGTTCTTGAGGACGATGCCGTCGTTGCCGTTGCTGTAGTCGCCGACGATGATGACCTGGGAATCCACACCTCCCACCGCCGGGATGTCCAGGGCGTCCATGTTGGTCATGGCGCAGGCCTGGAAGTTGCCGGCGGTGTAGAGGTTGATGGATTCCACGTAGTCGTTGACCAGGGTCATCTCGATCTCGATGCCGTACTTGTCGGCCCATTTCTTCAGGATGCCCTTGGATTGGGCGTAACCCCAGGGCTCCCAGCCGGTGTAGTGGGACCAGCAGGTTTTGAACTTGTCGGCGGCCGGTGCCGGGTTGGCGAAGAAGACCAGCGCCAGGGCGAGCAGGAAGTAGGCTGGAATGACGAAGGAATTCCAGCGCTTCAGTGGATTAACGTGCGTCACTGCTGCATGGTCCATCGGAGCGGTGGTTGGATTTCTGGAGGTATGCATGGCGTATTCTCCTTGGCGGTTATCTTGTCGATCAGCTCGGGGATGCTGGAATTCGCTGCCGCTCATTCCAGCCTACGGGTTCGTTTCCCCTCTCCCGTGGGAGAGGGACTTGTGTAGATAGCCTTGGCCCACGGTGAGAGGCACATTGTCGGCTGCCATCACCCCTCATTGGGCAAGTCCAAAATCTCCAGCCCATAGTGCTTCTCCACCTGCTTGCCCTGTTCCATCTTGTTGATGGCCTCGGCGGCCTGGGCGCTCATGCTGTCCATGTCCAGGATGGATTCGGCCATCTTGGGGAGGGCTTCCTGGCGGAATTTGGAGATGTCGGCGATGGCGGCGGTGATGTCGGCGAAGGATTGCTTGAGCACCTCCATGGACAATTGGGCGGAGGCGGCCTGCTTGTGGATCTCGGTGCCCTGGATGCGCAGCTTGGCGGCGTTTTCGGCGATGAGCTGGTCGGTGGTCTTGTTCACCGCTTCCACCTTCTCCAGCACGATGCGCTGGTTGGCCAGCGCCAGGGCCAGGGTGACGGCAATCTGCAGGGCGTTGAGGGTTACCCCTAAGGCGCGGGTGACGCCGCGGATCAGCTCCTTGTCGTTGCGCTTGATGACTTCCAGGGTCAGCACGCCCTGCTGGCTGACGATGAGCTGTTGCTGCAGGTCCATGATGCGCTGGCGCAAAGGGAATTGGATTTCCTCCTTGAGGAATGGCACCCGAGGGTCGTCGGAGGGCAGCTCGTTTTCCAGCTTTTCGGATAGTACCGCATCCACCGTCTGGGCGTACTGGATCACCTGCTGAAGGGCGCCGGTCATCCCCTGCAAGTGTTTTTGGTCGTCCTCCAGGGTGATGATGTCGCGCTTGAGCTGGTCTCGGCCCTTCTCCAGGCTGGCGACCACGTTGTTGATCACCGATTCGGCGGACTGGTAGCGGGCGAAATACTTGGCCATGGGGGTGCCGACGAAGGGTAGGGAGCCCAGGGTGCGGCGCAGCCAGTTGGCGGAGAAGTCGAACTGGTTGGGGTCCAGTTCTTCGACCTTGGTTTGCAGCTCCACCAGGGACGACGCCACAGGTCCCCCGTCCTCGCCGGTCTTGGCCAGGGTGCTGATGGTCTGCTTGAGCATGGCGGAACGGTGCGAGGCCTTCTTCTGGATCTCCGCCGCCATGGATTCCACCGCCGCGACGCCGCTGCGCTTGTCGTCGATGTCGTTGGGGTCGATCTCCAGCAGCTGCTTGACGGCATCTTCCGCCTTGGCGCGCAGCTCGGTGTTCTGCTCCGGAACCTCCGGCATCTTGGGCAGCAGCAGTTCCTGCTTCAGCGCGTCCTGGGTGATGACCTGCAGGGGTTTGTCTTCGTGGGCGACTATGGCATTCATCGACGATGCTCCTTACGGCTGGGGTTAGTTGTGGGTATAGTCCTGCGCCCGCTCGGCCAGGCGCCGCAGTTCTTCCATGGCCGAGTCGAGCGCCAGCTCTGCCTGGCCCTTCTCGGTGACGACCGTGGCCACCTTGGCGGTGACGTGGTCGATTTCGGTGATGGCCTGCTCGTTCTGCAGCAGCAGTTGCTGCACCAGCTCGATCTGCTCCTCCCGCAGCTTGAGCCGCCGCCGCAGGGTCTCCGCCTCTCCGGCGGCGGTCTTGGACGACTTGTTCTCCAGCTCCTTCAATCGCCCCTGCTCCTCGGCCGGGTCCACGGTGGCGATGCTCTTGAGCGCCAGGTAGACCCGCTCCAGGTTGTCCAGGCTGGCCAGGAACACCTGTTCGGCGATCCCCAGATAGCGGCCGTAGGTCAGTTCGCCCACCGAGAACTTCTCCGCCAGGATTTCCTGGAAGTTGTGGAATTTCTGGTTGAGCAGTTTGATCTGGTGGATGGCCTGGCGCGATTTGACCTCGCGGAGTTTTTCCACCAGCTGGCCGAGCTTGGTGGTGCGCTCCTCCATCAGTTTGCGGTTGGCTTCTTCCAGGTATTGGAGGGAATAGCCCTTGCTGCGCAGCCGTTTCTCGAGCTGCCAGCCAGCCAGCAGCAGCACCGGTCCGGAAGCCGCCAGGCCGAGGGCCAGGGGCGAGGCGAACATCACTGCAGCCATCCCCGCCAGAGTCGCCGCCACTCCCGTGTAGAGGACGACCGGGCTCCCCAGCATGCGCTTGCGCACCGCCTTGTCGATGGATTCCTGGGTGAAGTGTTTTTGGGTGGGGGTGGTCATGGGGCGGCGAAATTTGGGGGACGCATCGGGCAGATATCTATTCGTTTACCGGAACACACCGTAGGTTGGGCAAGAGCGCAGCGTTGCCCAACAAGCCGGTGGGCAGATGGAGCCTGCCCACCCTCCGGGTTGCTTAGGCCAGCGGTTGCGGTGGACCTCTCGAAAATCCGGCGGACTGATGACCATCACGTAGTTGGTTAATTAGCTCTTGAACTGTCCATTCGAGTTCGCCCTGGTTGCACGAATAGTCCTTGATCGTCCTGTATTCGGTGTACGTCGAAAGATTAAAGCCATCTTCGATGTCGTTGAACCAGATAACGGTATTCCCCATGATTGCCACGACCCAGAAACCATTTCCCAAATCGCCCCAAGGGTGTTGGGTCCATTTCTCCGGGACGATTTTGATCATTTCCCATAGCCGTCGCTGCTCGGGGTTCATGCGGGTGTAGGACTCGTTGATTTTGTCCCAGAGCTCCGCTTCAGAAATCGGTTCCCAGTCCATATTTTCTCAGCATCACGTGAATTTCATCACCCGCAAAGCCTTATGGTCATACCCTTCGAAGAATCCTATCCTGCCCTTCAGCTCGCACAGGTCGCGCCCTTCATGGTTGGCAATGAATTCCCGCAATGCCAAATCGATGAGCTCCTGTTTGGTTTTAACCGGCGCGTATTTCAAAGCCTCTTGGATTAGGTCATCGTCCAGGAGGATTTCGGTAGTCATGGGATATTCCTCCGAAGTAGGCGTGGGTTGGGCAAGAACGCAGTGTTGCCCCAAGTTCCGGTGGGCAGATGGAGCCTGCCCACCCTACGGGCCTCAGAAACGTGTGCCTCAAGTGCCATTCAAGATCGCCGTTTGGTATGGAACTAGGTGCATTGGGTGTTGAATCGCTGCGCGATGGCCAATTTGAATGTGGGTTTTCGGACCCACGGCCGAGATACTTTTCTTTGCGTGGCCAAAGAAAAGTATCCAAAAGAAAGGCCACCCCCAGCCGCGAAAGCCCCTGCGCTCCTCGCTTTCGGCAGGGGACGGCAGAGGGCGATCCCTCGCCCTCTGCCGTCGCGCGGCATCCTGCCGCGCCCCTTCGGGCTGATCCTGCCGAAAGCTGCGGTGCTCGGCGCGGCTGCAGGGGCTTGAAAGAGCAAGAGCAAGAGGCGGCGCCAGTGCCGTAGGTTGGGCAAGAGCGCAGCGTTGCCCAACGTTCCGGTGGGCAGATGGAGCCTGCCCACCCTACATTGGATTTCATAAGCTATCCGCCACCAGCACGATCTCCACCCGCGGCAGGCGGTAAGCATAGGCGCGCTCGCTTTCTCCGGGCAATCTCGGCAGGGGGCGGGTGCTGCCGTAGCCGGTGGCGAGGATGCGGGTCTCGGGGATGGCGTGGGTGAGGGTGAGGTAGCGGGCGATGGCTTCGGCGCGGTCTTGGGACAGCTGGCGGTTGGCGTCCTCGTCGCCCCGCAGGCCCGTGTGCCCGCGCACCCGGATGCGGAAATCCGGGTAATGCCCCAGGTTTTCCGCCAGGCTATCCAGTTGCGCCTTATCAGCCAGGGTGAGCTGGTCCGAGCCGCTGGCGAATACGATGGGCCGGATCTTGAGGGTGCCGACCTCCTGCAGCCGTTCCCACTGCTCTTCGGTCAGGGCCGGGAATTCGCCGTCCGCTGCCGGCTGGGGGGCGGGTGCGGCGGGCGCTTGCAGCGACTGGTACAGCTTGCCGACGAAGGCACTGTTGGTGAGCCGGTAAGGATCGCCGCCGGGCAGGGGGTTGGCGCTGAGGCTGCCGAAATCGCGCAGGATGCCGACGCTGGCCTCGATGGTTTCAACCAGCATCTCTTCCCGCTGGGCGCCCTGGCCCAGCAGGCCGAACCAGTGCTTGGCGTTGTCCGCCAGGCTTTGCCATTCCACGCCCTTGAGCAGGCTCGCCACTTCATCTTGCGCCAGACCGGTGGATTGTTGGACCTGCTCCGACAGGGTGTCCGGATGGTCGCGGTAGTCCTTGAGGGTGTTGAAGTATTCCTGCAGCAGCAGTTCCACCGCCTCCGGCTGGGCCTGGGTCAGTTCGCGCCGGGCGATGAGCACGTCGACGATGAGCCGGCGGGTCTTGTCGGTACCCAGCAATCGGTGCACCCCCGGTTCCTTGAGGGCCTTGGACACGTCCGGTTCCCACAGCACAGCGGCATCCGCCTGGTGATCCAGCAGGCGGTGGAGGGCGTCGCCGGAACCGTCGGTCTCCACCCGCCAGGGGCCGGGCTGGCGCAGGGCCGCGATGTCGAAGTGCACGCTGACAGCCTTGAGCAGATGCTCGGAAGGGGATGCCGGGGTGAAGGCGATGCGGGTCTGTTCCAGCGAACGCAGGTCTTCCAGCCGCCCAACCTTGTCTTGCCAGGCCACCAGGGCGTCGCCGCCTTTGGACTCGTCCAGCACCGCGACGATGGTACCGGGGTAGTTGCGGGACCGGCCGTTGAGTACATAGCTGTCGACGGTGGCTACCGCCAGTTGCAAGTCGCCCTTGGCCAGCTTCTCCATGCGCTGGGCGTAATCGGCCTTGTCCTCCACGCACTGCAGGGCGTAGCCCTGCTGGCGCAGGCGCCGTTTCAACTCGGTGGAGCACAGCGGGAAATAGCCCACCCAGCTGTCGACGCCAATGGCGATGCGTTCCTTGACCGCGCCGGCGTCGGAGAACAGGGCGCTCTGATGCTCCTCCCACCAGGGCAGCAAATACTTCCAGCCCAACAGGCCGAGGGTGCCCAAGATCCACAGGGTCACGGCGACCCGGACGTGGACGCTCATGGCTTGAACTGGGTGGCGTCAAAATCGGGCGACTCCGACAAGACGGCTTCCAGGCTGCGGCGCAGGCTCTCCGGGTCGTTGGCGGACTGGTAGAAGGTCAGACCCGGCTGGTTGAGGCTGTGCCTCTCGCGGATGCAGAAACCGATGGTCTCCACCAGTACCGGCGATTCCTTCAGGATTTGCTGGACCATGGGCATGGGATCCTTGTCGGTGGAGCGGCCGTCGGTCACCACCACCAGATGGTATTCGCCGTAGCCGCGCTGGCGATGGGCCTGGGCGGTGAGCTGGCGGTACCCGGTCTGGATGGAGGTGAACAGCGGGGTGTTCTCGTAGGCTTTGATGGCGTTCACCGCCTCGGCGAAGCGGTCGCGGTTGCCGACACCCAAGGGAAGCCGCTCGGACGGCCCGTTGGCGTCGAAGGCGAATAGGCCCAGGTTGGCACTGGCCGGCACCCGCTGGGCGAACTGCAGCACGGCTTCCTTGGCCACCTCGATCTTGCTGCGGCCGCCGCCGCAGTCCTTGTCCCGCATGGAGCCGCTGCCGTCCAGGATCAGGTAATAGTTGACGGCCTGCAGGTCGGCGGCGGGGGCCGCGCCTTCCTGCTGCAGCGCCGGCCAGCGGTCGTCGGCGGGACGCTGCCCGTAGTATTCGCCGGCCGCTGCGGGCAGGGTAGCCAGCAGGCCGATCAGCCCCAATGCCGTCGAAATAGGGAACCCTCTCCCTGTGGGAGAGGGCAGGGTGAGGGCCAAAGCGGGTGAAGTTTCGGCGAGTTTGTCGCAAGCGCGAGGCGCCCCGGCCCTCACCCCAACCGGCTCCGCCCCCCTCGCTTCGCTCTCCCCGCAGGGAGAGGGGCTTAATTCAACACCATTGCTTCTCCCAGAGGGAGAGGGTACGTTGCCGGACATTGCTTTCGCGATCCTGAGCAGTTTCATGGCCGCCTCCTACAAGGGTTTGAACACCGCTTCTTCGGCTTCCATCTGCAGGATGCGGAATTCCACCCGCATGTTGCTGCGCCATTCCTCCTCGCTCTTGGGCGGACAGGGGTCGTTGCCGCACAGCCCGCTCTTGGGCGAGGCGATGCCGTGGCCCACCACCGCGAACTGGCTGGCATCGAGGCTGATGCCCTTGGAGGATGCGTACTGGATGATGCTGTCGCGCACCCCCTGGGCGCGGCCCAGGCTTAGATTCTTGGCGCTCTGCTTGATCTGGCCCAGCACCAGGGGCGGGGCATTTTCCTTCTGTTTGCGCAGATACCCTAACGGGTCGGAATGGCCTTCCACGGTGATGACCGCGCCGCCGTAAGTGGAGGCCAGCGAGATCACCTTGTCGAAGGCGTCCTTGTAGAGATCGGCGGAGAAACCGGTCTGGTTGGGGGTGAAGTAGACCTCAAAGGAGAACAGCTCGCCCTGGCGCAGGGCGCCTTGCTGCTGGCGCTTGGTCACCACGTTGGCGACCTGGGCCTCGTCGAAACGGGGCGCCTCGGCCCTGTCCACCCAGTTCAGGCCGGTCTTCAGCAGGGCGTAGTTCCACTGGGCCGAGGCGAAGCGGACATCGCCCCTGACCAGGCCCAGCTTGGCCAGGCCGGCTTGGGCTTCCTGGTTCAGCACGTCCATGCGGCGCGGGAAGTTGGGCTGGGCGAAGAACTTGACGTTGCCGTCGAAGCCGACGAATTCGGCATCGTGATACATGCCCACGGTGTCGGCCACCGCCTGTTCGCTGTCCAAAAGCGCCTTGGCCGCGGCCTTGACCGCCTTGTCGTACTCCGGCGCGTGCTTGGGCTTGTCCGCCATCAGGCCGCGGGTGGCCTCATCGGCCTGCAGCAAGCCGCGCACGAACTTCTCCACCAGGTCCTTGTGGGCCTGGAAATAGTCGGATCGCACCGCGTAGACGTCGGCGATCACCCGGTTGGCGGTCTTGGTGGATACCAGGATCTTGGCGCCCTTCACCGAATCCTCGCTGCCGGTGCCGACGCTGCCGCCGGACGTGAGCGCCAGGGCGTCGGGGATGATCACGAAGGCGGCATCCACCCCCTGGCCGCGGAAGGCTTCCGGCGGGGTCTCGCTGGTGCCGGTGAGGTCCTTGGTCCACACCAGCTTCACGTCCTCCGGCGACAGCCCGGCGTCGGCGAGCACCCGCAAAAGGTAATCCACATGGGGGCCGAAGGCCTGCAGGGCGATGGTCTTGCCCTTCAGGTCGGCGGCGGTCTGGATGCCGTCCTTCACCACCAGGGCGTCGCCGCCCGCCGACCAGGTCATCTGGTAGACGATCACCGGCTTGGTGCGCGGATCCCTGTTGAGCAGGTCGGAAGCCTGGTTGAGCATGCCGATGGTGCCGCGCAGATAGGGCGTCTCGCCCTTGAGGTAGTCGGCCACCTGCTTGGCGAAGGCATCCTCCCGCACCAGCCGCAGCGACAGCCCCAGCTTGCCGAAGATGCTGTCCGGCTGGGTCAGGGTGCCGTCGCCGTTGCCGTGCACCGTGGCGATGTCGCCGCCCCAGGTGATCAGGGGCACGTTGACCTGGGCGCCGGACTTGACCGCCCCCACGGGTTCCTTCACCAACCGGTCCATGGGCTGCACCGCCACCGGCGTCACCGCCGGCAGCCCCAGCGACCACAAGGTCAGACTCAACAGCAGACTCCAGCGCAATCGGTACATGGCGGTACTCCAATGGGTTGGCGAAACTAGTAGTTCGTTCCGTTAAATAGTTTACAAACTAGCGATTGTTCGGCATGCTGGGTTCGGGACTAAGACCGGGATCGAACATGGCGAGAGAAACAGGGCGTGCTGCGTTGATATTGTCGGACGAG
>Ga0233425_10007354_pt1 | contig 15554 bp, 14 predicted proteins | sample Watercolumn_Towu_2_FD_181712 | JGI IMG/M metagenome (GOLD analysis project Ga0233425, IMG submission 181712) | Freshwater microbial communities from Lake Towuti, South Sulawesi, Indonesia - Watercolumn_Towuti2014_140_MG | ecosystem: Environmental > Aquatic > Freshwater > Lake | place...
CTGGTACCTTGCCGAAGGAAGTACCGCCAATGGATTTGATACGTGGATATTAATACAGAATCCAAATGAAACGCCGTCAACGGTAAGGATAACATACATGGATCAAGACTCAAAAACAAGCGAAGAGACGCAGACTATTAGCGCTCACTCAAGGTTCACAAGAAATATAGGCGAACAGATATCAGAAATGAGCAATAAGACCGGTGTATCTACAATGATAGAAGTGATAAGCGGAGAAGGGGTGATAGCAGAAAGATCAATGTATTGGGGCGACGCCGGAGGGCACAATAGTGCTGGGGTAGCCAGTCCTGCCGGGACTTGGTACTTAGCCGAAGGAAGTACTGCTAATAGTTTTGAAACTTGGATTTTGATACAGAATCCGCATGATACGCCTGTGACAGTAGATATCACATATATGGATCAGAACGCTGAAACGGTTAAAGAAACGCAGACAATATCGGCGCATAGCAGATTTACTAGAAACATAGGAGGCCAGATAGCCGCAATGGCTGGCAAGACAGGGGCGTCAACCACAGTGGAATGTGTGTGTGGAGACGGGGTAATAGTGGAACGTGCAATGTATTGGCCCAAAACGGAGGGCACTATTTCGGACGGACACTGTAGCGCTGGAGTCCCCGGATAAGTGACGTAATGAGGGAAAATATCCTCAATGACAAAATTGTGGTTCTACTTATTCTTAAAGAATATTTTTATTCCTTCTATTACAAGGAGTATCGCAAGTAATAAAAGTACTATACTTGTTAGGACAATCGGATCAAATGAAAAATGGCCGGAGACCGAAATTTTAATTGCCCAAGGTTTAACTATCCAGTAAAGGGACAATACAGAGATGGTCATCATAAATACCGACGGAAGAAGGGTGATGGCGTAATTGATTTTATTTTTAAAAAGCCAAACACTAAGGCTTAGAAGAACAAGGCTCGCTAGGAGCTGGTTACTGGATCCAAAAATCGTCCAGAATATTTTCCAAGTTGGAACCGCGCTTACTTGCGCCGCAGCTGGCGTTTTTGAAGCTATTAATGCAGGGAATAAAACAAAGCTTATCGGCAGGACCAATGTAGCGGCCGTAGCCAAGTGTATATTAAACTTTTTCCCTGTTAGTTCCTGAAATATATACCTTCCTAAACGTGTCGCGACATCCAGTGTGTCATAAACAAAAGTGGCGAAGGCAAGGAGCGCGAAATTGAGGGCAAGTTCTCTATTTACCCCAAGACAATTTAAAAATGTCGCGATACCGTTGGCGTAAATCTGGTTTGGATCCTTCAGCTGTTGAGATTGCCCAGTTGTAAGTAAAAGAAGTGTCCCGAGCGCTATAATGGCCACAAAGCTTTCAAGCAGCATGCCTCCGTAACCGATTAATTTTACGTCCGTTTCGTGAGAAACTTGTTTGGATGTAGTGCCAGAACCTACCATGGCGTGAAACCCGGAGCACGCGCCGCATGCAATCGTAGTAAAAAGAAGCGGCATGAGAGGCAGTCCCTGAGGATTGAACCAGTTGGTGTACGCAGGATATTGCACGGTGAAATGCTGTGTGAAATTTCCAACTACAAGTCCGATAAAGCTTGCTCCGGCAGTAAGAGCCAAGAAGAATCCTCCAAGGTAACCCCGCGGCTGAAGAAGCAACCATACCGGTATAATGGACGCGAAAAAGCAGTAAAAAAGCAGTATTATATTCCAAGACACGCGTAAATCAAGGCCGAACAAACTCGGTAGCTTTAGCGGGAATATTGTTCCAAGAGATATGCACAAAAAAACACAAGGGAGAAAAATAAGCGAAGATACAAGAAGAGAGAGATTAACTTTTCTTAGGGTCACGCCCATTATGACAGCAAGTCCTAGATACATCATTGATGACGACGCAACCATAGGACCATGAGCGGCTTCCACGAAGGTGCTGGCTGTGATATCTGTAAAAGCGATGATTATGTAAATCAGGGAGAACCAAAGAAAAAGTAGGAAAAATACAAAGGCGCGCTTGGTCATGTTTTCCTTAATGACCTCGGCAATGGACATGCCTTTGTGGCGAATAGAAGCGGCTATTGTAAGCATATCATGTGTGCCGCCGATAAAAATTCCTCCGAGAATAATCCACAAAACCGCTGGCGCCCACCCGAACCACATTCCGGCCAAAATAGGCCCTATAATAGGTCCGGCGGCGGCGATGGCCGATAAGTGCTGGCCTAGCAGATAGAACTTGTTAGTCGGGACAAAATCAATATTGTCTTTAAACTTATTTGCCGGTGTTATAGTTTTGTTATCAAGACGCAAGAGTTTACTTAAAAAAGTGCCGTAGAGGAAATACCCAAGCAGTAAGAGGCAGAAGCACACAACAGTGAACAAGAGCAGGTTCATATCGGGAATTAGTTTAGGGGTTTAATTTTTTCGTATTTGTTAATAATGCTTACTATTTCTTCTGGCCTCTGCGCGCGAAGAAGCGCATTTCTAAAATTTTCATTCATTATGAGCCGCGACAGTTCAGCTAGAAATCTGAGGTATAGATTCAACTCTTTAAGGTTTGTGCCGATTACAAATATCAAGTGTACCTTTGTCCCGTCAATAGAGTCAAATTCTATACCTTTTTCGGAGCGGCCAAAGCCAAGCACAAATTCGCCGACAGCGTTTGTCCTAGCGTGAGGGATTGCTACTCCACAGCCGATGCCTGTAGAACCGATTTTTTCGCGTTTCAGTATTTCAGCTGTGAAGGCGGCCTTGTCTTTTACTATTCCTTTATCTGCAAAATGAATGGCGATTTCTTTTATAGCATCTTCTTTGTTGGCAGATTTTAGATCAAGCAAACAATGTTCTGGTTTCAAATAACTGGATACTTTCATGTCATACCTCTTTGTAAAGCGCTTCTACTTTTTGCGCATTCTTAACCACGACTACAGGGCAGGGAGCTTCCCTGAAAATTCGTTCTCCTTCGTCAAAGTATGTTTCTTTAATAGAAATGATTTCTTTAAGTTCACCCATTACAAGAAGATCGGCGTTTAACGCCTTTGTTTTACTGACTACCTGTTCGTGAATCACGCCTTCAAGCAATAGGCCTTCATATTGTATTTGTTTAGTGTCCGCCAATTTTTTCGCGCGCTCCAGGAAGTGTTTTCCCTGCTGTTCAAGTTCTCGCTCAAATTCCAATGCCTCGATCTCTACAAAAATTCTGCTCTTTAAAAGGTCATGAAGAGATTTTTTGTCCACTACATACACGGCGGTCAATTTCGCGTTCAAAAGCTTGGCAAGATAGATGGCGTATTTTGTCGTTATTATTGATTGCTCTCCCCCAGTCACAGAAACGACAATATTATTTATGGACATTGGTCCCTCCAAAAGTACTATTTTTTTATTTTTTCTTTGATTAGTTTTAACATCGAGAATGATTCTCTTGATGCTTCATCGAGCCTGTCGCTGATGGACTTAAACGCGTCACGATAATATGGAATGTATATTTTTTCAAGCGCGTTGACCTTGCGCATAGTCTTCTGCAATTCTTTTGCCAACCTCAATAGGGTTATTTTCTTCTCCGCCAATTGTGTTATAAGTTCTAGAATACCCTTAAAACGCTTGATTACTTCATCTACATAAAAACTAACTTCATAAGGGCTATAATAAGGTGGATGCTCGGTTATCGCGAGGTTGATTACAGGCATAGTGACACCCATGATGCGTCGGTTTGATATAGAGATTTCATTATTGATATTAATGGAAAAACTAAGTTCTTCAACTTTTTTCCTACCGGTAGTAACAATGGCTTTATCCGCAATTTCGTAGGCGCCAATGAGCGCTTCGTCCAAATCATTTTGAAGCTTGTTTACAACATGTAGGACCGATGTAAGTTCGTTTAAAAGTATTTTTCTTTTCTCATCTAGTAGTTCATGTCCTTCAGTCGTGAGGACCAAAGATTTTTTTACGTTTAAAAGATTTGTTTTTGTCGCGGCTATATTAATTCGCATAAAGATCTCATATGTGTCTAAAAAAATACCTTTCAGCTTTTTAACTTTCCCGATGGTGATAGTATTTATTCAAATCTTCTTCCCTTATCCTAACGAGCTCGTCTTTTGGTAAGAGCGATATAATATCCCATCCTAAAGATAGGCCGTCTTCGATCGTGCGACGTTCGTTATAATCTTGGCATAGGAACCTTTTTTCGAATTCATCTCCAAATTTAAGATACATATGATCCAGAGGGGTAAGTTCTTCTTCGCCCACAATAGAGGCAAGCGCCCTTATGTCTTTTACCTTCGCGTAACAAGCAAAAAGCTGTGATGCTAGAGCAGGGTGGTCCTCTCTGGTCATGCCCTTGCCGATATTATCCTTCATAAGTCGTGATAATGAAGGCAATCCGGACACCGGAGGATATATCCCCCTGCTGTACATTTCCCTGTCCAAAACAATTTGTCCTTCGGTGATGTACCCTGTGAGATCAGGAATGGGATGAGTTATATCGTCGTTAGGCATTGTTAGTATGGGGATCTGCGTGATGGATCCTTTGATTCCTTTTATCATCCCGGCCCGTTCATAAAGACTGGCAAGGTCACTGTATAAATATCCCGGATATCCTTTACGAGCCGGGATTTCTCCTCGTATTGTGGAGACTTCCCTAAGCGCTTCGCAGTAGTTGGACATGTCCGTCATTAAAACAAGCACGTGCATATTCTTTTTAAACGCGAGATACTCCGCGCATGTGAGCGCAAGGCGCGGAGTCTGTATTCTTTCTATTGACGGGCTGTCGGCAAGGCTTAAAAACATGCTTACCCTCTCAAGTACTCCGGATTCTTCAAAACTATTTTTAAAAAATCTTGCAGTATCATGTTTTACACCCATAGCGACGAATATGACGCAGAAACTTTCTCCCTTTGCGCGTGCCTGACGGGCTATCTGTGTAGCCATAAGATCATGCGGCAAGCCGCTTCCTGAAAAAATAGGCAGTTTCTGCCCTCGCACGAGGGTGTTCATTACATCAATAGATGAGATTCCGGTTTCGATAATATTTTGCGGATAGTCCCTTGCGGTTGGGTTAATGGCAGAACCGTTAATATTAGCCATTTCGTCTGGTACCGGTTTGGGCATGCCGTCAAGGGGATTCCCTAGGCCGTCAAAAACCCTGCCTAGTACCTCTTCCGAAACTCCAAAAAGCATCGGTTGTTCTTTGAAACGTACCTTGCAGTTTTTTAGAGACAATCCGCTGGTTCCTTCGAGAACCTCGACTATGGCGTAACCCTTTCCTACTTCTAATGTCACACCGATTCTGTTTTTTCCGTCGGCATCAACAATCTCGACCAATTCGTTGTATCCGATATTGTGAGTATTGCGGATGATAAAAATCGGTCCTACAATTTCTTCCATGCCGCAATATTCCCGCAGGCTGTACTTATTCACAAATCCTCCGTAAATATTATACGCGCAATTCCTGCAGGGATTCTTTAATTTTATCCGGCAGGAGCGCAAGTTCATCTATATTCTTTTCGGAATATTTTAATCGTAAGCGTATAAGGTCCTGATATACAGGAATGGATTTAATTTCACTTATGTTGATCCCTTCTTTTATGTGGTCATCGCTTGTATGATAAAACGTGATGATGCTTTTTAACATCAAAAACTGTTTTTTTGGTGAAGAGTATGTGTCGTTTGGATCAAACGCGCTTTGTTGTAAAAACGCGTTTTTGAAAATATTGCACACCTCCAAAACAAGACGCTGTCTCTGTGGTAAAACATCCGGCCCAACTAGTTTTACGACTTGAAGAAGCCTTTGTTCTTTTTGAAGAAGTTCCATTATCGTATAACGCATAGAAAGCCAGTCTTTATCGATATTGTTATGCCACCAATTTTTAATGTCTGGTATGTACTCGGAATAGCTGTCTGTCCAACTTATTGACGGATAGTGGCGAGAGTTCGCGAGCTCTCTATCTAGGGCCCAAAAACATCTAACAAAACGTTTTGTATGTGAAGTGACTGGTTCAGAAAAATCACCGCCAGGAGGGGATACGGCGGCTATTATTGTGATGGAGCCATTCTCATTATTTAAAGTCGTGACCTTTCCGGCTCTCTCATAAAACTCTGCCAGACGAGAGGGAAGGTATGCCGGAAATCCTTCTTCAAGAGGCATTTCCTCTAAACGACCGGAAAGTTCTCTTAGAGCCTCAGCCCATCTGGATGTCGAGTCCGCCATAAGCGCTACATTGTAACCCATGTCCCTATAATATTCGGCAAGAGTTATGCCTGTGTAAATACTTGCCTCTCTTGCCGCAACTGGCATGTTGGATGTGTTGGCTATAAATATTGTCCTTTCAAGGAGCGGCCTTTGAGTCCGTGGGTCTATTAGTTTTGGAAAGTGCAGTAGAATGTCAGTCATTTCGTTGCCGCGTTCACCGCAGCCGATATAAATAACGATCTCGGCGTCGCTCCATTTTGCTAGTTGATGTTGGACGACCGTTTTCCCTGTTCCAAATCCGCCGGGTACAGCCACACAACCGCCTTTACCTATTGGGAAAAGGGTATCAATGACCCTCTGTCCCGTCAGGAGCGGTTCTGTGATGGCCAGTTTTGTTTTTAATGGCCTAGGCTCTCTTACCGGCCATTTTTGCAAAAGGCAAACGTCTATATTTTTCTCTTCCACTTGAAGGACGGCTATTTTTTCTTCGATTGTGTAGTCTCCTTCAGGGGCGATCCACTTTAGCTTCCCGCGGTTTTTAGGAGGCAGCATGACCTTATGTTTAACGAGAAACGTTTCTTGCACTTCACCTATAATTTCTCCGGGGTTTATTTCAGTTCCGATTTTTTTTGTGGGAACAAAACGCCATTTTTTATTACGGTCAAGAGCCTTCGCGTGAACTCCCCTGCGTATAAAATAACCTTCTTCTTGTCTTATTACCTCAAGAGGGCGTTGTATTCCGTCATAAATATTGCCTATAAGTCCCGGACCCGTTTCTACATAGAGAGGAAAACCTTGTGTGAATATTGGGTCTCCCGTTTTTATGGAAGTAGTATCTTCGTATACCTGTATATATGCCTTGTCGTTTTTTAAGTGGACCACTTCTCCGACAAGGTGTTCCTCTCCTACTTCCACCATGTCAAGCATTCTCAATTGAGAAACCTCGTCGGCCTCTACCACTGGCCCAACTACGCGGCATATTTTGCCAACTGTTTCCATTAAAAAGCCTCCCTAAGAAGTTTTGTGTATATATCCTCGTAAGCGCGTTTAAATCTTGCCGAGAACCTATTGTCGTATATTAATCTTCCGTCAACAGATTGCGCGAAGACGCCTATGTCGTTAAAAGTGCTTTTCACATAGTTTATTTGAACGCTACTATCGTTTATTCGTATATCCTTGGTTTCTTTCTCGGCAATATCTTTTATGATACTATTGTCTTCTATCGAGTAAAAAATGTCTACTTTGTCACAGCTTATTACATTTATGGATTCTATAATGGCCTTAATCAAAAAGTTTCTATAATCTTCAGATTGCCTGAAACGCGCGCTTAGCTTTTTTACTTCGGACAAAATATTTTCAATTAATTTAACTTTTTCATCCATTGAAGCCCGCTTGGTTTCAATATGGACCGTGGAAAAAACTTGCTCCTTTATTTTTTCGAGATCTTTTTGCAGCGACAGCGCGATTTCCGCTTCCTTTTGCGCGGCGTCTTTATTGCCATTCTCTATGATTTTCTCCGACTCTTTTTTTGCTCGTTCGACTATATCTTGTGCCTGCAAAATAGCCTCGTCGTGGATTTTTAGGCATATCTCTTCCGCGTTTTCTTTTTTTGTTAGCAGATTGACAGTATCATTTTTTGAGTTGAACATAATTATATAGAAATCCCGATAGCCTCTTTTAAAAATTCCCCGGTGCCTCGTCGCTTTGGTGTTATACCGCGTGATGGAAGTTCCAGAATTAACGGCAATTCGTTGTGATAAATCAATTCGTGTAGTGCATCTTTTATTAGGTTAGCCGCCTTTTCAGTGACAAGAATAATCCCAACATCTTTGGTCGCTCGCGCGACACTTAAAGCCTCAAGGGCATCCTGTCTTGAACTAACCTCCCTGGTCACAATACCGGATAATTTGAATCCCAAACTGCTATCTTTATCTGCTATACAGAAAAAAATCATGATACTTTACCTAAAATCATGATGGATATAATTAAACCATAAATAGCGATACCTTCCGCCAAACCCACAAATATAAGCGCTCTTCCGGCTACCTCAGGCTTTTCGCTCATTGCTCCGACAGCGGCAGCGCCCACGTAAGCGACAGCAAAACCCGCGGCGAGAGAGCTAAGTCCTGTTGAAAGCGCCGCGGAAATGAATGCCCATCTAACCTCCGATGGGTCCGTAGAAGCTATCCCCTCGGCGAAAACGGTTTTACATATGGCCAAAATTCCAAAAATAAAAAAAACCTTACAAATATTTCTTAAGATACGCATAAAACCTCCTCGTAGACCTCGCCGCTTTTTTTTTGCGGGTTAAATAAAAATAAATTATAACACAATCCTATTTTATTGAAAGTGGTTTATAAGTGTTTTTCCCAGTCATAAAGAACTTTGAGAAAAACTCATAATAATTTAAACGCAATGACTGTATCGTTACAACCATGCCTTCCAGTACAATTATTAGGATATTGCCTAGTATGATCATAAGAATCGCGAGAAAATCTCCACCTACATTTTTTAAAATCCTAGAAAGCTCAAAAATGGCCAGGAAAAGCCCGGCGTGAGCAAGAGAGAAAGCGGCGATACGTATAAATGAAACAGTATTAGCCAGGTAACCCATAACTATCTCAACCACATCCACTATTCCTTCCATGAAAGACACCATAATGCCATCGTGACTTTTGTGCATAAAATATTCCAAAGACGGTTTTAGAAATAGAAGAAGAATTCCCAAAGAAATCAGGATGACCAGAATTCTCGATATATATTCGTGGGAGACAAAAATTTTACTTAAAAGTCCTATCGCGGCCCAATACACTATACCGCCTATTAGGCCGGCCTTGTCAAATAAAGCTTTTAAATAATTTTTATCCCTAAAGGCATTAATCATGTTTATAATAATCCCGACAGAAATAACAGCTATTCCGAAGACTACACAAACGGCGAATATCCTGGAAATGCTGTTTATCGGCTTAAACCAAATTGATTCAAATTCATAACCAAAATTGCTTCCATAAAGAAGGCCGAAAAAGGCGGAGCTTGTTCCGCAGTATATTAACAAGGAAGCCGCCTGTTTAGCTGTTTCATTTTTGCTACGCAAAAGAAATAGTCCTAGGGTGCATAGCACAAGCCCTTGCCCGAAGTCTCCGAACATAGCGCCGAACATGATCAAAAATGTAATTGCCACAAAAATCGTAGGGTCTATGCTTCCGTACCTGGGAATTCCATAAGATTCTATTAAAAGCTCAAACGGTTTTATAAAAGTTGAATGTTTTAAACGGACAGGGATGTCTTCCTTTGAGATGTTTGTTTCTTCGGGAGATTTTGCCTCAATATATGAACTTTCTGAAACCTTTTTGACTTCCTTTAAAACCCTTTCTTTTTCTTCTAGAGGTACCCAGCCGGACAGAAGAGCGGTTTTTTCGGTTGCGCACGAATATTTCTTTGCGGTTGCGAGAGTTTTCTTCAGGGATACACATGATTTCATTTGTGACAGATCTTTTTTATAGCCCAGTCCAAGACGGCGTATCTCTTCGTTTATGGATGTAAGGTCTTTTTTGTACTCGTCTATTTGTGCGCGCATCTTTTCTTCGGCATCGTGGGAGAGATGTTCAGGTTCATCTGGGTATTCAGTCTTTTCCCACGCGAAGTCTTTTAGTACTTTTTCTATTAGTGCGCTATCTCTTTTTAATCCAAGGACCAAAGTATTTGTGAAACGGCCGTCTTTATGAAAGGGATAGACAAGATGCGGAATATCCGATAGGCTATTCTCAAGGGCGCCTAAACTTTTTTCTTCAACTTTACCTACAGTCGCATCTAGAAAAGTGTATAAAGATCCCCTTTTAACCGGGGACTGCAGGTATCCTTTTAATTGCGATATTATTACTTCTTTTGTTCTTATTGACTCTATAGTCTCTTCTTTTTTTTCAAAAAGAGGAGTTAATTTTTCTTCGAAACCGTCGATCTTCTTCTTTATTTCAAGGCAGGACAGCCTTTCGATATCTTTTTGTGCTTCAAAGGTGATATCAAGCTTTCGAGAAATGCTTTTAATTCTGGCATCCAATTCTTCCCATTCGGAATATTCCTTTTCTATCTGCAGTGGTGATAATTTTCTTAATTCGTCTTCAATATTTCTTACATCCACCGGGTGAAAGATTCCAAGTTGGATAAGATGAGACACCACCTCGTCGACCTTATCTTTAAAAACCGCGATACTTACTAATTCCATCGATGATGTAGTTAGCATAATAAAAACTTAGCCTACAAGTGCCCCTAATTTCTCTTTTCCTAAGCCAAGATGTTTGGCGTAGGCGATTGAAATAATGCGTCTTGTTTCCCAACGTTTTAGGATTAAATACCCAAGTATGGTGCCTATGGTAAACGGATAACCTGCCAGCGTTTTATGAACCTCGTGTAGAAGTATTTCATGAAGAAAATATTCTATCGTGTGTACATTATCTTCTGCCATATTTTTAATTTTTGCGTATGGCCCAAGAGCGACACCTTCGATTATCTTACTCAATCCGTCGGTGGTGTAAAATTGCCGTACGGTATCTTTACTAATGCGGTCTCCCCCGGGGATTACCCAGGAAAGCATATCCCCAAGAGAAAGAGAATAATATTTTCTGAAGCGGATCAACCAGTTAATGTTTTCAATATCTATTTCGATGCCGAGAATCTTTTTAGCTATATTTTTGTCGGTGGACGGAAATTTATCTATCTGTGCTTTTAATCTTTGATAAAAGTCAATGTCCAATGCCGATTCTAAGAAAAATGAAGATTTTTTTTCTTTATAAACATCCCTTACTGCTAGCAAAGCTTTTTTATAGGGGGCTTTATTAAGTTCAAAGATGATTTCTTCAAGGGTGGGGCACATGGCGATTTTTTTATAATTGATATCGTGTAATATGTGTTCTTCGATAATATAATCGTCAAGAATGACCGGTATCTTATTGTGCCATATCCGAAGTATAGTTTTTAACTGCTCAATTTCATATCTTTCCAATAAAAGCGAGACGAAGTTTTTTTCTCTCTTGGTGGATATAGAATGTAGTATTTTTGAGTGAATGCTTATATCATATTTACACATCGTAGACTCAAAAATATCTAAACCTTTTTTCTCGCTGGCGGCATTTTCAGGTAAAGACTTATAAGGTGTATTTTGAAGATAGTCAGACATTTCATAAATATCGCGGGATTCCAGAAGATTATTGAAGACAGCCGGACTGATTAGCTGAGAAAGCATTGCCCTTGTCTTTGCGTTTATGTAGCAGTATGTAGTAAGATCAAGCATAGTTATTGTGAGAAAGATACTATCGTTGAAAATACTTCTCTAGAAATTACGGGTATGTCTTTTTCTCTTTTCTCTCTTAGGAGGATCGCCTCTTCCTTTGCTTTTTTTACAATACTTTCTTTTTCGGCGAGAAATTGCTCTTCTGTCTCTGCTTTTTTCTTATTGGCGGTATCCCCGCAGGCTACCACTGTTTTGGCAATTATTTCTTTAGCCATTTGCCTGGCGAGTAGGATTATATTTTCAGCTTCTTCCCGCGCCCGATTAATTTTTTGAGTAGCTTCTTCCTCTTTTTCTAGAATCTGACTTACAATTTCTTTCATATGAGCCATTTTACTTTAAAAACTATTATAAGTCAATTAAGTCCCAATAAAAAACTCACTGCGATGGTAAACGCGGTGAGTTATAAAAGCGACATTAATGATTCTCAAAGACAAACCTTCATAGAAACTTACAGAACAAAATCTTATATAGGGAAAAATGGTAAAATCTCAATTGATTTTTTACAAGAGGAGGAATGCATAAAACGCTGTTAATGAAAAATCGCGACTGAGAGCTGAGGACGGACAGACCTTAACTGTCCGGACTTGCGGGAGGAAGTCCCTAAGCGCGTTGTTATGCCCGAAATCTCGACGAGCGCTATGTTTCTAGCCTGATAGACTAGCTCGAACAAAAAGAAAAAAACTTGCGGACTCCGAGTAAATCGGAGTGATACTTCTATAAACGGCGTAAATACCTTATCTTTTTTTCGGCGCGCGCAACTAATAAACTGTCGTCTATAGAAGTATCTTTCGTTTCACGAAACCGCAAGCAATGAAAAGCTATCTTATGCCCTCCCGCCCGTAACAAAAATTTGCTCCTGAGCCATTTATGAGCCATATATTTTATAAACCTATGCTCTTTTTGGCGGGTTTGGCGGGTTACTTTCCCTTATGTCCCCTTTGTTCCCTATATGTCCCCTTTGGCGAAATATTTGTTTCTCAATATGTATTTTTGTTATATAATGCGAGCTTGTGAAACTGAGGATAAATATATGCGTCTTACTTGACATATATCTGGGATTGGAGAATCCCAGATACATTTAATTTATATATCTTATTCGCCTGATTTAAAACGGACTCTATATGGGGGAGACTTCTTGAAAGAAATATTAGCTTTTGTTCCATTTTTAATATTGTTCACAATCCTGGGATTCACCAGGATTCAGTCCTATATTGCCACATCCGCAGCAATGTTTGTCACAGGTGTCATGGCTTTATTTTTATGGAAGACGTCGGCGGATATAATATGTTTTTCCGCATTGGAAGGGGTAATTACGGCCTTAATACCCATAATATGGGTGATTTTTGCTGCTGTATTTACCTATTTTGTAAGCGTTGAAACCGGGGCCATGGATGAGATTAAAAACTTTTTAATCCGCATATGTCCTGATTTAAGAATACAGGCGGTGCTCATAGCCTTCTGTTTCGGCGGTTTCCTTGAATCAATTGCAGGATTTGGAACTGCGGTTGCCATTCCCACTGCAATGCTTATTTCTCTTGGATTCGAACCTGTAGCTGCTGCCATTGTCTGCCTCGTTGCCAATTCAGTGCCAGTTGCTTTCGGTGCGCTTGGCATACCTGTTATAGTTCTTTCCAGTCTGACCGGGCTTGATCAGGGGCTATTGACCAATCATGTTGCAATACAGCTCACCTTGTTTGCTTTTTTGGTTCCGCTTGCCATAGTATTGCTTGCGGGCAAGGGGAATAAACCTGAATTCAGGGTTTGCATGGATTCTTTACTTATAGGCATGGCATTTTCCGCCATTCAACTGTTTGTTGCATTCATTGCCGGTCCGGAGCTTGTTGCCATTGCCGCTTCGCTGGGTTCGCTTGTTTTTTATATCATTATTCAGCATTTTCGGAATCCTAAGGCAGAAAGTATTTTATCGAAAAATATTTTTATGGCGCTGGTTCCGTTTATCATTCTTTTAGCTCTGGTAATTATTACACGTCTTTTTGATATTCCCTTTCTAAAAAGATTCCCTTTCCTCATCACACTAGAATTAAAAGGACATCCGGTCAGGATAGATTACCTGACAACTCCCGGTACAATTCTTCTGTTTTCTGCAATTGTCGGAGGTTTCATGCAGGGCATAACCCTGAATAAAATTTCAGGTTTGCTGTTAAAAACATTTCTTAAAATCAAATTATCATGCATCACTATAATTTCAATTCTTATACTTGCCAAAATAATGGGGGCCTCAGGGATGATAACCTCGGTTGCAAAAATGATCGCTTCGATTTCAGGCGTTTTTTTTCCCCTCATCGCCCCGATTCTCGGTGCGATGGGTACTTTTGTCACCGGGAGCGACACCTCATCAAATATTCTCCTTGGTGAACTTCAGAAACAGACTGCGATCTCAACCGGTTTTGACCCTTCATGGGTCGCCGCCTCAAATACTGCAGGAGCAACTGCAGGCAAAATGATATCCCCGCAAAGCATCTCAGTCGCAGCCGCAACCGTTGGTATTGAATCCAGACAGAATGAAATTTTCCGCAAAACATTTTTATATTGTCTTATCTATGTGACAGTTCTTGGAATAATGGTTTATTTTGGGGCCTTGATAATAAAAAACAATTAAAGGAGAATTTATGAACAAACCTTCAATATCAGCAGATACTCTACGAAATATTAATATTTTCTCAAAACTTCCAGACGATGCCCTTGATATAGTTCTGGAAAAACTAAAAAAATCCGAATATAAACCCGAATCAATCCTTTGCTCCGAAGGTGAAAAAGGTGATTGCATGTTCATTATCGAATCCGGAGATGTCAGTGTTTTAAAAACTCTCGAAGACAACAGTCTGATTGAAATAACAACACTCAAGGCAAATGACATTGCTGGAGAAATGGGGCTTTTCGGGGAAATGATACGTTCCGCAACCCTAAAGGCCCGCACTCAGGTGACGGTATGGACACTGAATTACTCAACTTTTGATAAGCTTCTTGACAAGAACGCTTCCATCGCCAGAGGTATACTTTCGCGCCTTACAAGCCGCCTGCACAGGGAAACATCAATGGTTGCAAAACTTCTCGGCCAGGATATAGACCGCCGTTACAAGGTTGCTTTTTTCGATTCCAAACCCTACATGGAAGAGACGTTTAAAAAAGTTAACCCCTATAATTATTCATACAGGTTTTTTGAAGCAAAACTGACTCCTGATACTGTTTCCCTGGCTGCCGGATGCAACTCGGTATGCGTATTTGTAAATGACAGGATAAATGCAGAGGTTGTGGACAATCTTTATTCAATGGGTATTAATCTCATTGCCTTGCGATGTGCAGGATTTAATAATGTAGACCTTGAGGCCTGTAAAAAATGCGGAGTTTCTGTTGTCCGTGTTCCCGCCTATTCCCCTTATGCAGTGGCCGAACATGCCGTGGCTTTGATGATGACATTAAACCGGAGGACCCATCGCGCAAACAACCGCGTCAAGGACGGGAATTTTTCTCTGAACGGTTTTGTCGGGTTTGACATGCACGGCAAAACCGCAGGGATCATGGGTGCGGGTAAAATCGGGAAATGCACCCTGAGTATACTGGCCGGGTTCGGCTGCAGGCTTCTTGTGTATGATCCGTTCCCGGATCCTTCCATTGAAAAAGACTTCAAGGCAAGTTATGTAACCCTTGATACTCTTTTCGCAGAGTCGGACATTATTTCCATTCATGTCCCGCTGACACCGGATAACAGGCACCTGATTAATGCCGCTGCAATCAGCAAAATGAAAAATGGAGTCATGCTTATCAACACAAGCCGGGGGGGGCTGATTGACACGAATGCGCTTCTCGAAGGCCTTAAAACAGGTAAAATAGGATATGCCGGCCTTGACGTTTATGAGGGAGAAAGCGCATATTTTTTTGAAGACACATCGGATAAAGTGATGACAGACGATATATTAGCCAGGCTTCTGACTTTTAATACTGTTATAGTTACAAGTCATCAGGCTTTTCTGACAAAAGAAGCCCTGAATAACATAGCCCAGACGACAGTGGATAACATCCATGAATTCGAAACAGGCAAAAAGGGTGCGGAATTAAAAAATCATGTTTAACCAATCCGGC
>Ga0233425_10007355_pt1 | contig 15553 bp, 11 predicted proteins | sample Watercolumn_Towu_2_FD_181712 | JGI IMG/M metagenome (GOLD analysis project Ga0233425, IMG submission 181712) | Freshwater microbial communities from Lake Towuti, South Sulawesi, Indonesia - Watercolumn_Towuti2014_140_MG | ecosystem: Environmental > Aquatic > Freshwater > Lake | place...
CCAAATATCCCAACTATCAATGAAGGGGAAGTTTCTCAGACATATGGGTGGTCTCCTCAGACTACACAGAGACCAGGTGGCTCTGTTCCTAGAGCTTATGGAAGGAATAAATTATATGGTAATGTGGTCTCTTCTTGGGTAGATCATGGAGGAGCAGCATATGGACAAATAGACCAAGTGCAAACTTTATATGTTTTAGTTCATCTTGGTTTTGGTCCTTTTAATAAATTTATTGAAGGATCATTTGAAATAAATGATCAGCCCATACTATCAGGAACAACTGACGTTGGTTATAAAGGTGTTTATTTATTCACTAGGCTTGGTTATCTAAATCAAGACGCTTTATCAAGTCCTAATGCTACTTTTGATAATGTAGTTGCTACTTTTAATACTAATCAAAAAGTAACTTATTCCAGCCCTGTCACTTATAGAACAGAACGTAATGATTTTTCCCTAGCATTTATATTCATAACATTCCCTACTGGAATATGTTCGATTGATGATAGTGGGAATCCTCAAGTGTGGCCAGTTAAATGTAGAGTAAGTGTTAGGAAAGTTGGGGATATTTCATGGACTGTTATTTCTAAATACCCAGGAAATTTATTGACTATCAGTACAGCTAGATGGTCTGCTGGATATTATGTTTTTGGAAATTGGTATGAATTAACTGCTGGTTCTACTACTTGGACTGATCATACCCCTGGAGATAATTATAGTTGGAGTGGCGGCAAAGAAGCAGTCTGGCAGTGGTTACCTATTGGAGCAACCTATTGTACTTCTATAATTGATTATGTAACTATAAATGCAGCTTCGAAGTCTCCTTATACAACTAATGTTGGATTTTTACAAATTGAACCAGGACAAGAAGGATATTATGATATTAAAGTTGAACGTTTGACTCCTGACAATTCAAGTCCAAGAATATTAAATGTATTTTATTTAACATCAATTGAACTGTATTACTTTGGAAATTTTATTTATCCAAGAAGCGCTTTAATGGCTTTTAAAGCCCTAGCTTCAGATCAGTTATCTGGATCATTAAGAGCTTCTTGTGAAGCGGAATGTTTGCTTGTTAGAGTGTGGAATGGAGCTACCTGGTCAGTTGAGTATAATAATAATCCAGCATGGGTTTGCTATGATGTTTTAACTCAACCAGTATTTAATGATGATTTAACTGTTGCTAGATATGAAGGATTAGATCCATCTGTTTACGATTTTGATTTGGATTCATTTTTAGAGTGGGCTAATTATTGTGATGAATTAATAAATGGAGAAAAAAGAGTTACTTTTAATGGTGTTTTTGATTCTCAACAAGATATGTGGCAAGCTGCTTTGAAAGTGGCTTTTATTGGTAGAGCTTCCATTGTTTGGAATGGAATAACTTTAACAATAGTTGTTGATAAAGCAGCGTCACCTGTTCAAATGTTTTCTGTTGGTAACATTGGACAAGATTCTTTTAAAGAAACATTTCTTTCTTTGGAAGAAAGAGCTTCTGAAATAAGTATTGATTTTATAAATGAAGATAATAACTATGAGATGGATTCTGTTTCTGTTTTTAACTCTGGTATTGAAAGCATTAGCAATAAATCTCAGATTCAAGGTTTTGGTATAACTAACACTAATGAAGCTTGGACTTTTTGTAATTACTTACTCGGTGTAAATAAATATTGCTTAAGGGTTGCTGAATTAACTTTGGATATAAATGCTTTGGCTGCCACCATCGGAGATGTTATTTATATACAGCATGATATTCCTGGTTGGGGAACTGCTGGTGGTAAAATTGTAACCGCCACTTCCAATACAGTGACTCTTGACAAAACAGTTACTTTAGAATCTGGAAAAAGTTATGGGATAATGATTGTTTTAAGTGATGATACTTTAGTAGAAAAAACTATTTCCAGTCCAGCAGGTTCCTATACTACTATTAGCGTCAGTACTGTTTTTTCTAGTATACCAACTCAATATGATAACTACGCTGTTTATGAAACAGCAGTAGCATTAAAAAAATTTAGGATTTTTGATATATCAAGAGATTCAGATCAAATAATAAATTTGAAATTGATAGAATATAACGAAAATGTTTATGATATTGAAGAAGGATTTACTCCTACTGAAAGCATATCTTATACATCCTTGCCTCTTTTTCCAACAGTAACGAGTATTACTTTGGGGGAAGGGACTGGACTAGATGCTTCTGGTGTTGTTTCCAGAACCATAGAAGTCAGTTTTGAAATTGATAATAAAGCTATTAAAAGAAAAGCCGAAGTCTACCTCAAGACAGCTACTGGGTCTTGGATTAAACAAGGAGAAACAAGTACAAATAAATTTATTATTTCAGGAGTTAAAGAAAACACTTATTATGAAGTGACTGTTGTACCTGTTAATATTGGTGGTCAGCTAGGTAATATTAATAATTCACCTGTCGAAGCAATAACAACAACTTTCTTACCTCAATTCGATTCTAACTTAAATAGAAGAGTTTCAGGGCTTCAGATTTTTAATCAAGGAAATTCTGATACCTTTGTTGGTAAAGATTGTAAATTTGTTTGGAATCCTATAACGGTAGTATCAACTGAATATACAGGAGCCAATGAGGAAGTTAATGGTGCTGGATCTGTTTTACCTACAATTTGGTTTAAAGATTATGAAGTAAAAGTTTTTGATAGTTTAGGAACTTTAAGAAGGACAGAATATGTTTTAAATCCAGAATTTACATATTCATATGAAAAGAATTTTGAAGACGGGTCTGGAACTCCTGTTAGAGAATTTACCATTCAAGTTAAGATTAGAGATATTTATTTAAGGATTTCTGAAATAGCTTCCTCTTTGTCTGTAACTAATGATGCTCCAATAGCCCTAACGTCAGTAACCATTACTTCTGGAGTGGGATATTTCATTGCTGAATTTTCTCCAAGTACTGCTCCAGATTTAATGGGGTATAAAGTTTATGCTTCCCAAACACAAGGATTTACTCCAGCCGTTTCTAATATTGTGAATGATGGAGCAGATACTCGGGTTGTTGTTACTCCAGAACGTTCAGGCACATGGTATGTTAGAGTTGCTGCTTATGATACATTTGGTTCCATTGATCTTAACTATTCTGATGAATATACTATAGATGTTGGTAACTGGCTCGAATATTCAGATGTTGAACTTGAATTTATGAAAATGAGTTTTCAGAATGTTTCTTGGGCGCAATTTGCATTGTTTGAAGGATTTGCAGACGAAACAAAAAGAGATTATCCAGATCCATTTTTATATGATGCTCAAATATATAGGAATAGTTTAGTTTCTTTTGATGCTACTGCAAGCCGGACTTCTGGATTTACTAGCAAGACAGTTGTAAATATGACTACCTACACTACTGGGACTTCTACTTCTGTAGGATCTGGTTATTTAACGGACAGCAGTAAAAGTTGGTTTACCAATGAATGTAAAAATCTTACTTTGGTTGATAGTTTAGGCGCTTCTTTTACAGTAAATAGTAGCAGTTCCGACACTTTATATGTTACAGGGACACCTGCTTCTGGCAGCTACTCTCTCAAAACAGCTAATCCATCATATCTAGTAGCCTTTTGCACTTACGAAGATTCGACAGAAGGGGGTGGCACTGGATTTACAAAAATGGAAGTCAGCTTTGATGATGGAGCGAATTGGCAAACAGTCTTAGACACTGAGTTAGGAGTAGATAGCTTGGAAGGTACTATTGCTGTTGGGACTCCTGGAACCGACTATAAAATGAGATTTACTTTAAAGAATGATGAAAATGGTGATGGCCCGATTATTAGAAAAGCCCTAGTTTGTACTGATCCTAGTCCTTGGAGGTTTTAGTGATTCTCGAACAAGATGTAATATTAGGAACTTTCACACATAGAACAGATTATTTGCCAGGTTTATTACAATCTGTCAAAGAGAATTTTCCAGATATACCCTTTATAGTTCAATTAGTAAATCTTCCCATTAATAAAAACATGGAAGAACTGAGGAAAAAGTTTAGTGGATCTAAGAAAAGATACTGGGTTTTTCTTGATGATGATATTAAGTTTTTACATCCAGACACTATAAAGATCGCCCTACAATTTATGATTAAAAACAGATGGGGCTTGACTGGAATATATTCTACTTTTGATCCTAATTACCAAAATGATGTTGAATTAGTTGAGAAAGAAGTTGGATGGATTCCTGGTTATTTTCAAATGGTTGATTCTTTTTTATTTGGAAATGTTCAGCCAGATTTGGATTTACCAGATCCAAATACAGCAATAGACACTTCCTATTGCTGTTCTATTAAATCTAAAGGTGGCAAGATTGGAATTGCTCCTACTGTTTTATATCATCAATGGAAGCCTATTAAAGGGTGGGACGGACAAGAAATTGTAGACAAAACGAATGACTATCTGTTCAAAAAGTGGGGCAGCTTTTATAATCGTTGTATAACTAATTGTGGTTGTGTTGTTGGAAAGGTACCAAATGGACAAGAACCAGGTTCAATCTTTTAGAAAAACAATCAGTTTAGTTTCCATCGTAAAGAATGAGGAGGAGATCCTTGAACGGATGATTGATTCTGTTAAGGATATTGTCGATGAATTTATTATTGTAGATACAGGATCTGAAGATTCCACAAAAGAGATAATTAAGAAATATGGCGATCTATACCAAATAAAGTTTGTTAATTTTGTAGAGACTAAGAATAGGGCGCTTGGACTGGCTACTAGTGATTATATTCTTTTTATGGATGCTGATGAAAGAATTTATAAAGGACTTCATAAACTAGCTTCTTATGCTGATGGTAAAACTGTTGCAGTTTCTTGTAAAATAACAGAAGGGCCAAATAATAATGATGAAGTAGTCTGTAATCAATATGATCGTATCAGACTGTTCAAGAATAATATGGGATGGAAGTTTTATGGTCCTGGAGTACATGAGTATTTATTAGGACCAGGAGAAGTAGTAAAAGATTATGATATTCTTGTCAGACATGAACATATTAAAACTGGTAAAGCTGAATCTTCAAGAGAACGGTTCTTAAGATATATCGAACTTCTAAAAGAAGCCACAGAAAAAAATGATGAAGACTGTAGGGCTTGGTTTTATCTTGCAAGAACATATAAAGACTTAGGAGAAAATGCCCAGTCTATTTCCTATTACTTAAAATATTTAAGTATCCCTAATAATAATTTTAGGGATGAAAAATGGCAAGCTAATTATGATGTAGCTGTTTGTTACAAGTTACTTGGGGAATACTATAAATCAATTTCCTATATAGAAAGATCCATAGATATTTGTGAAAGAGTGGAATCTTATGCTTTACTTGGAGATATATTTTTACAGGAACAAAAATATAAAAAAGCTATTAAAGCATATGTAAGAGGATTAGAGATTGATAATCCGAAAGACATAATTCTTTTTGTTGATCCGAATAAGAAACAATATATTAAAGATCAATTAGTTTTAGCCTATTATGAAGATAAACAATTTGACAAAGCAGAAGAAATTTGTTTTGAATTAGTTAAAAATAGTTTAGATACTCGCCTTAATGAAAATCTTTGGTGGTGCAGGACAAGAACTAAAATGAAGATATTTTTAACACTAGGACAAACACCTGAATCTATATATGGTGGTATCCTTGATAATCAAGGAGTCCACGGAGTAGAAACCACCTATATAGAATTAGCAAATGAATTTTCTAAACTAGGTCATTTTGTCTATTTGTTCTGTTCAACAGAAAAGGAACATATTTACAATAACGTTTATTACGTTCCTTATGAAAATATTAATGATTACATTTTTCTTAATCCAGATGTAATCATTACTTCTCGCTGGTTTGATGCTCTTTATTTAGAAAACAATTCTAAGAAGATTATTTGGCTCCAAGATTCTCATTTCGCAGATCCAAATAGACCAGATGCTTTTCAAGTAGCAAACTTAATCGTTTGTTCCAGCTACTGGCATAAAAATTATATTTCTGAACGTTATGGAAAAGGAGTGGACCAGAATAAAGTAAAAGTTATTCCTCTTGGAATAAGAAAAGAACTTTACAATGATTTAGTTAGTAGAGATTGGAATAAAGTCATTTATAGTTCTAATCCAGATAGAGGGCTTTATCATCTTGCTGATATGTGGGAAGAGATTACTAAAAGATGTCCTAATATCCATCTTTCTATTTGTTATGGATGGGAAGGATTAAGAACTTGGGGACAAGGAAATATAGAATGGGAAAAATCTGTAAGGGAACAACAGAAGAAGGTCACTGAAAAATTACTTTCTTTTGACAATGTTTCTTTTAAAGGAAGATTAACTAAAAAAGAACTTGCTAAAGAAATGATGTCGGTAGGTATGCTGCTTTATCCAAATAATTTTCCAGAAACATTTTGTTTAACTGTTTACGAAGCTAGGTGTGCTGGATTAGTTACTATAACTACAAATTCGGCAGCATTAACCACAACAACTTCTCCAAATGATATTCTTATAGAAGGTTCTCCGTTTACAAAAGAATATCAGAAGAAGTTTATAGAGGAGACTGAAAAACTTTTTAATGATAAAGCAGAATTAAATAATAAATCTTTAAAGAATCGTCATCTTCTATTTTCTAATTGTGATTGGAAAGATATTGCTATTAGTTGGCAAACTACAATTTGGAGTTTAATGTAATGCCTAGTTTACATGAAAGATCTGATGGTAGTTTATATAAAAAGAGATTGGTAGATGAAATACCAGGTCCCACGGGTCCGCAAGGACCACAAGGGAGTGTTGGACCTCAGGGCTATACAGGACCATCTGGAACTACAGGAATGCAGGGCCCTACAGGAAGTATCGGACCACAAGGTCAAACAGGAAGTATTGGTGCTGTTGGACCTCAAGGACCACAAGGAAATGTTGGTGCTCAAGGTACAACGGGGACTGTTGGAAATACAGGATTACAGGGTCCGACAGGAAGTATCGGCGCTCAAGGCACTACTGGCAATATCGGAAATACAGGACCACAAGGCGCAACAGGAAGTATCGGACCACAAGGATCAACAGGGACTATCGGAAATACAGGACCACAAGGTCCGACAGGGGCAGCCGGGGAAGCAGGACCACAGGGCATTACAGGAGTACAGGGACCAACAGGAAATGTTGGAGTACAAGGCGCTCCTGGGGTGCAGGGAAATACAGGGGTTGGCGGGGCAACAGGAACTACAGGATACCAAGGACCAGTTGGTGAAACAGGAGCTGTCGGCCCACAAGGAAATCAGGGAATTACAGGTGTACAAGGAGTACAAGGAATAGCTGGAGTAGCAGGACCACAGGGCATAACAGGCGCTGTCGGAACAGTCGGTGCTCAGGGTGAAACAGGAAGTGTTGGCGTTCAAGGTATAACAGGCGCTGTCGGAACAGTCGGTGCTCAGGGACCAACAGGCACGCAAGGAGAACAGGGAATACGTGGTAATACAGGGGCTATCGGATTACAAGGTTATACAGGAGCAGTTGGTGTTCAAGGCACAACAGGATATACAGGAACAGTTGGACCACAGGGACCAACAGGGGATGTTGGTGTTCAAGGAACTACTGGATATACAGGAAGTATTGGAATACAAGGTTTAACAGGAGTTATTGGTTTACAAGGAAATCAGGGAATTACAGGAATAAGGGGAGTAACAGGAAGTATTGGAATACAAGGTTTGCAGGGTGAAACAGGAAACGTTGGAACTACAGGATTGCAGGGACCAACTGGACTAATAGCTGAATTTCTTACTCATAAACTTGTTCTTGATACTAGTGGCTATATTATGCAAGGCAAGACTGCTTATGGTGATCCTCAACAAGGTATATGGATTGGAAATGATGGTGGAGTTGGTAAAGTAAATATTGGAGGTACTGGTACTAATATGAAATGGACTGGATCCAGTTTAGAAGTAACTGGACCAATTATTGGAACTTCTAATATTCAATCGGGAGCAATTTCTGTATTTGGAGATATAGCAGGACCATCTACAAGAGTACAAGTGAATTTTTCTTCTCAAACTGTATTATCAGGAATTATATTTTCTGATGCAAGTACAGAACAAACAAATGTATTATATTTTTCATGTTTTATAGGGCTTATTTTCGGTTGTTCTTGGTATAGAATTTATTTATACAGAGATTCTACACTTCTCAATTATTGGCAAGTAGATAGTACAATAACAGATATGACTTTTGAATCATTTCCATTCAGTTTTACTTATCCACACACTCCAGGATTATCAAATTATACTTATTATGTGAAAGGATTGTGTGAATCTCAATACCCATATTACAATGGAGTAATGTTTACCCACACATCATTTAAACGTTGAAATAGGAGAGAGATAAAATGTCTCAGTATAAAACAGGAACAGTCAGTATAACAAATGGATCACCAATAGTCACTGGTTCAGGCACAAGTTGGTTAGCTAATGTTTCGAGTGGAGATTCATTTAAGATTAAATCTGAAAACGTTGTTTATTCTATAGCAAGTGTGGATAGCGACCTTCAAATCACCCTGACTATTAGTTATGTTGGAGTCACTGCTTCTGATCTTGAATACCAAATTATAGTAGATTTTACTCCAGGGCTAAATATACCTGAAATATGGGCTAATGATATAGACTGGCCTTACCATTTAACTGTTGGTCTAAGAAAAATTGATACCTTGTTTACTGGATTAATTACAATTTCAAAAACAAGCTGTCGAACTGCCACTACCACTGTATTAGATTGTGCTTACAACAGTACAGCTTTAACATTAACTGCCAATAGTAATGGTGCTATTTCGATAGATGGGGTTTCTTTAGTTGCTAATGATAGGGTTCTAGTTAAAAATCAAAACACACAAACTCAAAATGGAATCTATTTTGTTTCTACTGTTGGAGATGGTACTCATCCATATATTTTAACACGAGCTACAGATTTTAACTCCAGTGCTTATATTAAAGCCGGAGTTTATACCATCATTGAAGAAGGAACTGTTAATGCTGATTCCTGTTGGGTTTTAACAACTGATAATCCAATCACCCTTGATTCTTCAAACTTGATTTTTAAGTGTGCTTATTTTGCAAAAGCAGAATATGCACCAATGACAAGTTGTACAGACCCAGCAACTAATACAGTAGGAACAACTGCTATTGTGGATGCTTATTCTGGAAACGTGGTTACTTTAACCACTACTGGAAATTCCCAAACTCTACAAAGTCCAACAGACACAAGAACTGGATCTAAATTCACAGTTATTAATAATGATACATCTACAAATACTTTAACTGTAAATGGAATAACTATTCCTATTGGTAAAGCTCAGACTTGGATTTGGGATGGAACAGCTTGGGCTGAAATTGATATAGGCATAACCACATTACCAGTTCCAGTTATACAAGGTGGTACTGGATTAGCTACTGTTGCTTTGGGTTCTATTTTAGCAGCTAATTCTTTGAATGTTTTATCTGCTATTACTTCCACTTCTGGTTTAAAAGTATTGCAAAACAGTGATGGAGTTGTTTCTTGGGGATCTACTACAGGAACTGGAAATATTGTTTTTTCTACTTCTCCAACTTTGGTTACCCCAGCACTTGGAACACCTTCTTCTGGAACTTTAACAAACTGCACTTTTCCAACTCTGAATCAAAATACAACAGGAAGTTCTGCTTCACTTTCAATTTCTGGACAGACAGGATTATTAACGTTTACAGGCATTACTTCAACTAATAGAGAAAAGACAGTTAGAAATGCTGCTGATACTTTGCTAGAACTTGGAGGAAGCTATACCCCTACTGGTACTTGGAATTGGACAAGTGCTACTGCTACATGGCCAACCTTTAACCAGAATACAACAGGTACAGCCTACAATATCACTCAATACACAGTTAACCAGAATGTAGGAACAAGCAATAGCCCTACGTTCGCCGGATTAGTTGTTAGTGGTACACAAATATATGGCATTTTGGTTGATGTTACTAACAGTAGTACGGGTAAAGGGTTTTACATTGGTTATTCAACGACTGGCGGAGTAATTAGTGCTCGTGGAGGTGGTCAGGATTTATTCTTTGCTGGGGGAGGAAGCAGTGGGTATGGGGATAAGGGAGTGTTAATTGATACCAATGGCAACATCGGCATTGGAGCTACCACTTTTGGTACATCTGCTGCGGGCGTTTTGGCTATTAAAAATAATACCGCTCCGTCCTCATCACCAGCAGATATGATTCAACTTTATGCTGAGGATGTTGCTGCAAGTTCGGAACTTAAAGTTAGAGATGAAGCTGGGAACGTTACAACATTATCACCGCATAACTTTTCACTGTTCCAACCTGACAAAAGTTACGTTTTCCCATGGAGTTATTACTCCCGAAATGGCTATATCGGTAAGGAGATCAATGTTGATATGTGTGGGGTAGTTAAGGCTATTGAGGAATTATCTGGTAAAAAGTTTATGTATATCCGAGATATTCCAAAGTCTGATTGGGCTGCCAATCAGGAAGAACTGAGGAAAGTTCAAGACGCCAAAATCAAAGAGGCCCAAAACAAAGTAGCGGCTTTGACTTCCAGGATAGACGAGTTGACTGAGGTTATCAAAACATTAGTTGGCGATGATAAGAAAGCTGCTAAAACAGAATTAGAAGAAGTCTCTAAGACTAAAGAAGAAATAGTTATACCAACTGAATATGTTACTAAACCAATCCCACAATGGATTGCAGATAGGCTAAAATAACAGTTATAGTAATGCTATAGGTGAATAGCGTTGACTGAACCATACGATTCGGCTTTAAAACTTGTGGATTATATTGAATCCCTACCATCTTGTCGAGAAAGAGATGAGATGGTAAGAGGGTTGGAAATATTTCTTCTAAGTTGTAAAGAAAAAGAGGATAGAGAAAAACTGGAAAAGGAGGTAAAGAAATGCAAATAAGCTGTCCAAACTGTAATACAAATTATTCAAGCCCAAATACAGACCATGATGGAAAGTGTTTGATGGAAAGACAACCTTGTCCAAAATGTGGTAACAAAAGAGGGCTTGATAAGAGTGTGAAAGTCGGTGAATTGGAAATAAGTTCCGAGATTTTTCATCCAAAAATTCATTTTGTTCATGTGTAGGAGTACGCATATGCTAGAACTATTAATAATTTTATTTGTTTGTTTACAAATCGGGGATGTTTGGCTCACAAATAAAGCTATCAAAAGCGGTAAAGGCCGGGAAGCTAATAAAATTGCAGCTTTATTTATGAATAAATTTGGTGTGATTTTGGGATTATTAATTATAAAGTTTATTGCCGGAATTATATTAGTTACCCTATTATATTTTATATATGATAAAGCAAATACCAATTTATTATTATTTTGTTTTTCTATTATTAATATTGTGTATGCAATTGTTGTTTACAATAATTTTAAGATAGCAAAATAAGATCTAGGACTTGACTTTTCGTCGTAGTCACTTTAATTTTTAGGAGAATTTTAAAAAATGGGACCTTATTTAGTTACTATTGTTGGCTGTTTATTAGCTTTCTTGCTCACGTTGTTATTAAGCATAGTAAAGTCCTTGAAAAAAGATATGAACAATCAGCATGAGGAGATTCAGAAACAATTTGATGTGTTGTCAAATAAGATAAATCTTTGTGTAACCGAAAATAACTGTAAGGAAAACCAAGCTGATTGTAGAAATGTTTTTTTACAATTAAAAGCTGCTGAAGAAAAGGAGACTCTTGCCAGAAGAGAAGGTACACAAAAACAATTGGAATGCTTATCTATGGAGATAAAAAGTATATCTACTGATTTTAAAGAACTTTGTAAGTGTTTGTATTTGTATACGGAGGGAAAATGTCCAGAGAAATAGTTTTATCAACTAATGAAATCAACCACAAAAGACAATTTATTTTAGCCTGGGTTTTATTGATCGCCATATTTACAGTTATTTTGAGTGTCTTGTTTATTCAATTTTATCCATTTAATCCTGTAGATTTTCATAGTGTAGCTGTAGAAGGAAATAATATTAAAGCTGGTAATCCTATTTCTTATATATTAACTATGGATAAACATACTGTTAGAGTCCCTAGGATTTCACGGTTTTTAGAATCGAAAGAAGACCCAACTATGGAAATATCTCTTGGTTCACTTTTAAATGGTTCTTCAAAAATTAGTGATAAGAAGAAAGTAGTTTTTTTGGAATTACCAAAATACATAAAACCAGGAGAGTATAGAATAAAGGCAATTGCTGTTTATGATTATTTTGGGGTAAGAGAAGTGGAAAAACGTTATTATTCCTCATATTTTACAATTAGCAGATAAAGGAGGTTACATGTTAGCTACTCTTATTGGTGGATTGCTTGGAGGAATTTTTAGATGTATTCCAGAGATTCTTAATTTTTTTGATAAGAAGAATGAGAGAAGTCATGAATTAGCTATGCAAGATAAGGCTATGGAGTTCCAAAAGATCAAAGGAGATCAACAAATAGAAGAAATAAAAGCTCAGGGTCAGGCTGATTGGGATAAAGGATCGCTCGAAACTTTAAAAGAAGCTATTAAAAGTCAACAAGTATCCTTTACTCCAACTGGTATTAAATGGGTTGATGGGTTAATGGCTTTCACTGTTTTTATGGTTACAACAGTCCGGCCAGTAATTACTTATATTGTGATTGGTTTGTATGTAACTGCCAAAATATTTTTAATTGTTCAAGCAGGACAACACAATCAAAATCTTGGGGAGATGGTAAAACTTCTATGGACAGAAGATGATCAAGGGATTTTGGCTGGGATTCTTAATTTTTGGTTTCTTGGTCGTGTTTTCGATAAGGCAAAACAATGAACAAATACGCAGTAGAATTAATTAAACTGTCTGAAGGTTTTCGATCTGCTCCATATCTTTGTCCTGCTGGCTTTTGGACTATTGGATATGGAACACGATGTTCAAAAGATCATAAAGAAATAACTAAGGAAGAAGCTGTTCAATTACTTGAAGTTCACTTAAAGAAAGATGAACAGTCTGTTTTTAGGTTATGTCCTATCTTAGCAGGAGAGTCAGAACAAAGACAAGGCGCTATTATTGACTTTGTTTATAATCTTGGATCTGGTAGATTACAACAGTCAACTTTACGGCGCAGAATTAATCAGGCAAATTGGAGTGAAGTTCGTAAGGAACTTATGAAGTGGGTTTATGGAGGTGGTAAAAAACTTCCTGGGTTAGTTCTGCGCCGCAAAGCCGAATCATTGTTAATTTAATTTTTAGTTAAGAGTTCAATAAAAGTATCTTTTCCAATGACCTCTAAAGATAAATCGATATCTGCTTCTTCTCTGTCTTTAATAAACTTAGCTCCGGCCAAAAGTAAAACTTGTTTAAGTTTAATAATATTTGAAGTGTAAGTTAATAGATAATTAATGTAGTTTTTGGTATATTCTTTATCTGCTTTGATGGATCTTTGATTTCCTATATCAGATTCTGAAAAATAAAATTTAAATCCTTTTTCATATGGAATAATAATCCCTAATCCTTTTTGAATATCTTTAACAGTAGAATTAACTACAGCCTTGATATTATTAGGATCAACCATATGATTCTTTTTTAAGTTTACAATTCCTTTTTCGCCGGAAAAGAATAATTGGAAAGGTATTTCTTGCGATTGTGAATTTCTATTATAATAATTGATGGCTAAAACATAAGGTTGATCTATGCCTTTCTGTAGAAAGAAACATTCTGTAGCTCCATTTGGGGCGTCCGTTATATCTCCAGAAAATAAAACTGATTTGTTATTACTATCAAATCTATAATATGAATCCCAGCCAATCTTTTCAAATAGACTAGTTAAAGATAGATCAAGGTCAACCCTATCATTCTTAGTATTTTCCCAATGTATTCCTACAATCAAATTTCCCTCAATATTAATACAAGAACCAGGAGGAATCATTTCTGTAAATTGTTTTTCTGTACTTGGTAATGTATATTCGATATTACTAGGCAAATAGATCTTTTTGCCTTTTACGTTTAAATCTTCTGATATCTCTTTCAAAACGATCATTAAATATTCTGAATATTTATCTTTTCTATCTGGCAGATCTAAGTTAGTAGAAAATGATTTTCCATTTCTTATTTTGTAAACAATAGAATCAGGATATAAAGACCGATAATTCAAAGAGGATGCCAACCTTATTTTTCTGAATATATTCACTTTACTAAGTTCAGACTTAAGGATATCGATTGATATTTTCTTTTTTTTGTTTATCTTAGCTGTTACTGAATTTAAAAAGTCTTCAGGCATTGGAGAATGGTAAGAGCAAGCTGATCTTCTTATACAATTTACTCTGTTGTTTATCTTGCGGTTTACTTGATGCTTTGTTTCCTGGCGTTTAAAGGCAAGAAATAAAGGTTTAAACCTATAAAATATTTCTGCCATTCTTTTTTTATCTAACCTATCAAATAAATTTAATGATATATTAGGGTCTGCTTGCTTAATTTTTTCTATCAGATTCCTATTTTTAATGAGTAAGGTTTCTCCAGTGCATTTATAAATGATATATCTTAGTGCTTCAACTGGATTTGCTGGCACTATTTTAAACTCATCGCAAAGCATTATTTTAGCTTCTTTATTTTTTACTTTCTCAATATCTAATTCATTTCTTGCTGTCTTGATATTTATAACTAAAGAAATAAGGTCATTAATTGTTTCTTTTTTCAAGGCAATTCCAGAATAAAGAACGGTTTTTATTTTGGTAGCTAATTCAAATTCTGTATAACCTCTGATATAAATCAGTGTTAATTTTTCAACGTTTTTAAGTTTCGGAATTTCGAGGATTTCATTTGGAATAAAAACAAAGTCTTTGTCATATAATCCTAAATATTCCATTCCATATGTAGTGAAATAATGGAACCACTGTTCCAGAATAAGTTGTTCTATTGGAGTATTTTTAACTTTTGCCCAACTCTTGTGGAATGTGCTATTTAGTTTTTCTCCATTAATTCCTATTGTTTTTATTACTTGATGGATTAGTTTTTCAAGATCGTCTTCAGAGTAAAAATTAATAATTTTTGGATCAAGCATAAATCCATTTATTATCATCATATTGAATAAACGCTTGTTTAGTTTCCTCCTGTTATTAGTTTTTTCTATTAGAACACCTTTGAATAGATTTAGAGTTGATTGAATTAAATTGGGGTCGGTTTGATTGCTCTGAAGTATTCTTTTCATTGTTTCTCCTTTTAAGCGAAAGGTAAAATTTCCAATATTTAATTAGGAACCTTTTATGCTAATAAGAATCAGCACAGCGAGGAGTAAAAAATAACCAAGTATTTAATAGGAACTCCTTTTGCTACATGTACAGCGAGAAGTAATGGTTGGTTGTGCAAATCACGTTTTATAGGAACTTCTTATGCTGAATTATCTTTCTACTTATATTATATATAAATTTAGAAAAACCGTAATTATTTTTTTAATTTTTTTAGCATCCTCCTTTCTTCAAAAATTCCCTCCTGTTTTACTATAGAATATTCTCCATTTCTAATTACTTGCCAAGACCTATCTCCTATTTCTTTGAGCCTGTTATCATGGGTTGTTATTATTAATTGAATATC
>Ga0233425_10007356_pt1 | contig 15552 bp, 13 predicted proteins | sample Watercolumn_Towu_2_FD_181712 | JGI IMG/M metagenome (GOLD analysis project Ga0233425, IMG submission 181712) | Freshwater microbial communities from Lake Towuti, South Sulawesi, Indonesia - Watercolumn_Towuti2014_140_MG | ecosystem: Environmental > Aquatic > Freshwater > Lake | place...
GGAAGAGCTTGAGCTGGTCGCGCATCGCGCGGGTGATGACGCTGACCTTCCCCGAACCGTCAAATGGAATCGGCCGCTCAATGACCGTCTGCGAGAATGCAGCGGTGCTTACCAACATCAGAATCCAGATAGTACCCCTTTTCATGCTCCAGTATAGACTCACCCACACCGACTTGTCAAGCGTGACGTTGAGGCCCTGACGTAGCGACCCGGCGGCGTCGCAGTTCCCCTTTGGAGTGCGCAAGCCTGCTTGCGCTTTCTCTGCCGGAAGCTCGCTTCCGGCAGAGGCATACTCATTTCATGCCCGAAGCCGGCTTCGGGCGACCAAAGCGGCAGCAAGCTGCCGCACTCCAAAGCCGCCGGGCAGACCGGACATGTGCTATTCGTATTCGCGTGCTACTACCTTGCTTCTTGACTTCCCTCGGCATGGGCCTTAGCATGTTCCCGATATGAATCGAGGATACCGTGTCATCAAACCCGAAGACCTGCGAGACAACGTCTTCAGGCTCTTCGATTCGGACTGGGCGCTGATTACGGCCGGCACGATGAAGAAGTGGAACACCATGACCGCGAGTTGGGGCGGACTCGGCGTGCTCTGGAACAAGCCGGTCGCGTTCATCTTCGTCCGACCCACCCGCTACACGTGGCAATTCACCGAACGCGCCGCCCGGTTCACCTTGTCGTTCTTCCCCGGGCAGTACCGCAAGGCGCTGGCGTTCTGCGGGTCTCATTCCGGCCGGGACACCGATAAGGCTGCGGCCACCGGTCTGATTCCGTTCGCGCCGGCACCGGGCTGTGTGTCGTTCCGGCAAGCGAGGCTGATACTGGAATGTCGTAAGCTGTATCTCCAGGATATTGACCCGAAGCGCTTCCTGGACCGCAGGATAGTCAAGATGTACCCGAAACTGGATTTCCACCGGATGTATGTCGGTCAGATTACCAGGGTCTTGAGCTCCGGACGCAAGACCTGAGAGGAGCAATGTGTTTGAGCAACTGAGAAAGATACTATCCGGGGTGTCGGCTGACTACGCCGACCTCCGCTACGAGGTGAAACGCGAGACGAAGATCGCGTTCAACCGCCACGAGTTGACCCTGATGACCGCCAACGCAATGGACGGCTATGTCCTGCGGGTCCTCAAGAACGGAGGGCTGGCGACCATCGCCTTCACCAAGTCCGAGGACGCCGGCCGCGCGACGGCAACCGCCCTGGAGAATGCCGTGCTCATTGCCCGGCGTGCAAAAGAGCCGGTACGGCTGGCGCCGAGCCCGAAAGTGGCGGCCACTTGCCTGCCCGAACTCGACCGCGACCCGCGCCGGGTCCCGATTGACGAGAAACTGGAGCTGACCCGGCACTACAACGATATTCCGCTGGCAACCGGCAAAGTCGCTTCGACCGAGACCGCCTACGAAGAAGTTGTGCGTGAGAAGTACTTTGCGAATACCGAGGGCAGCGAAATCCGGGAAGACCTGGCATTGAATCGCATCTCGGGCGCAATCATCACCCAGGATGGCACGCTCACCCAGCGCGTCCGTTTCGGATTCGGCGGCACCGACGGATTCGGCCGGGTGGTCGGGCGTGAGGCCGAGGTCGAGCAGAAGACCGGCGTCGCCCTCGACCTGCTCAAGGCAAAACCGGTTGCCGCCGGAACCTACCGCGTGGTCCTGAACCAGAAGCTGGGCGGCGTATTCACGCATGAGGCGTTCGGCCACTTCTCCGAGGCCGACATCATTGAGGACTCGCCGACCATGCGCGAGAAGATGAAGCTCGGCGCGAAACTCGGCACCGACATTCTGAATATCAAAGACGACCCGACCCGATTGCACCAGCTCGGCCACTACATCTACGATGACGAGGGTGTCGCGGCCCGGCCGACGCAGTTGATGAAGAGCGGCGTGCTGACCGGAAGACTCCATTCGCGGCGCACCGCGGCCAGCTATGGCGAGCCGCTGAGCGGCCACTCCGTCGCCGAGGACTTCCGCTACGCCCCGATTATCCGGATGGGCTGTATCTTCATCGAACCCGCAGCACCGAGCCTGGCCGACCTGCTTGCCCGGCTCGGCGATGGTCTGTATCTGCTGAATCCAATGGGCGGACAGACCTCAGGCGAGAACTTCACCTTCGCCGCCTCCTGGGGCTTTGAAGTGAAGGGCGGCAAACCGGCCGGGATGATTCGCGATATCAACATCACCGGCAATCTCTACCAGACCCTGATGAACATCAAGGCCGTGGGCAATGACCTGGAGCTGGGTGAAATCGGCGGCTGCGGCAAGGGCCAGATCAACATCCGGTCCTGCTACGGTGCCCCGCACATCCTGGTGGATGGCGTCGTGATTGGAGGCAGATAGTGGAACGGCTGTTGGAACTCGCCCGGAAACATGCAACGCAGGCCGACGTCTACTCGCTTGACTATCTGGACAACAGCATCAGCTTCGAGAACGCGAAACTCAAGGACATTGACAGCAAGCTCCAGTCCGGCATCGCCCTGCGGCTGTTCAAGGACGGCATGGTCGGCACCGCCTACACGCGGAACCTGATTGACCGCGAGGGACTGGTGCAGAATGCGCTGGCGAGCCTGAAGGGGGGCGTCGAAGCGAACTACGACCTGCCCGCACCGACCCCCCTGCCGCATCCCGCCGCCTATGACCCCGCGATTGAGGGTCTGACCAACGCCGCGGTCGTTGACGAGTGCGCCCGGATCTGCGATTACGTCTCGGCCCGCAGCCAGGGTCAGGTGAATGCCTACGGCGGGAGCAACGTCGCCCGCGTCCGGTTGCTGAACACGCAGGGCATTGACCTGCGGACCGAGGTCTCGAACTACGGGGCCTACGTCCAGATCAGCTACCCCGGGACCTACGCCGCGGTTGCCCGGATGACGTCGGGCAAGGCGTTCCAGCCGCTGCCCGGCGCGGCGCTGGACTACGTCATCGACGTCTACAACCGTTCGCAGGTGGAAGTCAAGTGCCCTTCGGGTCGGATGAGAGTGCTGTTCCTGCCTGAGGCGCTCTACGCCCTCATCTGGCGACTCACCGAGGCGACCAGCGGCCGCAACTTCTACGAGAAGACGTCCCCGCTCTGTGCGAAAGTCGGCCAGCCCGTGCTCAGCACGAAGCTGACCCTGATTGACCGTTCGCTTGACGATTCGGTCCCGAGTGCGCGCGCTTTCGACGACGAGGGCACGCCGTGCCGGGACCTGCCGCTCTTCGAGCAGGGCGTTCTGCGCAACTGCTACTGCGACCTCTACTATGCCGCCAAGCTCGGCATCCCGCCGACCGGCAACGGCTACAAAGGTGAAATCCAGTACAAGCCACATCCGGACCTGAATCACCTGACACTCCTGCCCGGCGACCGGTCCTTCGCCGAACTGGTGCGGCTGATGGACCGCGGCATCATCGTCGCCGGTGCGATGGGCGCGCATAGCGGCAACATCCTGAACGGCGACTACTCGATCGGCCTCTCGCCCGGCATCCTGGTCGAGGGCGGCGAAATCAAGGGCCAGGTCAAAGACGCGATGGTGGCGGGCAACGTCTACGAGACAATGAAGAACGTCATCGCGCTCGAAGACATGGTCCATACCGGCTATATGGGACGATTCCCGGCCGTGCTCTTCGACGACGTCAGCGTTGTGACTCGCAACTGAGGTCCGGGAGGATTCAGGAATCGAGGACTCACGGATTCGAGAGGCCCTTGGATTGTGAACCTCCAGGCTCCGCTTCGTGCCATCGTGCCTTCGGGCTGAGATCCAAACGGAATTGGAGTTTCCCGGCGTCGGCTTGACTTCAGGTTGGCGCCGGGCTACCATTTTCCAACTCGTTCGTCCTTCCGGCACGCCGGAAGGACTGAGAAAGGAAGTGCCTCTGTGAAGAACGTGCTTGTTTGTTCGCTGCTGGTGGCCGGGGTGATTTCGGCAGTCCCGGCCGCAAGCGAGTATCTTGTAAGCATCAACCTCGCGACGCCGGAACAGGTCTATGACCTGGGCAGCCGCAACGTTCGGGTTGTCGCACAACTCGAAGATGCCTGTCTCGCCCTGCTCCGCACCGATGAGTTCCCCCTGCTCGGCAGTGAGTTTGCCGCCCGGATTCTCGATGCCGAGCCAGGGGACAGACTCTACGTCCTGGTTGTCCCGAAGCGAGGAAGAGACCTCAATCGGGCCAGCCTGCCCGGCACGGCGCTCTTCGATGACGGCAGAGTCGTTCTCATTCGCGCAACTGAGGATGACATCCCGGACCTGAACCGGTTGCCGGTGGAACTCACCCGGCTCGCGCTCGAACCCATGGTTCTGACCGGGTCCGATGCCGGACCGCTCCCCGAGCCCCGCCCGTTGAGCGACTCGCTGGTGACCGCGATTGTCGCCACCGTATCTCAGGACAGCGTACTGGGCTTCATCCGGCGGCTGCAGAACTTCCGCACTCGCTACTCGACCACCGACTCCTGCCGCAATGCCGTGAACTACATGGTCGGCCGGCTTCAGGACTATCGCTGCGACTCGTTCTATGGCCACACCTACAACTCGAGCTACGCCCCGAACGCGGTCGGGGTGAAGGTCGGGCGCACCAATCCCCGGCGCCAGTACATCATCTGCGGTCACATCGACGCGACGTCGGACCATGAACCCGACTGGTGCCCGGGTTCGGATGACAACGCCTCGGGTACGACCGTGGCGCTCGAAGCCGCCCGGGTCTTCGCCGACTACGACTTCGACTACACGGTCAAGTTCATCGGCTTCAGCGGCGAGGAACAGGGCCTCTACGGCTCGGATTCCTTCTCGCGCCAGGCCTCGCGCCGCCATGACACGATCCTCGGCGTGCTCAACTTCGACATGATCAGCTACGGCCGCACCAACCGGGATTCCCTCATCATCACCGGCCGTTCGGTGAATCCCAACTGCACGCCGCTGGTCAATGCCTACTGCGCCAACGCCGACACCTACACGACCCTCAAGTTCCGCAAAGACATGATCTCATCCGGCGGCTACGGCTCGGACCACTACTACTTCTGGCAGCGCGGCTACCTCGCGCTCTGGGGCATGGAGAACGACTTCACGCCGATGTATCACACCATCGGCGACACCATTGCCGCGCCGGGCTACGTCAATTGCGGCACCAACAACATCCCGATGTGCACCGAAGGCATCCGGGCCGCGGTCGCGACGGTGGCGAAACTGGCCGGGGCTCACATCCTGTCCGGGATCGAGCAGGAAGCGGCCGCCGCGCGCCGGTTCGAGCTCAGCCAGAACTCGCCCAATCCCTTTGCCGGGCAGACCGTGATTCGCTACAGTCCGGGCAGCGATGCCTCGGCGCGGGTGCGGATCTACGACCTCCGAGGCGCGCTGGTCAACGAACTGGCCGACCCGGGCACGGTCGGAGTCCATCAGGTCTCATGGAATGGCCGGGACTGGAACGGCCGCCCGGTTGTCCCGGGAGTCTACTTCTACCGACTGGAAGGCAACTCACAGACGCCATTCCGCAAGGCGGTCCTCACGCAGTAGGTCGTCCTAAAACAGCTTGAGCTTGCGGTTTGAGCTTGCGGCTTGAAGTAGCTGACCTCAGTCAGCTACTTCACGTCTTCCGGCTCGTCGGTCAGGACTTCGTACCTCGGTCGGTCCCGGCCCGCGACGACCTTGGCTGCCGTCTCTGAGAGGTCATCGAGCTTCACCATGTCCGGGCTGATTTTGCGGGCTTTCTCCCAGGCCTCCATCGCCTGGTTGTGGTCGCCCAGCGTCTCGTAGGCATTGCCCATTTCCAGATACGCCTCAGGCAGGTTCGGGTTCAACGCCAGCGCCCGCTGACTCAGGACCAGCGCTTCCTTTGAGTCGCCCTGGAACCCGGCCAGGTAGGCCATCGAGCAGAGCGCAAAGGCGTTGTTCGGGTCGTACTCCAGGGCGGCCTTGAGTTCGGCTTCGGCCTCCTGGTTCTTCAGCTTCATCAACAGGCCCGCCGCTCTGGACCAGCGCATGAACGACGCCGCGATTGCGACCTCCGGGGCCTCAGCGCGGACAATCGCCAACGCCTGTGTTACGCCCTGCTGAATCTCTGCCGACAGCGGCGCCGCGCCCGGGGCAACCGGGTCGCCGCAGAGCCGGCGCTCGACTTCCATCGAAATGCGCCCGCACTCGGCCTTTGTGTATTTCCCGGTCCAGTGCTTTTCGGAGAGCTGTTTGAGTTCAACGTACATGTTCATGCGAGTAGCGGTGCGAAGCTGCTCCAGCTCGCGGGGATTGCGGCTGATGCTCATGGACAGCTTCTGCAAATGCGCGACGTTCACCGGCGGCCTCCGAATCTCGAACCTCGAATGACAGTCACTCGTTCCTCTTGAAACAGAATACCCGGCGTCAGCGGCAAGTCAAGAGCAATCCGCGTCACGCCCCGCGCCGGCCGGACGCCCCGGTCCGCCGGGAATGCGGTATCTGACTCTTGAGCACGCCTGACTTGTACAGCCCAACCCCGACCGCGAAGCCGTCGTGGCGCAGAATCACGAAGCCCGGCTCGACCGCAGCGTCGAGCATCAACTCCTCGCCCCGCACGAACCGATGCGCCTGCTGGGAATCCAGGTCCAGGACATTGCGGGTCGCATAGCGGCCGAAGACCTGCATCGCGTTCGTGGTCGGCTTCACCCCGTGGGCGAAGATGCGAACCAGCCGCAGGCCCTTGCGCACGACCTTCACCTCGTCAAACTCCTGCGCTTCGGGCGTGGCAATGAACACGTCCTCGTCGTGCTCCACCCCTGCCCACCGGTCGAACATGTCTTCCGGAAACCCGAACCGCCGAGTCAGTTCCTGAAACACCTTCTTAGTGGTCATGTCTACCCGCCGGGAACGGGGTTCCGGGGTTCAGGAGGACAATCGGACTCTCTATTCTGCAATCTGCATTCTGCATTTTGCATTCTGCATTCCCCTCTCTGCCATTCTGCATTCCGCCTTCTGATTTCTGACTTCTGACTTCGCCCTTCCTGATCCTGCACAAAAAGAACCCCTCCGTGTCATTGTCCTGCGGCATGATGCGCAGGGCATTGCGCACCTGGGAGTGGAATTGCTGTTGCCGCCATGATTCAAGCGCGGGCCGGGTCTTCAGCCCGGGCAGCGTGACCGCTTCGCTTCGCGCGTCCGGGGTTCGGTTGAAGAAATAGTCCAGCACGCCCTCGTCTTCCTCCGGCGCAAAGGTGCAGGTTGAATAGACCAGCACGCCGCCCGGCTTCAGAGCGCGCCAGGCAGCGACCAGCAGGCCGATTTGCGTCCGCGCCAGCCGGTCAATCATGGACTCGCTCCACAGGTCGAGCGCCGAAGTTGACTTCCGAATCGTGCCTTCCGACGAGCAGGGTGCATCGAGCAGAACCCGGTCGAAGTAGCCGGGCAGGAACTTGCCGAAGACTTGTCCCGGCTGGCAGGTGACGGCCGCGTTCAACGTCCCGGAGCGGTCAATGTTGCCGGTCAGTCCCCGGATGCGTTTCCGGTTGTTGTCATTTGCGACAATCAGACCGGTGTTACCCATCATCTGGGCAATCTGGGTGGTCTTTGAGCCCGGCGCCGCGGCAACGTCAAGGATGAACTCGTGCGGTTGCGGGGCAAGCGCGAGCGGCGGCAACATTGAGGCGGCCTCCTGCACATAGAACAGGCCCAGAAAATGCTCCAGCCGGTTACCCAGCGACAGCGGATACTTCAACCGAAACCCATGCTCATACCACGGCAGCGGTTCCAGTTCCAGGTCCTTGAGCCGGGTCAGAATCCGTTCCGGCTCGGCCTTCAACGTGTTCACGCGCAGGCACGTCCGCAGCGGCCTCGTCATCGCCTGCATGAAGGCGTCGAAGTCCGGCATCAACGTCTGGTACCGCTCGATGAACTTGTCAGGGAATCTCATGGCCGAAGCGGCAAGTCCCAATGACCAAGCTCCAACCTCCAATCAAGCTCCAAGCACCAAGTCTCAAGCTTGACTCCGGGCTCTGAAATTGGGATTTGATTCATTGATTGGAGATTGGGATTTGGGACTTGGGACTTGCCGAGCCCTGCTCGGCTGACCACCGCCCCAAGCGCCTCAAGGCCTCGCTCTTGTCATTCTCGCCGATCTTCGCGGCCCTGACGCTCCGCTCCATTATCGCAATCGACTGGTCGTAATGCGCGCGGTTGATGGGATACGGAAACCCGTCCTTGCCGCCGTGGGCGAACGAGTAGCTCACCGGGTCACGGAAACTCGGCGCCGCGCCGTACGTCAGCTCGGCAATCATCGCCAGCGCCCGAATCGTCTTCGGGCCCACGCCCGGGGTCATCAGCAGCGCCTTGAAATCCGGCGGCGGGTTCTCATACGCCTTCAGCAGCGTCTTCTCCATCCGGTCCGGCTGTATATCACTGGGAAAGACCGGGTGGTGCTCGGGCAGGCTGAGTCTCTTCAACCGCTTCAGTTCCTGAATGGTCTTCCACGGCTTCTCCCCGGCCAGTTGTGCTGAGACCTGCCGGGCGCTGCCGCTCTCATCCGCGACCATGTTCAGCGCGATCGCCTTGTGGTCGCAGGAAATCGCGCTGTGCGGCTCGTTCACGAAGTCGCTCACCCTGTCCCCGAGCCAGTGATAGCGCCGGGCCCAGCGCGTGTCAGTGTTCATCCCCTGCTGAACTACCGCCCACTTACCCGAACCGGTCAGCAGGAACACGTGATGGTAGATCTGGTACCCGTCCTGGAGGGCTGCGGAATCTACCTTCGCCGACATCCGGCTCGCATAGATGTATGGCGTCGGGTCGAGCGCAAACAGCTCCGACTTCTCGGTCAACTCGGCCGGGGTCCTGCGCGAAGTTGCGCCCTTACCCCCTGCAACAGCCAGGTCCAGGTCCTTCTCCAGTCCCTTGATACCCTCTTTCACTGCGCCACAGAGCGTCGTGGTCAGGCCGGATGAGTGCCAGTCGAAACCGAGCACGCACCCGAAACTCTGAAACCAGAACGGGTCCGACATCCGGCTCAGGAACTCCTCGGGTCCGAAGTCGCGCACGATGATTTCGGTGATGGCTCGGGCCAGCCGGGTCATCCGGGCGAACAGCCAGCGCGGCGCCGCGCCATAGTGAAGAGGCAGATTCGCCACGCCCTGTCGCATGAGTGATTGTAGCCCGCACGCACGGCCAGTCAAGCGAACTCGGAATCAGCGAACCGCCAGGAAGCCAAGAGCGCCAGGGAATCTGGAGAATCGGCAGCTTACCGCAGAGGACGCAGAGAGCGCGAGGGTCAGTCTGATGTCCGTGCTTTGAGGTTTTCCCCCCCCAGCTCCTGAGGGGATGGAACCTCGAAGCATTGAGGAGATGGGCTTCGGATTTCGGATTCAGGTTACGGTAGTTCTTCTCTCACCCCGGCCCCCGGATGCGCGTTCCCGTGCCCCGAGCGCCTCGTCACTGAGTCCAGCGAGGGTCGCTGCGCTCGGAGCAACGCTTCGCTCGCAGCGCGATGCGCGCCAGCCCAGGCCCCAAGCCCCGAGCACAGGCAACCAGGAGACATATCAGGTCTTCTCTGGCCTCGGACCGGCTTGACAGGCGCGGCGTAGAGTGTTACCATTTCCATTGAAACCATGACCAAAGTCGAACAGCTTGAGCACGAAGTTCAGAGCCTCAGCGGCGATGAACTGGGCCACTTCCGAAGCTGGTTCGCCGAGTTCGATGCCCGGGTCTGGGACCGGCAGTTTGAGGAGGACGTTCAGTCCGGGAAGCTCGATGCGGTCGCCGACCGGGCGCGACGCGCCCACGAGGCCGGCAAGTCGTCCCGGCTTTGAACCATTACGCCGCTCCCGATTTTTGGACCTGCCACCGCGCTCTGCCGGAGTCGGTCCGGAAGCTCGCGGACCGGTTGTTTGAACTTCTGAAGTCCAACCCCGGCCATCCTTCGCTCCACCTCAAGAAGGTCGGACGTTACTGGTCTGCCCGCGTCGGACTTCATCACCGGGCCGTGGCGGTAGAAGTCACCGACGGACTCCTCTGGTTCTGGGTCGGCACGCACGCCGACTACGACCGACTGGTCGGCTGACGAAGCGACGCAAACGCCAAGCCTCCAGGGCCCCAAGCGGAAGGCGCCGGCGCTATGCGCAGCGCAGAGCCGAGCTGCCGCGCCCACCAGTCTGCTCAGGATATTGAGTAACACTACTCAAAGTGTTGAGCAAGCCGCTTGAACCTTCTCATCTGCGCCATCCCCGTCCCCTGCGGCAGGAAGAGATAGCCGATAGCCGTGAGCCGATGGCCATAGCCGTCTTGGGTCTGTGTCTATCCGCATTCATCCGTGGTTAGTATTCCCCGGCAATTGACTTTCCGCGCTCATCTGCTATGATTCGGCACTATGAAACAGGAGACTTCGAAAGCGAAAGCGCAAGGCGCAGTAACTGAGATTCCTTCCAAGAAGGACGCTTTTTCCGATTGGTACACGGCGGTGGTTCTCAAAGCCGAGCTGGCCGACTATGCCCCGGTGCGGGGCTGTATGGTCATCCGGCCCTATGGCTATGCACTCTGGGACAACATGCGCGATGGCCTGGACCGCCGATTCAAGGCAACCGGACATGTGAACGCCTATTTCCCGCTGTTCGTACCTGAGAGCTTTCTGAAGAAGGAAGCCGAGCACGTGAAAGGTTTTGCGCCACAAGTCGCCTGGGTCACCCACGGCGGCGAAGAGGAACTCACTGAGCGCCTGGCCCTGCGCCCGACGTCCGAGGCGATTATCTGTTCGATGTACTCGAAGTGGGTGAAGTCGTATCGCGACCTGCCGGTGCTGATTAACCAGTGGTGCAATATCGTGCGCTGGGAAAAGTCCACGCGCCTGTTTCTCCGAACCCGGGAATTCCTGTGGCAGGAAGGCCACACGTGTCATCGCACTGAAGAAGAGGGCGAAGTCGAAACCCTGAAGATGCTCGAAGTCTATCGCGACTTCGCCGAGAACGACATGGCGATTCCGGTGCTGGTCGGCCGGAAACCGGAGAGCGAGAAGTTCCCGGGCGCGAAGGACACCTTCGCCATCGAGGCGCTGATGCCGGATGGCCAGGCCCTGCAGGCCGGGACTTCGCACAACCTGGGCCAGTTCTTCTCCAAGGCGTTCGATATCAAGTACCTGGATTCGGACAACACCGAGAAGTATGCCTGGGGCACGTCCTGGGGCGTTTCAACGCGCCTGATTGGCGGGCTGATAATGACGCACGGTGATGACTTCGGCCTGGTCCTGCCCCCGAAGATCGCGCCGATTCAGGTCGTGATTGTGCCGATTCTGTTCGGCAAGGAAGACGACAAAGTGCTGGCCAAGGCGCGCGAGTTGAAGGACCTGCTGGCAGCGAGCTTCCGAATCCATCTCGACGACCGGGGCGAGATGACGCCGGGCTGGAAGTACAACGAGTGGGAAATGCGCGGCGTGCCGCTCCGGCTCGAAGTCGGGCCCAAGGACATCGCCAAGAGTCAGGTCGTGCTCGTGCCGCGCGACAAGTCCGGCAAGCAGTTCATCCCTGAGGCCGGGCTGAAGGAGACTATCGCCGCTCTGCTGGAGAAGGTCCAGCAGAGCCTGTTCGACAAAGCGAAGCAGTTCCGCGACTCGCGCATCTCGGATGCGTCAAGCATCGAGGAGTTCAATCAGAAGCTCGCGGCCAATCCGGGCTTCATCCGGGTCAACTGGTGCGGCAGCGCAGCGTGTGAGAAGGAAGTCATCGAGAAAACCGGCACCACCCCGCGCGTAATGCCGATGAATGAGCAGCACATCGGGAAGTGCATTGTCTGCGGGATGGATACAGGCACGGTTATCTACTATGCGCGTGCCTACTGATTGGCCGTCGTGGTCTGACCTGCACCTATAGGTTCGAAGTCCAAGATCCAAAGTTCAAAACAACAAATCAAGTTCAAATGAATAGAGTCGGCTCGGGTCTGACTCTGGTTCTTTGGGACTTGCTTTGGACTTTGGCCTTTGTACTTTGAACTTGCGCGCCTGGTGCGCGGAATTGGCCTTTGTACTTTGAACTTGCGCGCTGTACTCAGCGCGCAACCGCTATCTTGTCTTTGAGCTTCGCGAACTTCTTCTGCGCGATGCCCTTGACCTTCATGATGTCCTCGATTCTCTGAAATGGCCCGTTGGCCTCGCGGTACTCGATTATCTTCTCTGCGGTCTTGGGCCCGATGCCGGGCAGGGTCTGGAGCTCTTCCGACGTTGCGGTGTTGATGTTGACCAGATTGTCCTCGACCGAACCCGGCGCCTGAGTCTTGCCCCGCACCGAACCGGGAACGCCGATATCATGTCGCTTCACCGCCGCCAGGAACAATCCGGTGAGGGTCGTACCGACCGGCTTGTAGCTCTTGCCCGGCAGCCCGGCGCTGACTGCCAGCGCCCGCGTAAGCAGGACGTCATGCTTCGGCGTGAACTTCTCGGGCTTGACGTGGATTGCGCGCGGCGGCAGGTCGCCATGCAGGAGGTCGGTCAGCGCGACCTCGTAGCTCACGCCGGCTGACGCCGGCTGGTGCAGGTCGTCATGCGCCAGCGCCGTATTCAGAACCCCGGCCAACCCGACGTCGTCGAGGGTGACTCTGACCAGCGCATCTTCATAGGGCACGACCCGCGACGCGTCGCGCCGGGTCAGCCGGCCCTGGAGCAACGACCAGTCGAGCGATGCATACGGGAAGATTGCGATTTCGGCGCCTGTCTCCCGGCGAGCGAGGTTCGCCACCACGCCCGGCAACGACAGGGTGTCGAGGTCCTGCGCACAGAACCCAAGAGAGTCACTCATACCCGCGACGGTTCGAGCCGCGACCCACGCTGCAGCGGCGCTGTCCTCCCCTATCGCATCCGGCAGCAGGTTGGAGATGCGGTTGCGGATTTCCTTCACACGACGCGTCGCGGAATCGAGCAGAATGCGGCAGATTCCGACCCGTTGCCCCCGGGCTCCGGCCTCAGCAATCAGGGGCATGCTCTCCTGCGGCATCGCCCCGAGTTCAAAGACCTTGCCCTCATGCCCGCCGATAAACGCCGTAACCGCAGGGAACTGACGCGCCAACTCCCGGCACTTCCAGAGCGGCATGTGCGCCAGAACGACAATGATATCGGCGTTCTGGCTGAGCAGCGCGTTCAGCTCACGAGCTAGTATGTGCTCCGGGGTCAGGCCGGACAAGAGCGGCACGCTATCCGCCGTTTCCGGCTGGACCAGTTCCTCATCCAGCAGACCAATCAAACCAACCTTGACCTCGCCCACATCGCGGAGCAGCGACGGCCGTGTGACCGGCATGTCCACCACGGCGTGGGCGCTCAGGGACCGGTCGCCCAGCAGTCGGAACGAGACTCGCTGGGAAATTGAGTCAATTCCGGCCATGACCCAGGCAACGTCGCGTTCGCCGACACATACCGCGTCATAGTCAATCAAGCTCATGGCGTCAATCATGGCCATACCGCGCGTCCGGTTCGCCTCCGGCGACCCGCGCATGAAATCGCCGGCATCCAGCACCAGGCAGTTGCCTTTCCCTTTCTCGGCCTTCACCAGCGCGGCCAGCCGGGCAATCCCACCCAGCATCGGCTTCGGCTCGCCGGCCACGGTCCGGTCCGGCGCCGCCAGCAGTTCGCCATGCAGGTCGTTGGTATAGACCAGCGTAACTGCAACATTCCCGGCAACTGCTGCTGCGAACGTGGCAAACAGGGCAATGGCAATCATCTTCATCTCTGCCTCCAAAGTTCAAAATCCAAATGCCAAATGTCAAACCAAAGAACCAATTGCCAAAGTCCAAATGCCCGTCTCTTGGCACTTGGCGCGTGGAACTTGATTGGATATTGGCACTTGGTCATTGGGGTTTGCCTAGGGTTCAGGATTTAGGTTTCAGGGGTTAGGGTTTAGGGCTTAGGGTTTGGGGTTCATGGTCTTCACCTCTTGACCGTCGGCATCAAGACTATCCCGACCACGAGGAACACGATGTTCGGCAGCCATGCGGCGACCAGCGGAGGCCAGACCCCGGACTGGCCGAATGCCCGGGCGGTCTGCATCGCGCCCCAGTACAGAAACGAGAATAGCAGCCCGAGCCCGAGCCCGAGCATCACCCCGCCGCGTCGGAGTTGAACGCTCAGCGGCAATGCCATGATGAGCAGAATCAGACCGATGAACGGATAGGAGTACCGGTATGCGAGTTCCACCTCTTCCTTCTGAGCCGTGTAGCCTGACTTTCGGATGCGTCGGACGTATTCCCGCAATGCGCCAATCGGTAACTGCTCGACCGGCTTCGTCTCCAGCGCGAATTCCTCGGGCTTCTGCGTCACGCCGGACAAGACGAGTGAATCATGGCTGCTCAGAACCTCGGCCGAATCCAGCGGAAACTCGCGGACGGTCACCTGCCTGCCGACCCATTTTCCATCGCGCCAGTTCGCTTCACTCCCATCAATCCGGCGCACAATCCGACGCCGCGCGCTGTCGAGCTCGACGACAATGAAGCCGCGCAGCACGCCGCTCACCTCAAACTCGCGGGCATAGAAGACCTTGCCGTCTTCGGCGAGGTAGTTCATGTCCTTGCGCGTCTGCGCTCCGGGCAGGGCCCGTTTCTCGATGGTGTAGCGTTTCAGTCCGTCCATCGCGACCGAGGATGGAATCGTGACATACTCATTGCCGAGATAGAACAGGCCGACTGACACGACCCCGAAGAGCAGCACCGGCTGGAACAGCCGATACGTATCCACCCCCGCGCTCTGCAGGGCGGCGAGTTCCCTCGTCCGCGTGAGCCGGCCATACACCATGAAGCAGCCGAGGATGAAGCTGACCGGGAACAGCAGGTTGACCACGGTCGGCGTGTAGTAGGCGTAGTACTGCAGCAGCGTGAGCAACGGCACCTTGCGCGTCGTGAAGTAGCCCAGGTCCTCAAACAGGTCAATCAGCAGGTAGATGACGACGACCGCGGCAAGCGCCAGCAACATGAACTTGATGAAATCCCGAAGCATGAAACGGTCAAAGAGCTTCATTGAACAGTGGGCAGGGAACGGGGTTCGGGGTTCGGGGGTCGGGGGTCGGAGGTTGGGGACCTTCGAAGAACCCGGATCATGAACCAGCGTCGGAGGTGGTCGATGATGGAGTATTCAAGGAACGTCCGCATGCAGAGTTCAAGCGTCACTGGCAGCAGGATAATGTTCGCCAGCCACATGCCCAGGAACGGAGACAGCTTGCCCGATGTCGCGAGGTCCTCCCCGCCGACCAGCATAATGTAGTAGACCGCAAAGAATATCAATCCGACCAGGAAGCCGGTCCCCAGCCCGCCGCGCCGAAGCAGAATTCCCAGCGGCGCGCCGAAGAACAGAAACAGGAAGCAGGAGAACGAGAGCGAGTAGCGCTTGTTGGCCTCGGTAGCGAACCGGTCCAGTTCCTTCTGCTTGTAGCGCAGCTTGGTGCGTTCCTCGCCGACACGAATCGAGTCGGCCTGGTTGTACGGAGCCTTCTTGCTCTTGAGCAGGGCGTTCAGCGCCTTCTGCTGAGTCTTGATCTCTCCGCTCATGCCTTTCATTCGCTTGTCCAGGTCGCGCAGGGTCATTTCCCGGTTGCCGCGATAGTCCCGGTCCTTGCGCTGGAGGTCCTCGTTGAACGGCAGGTTGATGACGTGCTCGTTGAAC
>Ga0233425_10007357_pt1 | contig 15551 bp, 21 predicted proteins | sample Watercolumn_Towu_2_FD_181712 | JGI IMG/M metagenome (GOLD analysis project Ga0233425, IMG submission 181712) | Freshwater microbial communities from Lake Towuti, South Sulawesi, Indonesia - Watercolumn_Towuti2014_140_MG | ecosystem: Environmental > Aquatic > Freshwater > Lake | place...
ACAACGTCCCCAAAGGACCATACGCATAGAAGCCAGAAAATCCACCATAGATCTCTGGAAAAGGACCCCACACAAACCCTTTATTCTGAACAAAAGCAAGTAATTCTTCTAAAAAAGCACCCTTCTTTTTCACAGAAGCCATACTCAATTCAACAAAAGGTGTTTATTTAAAGGTTATGAAAAGTCTTAAAAACATAGAGTCTACAGTATATATATGTACGATCTCGAAGAAGCCAGGATTATCGAAGAAATACAGAAGAGACAGGCCAAGCGAGTTCTTCTCCAATTACCGGAAGGCCTCAAGAAAGAAGCAGCTCGATTGTCTAATGTGATCCAAGAAAAAACCAAGGCAACCGTCATTGTTTCAGGAGAACCATCCTGGGGAGCATGCGACTTACCTGTCGATGAAGCAAAGAGATTAAGTATAGACCTTATTATTCATTTCGGACATGCACCTTTCCATCATCCAGACATTCCCATCCTGTATATCGAAACACATTACAAAAAAGATATCACTCCTTTAATAGAAAAATTCGTTTCAACATACTCGCAATATCATAACATTGGTCTAGTTACCTCTATTCAACATATTCATCAAATTCCATTAATCAGGAAACTCTTAGAACAACACAAGAAAACAGTGATCATTCCAGAAGGAAAAGGTCGTGCTTTCCACCAGGGTCAAATCCTAGGATGCGAATACACAGGTCCAAAGATGATTGAATCACAAGTTGATGCTTATCTAACTATTTCAAATGGTTTCCATTCTCTGGGATTACTCTTATCAACAGAAAAGCCCGTCATCTTAATCAACCCGTCAACCGAACTGATGCAAGACCTAACTCCGTCACGTGCCAAATATATCAAACAACGAACATGGTTCATCGAAAAAGCAAAAGAAGCGCGGTCTTTTGGCATCCTCATCTCCACTAAATCCGGTCAAATAAACACGTCGTTAGCAGAGCAACTCAAGAACAAGATTGTTTCTCATAAGAAGGAAGCAACGATCATCTCCATGGCAGAAATCCAACCGCAAGAACTAGAAAACTTCCACACGGTTGACGTTTTCATAACAACGGCCTGTCCACGCCTTTCTATCGAAGATCAGCCACGTTTTTCAAAACCTATCCTGACCGTTAAAGAACTTCTGGTAGCCTTAGGTGAAATGACCTGGGAAGAAAGTCTCAAAACGGGATTCATCACTGCTCCCTATGGTGTGATATAGGCAGTTACACAAATCTTACTTTTTAGTCTTTAACTTTTCAACCTTTGCTTTCTCAGAAATAATGCCGCTATTGCCGGTAGGGTCTTCAATAATAACAGTAATGGGAATATCCCCGCATCGGATCTTCCAAATCTTCTTCAATAAATTCTTGGCAGTCTTTTTCTCATCGTCTTCTTCGCTTAAATCACGTTGTTCTTCAACAATCTTCTGAAAACGATCTAAAATCCCCTCAATATTACTGATAAATCCCTCGCTCGCATCCCCGGGAGTCACGCTAGCTTTCAATTGAGGAATCTTCACAGTCGCTTCCGAGCTCTTCACCACCCTTACTGATAAATCCTTCTCTCCCGTCACTTCAAACGTAATTTTACAAGGATCTTTTGGTTCAGCAGCCTCAACATCGCTCTTCTTGAAGTCGCAACTCGAACACGCCATCGAAAAAATAAACGTCTTTCCAAAGAAAGGAACGTCTAAAGAATCTTCAGTCAACGTTAACGTCTTCGCTAAACATACTGGACAAGGTTGATGTTCAAGTTTATCCATAAAAACAAGAACGTAAGAAAGTTTAAGAAGTTATTGTTTTGAAAAAAAGAAAAAGAATTAGGCCTGTTCTAATTCTTCTGTTCCCTTGTCACGATATATGTGCGCAAAGGCAGGTGTAACGACAACCCAGTCTTCACTCACACCGGCAATATCGCCGTCAATAGCATCACAAGTCTTTTTCAGTTTGTTCACAGCACGTTTTAACTCGACGATATCCTTGTCTTTCAAGGGTTTAATGTTAATCAAGGCAATCGTGTATCCTTCACGCAAGGCATCCAGCGCATCCTTAATATCGGTAAAATCATTGATGACAAATGACTTCACAACGATCTTTGACTTCCCACCAATGTCTTTTGTGGTATCGATTTCAACGTATTCCTCTTGATACTCATCATCAAAATCATCGACAGAAACAGGTTGTCCGAAACCAAGACGCTCTTTAATTTTTGAAAACAAAGCCATTTTTATCCCTCTGCAGTTAAGAGAGGTTTTCCCTATATAAAGATTTCTATACTACACGCTTTCTAGGACGCTCACAACATTCCAGATTTGTGTACGCGTGTATGGTGGTAAATTTGGGTCATCGCTGAGGTCGCCAAGTTGTTGTAAGACTTGATCGATCTTGACTTCATGAGATTTTCCATCTGGTTCTTGGAGAGAAGTAATCGCTTCTTTGATGGTTGTCCTGACTTTCTTAGGAACGCTATTGTCCTGCTCAATCACCGAAAGAACTTGAATTGCTGATTCTAATGCTACCATCTTATTTCCCTCCTTTTTGTTGGATTGCAGACATGACTTCCTTCTGCAGTTCCTCTGCCTTCTCCTTTAACTTGCTTTCCTGCTTTTCTAAATTCTTGACGCGGAGCTCCATGACCTCTTTCTGTGAAGAAAGTTCTTTTTTGAGGTCTGCGGTCTCCGTTGCGATCATCAAATTACCAATGACTTTGAAGGGTTTCTCTTTAGCACCGTCTAATTCTTTCAAGGCGTTGTCAATTTCACCCATCTGGAGCTGAAAACTTTGTCGTTGAGAACTAAAAGCCTGGATGTTCTGCTCTAACATCTGCAAGCGAGCAATCTTTTCTTCCAATTCAACAGGAACTTCCATGAGAACACCTTACACCGCTCGAATAGTAGTAGTAACTGATCGTGGTTTGTAGATGATCTTGTATCCGCAGTAGGGGCATCTGATCTTTTTACGGACATAGTCTTCTTTGATGTCCTTTCCGCATTCGAAACACTTGTATTTTGCCATGTTTACGCCTTCATTAAGTATGCATCACCGGTAAATTTCATCTCACATTTCTTGCATTGATAGATGCCTGCAGCTAATCGTTTGATCTGATAGCGGTCACAATAAGGACACAGCTGTTTTTTTCGTTGTCGGTCTTCGATTTGCAGAACTCGTGTCCTTAAACGCTTCCCATAACGAACGCCAAATCGACCTGTTGTTCCAACGATCTTTGTAACCATAGGGCACCTGCTGTATAAAGAGTGTGTAACGAAGGAACGACTCTTCAAGCCTTTTTAAAGCTTGTGAAAAAGAAGTGAGGCCGCGCGGATTTGAACCGCGACCACAAGGTTTTTTGCCTTTTAAAGACCCAAACCTCGTATCCTTTCTGGTATTAAAATAGCCAGGTTAGACAACGGCCCCGTATAAAAAATTAGAAAATAACAGCATAAAAAGCTTTTGACAAGAATTATTTGCCCTTCTTTTCAGGCGCAGCAGGAGCAGCAGCTTTCTTATCGCCGGCGGCAGGTGCCTTGCCAGCTTCAGCAGGTTTCTTCTCAGCACCCGCTTCAGCAGTTCCAGCAGCAGGAGCAGCTTCTTCAGCAGCAGGTTTAGCAGCGGCTGCAGCAGCTTTGGCTTCTTCTTCTGCCTTCAAGCGTTCTGCTTCCTTCTTCAACTGTTCTTGGATAACTTGTAATTGTGATTGTAATTTTGCTTTCTTATCAGAAGAAACTTCGGTCTTTCCTTCTTTCAATTCTTTATCATATGTGCCTGCTTCCAAATCTTTCGTAAATTGATCACTCGTCTTGCCCTCAATCAATAATCCCATGCTGTTGCATGTTCCAGCAACAGTCTTCACAGCAGCTTTCAGCGACTTGTCAAGCAACCCTTCCATCTTCTGTTGAGCAATCTTGATAACTTGTTCAACACCTAAATTAGCTAATTTTTCTCGGTTAGGTGTTCCGCTTCCTTTTTCTAATTTCAATTCTTTCTTGACAAGTTCAGCAGTAGGCGGACTTCCAACGGTAATGGTGTATGATTTGTCTTTTTCATTGACGTTGATATCAACAGGGACTTTAATGCCTTGTAAAGCAGCGGTCTTTTCATTAATCTTATTCATAACTTCGTTGATCGGAATCTTCATAGGTCCGAGAGTCTGAGCAACCTGCGGAGTAGGAGATGCTTTTCCACCATCCACCATTAAACTTAATTTTGCCATTTATTCTTCCTTCCGTTCTTCTTCCGTTGTTGTATCCCCTTCTGCAGCTTCGCCCTCACGTCTTATAACCTTAACGGAATCCAATTTAACCGTGATAGGAATAGGAATAGCTGCTTCCAAGAGCTCAACAACAACTTCTTCTTTGGTTTGATCTACTCTGTTGACACGAGCCTGTTCATTCTTGAAAGGACCGCTAATAATTTCAACAATGTCTCCCTTCTGAATGTTCATCTGTACTTTGACTTGTTCTAACATGTGCTCGATTTCAGGATAGGTAACTGGTTTCTGTAATATTCCGCGAGCATAAGGAACTTTATGATACGCTTCTTCAGCCATCTCTCTGCTTTCAACTTCCATGAAGATATATCCTCTTAACCCATGAGGTCGTACCAAACTAAAGACGCCAATCCCTTTCTTCTCTACATTAGAAGTAACGAAGTCGAAGACTTGGTCTTCACGGTTGCTGGTTGTTCGTAAAGCGAAAATAGGCATTGTGTTGTCCTTACATGATCATTTGCCAGATCATTTGTATCAAAAACCCAATCAGACCAATGAGTAAAATGCCAATGCCGGATACTTTGACGACTGCTTTAAACTCGTCGCCACTGGGTTTCTTCGTTACTTTGAAGACCCTGATGCATTCATAGGCAAAACTCTTCAATCTAGTGAGCATAAAGAACCTCATTAAAAAGACCTTTTTAAAGCTTTGGTTGAAGCCTCCCTGTAGCGATATATTAATAAGATAGAGCCCTTCATCAAGGAAAAGATGTCATTAAAAGATGTTCAACGCGAAGTGGATGAGTGGACTTCTCAGTTTAAGATACAGTACTGGCAGCCTCATGAGATTCTTGCACGGTTAATGGAAGAAACAGGCGAATTAGCGCGGGAAATTAACCACCTTCATGGCCCCAAGAAAAAGAAATCCGAGGAGCAAACGCAAGAATTAGGGGACGAGATGGGAGATATTATCTTTACACTCTGCTGTTTAGCAAATTCTAAGGGGATAAATCTTGATGAATCTTTTCAGAGGGTAATGAATAAAGTATATGGCCGTGATAATCAACGCTTTGAAAAGAAATCAAATCTATAAGAAGTCAATGCCTAATTCATTTCCAATCTCTTTCTTTTCTTTCTGAGCCATCACTCTCTTCTGACCAAAGATCTGCGGGCTATTCACTCCGGTCACAATCAGCATGCAGCGGACTGTCTTTCCTAAATCTTCGGCAATTTGCGCTCCCCAAATGATACGTGCATCCTCACTCATTTTCTGACTTACGGTTTCCACAACCGTCTTTGCTTCTTCCAACGTCATATCTGTCCCGCCGCTCACATTGATCAACGCACCTGTCGCACCAGTAATATCCACATCCAACAAAGGATTGCTCAGTGCCTTCTGCACACATTCCGTAGCACGATGTTCCGTGTCACTTTCGCCAACACCAATCATCGCAACGCCTCCGCGTCCCATGACCGTACGAATATCAGCAAAGTCTAAATTAACAAGTCCGGCTTTCGTTACTAATTCTGCAATACCCTTCACGGCATTCGTCAAAATTTCATCAGCAATCTTGAACGCAGTCTGTAAAGGTAATTCCGGTGCTAGTTCCAATAATTTATCATTTGGAATAACAATAAGAGTATCAACAGTCTTCTCTAAACGTTCCAACCCGTACATGGCATTTTCATAACGTCTGTTTCCTTCCATTTCAAAAGGCAAGGTCACAATGGCAACCGTAAGAGCATTGAGTTTTTTAGCTTGTTCAGCAACAACAGACACGCTTCCAGAACCCGTTCCTCCACCCAAACCACATGTAATAAAAACCATGTCTGCACCCTGTAATCGTGCCTTAATCTCATGTTCATTCTCTCGTGCAGCTTCCTCACCGACTTGAGGTACAGATCCTGCACCTAAACCTTGAGTGATCTCTTTTCCAATGAGAATCTTCGTGGTAGCATGAGCATAGAGTAAGTCTTGGGCATCCGTGTTAATGGCAATCGTTTCAATGCCGCTGGCACCCACTTCAGAAATGCGGTTGATAGTATTATTCCCAGCACCGCCGCATCCGACCACTTTAATCTTGGCGCGTTGACGAGAAAGGATTTGTTCTAATTCAGCATCCAGAGGATTACTTCCACCTGGTTTTCCTCCTTTCATCCATATATCTGCGACCATGTTGCCTCTTTTATAATCTACAAGCAATAGGTGTCTAGAATGAGAACAGAGTTTTTATAGTTATCTATTGTTGAGTGGTTGCTTTGTCTTTTTTCTCTTTCATCTCTTCAAACGTAACGTCTTTGATCTCAGGAATAACTTCTTTTAGCTTCTTCACAATCTGTTCCTGCATTTCTTTAGGTATGGCAAATTCAACAACTAATTTTCCCTTATCAAACGTAAAAGGAATATCACGTCCAAACACATTCATCTTCAAGAACGATCCAATCTTCTCTTTTGCATCAGTAACGACTCTCTTCACCATCACTTCATACATGACATCCCGTCCAGCAAGAGGATGATTGAAATCAACAATGACTCGTCCTCCAGAAACAGTCTTAATAACGCCCATGAACCCATCGATATTCACTTGTAATCCGGGGAAAGGCCTCATCTGTTGTTTCTTGAATGCACTCATCGGAAGAATCTTGATCAATTTGGCATTCTTTTTACCAAACGCATCTTCTGGTTTTAAGGATAACTTATGAACTCCTGTTGCTTTACCTACCAAGAAAGCATCCAAACCCTTAACGACTCCACCCTCACCCACACAAACAATCTGAGAACCATAGTGCTGATGATCGTGATATAATCCTTCTTTCTTGGCAACAGCTTCAGACGTCAAATCAAAGATCTTGCCGTCTTCCAAGCGACCAATGTAATCAATCTCAATGAAATCGCCTTTTTTGATGCTCATAAGTAGTTTCTCGTCGAAGTAAGCTATTTAAAGGTAACGACCTAGCTCTTTTTAAGAGGTGGGCTAGGAAAAAGATGCCAAAAACACCATATACTTCTGAAGAATTAGAATGTTTGTTAAAAGGAATTCTGCAAGATAAACTTCTTTCCGAACTAGCATCAGGATTGGAACGGTCTCTTGAAGGTATTGTGCACAAATTAAGGGACCTATCTTCTCAAGACCCTCAAACATGGGATCCAGAAAAGAGTAAAAACTATGGGTGTGCTCTGTACCGCGAAGGTAAGAGAGAATGGGCACGTGCCCATTATCAAAAAAATAAAAGTAAAATTAGAGTAAAAAAACGGAGAAACTATTCAAGCGAACAACGAAGAAACAGATATGTGAAACACCAAGAAGAAAGACGTGCTTGGCAGCGAAGCTACAGGGAAACCCACCGAGATGAAGTGAATGAAAGGCGAAGAAGGATCGAGGCGCTAAGAGAGTTTAAAGATTTAGGTTCTCTCTTGCACATGGGATATCCTATCGTAGCAGTAGAGATAGAGGAAGATAGTCTAAGATTGACAATGAGGGAAAGAAGAGGAAATATTGATCAAACACAAGTAGAAGATGATTTTTACGCCGCTATGCGAGAGCTCCCCTACAGGGTGTGCTGTAATATTAGGTATGAAAAACAAATCTTAACGCTTCGTCCCATAGACCAGAGAGATTATCCAGTGCAACGCACGAGAAGGTTTCTCTTCGCATTAGAGAACGCCCTGCAAAAAGACTTAGAATCGCGTAGATAAGCATATTGAACTCATTCTAAAGCATAATCTTTATAAATAATCCTCTCGCCAAACCACTTATGTCAACAAAACCGGTGAGTGTAGGGAGTTTACGCCCAGGTCGTTACGTCGTTATTGATGGCGTAGCATGCGTCGTAAAGCAAGTTCAAATCTCCAAACCCGGTAAGCACGGCGGTACCAAAGCACGTTTGGACGCTGTAGGTATCATTGACGGTATCAAGAGAGTTATTATCAAACCAACAAGCGATAGTATGGAAAGCCCTATCATCGAAAAAGAAAACGCTCAAGTCTTGTCCATTAACGGAGACATGGCAAATGTGATGGATATGAAGACCTTCGAAACCTTCGACTTAAAGATTCCAGAAGAAATCAAAGAAAAGGTTAAAGAAGGCACGCAAGTCACCTACTGGATTATCTTAGGCCAGAAAGTCATGCAGCAAAGCAGAGGACAGGAAGATAAGGACGAGGAATAAATATGGTTAAATTTCCAGAAGCAACAGCACGAAAACACAAGAACATCTTTGTCTGTAAAAGATGTAAATCTAAAATCCGATCGACCTCGCAAAAGATCATCTTAAAACAAATCCATTGTAGAAGATGTGGAGGAAAGAACTTTCGTCCGTTGAGAAAGACGCGTGTTGCAGCCAAGTAAGATGAACCTCGATCTTCTTTTCGCATTATTATTCTACGCAGCACTTATTCTCTTTTTTTACAAGCACAAACAAAATCTCCAAGTCCAAGGAAAGATCGTTGCCTTGTACAGAACCAAGTTAGGATTAAATTTAATGGATAGAATTGCTCGTGTTTCTCCTCGTTTGTTAAAAATTATTGGTGTCATCGGCGTCGTTACCGGTTATCTCGGAATGGCTTTTATCTTTTATTGGCTAGTCAAGGGAACATGGGACTTACTGTTTGTACCTGAAGCCATCCCAGCGGTCGCACCTGTTCTCCCAGGAGTGAAAGTCATGCCTGGTCTACCCGTCTTATCATTCTGGCATTGGATCATTGCTATTTTCATCGTTGCTGCTGTTCACGAATTCATGCATGGAGTGTATGCACGTCTCTACAACACCAAAGTCAAGAGCAGTGGCATCGCATTATTCGGTCCTATCTTAGGAGCTTTCGTGGAACCAGATGAAAAAGAACTCGCAAAAAGAAGCAAAACCGCTCAAATATCTGTTTTTGCAGCTGGTCCCTTCTCGAATCTAGTTTTAGGGGTGGTTTTCCTTCTCCTCTTTAATTTCTTATCCGGCCCGATCTATGCAGCAGTTTACACGGGAGATGGCATTACCGTGAATGAACTGGTGGAAGGATATCCTGCAGCCATGTCAGGATTGGAAACTCCCTTCACAATCCACGCCATCAACAATCACGAAACGCTCAACATAACGTCGTTCACCGAATCAACCCAACACATCAAACCTGGAGACACGCTGGTTCTGCATACGGATAAGGGAGATATTACGCTCAAAACCGTAGAAAATCCTGATAACAAAACAAGACCGTTCATTGGCATCTCAGGTTTGGAATTGGATAAGAAGGTCAAACCGGAAGTTGAAGAGCGATACGGAACGACGCTTCCAAAGATATTCACTTGGATTCACATGCTCATCTTCTGGCTCGTCATCGTGAATGTGGGCGTCGGATTATTCAATCTCCTACCATTAGGACCGGTAGATGGGGGAAGAATGTTCCTGTCAGGCATGCTCGCTCTGATGAAAGAAGAAAAAGCAAAGCGAACATGGGCATTCATGTCATTCGCATGTCTCGCATTAATTATCATTAATCTTGCTCCATACCTATGGAAATTATTGCTCTTTATCATCAAACCAGTTCTGTTAATATTTGGAGCGTAAAATGTTAGTGGATGTCCACTGTCATCTGAACTTTGCACAATTCGATGAAGATCGAGATGAGGTCATCAAGCGTGCAAAAGAAGCAGGTGTGGTTGTTATTGTTAATAGTGGTACCGAACACAACACGAACACACAAACCCTAGAACTAACAAAAAAATATGATATCGTCAAAGCAAGTTTGGGAATGTATCCAACGTACGTCGAAAAGTTATCCGAAGAGGAATTCGAACGCGATCTCAAATTTATCATCAAAAACAAAGACAACATCGTATCCATAGGTGAAGTTGGTCTGGATTACCATAACACCTCCGACGAATCTCTCAAAAAAATCCAGCAAGACAGATTCCACATCATTTTAGAAAAACTCAACAAACTCAAGAAACCATTTGTCCTCCACACCAGAAAAGCTGAGAAAGACGTCATCGACATAGTCGAATCAAAATCCATGAAAAATATCGACTTGCATTGCTTTACAGGCAGCTACAAATTGGTCAAGCGCGCTATCGACAACGGCTGGTGCCTCTCTATACCCCCAAATATCGTCAATAGCCACCATTTTCAGGGTGTAGTGGAAATGGCTCCTTTGCAGCAAATTCTCACAGAAACGGATTCTCCCTACCTGTCCCCGCCTCCCAAGCAAAGAAACGAACCTGCTTTTGTTGCATACACCATTACAAAAATTGCAGACATCAAAAAATTAACCGAACAAGAAGTAAAAAATATTATTTTCATGAATTATCAGAAGTTATTTGGGTCATAATCAACAATTCTCTTGCAAAACACAAATCGAAAAATATATAAGCAATAAATGACGTTTAAAACGTATTCTAATCAAATAAAAGAGAGGTGAAAAGAATGGCAGCACGACGAAGACGAAGAGCAGAAGCATCTTCTTCCTCACGAAGAAGACGACGATCCACAACAAGATCAACTGCTCGACGACGAAGGAGATAATTTAATTATCTCTTTCCATTTTTAATTTCCTTCTTCTCTTTTTTGTTTATATAACAACAATTTTGCCTAATGGTCCGGGATTAAGAAAGAATGTTTTGTTGATTCTGCAGCTTTTCTGTGCAGTCTCATGAAAATGTCCGCAGACAGCTAAATCTGGTTTGAATCGTTTAACCATCTCAACAGTTGTCTTGCATCCGCGATGTTCTTTCAACCAAGGAAGATAGTCCAGGGCAGTATTGTAAGGAGGTGCATGAGTAATAAAAATGCGTTTTCCACCAGAAGGTATTTTTTGCGCTAAACTCTGTGCAAATCGTTCCATGCCGGGTTCATGAAAGGAAAATCCTCCGCCGCCATAGCCAAAGAAAGTGTAGGTATGGATCTTCACCATCCGCTTGTGAACATTGATCAGGCTCGGGAGATTTTTAATAGTGGCTTGAACTTCTTCTTCGCTCTCATGATTCCCATGAACAATAAGCACGGGTTTGCCTATCTGGTGGAGTGCTCTGAGTGCCTTTTCCAGCCCATCGCCGAACATCGAGATATCCCCTGCGCAAATAAGAAGATCTGCCTGTTTTGCTTTTTCAGCAAGGGCCTTCAAGGCGGAAGGCTGTGCATGAACATCAGAAAAACATAATATCCTCATGAATATGTTCGACAAAAGGCATCTTTTTATAGTTTATTGTCTTCCCTCGCGTAAATGCAGCAGGAACTTCTCATCGTCGGCATTGATCCGGGCATTACAGCCGCTTATGCCGCTTTAACAACCAGGGGAAAGCTCGTCAAGCTGAAAAGCTCCAAGCATCTGACCCTCAGTTCAATCATTGCCGAACTCACGAGCGAAGGACGCGTGATCGCCGTGGGAACAGACGTAAAATATTCCCCCAAACTCGTCGATAAATTCTGCGCAAGATTAGGGGCAAAGTTGATTGCGCCAACAGAAGATCTGAAAATTGGATTTAAAACAAGGATAACCGAGAACTTCCGTTACAATGACGATCACCAACGTGATGCCTTGGCAAGCGCCGTCTACGCCTACCACGAACTGGAGCCCGTCTTAAAAAAAATTGAGTTTACTCTTAAAAAAGAAGGAAAAGAACATCTAGGTCACGACGTCAATCTTCTGGTTATCAAAGGCATGTCCATCAATGACGCCATTCATCATTTGGAGGAGAAAAAAGAAGAGCCAAAACCAAAGAAAAGAATCAGAAGCAAGATCAGAAGATCAACGCAAATCATTGATCTGAACGACAAATTACGTCAGGAAAACGAATTCTTATTGCAGGAATTAAAGAAAATGAAAGAGAAAAATGAATCGCTCACTAGAGAGATAGATCGAACGATCCAGCAAAAGGTGGAGAAAACACTCGACTTCAAAGGAAAGAAAATCGATGACATCTATCATCTCACAACAAAATACAAAAAAGAAAACGATCTTTTACAGCAAGAAATACAAAATCTCACTTCTTTATTACTCTCCACGAACGATAAGATTGTTGCCAGAAGGATTAAAAACTTGGGAAGGGAAGAACTAGAAAAGGTCACGTTAAAAGAAAAAATGATATCCGTAGATGATGTATCTATTTTTAGTGAAAAATCTTTAGCAGCATTGAAAGATAAGATCCACATAATTGTTTGTAAACAAAAACCACCCCAGCCGCTTCTTCATCAGCCGTTCCTGTTCATACAGGCAAAAGAGCTTGCTCTCGAAGAAAAGGAAAATTTTGTGATCGTGGAGAAAGAAAGCCTGCAAAAAGCGAAAGAAAAAGTAGATATCCTGCAGAAAGTCGTGCAGGAATACCAGCAAGAACGGAATGTTTATCGATGAAGGGCATCATCGAGATATCCCATCATAAAGCCTCCCTCAGAGGGAGTCAATTCATCCTCCTCTTCCATCACTTCAATCTCCTCTATGCAATAAATGTCTTCATCGCATAAAGGCAGCTCTCGTAGCCGTTGTGCCGTTACCTGTTCGATATATGGCATCTGTATGTTCACGGTATTCACCTCCAGATATTCCCCATCGGATAAGACTGGTGCCATCTCCTTGAGAGGTCGTAACACTCGCTCCCTTATAAGCAATCGTCGCGCGGTTGACGAGTTTGACGAGTGAATGGAGCCTAGAAAAGATAGGTCTGAGTATTAGAACTGATTCAGCTTCATATTCCCGCGCTGTACCAAGACCATATTCCCCGGCTGTCCGGTATTGGCAGGCTGTAACGTAATAAACTTCCCCTTGGCCAACTGTTTCAATCGTCTCTGGAAGCTCGAATAACTCATCGGTTCTTCTTTCACATACAAGTCATAGATCTGTTTCGTTGTTTTTCCGATATGTTGGTCGATAAGGGCCAGCATGCGTCGTTCACTCGGTTGTAACGTTTCTACGTTCTTCACGGAATAATCTCTCAGTTTTTCTGTTGCTTTCTGTGCATGTTCCAACATCACCTTCCGAGAAGACTTTGCCTCAGCAACTTCGCCAGCTTCCTTCAACAAAAATAATCCTACACGTAAATCACCTGCTTCAAACGTCTTCTGTGCAATGAACGATAACGCCTCTTCATCCACGACGCCAGGTGCAAACGCAAACTTCACTCGGTCTTCCAAGATCTGATGAACTTCTTCGGCGCTATACTTTCTGAATTCAAGCAAATCAAGCATCAATCTGCTTCTCACGCGATTATCTAAGCGAGCCCCCCAGTCTGCTTCATTCGTTATGAAAATCAAACTTTTCTTATACACATCTTCCATGAGCGTATAAAACAGTTCATCTCCTTCGATCTTATCCGCTTCATCAAGCACAATTACCGCAGCTCTCTTATTCAGTAATCGAGCCAAATCGCGCAATAAATCCGTCGTATCTTTGTTATGAGTGAACTTGAAGTCTAATTGATCGCACAATTCTAAAGCAATCTTGTGGGCTGTTTCCTTCTTCCAACAATTCACATACAGCGTCTTGATCTCTTCCGTTTCTTTCTTAAGTTCGTCAAGGACATGTTTAACAGCCACCGTCTTCCCAATGCCCGGACTTCCCGTGATAAACAAGTTCTTGCCCGATCGTTTCTGCAGCAAGGGAGTAATGCACGTCGCAATATACTGTTGTTCCTGCTCGCGATGTTTGATAATGCCGGGCACGAAATCAACGTCCAAGGGCATAGTGTCTAAGAATAAGCTCTCATCCCCCTTTAACATGCTATCAAATAAACCCATAACACACCGAGAGAACGAGAATAATATAAATCTTTCTGGGTAACTTGAAGAGATTACAGTTCTTTCACGCCGTCTTTCGTCACGCCAACAAAGCGACAGGCAACGCCTAATTGGATCAACGCACTCATTAATGCTAAATGTTCCCAGCCAGATCCAGATACAAAGTTAACAGCCACTTCCATTCCTTTGATTTTATCCTTCAACTTCTCTCTGATTTCATCCCGTAACTCTTCTAACCCCAAAGTATCATGAATTTCAATCAACTCAATGGGTTTGCCTTCTGTTTTGAAATTCTGTTTGCCATAATCATTGGTCAATAAGAATATTTTTTCCCAGGGTTGTCCATCCATCCCTTCTAACAGACGGGACACATGCCCCCATGTTCCTTTTCCGGTAGACAAGCAAGCAACTAATTCAGTCATAAGGAGACGCCATTCTCACGTTTAATAAGCATTTAGATGGTCAAAAAGCGATGCTTTATAAGCGATCAAAAGAGCAGTCTAAAAATGGAGCAGCAACAGTTTACGAAGATCATTCAGGATCCTTTCGTCCTTCAGGCTATTCGGGAATATGGATTTGAAACACCTACGCCCATTCAACATAAAGCCATTCCCCTTATCAAAGAAAACAAAGACGTGATTGCACAATCCAGTACGGGTTCTGGTAAGACCTTAGCCTTCGTTATTCCTCTCTTGGAATCCATCAAGGGAACTGAAGGATTGCAAGCAATGGTCATCGCTCCCACCAGGGAATTATGTCAGCAAATAACCAAGGAATTTGCCAAGCTTGCGCGATACAAACAACTCGTCATCACCGAAGTCTTTGGCGGCGTAGCCATTGGTCCGCAAATCCAAAAACTCAAAACAACCAACATCCTTATTGGAACACCGGGAAGATTGCTTGATCTGATCAACCGAAGGGCAATGGACCTGCACACGATCAAAACCTTGGTTTTAGACGAAGCAGACAAGATGTTTGATATGGGATTTATCCAGGATATCAGAAAAATCATCGGCGTCTTGCAGAGAAAGCGTCAAACCTTGCTCTTTAGCGCTACGTTCTCTCCAGAAGTCATGAAAATTGCGCGAGATTACATGAAGGATCCGGTCAGCATCAAAACAAAAGAATACGTCGACAAGGAAGTATTAAAACAATATTATTATGTGAGTGGCATCCACGATCGTTTCTCCTTGCTTGTTCATTTGTTAAAAAATGAAACCTCTAACCTTGCAATTGTCTTTTGTGGAACACGTCGTTCTGTGGATTTGGTTGCTCACAATCTCAAAAAACAAGGATTCTCTGTTCGTGCTATTCATGGCGGATTAACCCAACAACAACGTTCTCGTGTCTTGGAAGAATTCCATTCCAGCGAAACGCATATTCTCGTGGCAAGTGATTTGGCAGCGCGAGGTTTAGACGTCAAAGATTTAACACACGTCTATAATTATGATATCCCTAAAACATCCAAAGAATATCTCCATCGTGTAGGAAGAACTGCGCGTGCAGGAGAATCAGGTAAAGCTATCTCTCTCTTATCCGAAAAAGATTATGAAAATTTCAGACGTATTCAGGCCGATCGTTCTATCACCATCGAAAGATTAGAGCTTCCTCCTTATCAAGAAGTTGCT
>Ga0233425_10007359_pt1 | contig 15535 bp, 16 predicted proteins | sample Watercolumn_Towu_2_FD_181712 | JGI IMG/M metagenome (GOLD analysis project Ga0233425, IMG submission 181712) | Freshwater microbial communities from Lake Towuti, South Sulawesi, Indonesia - Watercolumn_Towuti2014_140_MG | ecosystem: Environmental > Aquatic > Freshwater > Lake | place...
GCCCGGCCCGCATGAGCCCTGCGGAGCTGGAGGCCGGCTACGCCTGGCTCTACCGCCAGACCTTCAGGGCTGCCTCCATCTGGCGGCGCCGCCCCGAGGACCCCGCGGCGGTCCCGGCCTACCTGGCCATGAGCCTGCTCTACAAGAAGACCAACCCGCTGTGGTCCCGCCTGATCCGTCACGCCCAGGTCGAGCGCGCCTGGGCTCCGCTGGTCGAGGTCTCGCGCCGCCGACACCTCGAGTTCCGTGCGAAACTCCCAGCGCAAGAGACACTGGAGGCCCGGAAGGTGGCTTGACCTTCACCTCGGCAACTCCCAGGCCCTTCGCAACCGCCGTGCCTCCTGTCGCGAGACCGGCACTTCGTGGCCGCCCTCCAGGAAGGCGACGTAGCCCCCGGCGGGGGTGGGCTCGAGCCGCTCGATGCGTTCGAGGTCCACCAGGGCTTGGCGATGCACCCGCCGATACCGCTCGGGGGGCAGGCGGCGCTCGAGATCGCTCAGGCGGAAGTCCGTCACGTAGCGGGCGCCGCGGGCGAACAGCAGACAGGAGGCGCCCTCCAGCAGGGCATGGGAGATCTCGCCGGGCTTGAGCAGCACCAGGCCGTGCCGGGTCGGGACCACCAGCCGCTCGGGCACGGCGCCATCGCCGCCGCCCTCCCCGTCCGCCAGGCGCCGGCGCACCCGCTCCAGGGCCTGGGCCAGGCGCTCGGGCTCGATGGGCTTCAGCAGGTAGTCCACCGCGTCGCGCTCGAATGCCTCGACCGCATGCTCGGCGTAGGCCGTGGTGAAGACCACCGCGGGGCCGCCGGGCTCCATCAGGGCCAGGGCCTCCAGGCCGGTCAGCCGCGGCATGCGGATGTCGAGCAGCACCAGATCCACCTCGAGCTGCCGCAGGCGCTCGATCAGCTCCACCCCGTCCTCGGCCTCGGCCACGACCTCGACCCCTCCGGCCTCCTCCAGGAGGCGCCGCAAGCGGCGGCGGGCGACCGCCTCGTCCTCGGCGATGAGCGCACGCAACACCGTCATGTGGGTGAATCCTCCAGGGGTCCCTGGCGCGGCAGGCGCAGGCGGACTTCGGTCGCGGGAGCTCCGTCCAGTTCGCAGGGGCCGATCTCGAACCCGACCGCATCGCCGTAGGCCAACGCCAGCCGGCGCCGCACGGTGTCGAGCCCCTGGCCACCCGCACGCGGACCATTCCAGGCGCCCGGGTTCCGCAACCGGATCAGCACCTGCTCTCCCTCGGAGGGCGAGACCGCGAGCCCCACCACACCGCGATGCCCGGCGCCTGGGCCATGCTTCATGGCGTTCTCGGCGAGCGGCAGAAGGATCAAGGGCGGCACGGGGACCTCGCCGAGCTCGGGCGCCACCTCCCAGGCGATAGAAAAGCGGGCGGGATCCCGCAGGTGGTGCAGGGCCAACAGATCGCGCACGAGGTCAAGCTCGGCGCTCAGCGGCCAAGCGGCAGCCTGGGCCCCCTGCAACACCTTGCGCAGCAGCGCGGAGAGCTTGAGGATGGATCGTTCGGCGAGCTCCCCGTCCTCCCGGGCGGTCTCCGCCAGGGCGTTCAGCGTGTTGAACAGGAAGTGCGGATCGAGGTGGGCCCGCATCGCCAGGAGCTGTGCGCGCTCCGCCTCCCGGGCCAGGGCCTCGGCCCGCGCGCGTTCCCGGGTGAGCCCCGCCTCCAGATCGATGTCCCGCGCCAGCCCCCAGCCCCCTACCCAGAAGAGCGCGGCCGACACGAACAGGTTGATCCCCGCGCTCAGGAAGGTCTCGCCCAGCCCGAAGGCCTCGGGCAGCACCCAGCCGACCAGCGCTGGCAGGCCGCCGATGAGGCCGTAGCACAGCAGCATGAGGGGCAGGAGGCGCCGGTCCCTGGCCCGGGCGACCAACAGCCTCCAGGCGAAGGGGGCCAGCGCCACGAACAGCGCGCACATGAGCAGCGCGGTCCAGACGGCCTGCCCGGAGTGGGAGAAGCGCACCTGGGCGGCCACCAACGGGGCCGACACCACCAGGATGGGGATGGCCCGCCTGGGTGCGGCCAGGGCGCGCAGGGTCTCGACGAACAGCGCCGGCCCGGCGGGCCTGGGGGGCACGAGGCGCGCCGTGGTGGCCAGGTCTACCCCCCCTCGATCTCCCGCACCGCCGCGGCCGGATCGATGTCGGAGTAGAGCACCTTCATGATGCCCGGCAGGTAGCGGTCCAGGGTGACCACGGCCGTGTACGAGAAGTTCTTGAGGAAGGTAGGGTGTAGCTCGATCCCTTCGACATCGCAGCTCACCTTGTAGCGCATCTCGCCGTCGTCCATGTCCAGCTCGAAGTTGCCGACGACCATGCCGTAGTTGGCGCGGGTGAAGAACTCCGCCAGGGCGGCCCGGCGGGCCGGCGGCGCGTTCACGGGGGCACGGCTGTAGAACATGAGCTGCTGTTCGGCCGGACGCGCCTGGAACCAGCAATCGTAGTTGCCGTTGCGGCCGGCGTAGCGGCTGCGCACCATCGGGAGCTCCTGGATGCGCTCGTAGGGCCATTCGTCCGTTTCGAAGAATGCTACGCAGGCCTCGATGATGGCGCTCATGCTGGACTCCTGGCTGTATGAGCGGAGCATATCCCAGCGAGCGCCAGGCTGGCGATGTGGGAGTGGTGTGCGGTCGCGCTCATGGTGGCCCAGGTCGCGCCGTGCTAGGCTCTGCGGCCCCCGCACCGGGCAGCGAGGTCCGGCGCGGTACCCCCCGAATGTCCGAGAGGAGTGTTCGATGGCCGCCAACCCGAAGGCGATCTTTACGACCAGCATGGGCACGTTCACCGTCGAGCTGTTCGCCGACAAGGCCCCGGTCACGGTCGCCAATTTCGTGGGCCTCGCCAAGGGCACCAAGGCCTGGACGGATCCGAAGACCCGCCAGCAGGTCCAGCGCCCCTTCTACGATGGGCTCACCTTCCACCGCGTCATCGACGCCTTCATGATCCAGGGCGGCTGCCCGCTGGGCACCGGCACGGGCGGCCCGGGCTACCGCTTCCAGGACGAATTCCACCCCTCCCTGCGCCACACCGGTCCCGGCATCCTCTCGATGGCCAACGCCGGCCCCGGCACCAACGGCTCCCAGTTCTTCGTCACCCTGGTCGCTACCCCCTGGCTTGACCAGCGCCACTCGGTGTTCGGCAAGGTGGTCGAGGGCCTGGAGGTGGTGCAGAAGATCGGCAAGGTCAAGACCGGCGCCCAGGACCGCCCCGTCACCCCGATCGTGGTGCAGAAGGTCGCGATCGTGGAGGGGTAGGAAGGGTCGCCTCGGCCCAGGCCAGCAACCGCTGGCAGAAGGCCTCCGGCCGTTCTTCGTGCAGGTTGTGCCCGGCGCCTTCGAGCCGTTCGAGGTTGGCCGGGCCGCCCAGTTCCGCCACCAGCCGCTCGCCGAGGGTCACGGGGCGCACGGCGTCAGCCAGGCCCCAGAACACGAGGCAGGGTTGCCGGACGGAGCGTACCACCGCGGCGTCGGGAACTGCGTCGAGGGCGGCGAGGCCGGTGCGCTGGGCGGCGATCCAGCCACCGGGGGCGTCCAGATGGGCCAACAGGGTGAGGGCGCGCTGCCGAGGGTCATCGCCGGGCGGCACGCTGGAGGCGCGCTGCAGCAGGCCGCCGACCGCCGCGCGGCCGGGCGGGCTGGAGAAGAGGTGGCGAAAGAGGTTGGGGAAGCGCGCGGCCGCCCGCAGGCCGGGGGGTGCCGGCTGGGGGTAGACGAAGGGCGACACGAGGACCAGTCCGGCGACCCGCGCGGGGGCGGCCGCGGCCGCGAACAGGGCCACCGCGCCCCCGAGCGAGTGCCCCACCAGCACCGTCCGCTCGGTCCCAAGCTGGTCCAGGAGGCCGGGCAACAGGGCCGCCATCTCGGCTGGCGCCGCGGGAAAGCCCTCCTCCATGGACGAGTAGCCATGCCCCGGCAGGTCCACCGCCGCCGCGCCGCCCGCCTGGGCGAGGAGCGGCAGTGCGCGCGCCCAGGCACCCGTGTGGGCCAGGTAGCCGTGCAGCAGCAGGAATCGCACCGGCCCCTCGCCGGCGCGCACCACATGCAGGGGCACCCCTCCCACGACGTGCTCCCGGCCAGGGGCTGGCGCGCGCCCAAGCCGCCGCCGTCGCACCTCGGGCATCAGCGCCTCCGGCCGTGGGCGCGCCGAAGCTCCTGGAGGCGATCATAACGGACCGGAAGCTGCTCCCCCTGGGGGATGACGTCGATGTTCTCCCGGCGGAAGGTCGGATCCTGCATGCGACACTCACCGAACCGCGTGCCCCACTCAGGGCTGGCCCGCATGGCCCGCCACAGCTCCAGCATGGGGCGTTCGCGGACATTTCCGAAGGAGATGGGGGTGAAGTCGCAGGGGGTCAGCTCGCCGTCGGCCGTGAGGTAGGCCTGGTAGAAGCCTGCGAAACAGCCACACCCCTCACCCGAGTTCACCCAGGACTGCCCCATGACGCCGGGCCCGTAGGGCAGCCCGTTGTAGGCCGAGACCATGTCGCGCAGCCGGGCGCGGTCGCCGGGTGCGAGCACCGTGCGGGTGTCGTGCAGCAGGGCCCCGGTGGGGACGGCGTCGAACAGGAAGAGCTGGTGGACCCCGACATCCTCGGCCAGGCGAGTCAGCCGCACGAAGCCGCCCTGGACCAGGTCCTGGCGGCTCATGTAGGAGGAGATGCCCGCCAGCATTCCCGCCTCGCGCACATGGCGCGCGGCCTGGACCGCTTGGGCGAAGGCGCCCTCCGACGAACGGCGCGCGTCGTGCTCGGCGGCCTCGGGGGAGTCGATGCTGACCAGGATCGAGTACATGCCCGCGGCGTACAGCTCGCCCGCGAACGCCCGATCGATGCGCGAGCCGTTGGTGAACATGGCCGCGATGGCCTTCGATGGCGGAACCCGCGCGACCAGGTCCAGCAGCCGCGGGTTCAGGGTGGGCTCCCCGCCGGAGAAGACGATGGAGGCGCCCCCCAGCTCCACGAACTGGTCGATCACATCGCAGAGCTCCTCGTAGGAGAGGCTCGGGGTGCCGCGGCGCATGGTGCGCTCGGCCGAGCAGTGCCGGCAGCGCATGTTGCAGGCCGCCGTGGCCATCAGCACGAGCGAGATCGGCCGCGCCTCACGCCTGAGCACGCGGAAGCGGGCCGCGGTGCGCATGATGCGCATGAACGGCGCAGACTCCAGCGGCGGCTGCGTGAGGTCGTAGGCCACCATCCCGTTGACCAGCGCCAGCGGCTTGAGCGGTGCCAGGCGCCGCCGGAACAAGCGCATGAACGGGATGAGGCCCCGTGCGATGGGGCTGTCGTCACGGGCGAGCGCTGGGTGGCTCACCCGCGGCAGGTCTGGGCGCTCGAGCTGCTGGAAGAAATCCACGGCCTCTCCACCGATGCGAACCGCGAACAGGATGCCCCGAAATGCTCCCGTGAACCGCAAGGAACGCGCCGAGGGCTCCGCCGATTCGCGGTATCGCACCGTTCCTGTGCCGGAAAGGCGATCTCCAAGAATCCGTCAAGGACGCGACCGCGAGCCGATGGGCGCGCGCACCGCCCGCCATCGGGGTGTCAGGCACCAACAACTAACACTTTCGAAAGTGTTAATTGTTGGTGCCTGACACCCCAACGACCCAGCGTCCCGACCGGGTGTGCTCCGAGGTCCCGGCGGCGTGATACAGCGGCGCCCTCGTGATGGAAGGTTCTCCGATGCGCCTCCTCGATGTCCGCACCCTGCCCTGTCCAGGCCCCGTGATCGAGCTCCGCAAGCAGCTCGAGGCGGGGGTCCGCGAGATCCAGCTCCACGTGGCCGACGACCTCGCCCGCAGCAACGTCTCGCGCTTCGCGCGCAGCCGCAACGCCACGCCCGAGGTCGAGGCCCACCCCGCCGGCGGCTTCCTCGTGACCGTGCGTGTCCCAGCCGGGGCCGACGTCTCCCGCGCGGCCACGGACGGCGATCCCGAAGATCTCTGCCTGGTCCCCGAGCCTTCCGCCCCGCGCGGCCCGCGGATCGTGCAGATCACGACCGACGCCATGGGCCAGGGGGATCCCGCGCTGGGTGCCCTGCTGCTGCGCGGCTACCTCAAGACCCTCCGCGCGGTGGAACCGAAGCCCGATCGGATGGTGTTCTACAACGCCGGCGTGCGCCTGTGCTGCGAAGGCTCCTCCTCTCTGGACGACCTCGCCGTCCTCGCTGGTGCCGGGGTCGAGATCATCGCCTGCGGTACCTGCCTCAACTTCTACGGGCTGGCGGACAAGCTGGCCGTGGGGCGGGTCACGGACATGCTGGAGATCGCCACCGCCCTCGCCACGGCAGGCCACATCGCGCGACCATGAGCGCCCCGATCTACCTCGATGGCGCCGCCACCTCCTTCCCGAAGGCCCCGGGCGTGCCTGAGGCGGTCGCCGACTTCCTGCGCTCCTCTGCGGGTAACCCCGGCCGTGGAGGGCACCGCCTGACGGTCGCGGCCAGCCGCGTCGTGGAGGCCGCGCGCACCTCCGTCGCCACCCTGCTCGGCGGCGATCCCGAGCGCACCCTGTTCGTCCCCGGCTGCACCTTCGCCCTCAACACGGTGCTCTTCGGGCTGCTGGGTCCAGGGGATCGCGTGGTCTGCTCGGCGCTGGAGCACAACGCCGTGATGCGCCCGTTGCGGGCGCTGGAGGCCGGCCGAGGAGTACGGATCCGCGTCCTGCGGGGCGAAGGGCCCGCCGCCTTGCCTACCGTGGACGAGGTGCGCGCAGCCATCGCCGAGGCCCCCACCCGCCTCGTGGTCCTACCACACGCCTCCAATGTCAGCGGGGCGGTGCTGCCCATCGCGGCGCTCACTGCCGCCGCCGCGCCCGTTCCGGTGCTGATCGACGCCGCCCAGAGCGCGGGCAGCGTCGCGCTCGACTTCGCCGCGACCGGGGCCGCCGCGTTGTGCTGCTCCGGACACAAAGGCCTGCTCGGTCCCACGGGCATCGGGGTCCTGCTGCTCGCGCCTTGGTTTTCGCCCCCGCCCCTTGTCCTGGGTGGCACCGGCTCCCGCTCCGCGAGCGAAGAGATGCCCGACGCCCTGCCCGACGCGTTCGAGGCCGGCACGCCCAACACCGCGGGGATCGCCGGCCTGGCGGCCGCCTGCGCCTGGGTGGCCGACCGCGGCGTGGACGCCCTGCACGCCCACGCGCTCGCCCTGGTGCGCCGCGGCGCCGAGGGTCTGGCTGGGCTGCCAGGCGTCGAACTCGTGGGCGGTCCCTTCCCCGACGCCCACACCGGCACCCTCTCCTTCCGCGTCCACGGGGCCGACCTCGGTGAAATGGCCCTGTGGCTCGACCGCGAAGCCGGCCTGCAACTGCGGGCCGGCCTGCACTGCGCCCCCGCCGCCCACCGGCGCCTCGGGACCTTCCCCGACGGCACGCTGCGTGCCGCCTTCGGGCCGTTCAACGCGATGGAACACGCCGATTCGCTGGTGGCGGCCGTGGCCCGCTACCAGCGGGAGCGACCGTCCACATCGGGATAGTCGCCAAGGGCCCACCAACGTCCCTCGACAGCCACCAACGTACTTGGCCCGAAGTAGCATCGCCGACACCTCCACCCGGCAGGCATCATGAGCCCTCCCATGCCCCCCAAGCGTGACATCCTCCTCGTCTTCGGCACGGTGCAGAAGGTCATGGCGGCCGAGCGGGCCGCCGCGGCGCAGCACCTCGATGTCGACGTGATCCCGGCGCCGCGCGCGGTGTCCTCCGAGTGCGGCATGGTGCTGGAAGCCCGCCAGGACCAGAGCCGTGAGTTGCTGATGGCGCTGACGGCGGCGGAGCTCACTCCGAAGTCGGTCTGGCACACGCAGGGCGGCACCTGGCTGCCCACCTCGCTGGAGGCACCCCCGGCGGCCGGCAAGGTCGCCCTGACCGAGGGCTCGGCCTATGGCGGCTGCGGCGCCAAGCTGTCCAAAGGGTTGCTCTCGGCCATCCTCTGCGGCCTGCCGCGCCTGGAGAGCCCCGATCTGCTGGTGGGCATCGAGAACGCCGATGACGCCGGCGTGCTGCGCCTCACCCCGGACATCGGGCTGATCCACACCGTCGATTTCTTCCCGCCCCTGGTGGACGATCCCTTCAGCTATGGGCGAATCGCCGCGGTCAACGCGCTGTCCGATGTCTACGCCATGGGTGGCGAGCCGCTCGCGGGCATGAACCTGGTGAGCTTCCCGCTGGCCCAGCTCGGCAAGGCGGCCCTCAAGGAGATCCTGCGCGGCGGGCTCTCCGCCCTGGAGGAGGCGGGCGCGGTGCTGGCCGGCGGGCACACCATCGAGGGTAGCGAGCTGCTCTACGGGATGGCCGTCACCGGGCGAGTCCACCCAGACCGCATCTGGCGCAACGGCGGAGCCCTGCCCGGGGATGTCCTGGTCCTGACCAAGCCGCTGGGCACCGGCCTCATCACCACCGCCGCCAAAGCCGATCTCTGCGACCCCGGACACCTGGCCATGGCCATCCGCTGGATGGCCACCCTCAACCGCCGCGCGGCCGACGCCGCCCGCTCGCTGCAACCCCACGCCGTCACCGATGTCACCGGCTTCGCCCTCGCCGGCCACGCCGCGGAGATGGCGCAGGCCTCGGGAGCGGCCCTGCGCTTCGAGGCGCGCGCCCTGCCGCTGCTTCCCGGCGCGCTCGACGCCGCCGAAGCCGGCCTGGTCCCGCTGGGGACCGCCAAGAACCGCGCCAGCCTGGAGGGGATCCTGCAGGTCGCCGCAGGCCTGGATGATCCGATGGTCGATGTCGCCCTCGATCCGCAGACTTCGGGGGGACTGCTGATCGCCCTGCCGCCCGCGAAGGCCGCCGTCCTGGTGCGCCAGCTCCCCTCCGCCGCCATCGTGGGCGAGGTGCTGGACGGTCCCCCGGGCGCCGTGCTGCTGGCCTAGGGCCAAGCAGCTATCCTGCCCTCCATGGCCCACCGCCGGCGCATCCTTCTCGCTCTGGCCGCCGCCCTGATCCTCCCCGGTCTGGGCGCGGCGGGGGGGTTGCGCGTCGGCCGGGTGACCGACGGCGAGATGGAGCCCTCGCTGCGGCCCGGGGACTGGCTGCTCTGGGGTCCGGGTCGGGTGGACCTCGGCGATGTCGTAGTGCTCCCCGACCCGCTCGACCCCGCCCGGCTGGTGGCGCGGCGCGCCCTGGGCCTGCCCGGCCAGCGCGTCGCCTTCCGCGGCCACCGCGCCCAGGTGGACGGTGTCCCCGTGGAGCAGGTGCTGATGGGCGACTGGGGCGAGGAGGCCGCGGTGATGGAGGAGGGTTCGTGGCTGGCGGCCTTCGGCAACGAGGCCAGCAAGCTGCACCGCGAGCCCATCGAGGTCCCCCTCGACGCCCTCTTCCTCGTGGCCGACCGCCGCGATCTCGCGCTCGACTCGCGCTGGTGGGGCCCCGTCCCGCGAAGCGCGGTGTGCGGCGTGGTGCTCCTGCGCGTGGGCGAGGCGGATGTCTGGCGCGCGGCCTGGAGCACGGGGCGGAGGATCGTGCGGCCAGAGATTCCGCTGATCCCGTACACGCCGCCTAGCTGAGCTGTGGCGGCTCCTCATCGCGCCCGAGCTGGCGCTGGGTGAAGCCGAAGCGTGCCCTGAGCGTGACGCTGCGCTCGTCCACGGCGAGGTCGAGGTCCTCGACCCCCAGCTCCACCTTGAAGGGCCCCGAGGCCGGCTTCACCATGCCCTCCACCTGGTCGCGGGTGAGCAACGTGATGGGGTTGACGCGGAAGAGCTGCTTCTCGAGCACGATCTCGAGGGCCTGGCTGGCGAGCTGCAGGACCGCCTGGGGGCCGAGATCCACCACCGGACGCCCCAGCTCGCCGACGATGGCGCGCCGGCCGCGGTCGTAGTGGATGTTGCCGAGCTCCAGGCTGGCGGCCACGAAGCGCTGCAGGTGGAAGGGCAGCTCAAGGCCCTCCTTGACCAGGGTGGCCGTGCCTTCCGCGCTCAGCCGCACGCGGGCCTCCAGGCCCACCCGTTGCTCGCCGTAGCGCAGGGAGGAGCCGTCCTGGTCGATCTGGATCTTCCAGTCGCCCTCGACGTGCACCAGGTCGTCGACCCGGCGATGCACCACCTCGCGGCGTTCCTGCCAGAGCGCCACCGCGCGATCACGTGCCTGGACCAAGACCTCTGGCGGCTTGCGCTCCTCCAGCAGGCCCCGGACCCGCTGCCGCAATTCCAGCCGGGCCACGGCCCCGCGCACGTCCCGCAGCAGGTGGAAGCTCCCCTCCCCCACCTTCACCGGGAGCACGCCAGCGATGAGCTGATCGAAAAGGTCGCGGTGCACGCTCAAGGAGATGTGCCAGTCGTCGCGCTTGGGGTCGACCATGGGGGCTCCTCGTCGGAGAGCTATCAGCTCTCAGCTATCAGCTTTCAGCCGGACAGGGCCGGGCAGCATCCGAACTCGTAGCGCTCGCCGCAGAAGCCCGCCCATCGGCAGCCACCTCCACCGCGCCCCGCCCCCCTGCCGCTGCTGACGGCTGACGGCTGATGGCTGACAGCTTTCAGAACACCTGTGATGCCGGGAAGAACCAGGCGATCTCCTGTGCCGCCGTCTGCGGGGCGTCGGAGCCGTGCACGGCGTTCTCGGTGAGGCTGTCGGCGTAGAGCCGGCGCAGCGTGCCCTCGGCCGCGTGCTGGGGGTTCGTAGCCCCCATGACGTCGCGGTTCTTCTGGATGGCGTTTTCACCCTCCAGCACCATCACCACGCAGGGGCCGGAGGTCATGAAGTCCACCAGCCCCCCGAAGAAGGGCTTGCTGCGGTGCACCGCGTAGAAGCCCTCGGCTTCGTGGCGGGACATCCGGACCATGCGCAGCGCGACGACCCGCAGGCCCTCCGCCTCGAAGCGCGCGATGATCGGGCCCACCACCCCTTTTCGGACGGCGTTGGGCTTGATGATGGAGAAGGTCCGTTCGATGGCCATGGGGGCGGACTCCTACAGCAGGCCCTGCGCCTGCAGGACCTCGCGCATGCGGTGGCCCATGCCGGCCGGGCTGCGCACCACGTGCACCCCGGCGGCCTCGAGGGTCAGGAACTTGTCTTCGGCCGTGCCCTTGCCGCCCGAGATGATGGCGCCGGCGTGCCCCATGCGGCGGCCCGGAGGGGCCGTGGCGCCCGCGATGAAAGCCACCACGGGCTTGGTCATGTGGGCCTGGATCCAGGCGGCGGCCTCCTCCTCGGCGCTGCCCCCGATCTCGCCGATCATGATGACCGCGTCCGTCTCCGAATCGGCCTCGAACAGCTCGAGGGCGTCCACGAACCGCGTGCCGACGATGGGATCTCCGCCCAGGCCCACGCAGGTGGACTGGCCGAGGCCGAGCACGGTGAGCTGACCGACCGCCTCATAGGTGAGCGTGCCGGAGCGGGAGATGACGCCGATGCGGCCGGGCCGATGGATGTGGCCCGGCATGATGCCGAGCTTGCAGCGCGCACCCGGGGTGATGACCCCGGGGCAGTTGGGACCCACCATGCGGGCGCCACGGCTCCTGACCATGGCCCAGACCGCCAGCATGTCGTTGACCGGGATGCCTTCGGTGATGGGGACCACCAGCTCTACGCCGGCGTCCACCGCCTCGCAGATGGCGTCGGCGGCAAACGGCGGCGGCACGAAGATCACGCTGGCGTTGGCGCCGGTCTCGGCGACGGCCTGGGCCACGGTGTCGAAGATGGGCACGGCGCCCTCGAACCGTTGACCGCCCTTGCCGGGGGTGACCCCGGCGACCAACCGCGTGCCGTACTCCAGCATCTGGCGACAGTGGAAGCTCCCGGCCCCGCCGGTGATGCCCTGGCAGAGGACGCGGGTGTGCTCGTGGACGAGGATGGCCATGGCTAGCTCCTTTCCGTCCCGGCCGCCGCGGCGACGCGAGTTGTCTCCCGGACGATCTTGCGGGCGGCGTCCTCCATGGAGGAGGCCGTGATGACGGGCAGGCCGCTCTGCTGGATCAGCTCGCGACCGCGCTCGGCGTTGGTGCCCTCGAGCCGCACCACCAGCGGCACCGTGAGGCCCACGTCCCGCACCGCGGCCAGCACCCCCTCGGCGATGAGATCGCACTTCATGATGCCGCCGAAGATGTTGACCAGGATGCCGCGCACGTTGGGGTCACGCGTGATGATCTCGAAGCCCGCCTTGACGTTCTCGCGGGTGGCGCCGCCGCCCACGTCGAGGAAGTTGGCTGGTTCTCCGCCTTCGAGCTTGATGATGTCCATGGTGGCCATGGCCAATCCAGCGCCGTTGACCATGCAACCGATGGTGCCGTCGAGCTTGACGTAGTTGAGGTCCCAGCGGGAGGCTTCAAGCTCGGCCGCGTCCTCCTCGGAGAGATCGCGCAGGGCGCTGACCTCCTTGTGGCGGAACAGGGCGTTGTCGTCGAACGTCATCTTGGCGTCCAGCGCCACGCACTCGCCCGCGGTGGTGACCACCAGCGGGTTCACCTCCACGAGCGAGGCGTCATACGCCATGTAGGCCGCGTACAGCCCCTTGAGCAGCTTCACGAAGGAGAAGACGGTCTTGCCGACGAGACCGAGCCGGAAGGCCATCTCGCGCGCCTGCCAGTCGCCGAGGCCCGTGACCGGGTCCACCCAGGCCTTGAGGATCTTCTCGGGGGTTCTGGCCGCGACCTCCTCGATCTCGGTGCCACCCTCGGTGGAGGCCATCACCACCACCTGGTAGCGCGAGCGGTCCAGCAGCATGGCCACGTACAGCTCGCGGGCGATCTCGCAGCCCTCCTCCACGTAGACCTTCTTGACGGTCACGCCGCCAGGCCCCGTCTGCCGGGTGACCAGGGTCTTGTTCAGCAGGGCCTTGGCGTGGTCGCCCACCTCGGACGTGCTGCGAGCGATGCGCACGCCGCCCTTTCCGGGCAGACCTTCACCACCGCGGGCCGCCTGGGCGATCACGTCGGGAGGGACCTCACCGACGACGCGGCCCTTCCCGCGCCCACCGGCGTGGACCTGGCTCTTGACGACCCAGAGGGAGCCCTGGATGTGACGCGCGGCTTCGATGGCCTCAGCCGGGGTGGCCGCGGCTCGCCCGCGCAGCACGGTGACCCCATGCTGGGCCAGCAGTTGCTTGGCCTGGAACTCGTGGACCTTCATGCTGCCTCCGGGCTGGCTCTCGGGAGGATGGACGCGGCGGATGCGACGAAGGCCAGCGGTGCGGGAGAGCCCCCAGCGCCACTGGCCTCCGCATTCTCCGCTAACCGAGACAGGCCTTGATCGCGTCGATGCGGTCGGTGCGCTCCCAGGTGAACTCCGGCAGCTCGCGGCCAAAGTGCCCGTAGGCGGCGGTCTTGCGGTAGATCGGGCGCTTGAGGTCGAGCGCACGGATGATGGCCGCGGGCTTGGTCGGGAAGACCTCGCGCACGCACTCGGCCAGGCGCTCGTCGGCCACCACACCGGTGCCATAGCTGTCCACCATGACGCTCACGGGCTCGGCCACGCCGATGGCGTAGGCCAACTGCACCAGCGCGCGGCGGCAGGCCCCGGAGGCCACCAGGTTCTTGGCGATGTAGCGGCCCATGTAGGCGGCCGACCGATCGACCTTCGAGGGATCCTTGCCGGAGAAGGCGCCGCCTCCGTGGGCTCCGTGGCCGCCGTAGGTGTCGACGATGATCTTGCGGCCCGTGAGGCCGGCGTCCGCGTAGGGGCCGCCCTGGACGAACTTCCCGGTGGGGTTGACGTGGAAGACCGCGCTGCGATCGAGCAGCCCCGCGGGCAGCACCCGGCGGATGACCTCCTCCACGACGAAGGCCTCGATCTCGCGGTGCGAGACGCTCTCGGCATGCTGGGTCGAGATGACGACGGTGGGGATGCGCGCGGGCTTGCCATCGACGTACTGCACCGTCACCTGGCTCTTGGCGTCGGGACGGATCCAGGGGACCACGCCGGCCCGGCGCAGGTGGGCCAGCTCCTCCACCAGACGGTGGGCGTAGTAGATGCTCATGGGCATCAGCTCGGGGGTCTCAGCGACCGCGTAGCCGAACATCATGCCCTGGTCGCCGGCGCCCTGCTCCGTGTGCAGGCCGACGCCCTCGGTGACGCCCTGGGAGATGTCGGGGGACTGGGGCTGGATGGCCAGTTGCACGGAGCAGGTACCGCCGTCGAAGCCGACATCGCTGTGGTTGAAGCCGATGTCGTTGACCACGCCGCGCACGATGGTAGGGATGTCCACCACGGCCTTGGAGGTGATCTCGCCGGCGCACAGCACGAGCCCGGTCTTGGTCAGGGTCTCGCAGGCCACGCGGCTCTCGGGGTCGCCCGCGAGGAAGGCGTCGAGGATGGCGTCCGAGATCTGGTCGCACATCTTGTCGGGGTGGCCCTCGGAGACGGACTCGGACGTGAACAGGTAGTTCCGGGCGGACATGGCGGTTCCTCAGGGTGGCGTTGGGCTGTGTTCACGACCTCGGGCGGGCCGCAGAAGTCCAGCCCATTATGATGCTGGGAAGGGCCCGGCAACACGCAGATCCGGCAGGCTGGTGCGCTACTTCACGCCGTCGCAGGGGCGAAGCAATCAGCCACCGGCCAGGCGCAGCAGACAAACGCCTCGCCCGCGGCTGCTGAAAGCTGACGTCGGATAGCTGACAGCTACGTAGCTGGCAGCTACGCCTTCGGCAGCTCCTCGGTCAAGGGCGCCTCGTCGAAGTCGAATTCCTCCTCTTCGACCTCGTGGGCGGCCTGGGCCAGGGTGAAGCCGTCGGTGTCCTCACCGGGGGCATGCCAGCGGTCCTGCTGGCGCTCCTTGGCCCGGCGGGCGATGCGCTCGAGCTTGTGCATGACCCGATCGATCGTGCGATACATGTCGTCGGTCTCATCCTGGACCTTGAGGGTCTCGCGCCCGGTCGTGACGGTCATCTCCGCCAGGTGACGGTGCTTCTCGACCTGGATCACGAGGTGGGCCTCCACGGGCTCGCGCAGGTGCTTCGAGACCTTGGAGAACTTCCGCTCCGCGCGCTGGACCAGCGCGTCGGTGGCCTGGGTGTTCCGGAACGTGACCTCAAAACGCATCGGGTCTCCTTGTGCTGGGGTGGACGCGCAGACGGCGCGCCGGTTCGTGATGTCCCCACCCCGGGGGTTGGTTCGTGGAAATCGTGCTCAAAAAACGCTCTTTCGCCGTGAAGACGGGAGGATGCCCTGTTCGTCGCGGTACTTGGCGACGGTGCGCCGGGCCACCTTGAGGCCTTCGGCGCGCAGCATGTCCACCAGGGCCTGATCGGACAGGGGCTCCTTCGGATCCTCCTTGGAGATGAGCTGCCGGATGCGACTCTTGACCGCCTCGGAGGCGACATCGCCGCCGCCCACCTTCGCGATGGCGGCGTTGAAGAAGAATTTCAGCTCGAACACACCCTGGGGGCACTGCACCCACTTGTTGGTGGTGGCCCGCGAGACGGTGGACTCGTGCACTCCGATGTCCTCGGCCACATCGCGCAGCACCATCGGTCGCAGTGCCGCCACCCCGTGCTCGAAGAAATCGATCTGCTTGTCCAGGATGGACTTCATGACCTTGTAGATGGTGCGCTGCCGGCGGTGGATGGACTGGATGAGGAAGGCGGCGGACTGGAGCCGA
>Ga0233425_10007360_pt1 | contig 15528 bp, 13 predicted proteins | sample Watercolumn_Towu_2_FD_181712 | JGI IMG/M metagenome (GOLD analysis project Ga0233425, IMG submission 181712) | Freshwater microbial communities from Lake Towuti, South Sulawesi, Indonesia - Watercolumn_Towuti2014_140_MG | ecosystem: Environmental > Aquatic > Freshwater > Lake | place...
CTGATATTGAAGGAGTTATCACGAAATTCAAGATCCAAACTTATCCATCTTGCTAAAATAGCAGATGCAAATGTCGAAACAGTAAAGGCACACATACGAAATATGGAAAAGAGCGGGATAATACGGGCCCATAAACTTACCTTAGGGTATTCGAAGCTCGGAGTACTATTCTATATTATACCAATAAATCTGTCAAATGCTTCTGAAGCTGCACGAAAGAAAATTCAAAATTATTGCAAAAGTCATCCTAATATTGTTTATCTCGTTAACATCATAGGCGATCATGACATCGACTTGGAGATAGAGGTAGAGAACCAAAGTCAACTTGACAGTCTCATACAAGATTTGACAAACAAATTCCATGATATAATTAGAGATGTGGACCCCATACAAATAGTTCAGCAGAAAAAACTTGATTTTTATCCATTTTAATTTAAGTCAATGTCTAAAAGAAAAAAGCCAGGTAGAATACCACGGTTCTTGACTTGCGTCCGCCAGTAAACAGGCAACATCATGCATTTATATACAAACTATTTTAGGGAAAGAATAAATAGGCACATTATTTCTTCAGTTCCCGCAATATCGGAACATCTAAATGGTAAGTTTGGTTAAATGTCTCAAGACGCCGTACAAAAAGAGCTACAAGTTCTGCAGATAATTCTTGTGAAATTAATTCTTCCGTGATTATCTTCCACTGAAGCCCAGGATACAAAATCTTCATATCTGGCAAATCTCTTTGCCGTCCTTCGCTTGCCAAGCCTTTGAACAGGAAAATATCTTCCTTTGAAAGCAGATAAACTGACAATCCATCAAATTTTCTATAAAACTCTGCCCTGTTGACCATTGATTTTGAAAGGATGAGTTTTCCGATAACCTTCTTTACGAATAGATCAAGATGAAAACCATCTTTGTTCTCGTACATTTTTAGTGTAAGCAATTTTTCATGTTCAACTTTTATTGTCACTGGAGAATGATATTGGGCTCCAAACAATGCATCGCAGAAGATATCATAATCTGACTGGTTCTTGAAGACAATGTCCACGTCCTTGGTGGTTTCCTTAAGGCCACGAAAGGACATTGCACAGCCGCCTATAAGGTAAATATTCGTTGGTTTCTTTACTCTCTTGCTTATCTTTTGCAATTCCTCATCGATATATCTCGCATCAAAATGTTTATCCATTCAAGACACCCCCAACTTCTTCCCATGATGGGAACCCAATAAAAGTTTTTTTGCCTTTTGTTTCGATGAATTCAATGAGATTATTTATGAAGCCCTTATCAAGACCAAATAGTTGTTTCTTCTTTAGCAATTTCTTCGGATTAAATGAATTTTTTATCATAAGTGCAGAAACATAAGATATGTTCCGTGCATCACCTGACAATGCCAGAGTGTGAATGATTATATCACTGATATCCGGTTTGATATTAGTGTAATAAAACTTGCCAGCAGATATCAAGTGGATTCCATACCAATCAAATGCGCTAAATGCAGTAGGCCAATAGTTTTTTGACACGACCTTTTCCTTAGTTAGAAATATTACTTCTGTATGACTAATACTGTCGTGCGATGTAACCCATGCAGATAATCCTTTGATTTCTCTTGAGGCAATGCTACCATAAACCATGGTCAGACAAGTGGAACAAAACTCAGCAATAGGCATTGCCTCACCCCTTAATTCATATTGTCCTCGTTTAGCCATATAAACTAATCCAATTGACCTTAATTTTTTCAAGATACGTTTGGAAGTTATGTTTGGTAAATCAAGATCGGATAAAACAAACTTTTTTTTGTATCGCATATAACTAAGCAAGGAAGGCGTCCAGCCTACGAGAATATCAGCTAGTTTAAGGAACTGGAATCCTAATTTAACAGAAGAAAAATTACTTGAGATTAAAGGCGCTAAGGAGATAATTCCAGAGCGGCCTTCTCTCTTAATTTCAACGAGACTATGAGATTGGAGTTTTTTTAGATATATTGAAAGATTTGGCTTTTTTATGGCTAAAGCTGCAGCTAATGCAGTAGTGGTGGCACTGCCGCGAAGTAGAAAGTCAAGCAATTCAACTTCCCGTTTGCTCAATTGCATAGTATCAAATTATATAACTATAAGCATATAAAGTTATGTTTTTTGATACTAAAAGAAAAAAGCCAGGTAGAGGAACTGTTCGTTTGAGCTTTTTTATATTAGAAAACAAATCTAAGGCAAAAAAAGCTCAACCAAAAAACAAGTTTACTTGTTTGTTGGTCGCCTTTTCATACGCCCAAAATAGCAATTCACTTTTTGGGCGCGCCTTTTTGGTAAAAAGGCGCGTTGAACCCCTCTATTCCGCTTTCTGTCCCTTTTGGAAAAAGGGACCCTAAAACTGGAATGCTAATTTTTTGCTCGCCGACGCTCGCAAAAAATAGTGTCACCACCACAAAACCCGGTAGGGTTTTTTAACAATCCGTTTTTGGATGCACCTTTTTCCTAAAAAGGTGCACTGCAGGCGGACGCATAGCCGATCTGCCAACCTGGCACAAATGTTTCCAGTCTTGTGTCCCCAGTTTCGAGTGAAATGGAGAACGAAGAACAGAAATAACATAAGGATCAATGTTTTTAAAAGGAATGTAAACAATCTATCTTACATTCGAGGGCCCGTAGCTCAGTGCGCTTTTTGGAAAAAAGCGCACCAAAAACCTGTTTGTTTCAAAATCCTTCGTTGTGAACGGTGATCCGTTCACTTCGCGTCAAAAGCCTTGCTTTTGCCGTCGGATTTTGGGTGTAAACCATTTTTTGCCGTGAGGCAAAAAATTAGCAAATAAATTTTGGTGCACCTTTTCTCAAAAGGTGCGGGAAGCTTGGTAGAGCGTCGGACTTTTAGTTGTAGGAGAAGACCCCTTACAAAAAGTTTTGGGGCGCCTTTTCCTAAACGCAAGGAAACGAAGTTTCCTGCGCCCATAAAAACGACGTTTCGTTTTTATTGGGAGACGCAATCCGCAGGCCGAGGGTTCAAATCCCTCCGGGCCCGTTTTTTTTATTGGCTAATTTTTTCGCTTCGCGAAAAAATGGAAACCATATTTATCAGCCATTTTGCGCAGCAAAATTAACAAAACAAAAAAAGTTACACTCATTTATAAACCACCGAAATGTGAGTATATGCTAGAGGTGTATAAAAATGAAACAAGGGTGGTTGGCCTGCTAACATTCTAAACACAATAGGAATGACGCCAATAGTTAGAATAAACAGGCTAAATGAAAATGAGAATGTGGATGTATATGCTAAATTAGAAGGTTGGAACCCAGGCGGAAGCGTGAAAGACCGCCCAGTTTTGAAGATGATAGAGGAAGCAGAAAAAGAGGACCTACTTTTTGGTAAAACAATAATTGAAGCATCTTCCGGAAATACGGGAATCGCTCTTGCAATGATTGGTGCTGTCAAAGGTTATGATGTCGAGATTGTTATGCCGGAAAATGCAAGCGAGGAAAGGAAAAAAATTATCGCGGCGTATGGGGCAAAGATAACCCAAACACCCGGAAGCGAGGGAGTGGACGGCGCAATCAGACTTGCAAACAAAAAACTAACAGAAATGCCAAAAAAATACTTTATGCCTGACCAGTATTCAAATGGGCATAATCCATCCTCACATTATGCGCAAACAGCAGAAGAGATACTGAAACAGGTAGGCAATGTTGACGTTTTTGTTGCTGGAATTGGCACAGGTGGAACAATAATGGGAGTGGGAAAATTTTTGAAAGAAAAAAATAATCAAACAAGAATAGTTGCCGCAGAACCAAACCCAAACCACAGAATTTGTGGATTGAAAAACATGGAGACTTCCATAGTCCCGAAAATATTTCACAGAACGCGAGTTGACGAAACACTGTATGTAAACGATGAAGAGGCAGTCCAAACAACCAGGGATCTTGCAAAAAAAGAAGGAATTTTGGCTGGGATAAGCAGCGGGGCTGCGATGTGGGCCGCACTAACAATTGCTAGAAAAATGAAAAAAGGAAAAATAGTTGTTCTGTTGCCAGATCGTGGTGAACGCTATTTAAGTACTGGCCTTTTTGGATGATAGTTAGTACAGTTCAAGATATCGGTCAAGTTCCCACTGGGTTACCTGAAGCCTAAATTCATCCCATTCTGCAATTTTCGCGCTCACGTATTTGCTGTATGTGGCTTCGCCAAACACATCCCTGACAAGATCGCTCTTTTTCATGTATTTAACTGCATCAAAAAGAGAGTAGGGAAGCTGAGTTACATTAAATTTAGATAACTTGGATTCATCAAATCCGTAGAGGTCATCTTCAATTGATTCTGGCGGCTGTAAGTTATTTTTTATTCCATCCAGACCAGCTTTTAGCATAACTGCAAAAGCAAGATAGATGTTGCAAGTTGGATCCGGACAGCGAAGCTCGATTCTTGCTGCTTTTGGTTTTTCTTTTTTAAATGCAGGTACTCGGATAAGCGCGGAACGATTGGTTTTTGCCCAGCTTACATAAACTGGCGCTTCATAACCTGGCGCAAGTCGTTTGTAAGAATTCACGGTTGGAGAAGTGATTGCGCACATGCCCTGAATGTGCTTAAGCTGACCTGCGATGAAATTCTTGGCTATTGGGGATAAACAATGTGAGTCACTTGCATCAAAAAAGACATTTTCACCGTTTTTGAAAAGGCTCTGATGGACATGCATGGCAGAACCGTTTATGCCGGCAATTGGCTTTGGCATAAATGTTGCATGAAGACCGTGCCGCTCTGCAACTGCCTTGAGGACACAACGCAGGGTGGTTGCATTATCAGCAGTTTGTAACGCCGAACCATAGCAAAAATTTATTTCGTGCTGGCCTGCAGAAACCTCATGGCTAAGCCTTTCGACATCAATACCGAATTTACGAAGTACAACTGCCATTTCTCTCCGAACCTCATAGGCTTTGTCCATGCTTAGGTCAAAATACCCTCCAGTATCGTGTGGCAAAGGAACAAGTTTGCCATTGTCTTTCTTGAAGAGAAAAAATTCGAATTCCGGGCCAGTGTTGTAGGTGTATCCTAATTCTTCTGCTTCTTTCAAGACTTTTTTAAGGATGTTCCTCGGATCTCCTTCGAATGGTCTACCATCCGGACAAAATATATCGCAGATAAATCTGGCAGTGTTTCCCTCTGGCGAGTTCAACCAGGGGATAAGGGCATATGTGGTGGGATCTGGCTTGAGGAACATATCGCTTTCATGGATTTTGGCAAAACCTTCGATTGACGAACCATCAAACCAAACACCATTTTTGAATGCGTCTTCAAGATGTTCCACAGTGATTGTGATGTTTTTCACAACCCCAAAAAGGTCAATAAATTGCATATTTACAAATTTTACATTATCCTTTACCACTTGTTCCAAAATTTCTTTTTCTGTCAATGTAGAACTCATATTTTCGCCTCTCTTTTATTTATAATATTCAAATATTTGGTAGAGTAGTAAACTAAAGTATAAAAAGGTTGTGGGTTTTTCTTTTACCGAACAAACAAACGACAATAATATAAATGTTCCATACAAATGTTTGGTTTATATGAAAAATAACTTAAGTGAACTGGACGAATTGGATGAAAAACTGCTTAAGGAACTCATAAGGAATTCGAATCGTTCTTACAGGACTATAGCGAAGGACATTGGAATGTCTACAACTGCAATAATCGAAAGAATAAGAAAGCTGGAAAAAGGAGGATATATCACCGGATATGGGTGCAGAGTTAATTATGATAAACTTGGATTCGAGTACATGGCAATTGTCCAGTTGAATATTTCCGGGAAAAACTTGCTCACAGTTGAAAAAGACGTATCAGGAATACCGCATGTGGCAGCAGTTTGGGACACTACTGGCGAATATGATGCAATGGCAGTAGTAATGTGTAAGACAAGGAGCGAACTCAGTACAACAATAAAAAAGATTCTTGGAACCAAAGGAGTGGAGAAAACGAACACTGATACGGTTTTGAATGTTGTGTCAAGGCTTACTGAGTTTGATGAAGTTTAAGTTTTATACGACGACTCGCCTGGGTCTGGTTTATTTGCCTTTAATGTACCAGTACTACCACGAGTATTACCAAGAACATCATAGAGAAGATTATGATATGCACGTCCTAGGTTCTCTACAATAGTACGATCCCCACCAATGTAAAGATAGTGTGCTGCACCACCGTGTCGCGACAATATATCCCAGCGAGAAAGATTGAGCTGAATCTCAGAAGTAAGAAATGGTCGGTTGTTCAAATAGGGGAAAGTCCAATGACCTGCAGAATATCCATTTAGCTTTTCTAGAAATTCATAGTACTTAAATTCGCCCAAGGTAATACCATACTCAGTACAGGTACGATGAAATGCAGCATCAACAATCCTTTTGGCATAACTATACATTTCAGATTCTTCGTTTTGTTGGAATGCTCCCTTGATCGATTTATTTCTACCATGATATCCAACAATTGTAACTCGCATGGCAACCCAATCGTGGATTTTACCAAGGCCAATGTCATCGAGATTAGAACGGACTTCTTCTGCCATAGCCAAAGAATCAAATGGTTCACCTTTGTGACTAGTATCATGCATTATACGGCATATTTTTCTCATAAGCTTTCCTTGGTTTTTGACTGGCCGTATTTCTATTTTAAAATCAAAACCAGCTGATTTCAAAGCGTGTTCTATCTCGGCTCGTGCGTAGTTAATGATATCAGTACTAACTGATAACCAGTCTCTGAACGCTTGTGACCGATAAAGATTTGAGATTTCTCTATAAAGTTCTGGGTGATTGACGCGATAGGCATGCCTCATAAGTTCACCAGCAAGTTCAGGATAACCAAAAAGCTCTGCAAGTGGGGCTAATAATTTTTCTCCGAATCTTGCATCAGCAAGCACTGCACGTTGAGCAGTTTCTGAATCAGAATAATGACGAAGAAGTTGGTGATGTGGTCCAGTAAAACTCTCAATCCGTGTGTGTGAATCGTAGATGGCAGCATAATCAGCAAGGCAAACAAGAAGAGCCAATGGTGCAGGTTTACCACCATTAAGTAATTGGAGTAACCTTTCTGGAGGTTCATCTGCATGCACAACGTCAACGATTCTTTGAAACATGGCTAACTGACCGGCAACGCTACCCTGAATACTCTTGGGTATAGTTAGTTTAGCTTCAACTAATTGATCGGCACGAACAGTGTGGAACATGCAAAGAGTGGCTAGGGCCATATTTGCATCGCGTCTTGCTACTGGTTGACGTCTGTCAGCTAGAACACCTTCTTCTACGAGTCCATGCCGTTTTGCTATTTGAAGGACTCTAGAACCATGCGTAAAGTAAGGACGAGCACCGCAAGCACCAAAAAAACCACGGGCTTCCGCTATCATAGCGGATAGATCATGAACTTGTCTAACCCTACCTGAAGACATATTTATACACTGTTTACAACATTTTTTAATACTACTGGTAGCAATAAACCTGAGAGTTTAGCTACTAGGACGTAGTAGATGTTTAGGTATGGCTTAAGTTTTTAAAGAAATGTCACAAAAATCGCAGTTTTGCCTTCTTCAAATCAGCCAGATTTCTCGAACCAGTCAAAAATGCGGCAATTTTCATTTGTTTCTGGAATGTATCGACAAACTGGTCGAGCGCATTGTCTCCCAATGCTTTTAGGAATGGATAGGCAGCACCGCACATGTCCGCCCCCAGGGCAATTGCTTTTGCACCATCAACACCAGTCCTAACCCCACCACTCGCAACTATTGGCAATATGCCCCTGCATTGTATTATGGATTCAACTGTTGGAATACCCCAATTCTCGAAGCCAGGAACGCTTTTTCCACGAAGATATTCAACAGCACTCCAGGAAGTGCCACCCGCACCAGCAACATCAAGGAATCTTGCACCTGCATTCTTCAGTGCAATGGCAACATCCTGACTCATCCCAGCGCCAGTTTCCTTCACAAGGACAGGAACTGAAAGATCATCGCAGGTTTTCTTTATTGCAGCTAGAATGCCGCTAAAATCAGTGTCGCCTTCAGGTTGGATAATTTCCTGAAGGGCATTAAGGTGAATTGCCAGGGCATCTGCCTCGATTTTCTGTACCATTGAGTCGATTTGGTCAGATGAGTATTTTTTTAGTTGAAAAGCGCCGATATTACCAAGAATCGGAATGTCTGGAGCAACATCCCGAACCATATATGTTTTGGCCAATTCCGGCTTTTCGAGCATTGCCCTTTGGGAACCAACTGCGAATGCCAGGCCATATTTCTGTGCAGCAGCAGCGAGTTTCTTATTTATCCGCTCAGCATCAGAATACCCCCCAGTTATTCCGGTAATTAATATCGGAAAGCAAACTTTCTTACTAAAAAATTTAGTTGAGAGGTCAATGGAATCAAATGAAATTTCCGGTAGGGCCTGGTGTACAAAATCAATTGATTCGAAACCAGTAGGTTTGGAATATTGTGCCCCTTTTTCAACAACCAAATCAACATGGTCTTTTTTGCGCGATTCAGTCTGGCTTCGGCTTGATACCATCTCATTACCTTGCCAACGGGTATTTTTCCATGTACATCTGGGTTTGTAAGATAGTAAGGAATGGAAGTATAAACAGACAATTAATCAGAAGCACAAAATAATTGGAAAAAGGACTTGCAAACACCAGATCAGCAAAAAGCTTAACTATGGAGATCAATGCTAACGAGGTAGCTGCCCAGACAAGAACAAAATGCCAATTCTTTGAGAACATCCAAACTGACCTTCGTATTGCCGATGGTGTGTCCGAGTTATCGATAACAACAGCAGGAGGAACAAAGAACAGCAGACCGGATAGGAGAAGCGAGAAAAGCGGATAAATCCAGGATTGAATGGGGTTGTCGTAGGTTAAAAGCTGGAAGATAAACATAATCAGCAATGCCATAGTATAGATATAGAAAATTCTGGTTCCGTAGGTTCCCATTGCCGTCAAAACTTCGTGTGTTATTGACGTCATGGTCCTCTTCGATCTCACTACTATATTTATGTTTACGATGGTGTCTGCAATTATGAACAAGGATAGCGCATATGCCAATGCAGTGAAAACAATATTCAAAATGGTTAAATCGGGCAAGCTGCCAGTTCGTAAAAATACCCCACCCAAAGCAAGATATGTCGGTGCCGGAACAAGAACTGGAATTAGGAAGGCCAGGATGAAAGGTATTGAAAATGTAATAAGAATACTAAGTCTTTTCAAATAGAATTCCCATGCATATGTAAAAGATCTTGATAATTTATCGTGCATATTCAAAATATGAACGCATAATTTAAATAACTACACGAAATTAAGGTGCAGGTGTTTTTTTGACCATAAATAAATACGAAATAATGTCCATAGAGAAGGCAACCGAGGATATTAACATTTACAGGATGAAACCATTGGGAAACAAGGTTGAGTTTAAGCCTGGACAGTTTGTGTTTTTGCATATCCTCGATGCCGATGGAAATACAATAATAAAAAAACCGTATTCGATTGCTTCCTCGCCAAGTTCGGCACACCTGGAGTTTTGCATAAAGATGGTCAGTGGTGTCATGACCAGCAAATTAGCGAATTTAAAGGTCGGGGATAAGATAGGCGTGGAAGGCCCCATGGGCCATTTCTGCTATGACGGACAAACTCAGGTTGGCTTGGTAGCTGCAGGAACCGGGGTAGCGCCAATGGTTTCTATTCTCAGGTATGTTGCAGAAAAAAAATTAGGCGGGAGTTACACCCTAGTATATAGTACAAAAACCAAAGACAGCATTATATATAAAGAAGAATTTGCAAGACTTGAAAAATTAAACCCAAATATTAAGATAGTAATAACACTAACCAGGGAAGAGTCTCTGGAATGGAAGGGAGAAAAAGGAAGGATAAGCAGGGAACTTATACAAAAGTACGTGATGGACTCAAAAAACACTGATTGGTGGCTGTGCGGCCTTATGGAAATGATAAAAAGTACAAGAGAAATCCTGATTGGAATGGGATGCGAGGTTAAAAGGGTAAGAATAGAAGGCTGGGGCTAATCTTTAAAAACCAAACCAGACCAATTCAAACCATGTTTTTGAAGCAAAGCTTCAAAACTGTCGTGAATCATGATTGATTCACTTCATTCTCTTAGAAATAAAATGATTCTAGAGGTAATTAACTATGAAAACAATAGATGCTATAGTAGATGGCGGTAAAGCTTCTGCTGGCCCGCCTTTGGCCCCGGCACTTGCGCCATTGGGAGTGAATATTGGCCAGGTAGTTGCAAAGATAAATGAGGCCACAAAGGATTTTGCAGGTATGAAAGTTCCTGTTAAGGTACATGTTGATCCAAAGACAAAGCAGTTTACGATAGAAGTGGGAAGCCCGCCAACTGCCGAGATCATAAAAAAAGAGGCAGGAATAGAAAAGGGCGCTGGAACAAAGGATGCTCCTGCAGGCAACATTGAAATAAACAAACTGGTTACAGTCTCAAAGGCAAAGAGGAATTCGCTCGGCAAGAACCTAAAGGAAACGCTTAAAGAGGTTCTCGGTACATGCGTAAGTATGGGCGTGACTGTTGATGGCAAAAATGCAAAAGTAGTAATAAAGGAGGTAAATGAAGGAAAGCACGACTCATTGTTAAAAGGATGAGACTATGAGAAAAGCTTTCTTGTTTATCTTATTACTTTCATTTTCTTATGCTTCGCTTGTATGGGAATATACAACTGGCGGACCAGTCAGTTTGAAGCCAGTGACCTATAGTAGCATGATAGTTGCTGCATCGGATGACGGAAAAATATACGCCTTAGATCCGACAACCGGATTAAAAAAATGGCAAACAACCCTGGGCGGGGAACCAACAGATATCCTTGTTTTTGGAAACACGGTAGTAGTTTCAACGACAACTGCAAAGATAGTCAAAATCAGCAATGCTGGGACCATTCTCACCACTGTAGACCTGGCTGCCCAAAATGCTACGCGCATTTATGGAATGAGTGCCAATCAGAAGGAAATTTTTGTAACTGCAAGCAATGGGGTTTATCGTATCGATCAAAGTTTTAACTTAAAAAAACTCCAGGATTTTACTGAAACGATCGTTGGCCTTCCTGCAGCTGGAATTGATTATGTCATCTATGGCAAGGGAAACCAGTTGACAAAACTAACTGAAAATGGGGTAGTCTCCTGGAGTATAGAAATAGAAGATGGTTCTTTTTGGACCTCCCGGCCAATCATAGACAACGGGGTCGTGTATGTCGGCGCATTGGACAATAGAATGCACGCCTATGTAGTAAATAACGGGCTGGAGATCTGGAGCAGCCTGATAGGAAATTGGATAATGGGAAGCCCGTATTTGGAAAACGGAATGCTTTATTTTGGCGCTACTGATGGTAATGTTTATGCCATGAGCACTGGAAGCGGAAATGTTAATTGGGAGGCAGAAACCCAACTTGCAGTTGAGACCACTCCGGAATCTGGAACCATGGGCGGAATGGAAGTTGTTTTTATTGGAAGCAGTGATAAGGGAATTTACGCTATCACGAAGAACGATGGCGAGATAATCTGGAAAACAATCATAGGCGGTGCGGTTGGAAATCCACTATTTTATTATGATAAGATAATCTTTGGTGCCTATGACGGGACCATAAGCGCCTATAATACTGAAAGAGCATGCTCGATCACAAATCCTCTTGAAGGAGACATGGTTGGCTTAAAAGAACTGTCGGTAAGCGGGGGATATGTTGCAGGCACTAATCCCAGAGTGATGATAAGTATAAACAATGGGCAGTGGAAGGATACCCAGATCGAAGATGATGGTTGGGTATATTATCTAAACCCTAAAGAAGAGCTAAACGTTGGCCTTAACACTATTTCCTGTATGGTTGTTGATGCGTATGGACAGGAAAGTGGCGAAAGATATACAACAATTGCAATGAATCATGACCCAACAATAGCATTGAGCGACTTTATCGTAACTATTTCACAGAACATAGTCGAGGGGAGTGAATTCACGATTTTCGTAAATGATGGCGAGGACGGAACACCTGTGGATCGGGTTAATATCACGATTAATGGTGAGAGTCAGATTGTAGATAAAACATTGAATGTAACCATACCTACGGCCGGGGAGTATTCCCTGATTGTGCATAAGATAGGGTTTAATGACGCAAATAGGAAGGTATATGTCAATACGCAAGGGGTTAGTCCGCTTGTGCTGGTTATTGCAGGAGTTATTATAGTATTTTTATTATGGCAAATTTGGAAGCGTATAGGCAATGGTAAGCGGAGATAATCATTCGACAGTAACTGACTTTGCCAGATTTCTCGGCCGGTCTGGATTTATGCCACGCATGACACTCACATGATAGGCAAGAAGCTGCATAGGGACGATAAGTGCGAAGGGATAGAGAATAGGGTCGATTTTCGGCAGATCTATGGACAGATGGGCCTCTGATTTCATTTTTTCATCATCGGTCACAGATAGGATTAATCCGCCCCTGGCTTTTGCCTCTTTCATATTTCCAAATAGTTTGGATGACGTTTCATCAGAAGGTGCAAGAACAATAATGGGAACCCCCTCGGTGATTAGGCTGAGGGTACCGTGTTTGAGCTCACCGCCAGGATATGCTTCAGAATGAATATAGGTAATTTCCTTAAACTTCAGAGAAGCCTCATAGGCAATAGGGACATTCTTGCCCCGGGCAATAAAGAAAACATTTTCCTTATTAACCAGTTGAGCTGCAATTTTCTTTATTTTCTCTTCTTGTTCAAGCATTTTGGAAATGATATCTGAAATACCAACAAGCTTTGATGGGTCGAAAACCAGCTTGTAGATTATGGCAAGCTGAGAAGTGAAGGTTTTTGTTGCAGCAACACCGATTTCAGGCCCGGAATTCATCAGGATTGTGCAATCCGCAAGCCTGGTTACTGAAGAACCTACTGTGTTGGTTATCGCCAGTTTTTTGCTGTCTTTCGCATGTTTCATAGCCTGTAGAATATCAGCAGTTTCGCCGCTTTGGGTAATGCCAATAACCAAAGTAGATTTGTCTGGCTTTGCCACAAGCGGATAATCGCTCGCAACATAGGTCTGTGCAAATTTACCAGCCTGGGTTAACAAATAGGAAAGCATTAATCCAGCGTGGTAAGAAGTACCTGCGGCGATAATGTGGATTTTTTCATAATTGGCAATGAGTTTTTTTGCTTCTTTAACATCGGATGCAAGACTTTCATTTATGAAGTGTTTTTGATCGTAGATTTCCTTTAGCATGAAATGAGGATACCCGCCTTTTTGGGCGACATCCGAACTCCAATCAACAGTAATAGTTGGGCGCAGAATTTCTCTGCCTTCCAAGGAGTAGATCTTATAACCACCCCCAGTTAGGACTGCGACATCGCCCTCTTCAAGCGGAACGAATGTTTTTGTGTGATTAAGCATTGCCGGAATATCAGATGCGCAAAGCATTTCTTTTCTCCCTATGCCGATAATCATGGGGCTATTTTTCCTTGCAATATACAGTTTTTCTTCCCCAATTTTCATGGCAACAATAGCATATGAGCCGTGGAGTTCGTGCAATGCAGTAATAAAGGCTTCGGACATGGGTTTTGATTTTAGATGATCTTCGATTATATGTGCGATAAGTTCAGTATCAGTTTCAGAAGAAAGCCTGTGGCCTTCTTTCAATAATTTTTCCTTCAGTTCTGCAAAATTTTCAATTACCCCATTATGGGCCAAAATGATCTGATTATTGCAGTCAGAATGAGGATGCGAATTAGCCTTGCAAACCGAACCGTGGGTGGCCCAACGAGTGTGACCTAGCCCGATATGACCGCTCATGGAAACAAAGTCAAGTGAAGAGGAAACTGGATCAACCATACCGGCATCTTTCCGTATTTCAACTGAACCGCTTGATTGGATGGCGATGCCAACTGAGTCGTATCCCCGGTATTCAAGGCGTTTCAAACCTTCGGTTATAACATGAGAAGCTTTCTCTGAACCAACATAGCCAATAATGCCGCACATAGAGGAAAAAATAGTGCAAACCCTTTTTAATACTACTATCAAAAATATTTTAGTAGTATTCAAAATTTTTTATAGTGGTTTGAATAAGCAGGGCAGATGAAATAGAAGGGAGGGGGACACAATATGAAGCTGATAAACGAAGAAGGAAAAGCAATTGGCTGTAGTGAAGTTAGGCGATTTGATGCCCTATCTGAAGAAAGACTCCAGATATTAAAACTTTTAGGGAAGGGTCCAGCATATGCAGTGGAAGTCGCAAATTCCCTTGGATTATCAGTCCAGACAACTTATTATCATATAAAAGTCCTGGAAAAGGCAGGACTGATCAAATTTGTAGATTATAAGGAGAAAAACGGAGGAGTGGCAAAAAGATATGCAACAACTGCCCAGAGCTTTGCTATCGTGGTGGATAATAGATGGAAAGATAGCACTTTCGAACCGAAAAAGATACCAAAACTACTCGAACCGTTTGTTGGAAATGGATTTTTTAATGGAATGGTGGTTGTTGGTTCGCCTGACCCACACGGAAAACATCGAGCACGTGCAAGCGAAACTGGGATACTTGAACTTGCCATGTTACTTGGTAGATATTCAGAACCAGTTTTTCCGATTTATAAGTTGGATACCCAGACTAATAAGGAGGATAAGGAAGGGAACTTGATCCTTGCCGGAGGCCCAAAAGTAAACACTCTGGTTGCAGAAATAAATGATAAATTGCCGATTAGGTATACAAGAGACAATGCCGAAGTTTATAGTTCTGTTTCGAAGAAGACATATAGTGGGAATATTGGAGTGGTTGAATTGGTTGCAAACCCATTTGCAAAAACAAAATTTGTTTTAGTCGTTAGTGGACTGAATCAGAACGGCACAAGAGCAGCAGTTTTGGCAGTTGTGAAGCATCCTGAATGGTTTACTGGAAGCAGGATAGCGATTGTCGTGGAAGGTTTTGACGAGGACGGGGACGGACAGGTGGATGGAGTGGAAAGATTGGAATAGTGATATTAGGGCTGGAACATTTCATCAATATGAAGCGCAGCATTTACAACACGCAAAACACGTTTGTTGACCCCCATTAATGTGATGATGTCCCCATCGTGAGTTGCATCACATGCAGTTTGATGCTCTAGTAGTTGGTTTCGTATTGTGAGTGCAGTGTCAAGATCAGGAGAATCAGTCAATATCACTATATGCCCATTGCCTTTTGGACCGTGATGGGCCAAACTATTTACGCCAGCAACATGGCCAAGCGCATAGAAAGCAGATCCAAGATCATCAAAACTAAATAGTGGACTGCTACCCGTACTTACCGTTACACCAAAGACACGGTTGGGTGGCTGATTAAAGAGATAATGAGGACCATCTGGAGTATGGTGCGAGACTCTGGCATCAACACAACATATGCCGCCAACTTTCAGTTCTCTTGGACTATTAAGGATAGTCCGCATTGCCATTGGATCGTACAATGCAATGGCATGTGAATAGTGGTGCTGAAGATCAATGCCCATCGAAGGTGCAGTTTGTTGCATAGAACGTTGAATGTGGGCTGCAAGTGCCAA
>Ga0233425_10007361_pt1 | contig 15526 bp, 16 predicted proteins | sample Watercolumn_Towu_2_FD_181712 | JGI IMG/M metagenome (GOLD analysis project Ga0233425, IMG submission 181712) | Freshwater microbial communities from Lake Towuti, South Sulawesi, Indonesia - Watercolumn_Towuti2014_140_MG | ecosystem: Environmental > Aquatic > Freshwater > Lake | place...
AAAAACAACCTCCCGTTAAAATATCTTACAGTTAAAAGCGGGCTTGGAAAATACGGTAAAAACAATATCTGTTATGTTGAAGGTATGGGAAGTTATCTTAGGCTGGCGGGCTTTTTTTTAAGAGATAAGGCACAAGCTGATACCTGGAAGGATTTTACAATGCTTGAAAGATGCAAAACCTGTACAAATTGTATTAAGATTTGCCCTACAAAAGCAATAACTGAAGACAGGTTTATAATAAGAGCCGAAAGATGTTTGACCTATTTTAATGAAGATGAAAAAGATTTTCCATCCTGGATTAAAAAAGAATGGCATAACTCACTAGTCGGATGTATTAAGTGTCAGAAAGTATGCCCTGAAAATAAAGATTTTAATAATAGAATTGAGGCTGAATATCAATTTGAAGAATTTGAAACTGAGAATATTTTAAAACATAAATCTGCTGAGGGTTTGGATAAAAATACAATTAAAAAGATAAGTAAAATTGGCTTTGAAAATGATATCTTTATATTAAGTCGTAACCTGGGAAGTTTTGTTGAGTAATTTTATGATTTGTGATTTGCTTAAGTCTTTTTAATTCACACAATAAGTGGTTCGAAATTTCGTAACTTAGGGCAGCTAAAACTTTTAAATATACCAGATCGAAAGTCAGTTGTATTTAAATTTATAAAATAATTATTTATAATAATTTCAAGTATTCAAAAACTTGGAGAAATGTTAGTGTCTCTAACTTGGTTCCTGATACAACTCAATTCTAAGCTTTAGTTTTATCAGTTTACTTGTTCTTAATAAGCAATTGATTAAAATTATAAGATAGCGAGTCCGATTATTTCAACAATCTTATTTACTGATTTGTTAACTTCTTCTGAAACATTCTCGCCAAATTCCAATGATTTGGGCTGTATGCCTGCAACTATAAATTCACATTTAAGTGTACTAAAAAGGTAATCGACCATAATTTTTATCGGCAGCATATGAGAGGAAAAAGATACGCCTCCAACATTTTCCTGTTCAATCAACATAATAAATCCGGGTTCCTGGTCAGAATCAACAGTATCAATAATAAATATATGTGTAGGATTATAACTTATGATTTCTCCTGTAAGATTTTCAGGAGCAGTTGAGCCTATAAATACTTTTAATTTATTGCTGGTGATTTTGTCCAGTTTTTCAGCAACAAGAATTCCTGCGGCATCATCGTTTCTTAAGGTCGAGCCAATTCCAATAACTGCTATTTTCTCTGCACCTTTAAGTTTCTTTATTATTGTTGCTTTCAGATTCTGCATTGAATTTAACTTTCAGTTTTTTACTATCAAGCTGTGCAAGTTCAAATTCACTTGTTGCTTCAAGTGCACCTTTGAGGCACGATAAAGCACATTGTGAGCAATAGATACATTTATCGAGCCTGAATTCTGCCTCAAATTTCTTATCACCAAGAGGTATTATTTTTATTGCATCACTTGGGCAGTCCCGCATGCAAAGGTTACATCCAATACATTTTTCTGGATGAAACTTTATTTTTACCCTGTAATTTTTGGGGACATCGTCTCTGACATAAGGATATCTCGTAGTTGCAGGTTTTTTAAAAACTGATGAAAGCACCTGCCCAACTATTTTACCTGTTTTTTTCATACTACTGTTGCCTGTATAATAATATTAATAATCAATTGTAAAAAACTTAATGGCGCAATGTATTTCCAGCAGAATTCAACCATCTGGTCGATTCTAAGTCTTGCAAATACTGTCCTGAGAAGTGAAAGAAGCGCAACTATAAAAAGCACTTTTGCTATAAAAATAACAAAAACAAGTGCAGGGTGCAGGTTTAATCCAAATGGTAAAAATACTGCCGCAATAAGTGCTGCACATACTACTACTTCTATGTCTATTGCAAGCCGAAACATTGCAAGCAATTTCCCGCTGTATTCAGTAAAAGTGCCGCCTGCAATTTCAGTTTCAGCTTCAGGTATATCAAACGGGACTTTTTCAAGCTTACCAAGAAGCGCAATCATCGATATTCCAAAACCCAGTATATTAAAGAGCCAGTACCAGCTGTTCTGGCTGTAAAAAGCGCTTATTTCACTTATGGACCAGCTGCCTGACAGAAGCGCTGCCGATAAAAAAGTAAGAAAAAGGGGCACTTCATAAGCAAAAAACTGTGTAAGCGTCCTTACGCCTCCAATTAATGAAAATAATGATTTTGAAGAATATCCTGCCAGGAAAAATGTCAGTGTGGGGATTGAGAGCAAATATAGCACAACAATTATATCTCCGTTAAAAGAGAAGGCTGCTTTTATGCCCAAAACCGGGATATACAACATCGAAGTGACTATTGCCGAAAGCGCAAAAAAAGGCAGCAGCCGAAACATTATTTTTTTGTCTCTGCCCGGAACGAGGTCTTCTTTGGATATAAGTTTTACAAAATCTGCAAATGGCTGAAACCACGGTGGGCCCACCCTGTTTTGCAATTTTGCATAAAGTTTCCTGTCCACATATTCAAGTAGCATTCCTGACACGCTTAAAAACAACAGACCTGGAAAAACTAAAATATAAACTATAGACATCACGGCTTTAAAACTTAATTCCCTTTCTTCTATACCAGTCAATACTGAATTGCCTGAGAGTTTTCCAATCCATAATTTCTTTTTTGCCCCTGTCACGGTTTTCAATTGCAATTGCCCTGTCCGTACATGAAAAACATGGATCAATTGCAGCTACAATAATCGGCAAATCAGCAAGATTATAATTTTCAAGCATTTTTAGCAATGGCTTGATATTTGCAAGAGATGGCGCTCTTAGTTTCACCCTTTCCGGTTTATCTGTGCCATTTGCCTTGACATAGTGCACATCTTCGCCCCTGGGTGCTTCATACCGGCTGAATGCTTCTCCCTCAGGTATCTTTCTTGGAACCTTTGTAACAATTGGACCCTCTGGCATATTTTCAATAACCTGCCTTATTATGCTGTAACTTTCCATCAGCTCACCCACTCTGACGAGCGTTCGCCCATATACATCCTCATTGTCAACTGAAATAACCTTAAAAGAAACCCTGTCATAAGCTGCATAAGGGTCGTCCCGCCTTACGTCCCTGTCTATTCCTGATGCTCTTGCTACAGGGCCGACTGCATCAAGGGCTTGCGCATCTTCTTTTTTAATGATGCCGACACCGGATAGTCTCTTCATAAGAGTTACTTCCTCAGTTGCAACCTGGATATAGTACTTGGTCCTTTCTTCAAGCACATCCATAGCATCAAGTATTTTTTTAAGCATTTCTTTTGGGACATCCCTTTTTACTCCGCCATATGTATTTATTCCATAATTTACCCGGTTGCCGGTCAGGTCGGCAAGGATGTCCATGACAATTTCCCTGTCTCTCCAGGAATACATAAACAGTGTATCAAAGCCTATTTCATGCCCTGCAACTCCAAGCCACAAAAGATGGCTGTGTATTCTTTCAAGCTCACCAACAAGTACCCGAAGGTAAAGCGCCCTTTCAGGCACTTCAACACCTGCTATTTGCTCAACTGCCTGTATAAAACATGTGGAATGTGAATGGGAGCATATACCGCAAACACGCTCTATAAGGTAAAGATCTTGTATATATGTCCTTTCTTCACAGGCTTTTTCGATACCCCGGTGGTTATATCCCAACCTCAAACTAACCCCGACTATCTTTTCACCTTCCAGTATAACCCTGAAACTTTCGGGTTCTTTTAATGCCGGATGCTGTGGGCCTATAGGTATTACTACTCTGTCCATTACTTGTCCTCCTCTTGTGATGTTTCGGACTTCCAGTCCTTCCTTAATGGGTACTGGCCTTCCGGCCAGCCATCAGGTAATGGATAACGGGAACCCTCTGGCAAACCTTCAACCTTGACACCAAGGAGATCAACGACTTCCCTTTCATAAAGCTCTGCTGCAGGAAAATAATTAATAATGGATTGTATTACAGGATTTTCTTTGGGTACACTTGTTTTTAAATTTATGACAATACCATCCTGCCTTGTAAGGTGATAGATCATCCCGATTGATTCACCGTAATCCAGCCCTGTAATTGTACAGAGCGTATCAAAATTATTATCTTTCATAAGGTATTCAAGGACTTTTTTAAAATCTTCAATGTTTACTTCAACAAAGACCCGCTTTAGTCTTGGCACCCATACTTTTTCTTCAGCTATATTAAAATTTTCAATAAGCCCTTGCCTTATTTCTTCTTCTTTATCCATATAAGTTTCCTCTTTTATTTATGATTTATTTTGCCTTTAAGCTGCCAAGCAATTTTACCACACCATCTATTATAGCCTGGGGGCTTGCGGCACACCCGGGAATATATGCTGATACTGGTATGGCAGTATCAATACCTCCAAGAATATTATAACATCCAGCAAAAACCCCGCCAGAGCATGCACATGTCCCAATAGCGACAACAAATTTTGGTTCTGGCATCTGTTCATATATCCTTATGAGCCTATCTTTTGTCTGCCTGGTTACCGGTCCTGAACAAATCAGTACATCGGCATGCCTTGGGGTGCCTTTTAACAATACCCCAAACCTTTCAAGATCGAATTTAGGGGTAAGTGATGCAAGTATTTCGATATCACAACCATTACATGCCCCTGAATTAAAATGTATTATCCATGGTGATTTTATTCTTGCCCATGTTACCAGTTTTTCAATTAATGCCATATATTTTATCTCCTGAATAATATCAATAACCCGACCAGCGCACTTAAAATAAAAATACCTGCAAGTATATATCCTGATGAAAAATCTTTAGGTATTGTAGTCAAAATCAGCGCAACTACGTGCATAATTGTAAAAAATATTGCAAACGGGAAGAACTGGCTGTAATCCGGTCTCAGGTTCTGAGCAGGAATGTCTTCACCACATGCATATTGTTCGAGCTTTCCAGCGGATGCATGCCCCTTGGCTGCAAGCCCTGAAAGGCTAAGAGAAATAACGTAACCAATTACTAAAAGTATTAAAAATACAATTGGCGGCAGCAATAATATTTTATCAATCATTTATACGCTTGTCCTTTTTTATTAATGTTCTTTAATGCTATCCCCTGAGGTTTCTAATATTTCGTGCGTCTACAGAACCTGTCTTTTTATATATCTGTATGATTATGCCTGCTGCAACTGCTACAACAAATACCTCTATTATTATCATTATTATTGCAAGGGACTGGGCAAGGGCTATATTGTTTGTTACGTATCCTGCCAGTATTATTGCCAGCAGGGCTGCTTTTGTTATTATTTCCACCCCAAGCAATATCCTTATTAAATTCCTTGTAGCAAGTATAAAATAAAAACCTGCAATCAGGAGCAAAATAATAAATGGAATGAAAATCCTTAAGATCTCTGTATTTTCGGCACTCACTTATTTTGTCCTTCCCTGAATAATACAACTATACCAAAAACTCCCACCAGCAGTATTATGGCCTGGCCAAGGATATCAACCTGCCTTAAGTTCCATAATGTATTTGCCACGTTTGTTTCCTGCAGGACAGGCGGGAGGGCAAGAACCATTGGTTTTAGCAAAAATGATGTTACCAACCCGACAATAACAAGAATTACAGGCAATGCTATATATTTTTTCAGGCGCTTTTTCAATGTAATAATCAATTCTTCTTCTGTTACGGGTTTTACGAAACTTATTGTTGTAATAAATATTACAGTGATTAAACCCGCACATATTGACAACTCAAAGACCGCTGCAAGTGGAGAGTTGAGCTTAAACATTAAAAGAGTGACTATTATGCTTGTAACTGCAAGGCTTATTGCAGACATCAATAGTCTTGTTGAAAAAATAACCATCAATGCAGATATTATCAATATGACAAGCAACCCTATTATCAAGCTCAATATATCCCTCCTGCAGTTTCTATAATAGAACTGTTACAGGTATTAAATAAATAAATTATTCCTTCTATATTAAATCTCATTTTAAAATAGACTGTATAGGCAATATTAATTTGTTATATATCACAGGAAAGAAAATCCCTATAAATATTGTCAGAAGTGCAAGTATAATTGCAGGAAGCACAAGCCCGGCTTTTGCTTCCTTTATGTTTTCGAGCCCTTCCGCTAATTTTCCAAAAAATACTTTTCTTTGCAGCATTAAAAAATATGCCAGTGTTATGACACTTGCCACTACCGCAATAAATGCATAAGTATAGTGTGCGCTTTGCCATAACGCCAGTATTATCAGTAATTTGCTCCAGAAACCCGATAATGGCGGTATGCCTGAAATAGAAAGCATTGCAACTATTGAAGTCCCACCGGTTAATGGCATCCTTGAAGCAAGGCCACCCAGCTTATTCATATCCCTTGTTCCTGCCTGTTTTTCTACCGCAGCAGCATTGGCAAATAACTGAGATTTGAAAATAGCGTGGTTTAAAATATGGAAAACTGCACCTGCAATACCCAGGGCAGTTCCTGTGCCAAGGCTTAAAACTATATAACCCATCTGGCTGACGCTTGAAAACGCAAGCATCCTCTTCATATCATTTTGCCCGAGTGAAGCAAGCGCGCCGACCACTATGGAAAGTGCCCCAATGACAAGCAGGATGTCTTTTACAGTTTCTCCTCCCCCGCCAGTTAAATTTAATATCCTGATAAGCGGATAAATACCTGTGACTTTAATGACTACTCCTGAGAGCAGTATGGAAATACTGCTGGGTGCGGAAGAGTGAGCATCAGGGAGCCAACCATGGAAAGGTACTAGACCTCCTTTTGTAAATGTACCGCTTATAAAGAGACACACTGCAATTATAATTAGCGGACTGCCAGCATAACTTTTTGACATACTGCTAATTGAAGCAAAAGAAGTGCTTCCGGAAAGAAGCATAAAAATCGCAATTGAAAGCATTATAAATACTGTTGCTCCTATTGAAAGTACAATATATTTGAATGTACTTTCAAGAGCCAGTTTATCTTTATAAGTCGAAATAAGGATAAAGGAAGCGACTGCAACAATTTCAATGAACACATACAATGAAAAGATGTCTGAAACCATTACAATTCCATTCATACCCGCCAGGGCAAGCATCATAAGATTTAAGAAATTAAATCTCTTGGTATCGTCTGAATAAGTAAACTGGCCAATAAGTATAGCTGCAAAAACTACTATTCCAATTGTTAAAAGCATTAATTTGGATAGGCTGTCTACTGTAAGATTAAATGCAAAATATTTTGCAAAAGACACTGACTTGCTGGCAAGCTTTTCCATTGGGACAAATAATACAAACCCCACCTGTGCAAGAGTAGCTACAACTCCAAACCAGCATGCTATCTTTTTGATAAAATCAAAACGCAGGATATTTAATATCACTACTATTGCTAATGGTGCTAAAACAAATAATGCTAACATTTGCTAAAAATATTTTCCTTTTTCTTAAATATATTAATTGCCTTTAATTAACGTAAAATTATAAAAATAATTATTATAATTACGGTGCCGATAAGCGACCATGACAGGTACATTGCAAAATGGCCATTGTGCACTTTTTTGATTACTCCAGTAAAGAAATAAGTTACTTTTACAATAAAAACATCGTAGAACCAGTTGACTGCCCTGTCCACTTTAAACAATATTCTTGAAAAGAAGACGGCTACTTTGACGCCTACGTCATACGGGTCAAAATACCTTTTTTCTGCTTTGTCATATATCCATGATAAGCCCGGGGCATGGTGTATATGCTCCACTGCCCCAAGGCCTCCGCCTGACTTTTTTACTCCATAAAAATGGTTCAAAAATGCGACAACAAGCACAACGCCTGTAACTGCCACAAGTATCATGTTTGATGGAAAACCTGCAAAATTGTGCCCTTCAAGCAGATGCTCGCCAACAGCCGGTTGTATCAGGTAATTTAACGGCAGTGCATTATATACTCCAAAAAGTACGCAGATACCCGCAATAATTATCATTGGTATCAGCATTGCTGCGGGAGCTTCCTTTGGTTTTATATTTACATCCCTGGTTCTGCCGATATAGACAGCGTGTCCCAGTTTTAAGAATGATGCTGCTGTTATAAATGAGCCTATTATTGCAATAATATAATAAACCATACCTCTTTCCAGTGCGCCATCATATATCAGTTCTTTTGAAAAGAAACCATTAAATGGAGGTACGCCCGATATAGATGCTGCAGTGATAATAAAAACAGCAAAAGTAACAGGCATTTTTGAGCCCAGGCCACCCAGTTTCTTAAGTTCAGTTGTGCCAGCCTGCCTTTCAACCGCACCGCCGGTCAAGAACAGTCCGCTTTTATACATGGCATGATTTATCATGTGGAAGAGACCTCCCACAATTCCTGCAGGTACAGCCGTACCGATGCCAAGTATCATATAGCCCACCTGGCTGATTGCATGGTATGAGAGGAGTCTTTTATAATCTTTCTGTATCAGGGCCATCATTCCTGCAAAAATAATTGTGACGAGCCCGATTACCATCATCATTATCGATATCCATGAGCCGGGAGATAGTCTAAACATTTCAAGGGATATCCTTGCAAGAAAGTATATTCCAAGGAGTTTTTCCAGTGCCGCAGGGAAAAGCGCCATAAACGGCAGATGTGTGTCAACTGCTGCATCTGGTATCCAGCTGTGGAAAGGCATCGACCCTGCTTTTGAAATTGCGCCTATCATTAAAAATACAAATGCCAGCCCTCCCATGGATGTAAGGTCAAGAGCTATATTTGACATAGTAAGAGTACCTGCAATTTTGCCTGTAAGGCCAATGCCTACCATAAGGCACAAGTCAGAGACACCGACAAGTACAAGCGCTTTAACTGCAGTTTTAAATGCATCCTTGTTGCCTATTAAAATCATTGCAAACAATGTTACCATGAGGCCTTCCCAGAAAAAGAGCATAAGAACAAGGTTATCTGCAATTACCGCGCCGTTTGTCATTGCAAGTGAAATAAGCAGGTAAGCAAAAAACTGGTTTGATTTATTTTTATCTTTCATGAATGTTGTGGAATATAAAGTTATAAGGAAGCAGAATACAGCCACTGCAAGAATAATAAAGCTGCTGAAACTGTCTATCCTTAAAGAAAGATCCACTCCAAAACCCATCCACTGGATCGAAGAAGTTATTTTTTTATTGAACAGAGTTATTACATAAGCAAGGTTTGCACAGGTCACAAGCAATGTGAAATACCCGGTTATTTTTTGTGCCTTTTTTGGTATCACAAAAATCAATAACCCGGCTATAAATGGTAATAATGTCAATAAATATATCATTTTATAATCCCCAGCATCTGCTGAACCACTGTTGCTACAAAATTAGCAGGGTATTTTATAAAAATGCCACCCGCAAGAGAAAGAACTGCCAGTATTGCAGCACTTGAAACCATTGTTGCTGACTTTTCTTTTACAGGACTCATTTTCGGCTCACCGAGAAATACTATCATGAAAACCCTTAAAAGATATAATAACGTAAGTATTGCCCCTGCAAAGAAAATTATTGCAATGGCCGTCTGTCCTTCATTTATTGCTCCCGTGATGACCATATATTTACTGAAGAAACCGCCAAATGGCGGAATACCCATAACTGAAAATGCACAGAATAAAAATGCGATCGCTGTTACAGGCATTGTCCTTATCAGGCCGCCCATTTTTGAGATATCTTTGGTATGTGTGTTCTGTTCAACAATTCCGGCACATAAAAACAATCCGCCTTTTGCAAGTCCATGCATCAGTATATACAAGAGCCCACCTGCAATTGCAACTGAATTGCTCATCGCAAGGCCCAGGAAAATAAAGCTTATCTGGCTTATTGTTGAATAAGCAAGTATTCGCTTGAGGTCAGTTTCCACATAAGCCGCACCGGCAGAAACAAGCATGCTGGCTGCAGCTATTATTGGGACAACAGTATGCCATATATCGCCAAATTTAAAAGTCACTATGAATAACCGGGCAAAAACATAAACTCCTATTTTAACAAGAACTGCAGCATGCAACAGTGCTGTAACAGGTGAAGGGGCCACGCCCGCATCAGGCAACCAGGTATGGAAAGGCAGTGTTGCAGATTTTGAAAGAATACCAAATAAAATAAGTATTACTACAGTATTTGAAACAGGCGCACCGTTTAAAGATTTATTGATTACTGCAAGGTTAAAAGAACCTGTCTGGCTGTATAAAATGACAAAACCCATCAGCATGATCAATGCGCCAAATACAGTTATTAAAAATGCCTTATCTGCCCTCAGAACCTGCAATTTTCCCCTGAAAAATCCTATGAGCCTCCAGCAGGCTATTGTCGTTATTTCCCAGAATAAGAATAGAAAAATCAGGTTTCCTGAAAATACAAGACCCATCATCGAGCCAAGGAACAAAACAACCATCATGTAATATTCATCCTGGTTTTCATAATGGCTTATATAACCAAATGAATATAAAACAATTATTGCGCCGATAAATGATGCCACTATTGCCATGAATATCGCAAGCATATCAGCATGAAGGATAAAACTCAGTCCTGGTATTAAAGAGTAACTTACTGTTACATTGTTTCCGAACAATACCTCCGGCAGAAGGATAAATGATAAAATCACTGAAACAGCTACAAATGCAAGGGCCATGATATTTCTCAATTGCCTGGATAATCTACTGATTAAAGGAAGAATAAATGAACCTATGACAGGCACGAAGACTATTAAAAACAGCAATATGTCGTATCTCATAACCTATAAAAAAAATTCATTAATTAACACTACTGATAAAGAAAAAATCAATTGATTGTATTCAATAAATAAAATTTTTACAAGACCTGATTTTAAATTTAAAAATTATAATCAATGCCTGCCGCACAACCCTAAAACCAGGACTTTTACCATTACTGATTATTATTGTTATAACATTATAACATTAAATTTTTAAAAAAAGGAAATATTTTTTTATTTTCATCTACAGACCGGTTCTGGTATTAATTTGATTATAAATTATTTTTAATAGTTATAATTACTAAAAAATAATATAAAATAAATTGTTAAAATAGTAGCAATTTAAAAAATTATGTTTATTAAGTTATAATAGAAAATACTATTTTTTTAAAATTAACAAAATAATATTTTCTTTTAATAAGGTAACTCTTTTAATAAGGTAACAATGGATAATACAAATGCATCAGCTAAAAATGGAAGGTTTTTAAAAGTCCTTTTGATTTCTGCTGGCACCTTTTTTATGGGCCTTGGGATTGCAGGCATATTTATACCTGTGCTCCCCACTACACCTTTTATACTTGTATCAGCTGGGCTTTATGCAAAAAGTTCGAGCCGTTTTTACAACTGGTTAATAAATAACAGGATATTTGGAAGATACCTGAAAGATTACAGAGAAGGTAAAGGTATCCCTGTTAAAATAAAAATAATAACTATAATAATTTTGTGGGTTACAATAGGGTTATCAGCGGCATTTGCACTTGAACAAATCTGGGCAAAAATAATTCTATTATTAGTCGCTGTCGGTGTAAGTATTCATATTGTAAATATAAGGCCAAGGGTAAAAGCTAACGCCTGACGCCAGAAAGCCCTATATTTTCTGTATGACTTTTATTACAAAATCTACTGCTTCTTCAGGGGTATCTACAATCCTGTAAAGGCTGGTATCCTCAGGGTTTATTGTACAGTGCCTTTCTTCAAGGCATTCATGTATCCATTCATACAATCCCTGCCAGTAATCACTCCCGTAAAGCGCAATCGGGAAATGCTGTATTTTTTCAGTCTGTGACAATGTAAGCGCTTCAAAAAACTCATCAAGAGTTCCAAAACCACCGGGAAAAATAATATATCCTACAGAATATTTTACAAATACTGTCTTTCTTACAAAAAAATAATGGAACTCAAGAGCAACATTCTGGTACTGGTTTGTGGGCTCTTCAAATGGAAGGTCTATCTTACATCCGATTGAAAGCCCTCCTGCTTCATACGCTCCTTTATTTGCTGCTTCCATTATTCCCGGACCCCCGCCTGTAATTACCCCGAGTCCCTTTTTCACAAGAAGAGCTGCAGTTTTTTCAGCAGCAGTATAATACATATTGTCCGGTTTTGTCCTTGCTGACCCGAATATTGAAATGCACGGCCCTACTCCAGCAAGAGTATCAAAGCCATCTACAAACTCGCTTTGTATACGCAGTACCCTCCAGGGGTCAGTATGTGTAAAATCATCTTTTTGGCTACCAGTTGCCTGCAGGAAATCCCTGTCATCATGCCTTCCCAGTTTTTTCTTTTTCATTTCTATTTTTCTTTCAATTAAAAAAATAAATTATAAAACTTTTTGATAATGTAAGCTTTGCTGGACTTTTTAGCTGATTTCTTTGCAGAAATTTGCTATCCTGTCCATTCCCTCTTTTATTTTTTCAAGTGTTGTAGCATAACTTATCCTGATATAATTTTCATCACCAAAGGCACCGCCCGGAACAATTGCAACTGCAGCTTTTGAAAGCAGCTCGCCAGCAAAATCAAATGAACTTTTGATTTTTTTATTATAAAAATTGCTTATTTTTGGGAAAACATAAAAAGCGCCATCAGGAAGGGCGCATTCCATTCCTTCGATTTCCTGTATTCTTTTAAAAATATAATCACGCCTTTTTTCATATTCTTTTCGCATTATTTCAACAGAATCCTGCTGGCCTTCCAGTGCTTCTATTGCTGCCCATTGCGCCGGGGTGTTTGGATTTGAAGTAGACTGGTCCTGGACTTTTGTCATCTGCTGTATTATTCTTCGGTCACAGGCACAGTATCCTATCCTCCAGCCAGTCATAGCATAAGTTTTTGACACTGCATTGATTGTTATCGATATTGCTTTTAGTTCATCTGAAAAAGCAGCTACACTGCAGTGTTTTGCGGTCCCGTAAAGGAATTTTTCATAGACTTCATCTGAAATAATAAAAATATTGTTCTTAAGGCATATTTCGCCTATTTTTTCTATTTCCTCCCTGCTGCAAACTACACCTGTAGGGTTGCTCGGGCTGTTTAGTATGAACAATTTGGCGCTGCTATCTCCCCTGTCGCTTCCGTATTTTTGTGCTAATTTCAAAAAATGCTCCAGGTCTATCCTTAAATCGCTGCTGAAATCGACAAATTCAGGGATACCCTCAGACATTATTACCTGCTGGCTGTAACTTACCCAGAAAGGCTTTGGAATTATTACCCTGTCGCCTTTGCCGACGAACACCCTCATGATATCATCAAGCACCTGTTTTGCACCATTGCCGACCAGTATTTCAACAGTTTCATATGAAAGATTATTGTCCCGCGCTAATTTTTTAATTATTGCTTCCTTAAGCTCTTTAATGCCGGTACTGGCGGTGTATCTTGTCTTGTTCTGGTCTATGGACAGTTTGGCAGCTATTTTTATATTTTCCGGAGTATCAAAGTCCGGCTGGCCAATCCCAAACCTTATTACGCTTTTTCCTTCTTTTTTAAGTATCTGGTCGATTTCATCAGCTTTTTTTTCAAGCGCAAAAGTAGGGCTTTCTTCTACTTTTAAAATCCTTTTTGAAAACCTTATTTTATTATCCCAATAGATATTTTTGGTCTCTGGCATCCTGCCTCCTCGCATAACTGAAGTTGTAAAAAATATACAGGTTTTTCACTGTCTTATAATTTTAACTTAAATCCGTTTCTTATTTAAGACTTTCAGAAACATTTAATTAAATAAAAAGATTAGCAGCAATTTGTTATGCTGATGAAAATTGTAGCTTAAGAATCAGGATTTTAAAGAATCCGTATTATGTTATGTTTTTTCTTGTTTTTATAATTTTAATCAGTTTTGGAACAACTTCAAAAATGTCACCGACAATTCCGTAATTTGCTATCTTAAATATCGGCGCATCAGGGTCCTTATTGATGGCAATTATAATATCTGATGTCTGCATCCCTGCCAGGTGCTGGATAGCACCGGAAATTCCGCAGGCAATGTAAATCTTCGGGTTCACAGTCTTTCCAGTCTGTCCCACCTGGTGGGGATAAGATATCCAGTCCGAGTCCACGGCTGCCCTGGATGCCCCTACTACTCCTCCAAGAAGATCAGCAAGCTCTTTTAAGAGGGCAAAACTTTCAGGGCCGCCCATTCCTCTCCCTCCTGAAACAACCACATCATAATCAGTCAGATTAATGCTTTGACCTGATTCTTTTTCGGTACCTAAAAGCTTATACCTGGACTTGAAGTTTTCAGTATCGAGCTTTACGTTTTCAACTTTGCCCTCATATCCATTATCACTGTAATTTTCTGCTTTTTCCATTACATGTGGCCTTACAGTTGCCATTTGCGGCCTTGCATTTCTTGTGATAATTGTTGCAAGTATATTGCCGCCAAAAGTAGGCCTTGTCTGAAGTAATATCTTTTTTTCTTCATCAATTGACAGTGCCGTACAGTCTGCAGTCAAACCTGTTTTAATTATAGCTGCAACTTTTGGAACCAGGCTCCTGCCAAAACTTGTTGCTCCGGCAAGAAAAATATCGGGCTTATATCTGTGTATTACCTGAACCAGTGCCTTTGAAAAAATATCATCCAGGTTGCGGAAAAAAACTTCATCATCTACTATATACAGCTTATCGGCGCCGTACCTGAAAACACTTCTTTTTGATTCTTCGCTTATATTACTTCCTATTATTACACCAGAAAGATTTGTTTTCAGTTTATCTGCAAGCTTTCTGCCCTCGCTTAAAAGCTCATAGCTTACATCTGCGGTCCTGTTCTCATGTTGCTCTATAAAAACCATTACTCCGGAATACTGCGAAAAATCCTTATGTGACTCTTCAAGCCCCGTAATTTCTATTGAACCATATTTGCATATATCAATGCAGGCGCCGCAGAAAATACAGTTTTCATTCATTATTGCTTTTTTATCCACAATCTCGATTGCATCATACATGCACACATTTTTACACAATGTGCATCCTGTACAGGTATCCTGGTTTACTTTTATTTCCAATTTTGCTTTATATCCTTCTATTAAAAACTCTTTTATACAAATGCAAATTAAACTCTAATCAATAAGGTGTTTTTAAAAAATCCATATACTACTAATTACTATAAGACATTCAGCTCTACAAGCTTACTGTAAATCTCACCGGCCTGTTCATCCGGCGTTCCTGTCAGCATTTTCACTTCATACTGGTGCCTTGGCGTAAATATTTTTATTACCTGAGTATAAGAGCCCGACAGGCCTATCTTTGAATCATCTAATCCAAGCTCATTTTTATCCCACACCGGTATCTGTTCATTTTTTGCTTTTAATTTTCCGCGCAAAGATGGCACTCTCGGGACATTAATATCCTTGCCTACCGATATTGCTGCAGGCAGCCTTACTTCAAAAGTCTCGTACCTGTCTTCCATCAGCCTTTTTACTGTTATCCTGCTCCTGTTTATATCGATTATACTGCTGGCATAACCTATAAATGGTATATGCATCATCTGCGCCAGTTCCGGGCCCACCTGTCCAGTATCACCGTCAAGGGTTTGTTTGCCAAGTATTACAAGGCGGCAGTCATCTATTTTCTTTATAGCGCCATGCAATG
>Ga0233425_10007362_pt1 | contig 15525 bp, 19 predicted proteins | sample Watercolumn_Towu_2_FD_181712 | JGI IMG/M metagenome (GOLD analysis project Ga0233425, IMG submission 181712) | Freshwater microbial communities from Lake Towuti, South Sulawesi, Indonesia - Watercolumn_Towuti2014_140_MG | ecosystem: Environmental > Aquatic > Freshwater > Lake | place...
CCTTAAACAAGTAGCCGTTGAAACTGGAAGAACTATTTACCAAGTAAAACATGACCTGATGGATGATTATTTGCGCCAACAACTCAAATCACCAACCGTTCAAATGTGTCTTGCGTAAGTCCTATTAGTATTTGGTAGAAGGCGTCCTTGTCCATTTCGAGAACACGCAGCGGCGTAATGGCTTTGACCGTTGCGGCACGCGGCGCTTTTTGGACCAGACCCATTTCGCCAAAGTACTCACCCGGGCCGAACTTAGTGATCACGCGCTCCTCACGCTCGTTGACCAATTTACTGACTTCCACCTCGCCCTCCAGGATCAGGTAAAAGGTCTCTTCGAGAGCATTCTCATGGCAGAGCACAACGCCAGCGGGATATTCCCTTAGCTGGCTGTTGGCGACCAGCGTTGACACTTCGGTAGAAGATATGCCCGGAAAGGCGCGCTGGACGATTTTGCTCGCAGTGCGGCTGGTGGTCATAGCTTGTAGCCGATCTTCCTCAGGAATCCCTTGCGCCAGGCAATACCTTCCTCGCCTTCGACGCCTTTGGGCGATGCGCCATCCACCACGCCGAGGATGCCGCGTCCTTGTTCGGTTTCGACGACGATGACCTGGGTTGAGTTGGCTGTGGCACAATAGATGTGGCACACTTCCGGTACGTTCTTGATGGCGTTCAGCACGTTGATTGGGTAGAAGCCTTCACCCAGGAAGATAATAAAGCTGTGGCCCGCGCCGATGGCCAGGGCGTTCTTCCTGGCCAAGGCGATCATTGCTTCGTCTGTACCGCTCCAGCGGATAAGACATGCACCGGATGCCTCACAGAAGGCTACGCCGAACTTGATGCCCGGAACGGCATTAACCAGCGCCTCGTGAAGGTCTTCCACACTTTTGATGAAATGCGTCTGGCCGAGGATGAAGTTGATGGAGTCGGGTTTTTCGATGGGGAGGGGGGTGATGTTCGTATTCTTTTTTCCTGATTCAACTGCCATGGTTAGTCACTTTCTGATTTTCACATAATCCATAATTTCCGTTTGGTTGTCTCCTACAGCGACTGACACTACTATACAACAATATCCACTCTGATGCAAGCATCAAACAAGTCGCTTTTCTATTCAGCGGATTTTCAAGGGGATACGCGGATGCTACATAAGGATCAATATCTGTGTGTTGCTGCAGTCGTGTATAATCATACTAACCCATTGGTTCTTAAACCTATTCTTGGCTTCGGTTTCAAGGTGAATATGGGCCGATTCTATTTGATATTTTCTGCAGCCATTTTTCTCACTTCTTGCAATCAATTGACCAGCGGAGCTACTTCGACACCCATCCCCAGCATGACATCCACAATCGCAGCCAACACCACAGTCGTGCCCGTCGCCACGATCACCCCGACCGCAACATTGCGTCCGTTGGTCCCTGATTTCGCCCACATCGTCATCATTGTCTTCGAGAATAATGAGTTTGGTTCGGTGATCGGTAATTCTGCGATGCCCAACTATAACCGACTGGCGGGGGAATATACTTTACTGACGCAGTATTATGCGGTCACTCATCCCAGTCTGCCTAACTACATTGCTTTGATCGGCGGTGACACCTTTGGAATCGACCGCAATTGTTATGATTGCTTTATCAACGGCCCCAACTTACCGGACCAGATCGAGGCCAGCGGGAGGAGCTGGAAAACCTATCAAGAGGGCATGCCTCAGACCTGTTTCGTGGGCAGTACGGATACATATACTCAAAGAAACAATCCATTTATCTATTTCGATCCAATTCGACTAAACAAGCCGCGCTGTGAAAGAAGTATCGTCCCATTAACCGAGCTGGATGCAGACCTAGCGGCCGTGTCGTTGCCGAATTACATCTTCATAACTCCGAATCTGTGCAACAATGCTCACGATTGCGGGCTGGATGTTGCGGATGCTTGGGTGGGGGAAATGGTGACGAAATTGACGGCTGCCCTCGCTTCCAAAGCCAGCACGGAGCCTTATCTCATCGTCCTGACTTGGGAGGAAGGGGAAACCGATGATACATGTTGTGGGCTGGGAGGATGGGCCGGTGGTCGCGTTGCGACTGTACTGATCTCGCCGTTGGTTAAGAACGGCTTTCAAGACAGCACACCGTATACGCACTATTCGCTGTTGAAAACCATTGAAGAAGCCTGGGGCTTACTCTACATGGGTCACGCTGCGGATGTTACCAACGTGATTATGGTCGCGCCATGGAGATAAATTCATAGAACACCAGCAGGGTGCTGCCGTATTTCCGTTGGTCGAATTCTTCCAGGTTCCGCAACGCCAGCTTTTGATGTTCCCTTGGGTGGATTTGCACGATAATCCACGCACCCTCGCTCAGCCAGCCGGGATTGGCGTCCAGTGCGAGCAGCGCTTCCGACCATAACCCTTTGTACTGTGGTGGGGCGATGTAAACATAGTCGAACTGCCGGTCAGCCGGCGCGGTTAGCATTACGAAGGCATCACCGCGCCGGATTTCAGCCTGCGCCGAGAAGCCGGTGTGCAATAAATTCCATTGAATGGTCTCGATTGCCCGCCGGTTCAGCTCACTGAACCGGACGAACTTTGCGCCACGGCTCAGCGCTTCGATGCCGATTCCACCAGTGCCACCAAAAAGATCCCACCAAGTCGAGTCAGCTACATCGGCGCCAAGTATATTAAATAGCGCTTGCTTGACCATGTCGGTTACAGGGCGGGTGCTGTCGCCGGGGACATCTTTCAATTTACGGCCTTTGGCCGTACCGGAGATGACGCGCATAACGAGTGACGTGTGACGTGTGACGAGTGACGTGTGACGTGTGACGTGTGACGATTATGGATCGAAGGGGTGACGCGCTGCCTGGAGATTACCATGCGGGGCAATAACGGGAACGACGCAGCCAGTGCCGAGAATGAACCGTTTGCCTCCGGTCTGGGAAATGGCATCCGCTGCCTCATTCTGGACTTCCTGTGCGCTGCCCAATGCGATGGTTTTTTGGCTTATCCCGCCGCAGACTACCGGTGAGACTTCCGAGTTCTTGGAGAACTCGGAGGTCTGCGCCTCGGCAAGCGATGGCGGGGTCTCGCGGTCGTGCCAGTTGACAATCGGGAAGAGTGATGTGTAATGAGTGATGAGTTGGAAGTAGATGTTGGCGCCATGCAAGTGGAGCAGGTTGCACCAGAGATGGGTAGCAGGTCGGCAGATTTGAAGGTCGAATGGAAGTCCGAAGGTTTTGTATTCCTCGAATGTGAGCAATCCTGCCTGCGCGTGCTGGACAGCGTAGAAAATGCCATCTATGCCGGTTGCGATAGAGGCTTCGACGAAACGACGTGTTGTCGCGGCGATGGTCTGCAAGCCTTTCAGCACAGCTTCAGGATATTGGCGCAGGTGGGCAATCAACGTCTCGCCACCGGCCAAGTTCTTGGCCTGCGCCAGGGGACTGAAGATTGTTTGCAGAATGGGTGGATCCGCGCCGAGTTCGCCTCGCAGCGACCGCAAGCAAGTCAATTGCCCTGCCAGGTGCGGAGCTGAAATGTCCAAGACGGGTAATCGCTCCCAATCCTCCGGCCTAGAAATGACGCGCCGTGTATAGCGCCGCGTCCCTTCTGGGTTGCCTTCCCAGGCGTCCTCTGCCCCCCAATCCTTGATGCAGTAAGAAGAGGCCGGCGTGACCTTAACCAGGTCGAACGCATAGGTTCGCTGGAAGTTTAATGTCGCTGCAGTGAGTTTTTCCGGCACTTGATCGTCTACCGGGAAGTGTCTCCACAGGGCGACCGGTGGCCGGTCGAGCAAATTTCCGGCGAGGCAGGCTTCGATTCGTTGGCGGTGCGTGACATTCGTTGGCATGTGTCAATTATAATATCGCTATCAGAACCCGGTAGGTCGGAGCATTGTGTGAATTTTAACTCTGTTACCTTCCTTTTCGTTTTTCTTCCCTTGTTTTTTATCTTTTATTACCTTGCCGCAACACGTTTGCGGAAAGTTCTGCTGCTCGCGGCCAGCCTGTTGTTTTACATCTTGGGGCAGCCGGTTTACTTCCCAATGATTTTGGGCATAGTCCTCGTAAACTTCTTCCTTGCTCGACGAATCGAGATGGCGGGTGAGGACAAAAGCAGGTATGCACTGACGATAGTAGGAGTTGTTGTCAATTTAGCTCTACTGGTCGGTTTCAAGGTTTTTACCACCTACGGTGCGGATGCGCTTCCGAGCTTCGGGTTTCCCATTCCCGAAAGGGTTTCGAACCTGCTCAATAACCTGGTCTATCCACTTGGCCTTTCATTTATTAGCTTCCAGACAATTGCTTATCTCGTTGATGTTTATAAGAACCGCTGCGGTAGCGAAAAGAACATCTTGGATTTTGCGCTCTATATCTTTCTTTTTCCGAAGATGCTAGTGGGTCCGATCACCCTTTATCGCTCGATTGCGGGGCAATTGAAAGTCCATCTGCTGACTGCTGAGGATGCGGCGAATGGAATTCGCCGTTTCATCATTGGATTCGCCAAGAAGGTGCTTATCGCCGACCTGTTGGCCGGGATTGTGGATTCTGTATTCTCTCTCGATCCTGCCCATTTCTCGACAGGCTTTGCCTGGTTGGCGTTGATGGCGTATGCGTTACAAATCTATTTCGATTTTTCTGGCTATGTGGATATGGCAATCGGTCTCGCGCAGATGTTGGGCTTTCGTCTGCCTGAAAACTTTGATTTTCCTTACATTTCCAAGAGCATCAGTGAATTCTGGCGGCGCTGGCATATCACGCTCTCATCTTGGTTCCGGGACTACGTCTTCTATCCGCTGGAGCGAAAACGGCTGAAATGGATCGGTCAGCCATTGAATGTGCTGATCGTCTTCCTGCTGACCGGGTTGTGGCACGGCTTGACGCGTCGTTTCGCCATCTGGGGTCTGATCCACGGTGTCGCCATCGTCTTCGAACTTTCCTGGCTGGGACGTAAATTCAAATCTGTTTGGGCGCCATTCCAGCATCTCTATGCTCTGGCAGTCATCTTGTTTAGTTGGGTCTTTTTCCGGTCGAAGTCGCTACCCTATGCGATGAGCTTTCTGGCGCGGCTAGCAGGTTTCGGCGGCCAGATTGCGCCGTTGCCGTTCTCGCGGACAGCGCCGCTGCCGATTATTAACCATTCCTTCTGGCTGGCGTTCGCCGCGGGTCTCATTTTTTCTACACCGCTCGTCCCTGAGCTCTGCAAGCGGTTGAGCCGCCTGGTAGAACAGCGGCCCCATCTGGCACTGCCACTTCGCCTTGCTGGCGATGTGCTCTTGTTTGTTTTGTTGCTCGCCTCTATCGCCGCAACAGCCAGCAGCAGTTTTGCGCCAACCATCTATGGCAAATTCTAAGATTTGGAGGACTGGTTCATGAAGTCCAATTATCCAAAAGCGTTTGTTGCCTTATTCATTATTGTGATGTTGCTTCCGTTACGTACTTTCACTGCTGACCAGGAGCAATTCGCCGAATCTTTTTGGGGACGCCCCCGTTTCATTGCCGGTTTAAGTGATTTCCGCCTGCTTATCGGGGATCGTGTTTTCACCAACCTTATCGTATCCAGGGATTATTGGCTGGTCTATACCGGCGAACTAAGTACGGATGATTATCAGCGCGTCATTCCCTTTCGCGAAGATCAGCTCTCTGAATTTCAACACAACCTGGATGCGTTCAACGACAAATTGCGCGCTGAAGGCGTTGCTCTGCTCGTCGTTATCGTGCCGAACAAGAACACGATCTACCCGGAATATATGCCGGATGAGATCCCGGTGATGGGTGATGTTTCGCGCTTCGATCAGATTGTGCAATATATGGCTGCTCACGGCGCTACCCGCATTCTCGACTTACGCTCGGCGTTGCTTGCCGCGCGCCAGACCCGCCAGGTCTATTATGCGATGGACTCTCATTGGAATGAGTATGGCGCGTTCATCGGTTACCAGGAGATCATTACAGCCTTAAAGAAGGATTTCCCTGCGTTGCAGGCGCGCCCGCTTTCGGATTATGCCAGCGCATCCTTGGGGAAAGTGAGATTCGATTTAGCCGGTATGAGTGGTGGAATGATCCTAACAAAGGAGAAGTTTCATCTGGTTCCGCTCTTCGAGAGCCAAACGACTGCCCGCAGCATTGATATCGGCGAAAGCCGCAAGCTCACCTTCAGCGCCAACCCGGACGGAGGATTGCCGCGTGCGGTGGTCTATCATGACTCATTCTTTTTCGATGTTATCCCGCTGATTTCAGAAAATTTCAGCCACGCGATTTTCATCCCCATTGCTGGTGGTCGCGAAGTGGTGACGCGCGCCTGGCTCGCTGAGATACAGCCTGATGTGGTCATCATCGAGATCACCGAGCGCTATATCAGCGAATTAGTGAACTTTATCAACCACTAATACAAGGACTGGACGCTTCACCCTTCAGCCCTTTCCTCAATCATCAATCCTCAATTCATCCTCTTCCCATCCCCTCAACCAATCTTGCCATCTCCTCTTCCTCCCCCTTCTGGTTGCTGAAATACTCTTTCATAAATTGTGACCTTCTCAGCCTCAGCGCCATCGGAGCGACGGCTTGCAGGTCTTCAGGCGCCACCTTTACACGGCCATCAGCCGCGGCATAGGCGCGAGCGGCTTCGAACCAGGTGATCTCTGCGCGCAGGCTGTCAATGCCCATTTTCTGCACAAGAGCGATTGCTGGCTTGGCGACCTTGTCGGGGAGCGTCACTTGTTGGAGACGGTTACATGCGGATTGGATTTCTTGCGCGGCGGTCAGCATCTCTTCGGCGTAGGCGGTGGTGACGGTGCGCGGGCTGGTCAGGTACGAACGCACGCGGCGATAAGCCTCCAACCGGTCGCCGGGTTCCTCCAGTCCTTTGACGATGACGCGCAGCCCGAAACGATCCAGGATTTGCGGGCGTAACTTACCCTCCTCTGGATTCATCGAACCGATCAGGACGAAACGGGCACGGTACGTAGCAATTACAGCCCCACGCCGAACGGTGTAATTGCCCTGGGCAGCCGCGTCCAGAATGGCGTCCACGATGTCGTCATCAAGAAGGTTGATTTCATCGATATAGAGCAAGTTGCGGTCGGCCTGCGCCAGGATACCGCGGCGCAGGCGCATCCGTTCGTGGATGGCATCCGAGCCTGTCGTTCGTGGGTCAATTCCCCCAATAACGTCTTCCAGTTGAGCATTGAGCGGCAGCTCGACCAAACGGACCCGGTCGGGAGCACTCAACGGCTGGCCTTCACCATATTTGCGGGCGCAATCGGGACAGACCGCATCCACGCCGCCGGTTTCGATATCTTCTGGCAGGCAGCCATAGTGGCACAGGCTGCGCTCGACCTTTGGCAACAAATCCAATAACGAGCGGACCGCGGTCGTCTTGGCGGTGCCACGCGGACCCACCAGCAGGATACCTCCTACCGCCGGGTTGACTAAACCGAGCAGCAACGCCAGCTTCATCTCCCGCTGGCCGACGATCGCCAGAAACGGGAAGGGCAGCGACTCGGCCAACCCTGCGTCCTCGGCGCTGGCCGGCAGTATTTCTTTGCCGGAGACATGATCCACCAACTCGTGTAGATTGCGGAACGGGTGCGCCACGCGTTCTTTAGGTTCTAGTTCTTCATTAGGAATTTGGGTCAGGTTGGGGAGGTTCATAATCGTGGTTGCGCTTGGTCCGAAAACTCGAAATTTCGGCGGTTGGTCCACCGACTGGAGTCGTTGGACTCCACATGGCCGCGGACTAGACTTCGATTATTATTGACCTTTTTGCGCCAGGCGGCGCGCTTGCCGTTCTTGGGCTGCCTGCATTCGCGCCTTCTCAGCAGGATTTTCAGCCAGCAGCGGGGGAACGGGTGCAGGTTTACCCTGCGCGTCCAGCGCCACGTAAACCACATAGGCAGTGTTGGTATTCGTCCGCTCGCCACTGATTGGGTTCTCAGCGATGACTTGCACTTCGACTTCCAGCGAGGTGCGTCCTGTGTACGTCACCTCGGCACTTAAGCTGACCAGGTCGCCAATGCGGATAGGTTGGCGGAATACCATCTGGTCAATGGCTACGGTTACGACTCGTTGTTGGGCATGACGCATACAGGCTAACGCGCCGGCTTCGTCCACCAATTTCATGATCCAGCCGCCGTGAACATTTCCGAGGTTGTTTGCATGCTCCGGCTGCATCAATTGTGCGATAGTGATACGCGAGGCACGCATCGGTTTTGGGGATAATTCCATTATTCAAGATCCTTTCGGAGCTCACCCGTATCGGCTGTATGTAAGAGACCAGGCTCTTCGAGAAGGACATCCATTGTAACGAGAGATAGTTCGCCCATCAGCGGTGCAAGCGGAAATGAGGCAGGTGGATTGACCTTGTTTGGACGGCTTGGAGGTTTCAGCCGTGGTTTATCGACCTCGATCACGCGCGCCCGTAAAAGGCGTGGGTCGTTATTGAGATAGCCCACATAGTAGCCTAGCACTGAATAAACTTCACGTTCGGCTGTTACAAATCCGACCCATTCTCCTGACATGTTGAAGAGGTAAGGATAGAGCAAGAATATTTCAACGTCGCCGCGTGAGGTGTAGATGGGGATAATGGGATTCATTGATTAGTCTTTACATCATTATACGTCCAATGCCGATTCACAAAAAAGTTCCATAGCAATACCACGCCAACAGCAAAGGCAAGGGTGAAGTTCTTTGCCAGGAAGTCTGGCGTAAGTGGTATCTTGGGAAGCAGGCTTTGAAAGAACCTGAGAATGGGCGGCTCGAGAAACCACAGGATAGGGATGCGGATGGCAACACCTGCCACACTGACGATAAAGAACATCGTGAGCTGTCTCCAGATCGGTTTGGAGCGCGAGTCGGGATAAGTCCAATAGCGGTTCCAGATGAAGTTGCTGATTACTGCACAGATGAAGGAGATTGTACCGGCGATCACCAGTGGTGTCGCGAAGAGGTGGGTGAGCAGGTTCATGACGCCAAAGTCAACAGCAGCGCCGATGATGCCCACGACCAGGAAGCGCAAGAAACGCCTCTGCTCCTGGCGATTCGTCAGAATGGTCATGATAGACCCAATTTCTGCTCGAAATAGGGGATGGTACGGCGGACCCCCTCTTCAAGGCTGATATGCGGTTCCCAACTCAGGATTTTTTGAGCCCGTCCGATATCCGGCCGGCGGCGCTGTGGGTCATTGCCCTGGATGGCATCCCCTTTGAAAACAATACCAGCCTTATTCCCAACGATGCGATTAATGGCTTCTGCAAATTCCAGCACATTCATCTCGGTGGGATTGCCGATGTTGACCGGCAGATGCTCATCTGAAAGCAAAAGACGGTAGATGCCTTCGATGAGATCATCTACATAACACAGGCTACGGGTGTGTGAGCCATCGCCATATACAGTGAGCGGTTTACCCAGGAGGGCTTGCTGGAGCAGATTGGGCATTAGACGGCCATCGTCCAACCTCATCCTCGGGCCGTATGTGTTAAAAATGCGAACAATGCGTGTATCCACATTGTGATAATGATGATATGCCATGGTCAAGGCTTCAGCAAAACGTTTGGCCTCATCATACATCGAGCGCGGCCCGACTGGGTCGGTGTGCCCCCAGTAAGTCTCTTTTTGAGGGTGTTCCAGTGGATCGCCATAGATTTCGCTTGTGGAGGCGAGCAGGAAGCGCGCTTTTTGAGCGCGACACAGCCCCAGGCAATTGTGCGTGCCAAGCGCGCCAGCCTTCATTGTCTGGATGGGCAAGTTAGGGTAGCCGAACGGCGAAGCCGGGTTGGGGGAGGCTGGGGAGGCAAAGTGTAGCACGGCGTCTATTTTGCCAGGTACAAGGATATAGTTGGAAACATCATTGCAGTAGAACGTAAATTTTGGGTTACCGCTCAAATGCGCGATGTTTTCTGGGCTGCCGGTGATAAAGTTGTCCATGCCGACCACCTCGTTGCCTTCGCTTAGCAAGCGGTCGCACAAATGCGAACCCAGGAATCCGGCCGCGCCAGTGATTAGAATGCGCATACACACCTCTTTGATTGGGCGGATTTCTTTTCCGCCGTAAAATGATGGCCGGTGTGAAAACCGGCTCTACTTCCAGTCAATTCTACTAATAGACCCATCGCCAGTGACCTGTTGTGCCTGGCCACTGAAAATATCCACCAGCCACAGGTTGCCCTGGTAAAGTATGGACAGAAAATCACCTTCGCCTGGTGCAGATTTCGGCGCCCAGACGGGTGTCTGTGGGTTGAGACCAGTCAAACCCTCCGGTGGGAAGAGGCGTTGGCGGTTGGAGCCATCGCGATCCATCACCACAAGGCGGTAACGGCTGGTCTCGCTTTGGGTAGGAAAGATCGCTTCCAAGAAAGCAATGCGGTAAGTCTCTTCAGAGCCGTTCATCATCAGCGGTGAGGCGGAGGGATAAGCGAACATACCCACTTGTTGCACCAAGCGAACGTTGGCGCGGTTGACTAGCGAGAGACCGATCAGGTCGAAGAAGGGTGACTCGTCGCGGCTGACCAGACCTGTCGGCGGGGCGTGCGTGACGACGAATAGGGATGCCCCATCCGCGCCCCAAGCCAGGCTGGGTAACCAAGCCCAGTCGCTGTGCGTGTCATACGCGATATTTTCCAACCACGGGATCAGCGCACCAGTTTCCAGGTCCACGAAGCCAATTCCGTCCGGCCGTGCATATGCCAACCGAGTACCATCCGGCGACCAAGCAAAAGTTGCGCCCCACCAGCCGTAGACTCCACCTACGTTCACACCGATGATCATTTCAGGTGTATTGACTACACCGTTGGAGCTGAACGAAACAGTATTGAGATCGTTGTATGCCATCCAACCCGGGGACGTGGGGCGCGGCTCGACGGTAGAGAAGGTGACCTTGTTCACCTGGCCAGGAACCCAGGCGGCGAAGTGTACCACATTTGATATGTTTAGGTTGATCGGTGTTGGGTTTTTCTTGGTTGTGCTGACGACCCACAGTGTGTTGATCTCTTCTGCACTGGGTTTGGACGATTTACGGGTAAAGAGCAGCCACTTGCCATCCGGTGAAAGGGCGAATATGCGCCCGTCCAAATCACCGCTAGCGATCAGCGGGCGGCGATCAGCGGTGGAACCTTCCATTATCCAGGCGTTACCGCTGGTCAGGTAGACCAACTTACCAGGGATGGCCAGCGGGGCGAAGGGCATCTGTACACCGAGCATGACGATCTCAGGTGTAGCGGGCTTTAGGACAACTTCTTTGACCACCGAAGTACTGGTCTCCACACCATCCTCATAAAGGTGCCGATAGGTCAGTTCTTTCAAGCCGTTCTGACCTGCCTGGATTAAACGCGTTTCACCTTCGGGTAGGGACTCGTTGCGCAGTTCCTGGTGTTCAAAGGGGATGATGACTTGTTGGATTGCGAATTCTTCACGGACGCGATGGATACGCACCGTATCGCCGTCTGCAAGGACTGTATAGCCAGGTGGATCGAGACGATCCAGATCGCTCAATGGGACGCTGGCGGCGACAATAGCTTGCCGTACGTTACTGCCGGCTGTAATGTTGACCTGCTGCGCGTCTCCATCAGCTACGATGCGCACGGTTATATCCGACTGCGAAATCTGCGGTGGCTGGCAAGCCGTGAGGAACAATAGGCTCACGAGAAGGATTTTAATTGGAAAATGGCTGGTCATGAGGATACTGGTATAATCCAGACGCTATTTTGTCCGCCCAACGATGACCATAATGCCATCCGCAATGGTTACGCTATCCAGCCGCAGACCGGTGGCGACTGGCCCTAACGAGCCCGTGAAGGCTTCCTTGATAACGGTTGAGAGGGCATCATTCACTTCTTGGGGAACAGGCATTGGGCCGAAGTCGGCGGAGGACAGCTCGATTTGCAATTGGCCTGCGCTGTCTATTCCAGCGGTAAGGATGATGCTGGCAGTCACTTGGAAATAACCCTGCGTGGCTGTGCCATAGATGCGGATTTGCCCATCTCGCAGGTAGACCTGTGGAAAGGTGATGATTGGGCTGCTTTGAAGCTGAAGCTTCAAAGCCAGGTACGAGGTAAGCTGCGTTTCAGTGATGGCGAGAGTCAATGTTCCGGTGTCCGCTCCGGCGGCAATGGCCTGATGAATCGTCTGTTCCAGGCTTTCCACCGCCTCGGTCGAGACTGGGATGGACGGAGTTGGATAAGCCGGGCCGCCGAGATTGATCATACAGGCCAGCGTTCCCAGAATCAACACCAGCGCGACAAGAATGAGTTTCTTGAGAGCGATCATAAATTATCACTCCGAATTGGGAGCAATTATAGCATGAGCGAACTACAAAACCCGTCGTTGGTCATTACCGCTACCCTAGAAGCTTTACTATTCGTCACAGCGGAGCCGACTTTACCTGCGCAACTTGCTGCCGCGTTGAATGTCTCCACTGCGGAAGTCGAAACGGGTCTGGATGAATTATCCACGCTGCTCCAGATGCGCGGCCTGCGTCTGCAACGACACGCCGGGAGGGTGCAACTGACCACTGCTCCCGAAGCCGCCGAGATCATTGAGAGTTTCCTGGGTCTTGAGACGCACAGCCACCTGAGCCGTGCCGCGCTGGAGAGTCTGGCGATCATCGCTTACCAGCAGCCGGTGACCCGCCCCCAGGTGGACGCAGTGCGTGGCGTCAACAGCGATGGCGTAATGAAGAGCTTACTCGGCAAAGGATTGATCCAGGAGATAGGGCGCGGCGAAGGCCCTGGTCGACCAATTCTTTATGGCACCACGTCTGATTTCCTTCAGCATTTTGGGCTATCTTCACTAAGCGAATTGCCTTCGTTGAATTTGCCTTTACCGGCGGAGGGGAATAATGGAAGTTCGGGTTTCACCAATCACGATAATGCGTTGAAGGGTTAAAATGACGTAGGACGAGATTAATCTCGTCCTACGGTGTTGAAGCGTTATTATTGCCCGGTCGCGCTTGCGAGAGTTGGCTCGGTGGGTATCTTGGTAAGGTAATCCTCGGAAATATCGACCGTAGCCGCATCGCGTTGAGCTTTCAGCCATTCCTGAAATTTCGCATCGGTAAGGGATTTGTATTCCGACTCAGAAAGCGGGCGGAATTCGTGACCCAACACTTGGATGATATGGTAGCCGTAGGTCGTCTTGACCGGTGCGCTTATCGTTCCCACGGGCAGAGTGAAGGCTGCGTTCTCGAATTCGGCGACCATCTTACCTTTTCCGAACCACCCTACATCGCCGCCATTATCCTTTGAACCCGAATCGGTAGAGTATTTTGCGGCCAGTGTCTGCCAATCGCCGCCATTGAACAACTGGTTGATCACATTCTTGGCCGTCGCTTCGTCGGCCACCAGGATGTGCCGCGCCCAGGCTTGATCCTGCTCGTGCGGTACGTCTTTGGTGATGACTGTATAAACTCTTTCACGGTACAACCGGTTCTCGAAGAATACCTTGCGAATGTCCGCATCGTTCATGCTGAGTTTGCTATAACTCGCGACAACCGTTGCGTAGGCGTTTTTGAAACCTTCCTGGGTGTAAGGTGTGGCAGTTGGCGTGATTGTAGGGATTGTTGTAGGCGTCGCGGCGAGGTCCAATGTCGGCGTGGGTTGCGGTGTCAATGTCGGGTATGGGGTCGGGATTGGCGTAAGCGTCACGAGAGCCAGTTCGGTCGAGGAAAGCGTCGGGTAGATGATACTCGTCGGCGTGATGGTCGGGGTCTGCGTGCCATTCGGGAAATACCCCATTTCAGATTGGACAGCACTGGAGACTTCCTCTGCAGAGACCGTGATCCCGTTATTCTTGGCATATTGACGGATAAGCACTTCGTTGATGATCTCGTCAAGTGTGTCACTGCCTAATTGGGTGAAGTTATCCAGTGATGTCTGGATCTGGTTCAGGTAAGGGCCAAAATACGAATCCGTCGTTGGGTCCTGGATACCGAACATCTGGGCGTACTGAATGTACTGGAAGTATTGGTTGATATATTGCTGGCGTGCCAGGCGGACGCGCATCTGGAACTCGCGCGTGGTGATAGTGTCTTCGCCAACCTTAGCAACCGGGGTTTGGTACTGCAGATAATTCTGATACAGGATGCTATAGCCGATCAATCCCACTACGATGACGATGATCGCAATCGCCGAGTAGGTGATGGCCAGCGTCTGCCGCCGTTCTCGTTCCTGGCGCGCCAAGTGCTTCTTACTGATGATCTTTGCGGCCTTTATTTTTGCCATGTTAGCCTCTTTTCGTGCGCGGCTCGACTTACCGGTCGTCTTCGAGTGCTTTCCCGGCGTAGGGGAGCAGGGCGATATGGCGGGCGCGCTTGATGGCTGAGGCCAGTAAGCGCTGGTGTTTTGCACATGTACCGGTCTGGCGGCGCGGGCGGATCTTGCCTTCTTCGGTTACGAAGCGACGCAAGATATCGGCCTGCTTATAGTCTATCGCCAGGTGTTTGTCGGCGCAGAATTGACAGAATTTCGGACGGGCATAGTAGCGACGTTCGCCAGATTGCTCCGTCCCATTATCGTATTGATGTTCCATAGGTGATTACTCCAAGCTAAAACGGGAACTCATCCTCAGCAACTGGATTCTCGGCCTCAGCAGGCGCGCCAGACTCTTCAGGATGATTTTGAACGGCCTCGCGCCGCTCTCCGAGCATCATCATCTCGGTGGCAACGATCTCGACCGTGGTGTGCTTAACGCCTTCTTTGTCGTCCCAGCGACGGGTTTGGAGGCGTCCTTCGATATAGACTTGCTGGCCTTTGGTCAGATACTGCTTGCAGATCTCGGCCAGGTTGCCCCAGGTGACCACGTTGAACCATTCGGTTTCACTGTGGCGCTCGCCATCGGAGGTGTTCCATGAGCGGCTGGTGGCAACCGTGAAGGTGGTAACGGGTCGGCCTGAAGGGGTATAACGCATTTCCGGCTCGCGTCCCAGGTTACCGATGATCATGACTTTATTCAATCCTCGGCTGCTCATCTTTACTCCTTTCAAGTTCCATGACTCGACACGGTTTATTCTACTGAGGTAAGCATATATCGAATAACCGGCTCCAGGAAGCGCAGATTCTGATCCAGGGTTGCGGTTGCGGACGGGGGCAGGCTGATGTTCAGCAGGACGTACTGCCCTTCGCGTTGTTTACGGATGGAGTAGGCCAGGTGCTTGCGGCCCCATACATCCGCCTTGTCAACACTGCCGCCGGAGTCGATGATCCAACCTTTTACCTTTTCGATTGCGCCATTGAAGGCAGCCTCATCCAGGTCAGGATGGACGATGCAAACCAACTCATATTTGTTCATAGGGGACCTCCTTTCCTCGGGATATGCTCCCAGACTTCGCCGTAGGCGAGCCGGGGGCGGAAGGCAAGCCGCGGGGCGGCTTGAACGGGCTGTATTTTACGTCAAAAGGGCGTTTTTGGGGAGGGCGAATTCATGCATGTTAACCCAAAGTAGTAGAGTCCCCTTTTACCAAAGTTAAAATGTCCCCTTCGAGAAAAAACGTGAAAGGGACAAGAAATGGACGAACTACTGAAGATGAGCACAAAAGAACTAAGCAGGTTGGAA
>Ga0233425_10007363_pt1 | contig 15520 bp, 17 predicted proteins | sample Watercolumn_Towu_2_FD_181712 | JGI IMG/M metagenome (GOLD analysis project Ga0233425, IMG submission 181712) | Freshwater microbial communities from Lake Towuti, South Sulawesi, Indonesia - Watercolumn_Towuti2014_140_MG | ecosystem: Environmental > Aquatic > Freshwater > Lake | place...
CGCCCAGCGCTATTGGCCCGGCAATCCCAGCCTGGCCGAGGAACTCGTTCCCGCGCTGGAGTCCGCGGGACTGCAGGCGGAAGCAGATGAACTCTTTCAGGCCACGCTGGCCCATTTCCAGGAGATCTGCCAGGATTTTCCACAGAGCAGTCTGCATCGGAACAACCTGGCGTGGATGTCAGCGTGCTGGCACGGCGAACTCGACAACGCGCTGCAACATGCGCTGCGCGCCGTCGAACTGGAACGGTCGATTGCCTCCTACCGCGATACGCTGGCCGAAGTATTTTTCCAACTGGGCAACGTGTCCGAAGCCGTCCGCCACGAACAAGAATGTCTACGGCAGGAGCCCGGCAACGAGCACTTCCAGAGCCAGCTCATTCGGTTCCAGACCGTACTCGGCAATTCAGTGCAGTAGCGCCGCTGTGGCTAGCGACCCTGCCATCTGTGAACAAGTGTAGGGAAGCTTGTCAAGCCCCGTTCGTTGGCTCAACGGGAAGGGCATCAAAGTGGCTTTGCTTCGTTGCGCGAGACACGTCTATAATGGGGCATCATTTGTGGCATTCATCGTTCGTTCATTCCCTGCGACAAGGAACCCACAGCGTGCTGTCCGTAAGGCCGAAGGTCGCTGAATTGGCGTTTCAGTTGTACGGTCGCTCACTTCACCCGGAATTATTCGAGATTCACAAGACACGCCAGGTTGAGCGTGGCAGTTACACAGCCAAGATCGATATCACGAGTGCCGGCCATGTTGTGACATGGCGGTACGGCGGTCTGCTCCTGACGGAAGTGGCCGCGTCCGCCTGCCATCCGCTCCCCCAGAAACGCCGCTTGCTCTCCTACAAGCTCAAAGGGGAACGGCATGATCGCGTCGAATGCCGCGGCGGCGCGATCTATCAAATGAGTTTCCAGCTCGAACCCGTGTCACCCGAGGTCTTCTGGACATTCCAGGAGGAACTGGCACGCGACGGCGAACGCAACGGCCTACTGCATGTCTTCGACGCCAGCGGCCGGATGGCGTTGGGAGCGCTGAGCTATATCAACGTCGAAACGCGCAATCGCAGTTTTCTCGTACAGGCGTTCCACACGTTTCCCGACGACTACGCGATCGTCAAGAGCCAATCGTTGTTTCAGCTGCCGTAGCTGCGCGCCGTTCGCGGGAATGGCCGTCTGCCCGCCGGTTCTCTCCCGGCCCCAAGGTGCTGTCGGCATGTCGCGGAACAGTGCCGCGCAACGCTTCTCCCGAGACGAAACACGCGTTGGCTATCAGCATCAACAAGCTGAAGCTCACGTGCCCCGTGACCAGTGCCCAGGGCAGCCACAGCAGGGGAGCCAAGACCAGCAGCAGTGGTCGAGCCAGTCGGTGCCAGATCAGCAAACCAAACGCCAACTCGAACAGCACAATCCCGTGCGTCCAGGCGTTCACCAGGACCATGTGTTGGCTCAGGAATGACAGATCGACGAGGCGCGACTCCGCGCGCGCAATGAGCCACCACATGGCTTCACCGGCCCACCACACCTGGCCCGCCAGTTGTGTTGCCGCCATCAGCAGGTACAACGCTGCCACATGGACCTGCAGCAACCGCTGGCTGATGTTCGCCGCGGTGGATGCGCTGGGCACCATCGTCGCCGCCGCGTCAACCGGCTGCTCTCGCCCTGCCCGTCTGCGCGTGCGCAGCCGCTGATCCAGCGACCAGCGCGCTCCCGTGGGGCCCCAACACAGGCAGAACAGCAGCAACGGCAGGACGGCATCGAACGGACCCACGATCAGTGGCGCTCGGTGAACATACGACAGCACGACAATCAGCGACAACACCGCCGCGAGGCGGCTGAAGAGTCCCGCCGCAAAGCAGCCCACGATGATCATTCCGATCACGTGTGCGGACCACAGGAGCGTCTCTGACTCCATGAGGTAGAGATAGCTCCAACGGAAGACGGGCTGCGGTGCGCCCAGGGGACCGGCTGCCGACATGCCCGTCAACCGGCGCACGGTTTCGGCGGGCAGCAAGCCGTCCGGGCCGAACCAGACCACCAGGTCGGCCGTGTGTGACGCCACGAAATACAATGCGGCCAATCCGACGAGAATGCGCAGCAGACAGATCGTCTCCGGGTCGGCCGGCGTGAACCAGAATCGGTTCCAGGATGAACCGAAGGCCGTCGTCAACTGCTGCAGATACTCACGGACTCGCTGTATTCCGTTTGCCATCGGTGGTGCGTGCCGGTTGTGCAATTTCGCTGGCGGCTGCCAACTTGACGACGCTCACTGTGCCATTGCGGGAGACGACCAGGTTGGCGTCATAGGCGACTTGGTAATAGGACGAATCGTTGGGGTTGCGCTCGCCGGGAGTTCCGCCACGAATGACTTCCCAACTCTGCAGCATGTGCCGGCGACAACGGACGCGCGCCGGAATCACGTTCCGTTGCGCGCGGAAACTCGTGCCGACTGCCTGTGCCAAGCTGGCTGTCAATTCGTCTTGGGGTGAGATCAGCGCCCACACCCGGCCGAGCCGTTGGTAGCGCTGATAGCGGTCGGTGCCTCGCCAGCCCACGTCGGGCAGCACCAGCCAGTCTCCGTCCACTTCGGCTCGTTGGCCTTGAGCCAAGACCTCGATGCGATGATCAACATCCTCGACGGTGGCATGCGTCCAGTAAAACGGCGTGAAGTTCAGATCGATGTTCAGCAACTGGGTGTAGAATGCAAAACGGGCCAGGATGCGGGATTCAAGCTGCGAATAGGCCGGCGCGAGATTGCCGCTCATGGCGACGAAGGCGAGAAAGAAGTGGATGATCAGCAGCAGCGAGATGGCCGTGCGCTTTAACGATGAGTACTCCCAGACTTCCTCGGGAACGGCGGGCGCCGGTGGTTTGTCGAGGCTCTTGCGCACAGTCGGGTCACTCGGTGGTTTCGAGCTAGCATCGGCTCGGAGTGCTGTACGGCTGCATTCCACCAACGTACAGGCCACCAAACCGAACCATCGTTCCAGAATGAAAAAAGGTCGGACCCCGTACTGGCGGTCCGACCCGTAGTTCCGTGGCAGTAGCGGTCAGCGCGATGCCTGCGCCGCGCTGCATCGTCGCAACTAACGGCGACGGAAGCCCATTTGATAGTAGGCAAAGGGCGCTGCTGCAGTCGTCACTTTCTGAGCGGCACTATCCTTCTGCAGAGCACCACCCTTTTGTACCGGACCTTCCTTTTGTACCGGGCCCACTTTCTGTACGGCCCCACCCTTCTGTACCGGTCCGTAGCTGACAACGCCTTTTCCAACAACCACGCCGCAGCAGTCCGCGACGGGCACATAACCGTCGCAACCGCAGGCCACGCGGCGGTGACGGAACAATCCACAGCCAAACAGGCGCGGCCGCGGTCTGCCAACACACGTCACGACGCCAGCGCAGCCGCAATCGACGACGGCCTTACCGACGACGACTCCGCCGCAAGGCACGCCGCAGCAAGCGACCGGACCACCGCACGCAACCCAACCGCCGCACCCGCCGCAGCCATGCCCGGCATATGCTTGGTTGTCACCACCGATCAACGAAATGCCGAGCAATGCCAGGCAGACGGCCAAACCCAACAACAATCCCCGGTTCATGAGCAATTCCTCCCAAGTTCTCACGGGTCACAAATGCCCGGACGTCACCCAAAACCCGCACGCTGTCACGCTGGTGGATTCGAAAACGGCCTTGAGCCCCCGGACAAAGTCAAAATCCGCCGATTACAGTGACTCTTCCTGTCACGAAGTTCAGGAAAAAGACTATCATGCGACCCGCCTCTGTCAAGAGGCGGTAGTAATTTGGGAGAGATGGATCAGACCGTCCGTGACTGAAGCCGCGCGACACGAACTGCCGTCGCGCGGCGCGGCTCACCCGGACTCATGGGATGGTAGGGTGGGACGAGCAAGCCGAAGTGGTGGTGGGCCGTCGGTTTCTCAGCCGGAGCTGGAGGCAGCGGGCCGGTTTATCTTAAAGCAGATGGCTTGCGACGGCCCACCAATCATTTGCGCGACTCGGTCCCATCCTACGATGAATCATCCCTGCCAAAGCGGGACGCGGCGTCAAGAAACAAAGGACACCTCGGTAATCCGAGGTGTTCTGCAGGTGGGCGGTTGACCAAGTCGCCGGGCGGCTGTTGTGAGCCGGTCAGCGTGTTTGCGGCGCGGTTGGGGGGGGGCCTTCGGGTCTCGCGGCCTGGCGCAATTGGGAATTCTGTTCCGCGGCGAGCCGCTCGTCCGCGATGCGCCATCTCTCCAGCATGTCGTCGGGGTCTTCGAAGTTCAGGAACACCGGCGGCTCGTTGGACACGACCTGGGTGGCCATGCCGGCAATGTGCCAGCCATCATCCTGGCGGCGCAGAGCCCAGACAATTTCGTAGGAGACAGTGCCAGCGTCTTCGGTCCACACGCTCTGGACGTGGGCACCGGTTCGATCGGCACTCAAGTACTCCACGCGCCCGATTTCAAACGTCGCCGTGGGTTTACCCGGAGGCTGCACCACCAAATGCCGCTTGGCAGTCTCTTCGCGCGCTTTGGGAGTCAACAGGGATTCCGCCATGCGACTATCCCCCTCGCGCAGCGCCTTCAAGAAGGAGGCCACGGCCTGTTCCGGACTACCGAAGGGAGCTGCCGGAGACGCGGCTGCGACTCCGGAAACGGCAGTGCTTCGGATCGCTTCCGGACCTCTGCCAGACACATCAGCATGAGCGTCAGGGGACGCGACTTCCGTGCCAGGTTCTGTCGGTCGGCTGCAACCGCTGGTTCCCAGGCAAGCAGAGCACAACGTTACACACAACATCCACGGAGCGAGGCGTTTCATCTGGTAACATCCCTGTCGCTAAACGCACGAAAGCCGGCACGGTTCGCTGGGCGCGTCATGCGTGGCCGCCCGGCCGGTCCAATGAGCGCGCGGAGTTTGCCAGGATTGGCAGCCAAGGTCAAGGTGAAATTCGTTCCCGCGCTGCTAGCGAACGAATACCCGTATGCGCCGCGCTGATTCTGCTCACGGCTGTCTGGGGACGTATTGGTCGTGCCAGCGTTGGACCACTTCCATCGGCGACGCTGTGCCCGTCGATCCCAACTGCTGGACGGTAATGGAGGCGACCAGATTGCCGACCGCGGCGGCCTCGGCTTCGCATCCGCCGCTGAGCAACGACACGACGATACCGCTCGAGGCGGCATCGCCCGCTCCCACGATGTCGATGGGACCGCTCACGGTATAGCCCGGCACGCACCGCACGGTACCATCGGGTTTTGCGACGAGTATCCCGTCCTGTCCCACCGTGCAGAAGACAGGGCGGTGAGTGCGACGAGCCAGCGCGCAGGCGGCAGGGCCAATCTCCAAGGGCTCGGCGGCCTCACGGCACGCAGCCGACAGGATCTCGTGTTGGTTTCCTTTGACGACTCCAAAACCGAAGTGGCACAACTGCGAGCGGCTGTCGATGAACATCAGCTTGTCCGGGTCAGCGGCGGCCAGTTCGGCCAGGCAGCATCGCACTTCCTCGTTGACCACGCCGGCATTGCACTCGTTCACCTGGTCCAGAACGATCAGACCAGCGGCCTGGTTCCAGACTTCCCGCAGCGCGGCGCAGACGCGGCCGGTTGTGGTTGCCGACAAGGGAGCGCGCGTACGGACATCGAGCCGATTCAGTTCTTCCCAGCGCCCCGGTCCGACGGGGCGCATGGGTTTGGTATAGGTGGGAGTCAGGCGGTCTTCATCGAGCACGATCCACCGGTCGTCCACGGGCAAGTGCCGGAGCGACCGGCGCAGGTCGTAGCCGTGGCCGTCGTTGCCCAGGACGGTCACGGGCAGCAGTCGTCCGGCGCCGAGCGCCGCCAGGTTGTTCATCACCGTACCCAGAGCGCCCGGAGAATTGCGCACACGCTCGATCTGGTATGCTTCCAGTCCCGTTTCCAGCGACAGCTCTTCCGCGCCGGGCGCCAGTTCCAGATAGCGATCCAGGAACAGATCGCCGATCAGGCCGATGGTGAGCCGGGGGCAGTTCTGCAGGAACGATTGCAGGCGGTCCAGGGTAATCGACATCAGGCTCCCCGGTGGGTGTAGTGGGCGCGATGCGGGGTCTAAGTGAGGCCTGCTTCCGCTGTGAGGGCTGCCAAACGCAACTGCGGCAGCGTGCGACGATGTTCCCCGCGCACGTAGTAGCTTTCGCCCCCGTCCGCCACCGTGCGAACCAGGACGGTCTTCCAGGGGCGATAGTAGTAGTGCGGGTCGTGTTTGGGTGCTTCCTCATGGAAATCGCCATGCAGCGGCAACAGGTCAAAGACGGCCGTTGTGAACGCGGCGATTCGGCGTCCCTGCTGGTGAGCCACATTGCGCGCCATGGACAGCGCTTTCAAGTACACCTCGGGGCCCATCACGGCCGACCCGTAACACAGGAACACTCCACCTTCCAGACGCTCCACGGTGGCGCAGACCGCGAGGAAATCCCGATAGCTGGCCGTGGCAAACGCGGCCGGGTCAAAATTGGGGTGCTCGTGGAGAATATCGTACCCGATACCGATGTGCACCGTGGCCGGTATTCCCAGTCGTGCGGCCGCCGCCAGGACGCTGGTGTCCTTATAGCGGTAATCGCTGTCGAGTATGGCGCGGCCGATGGCTTCGCCCAATCCCAGGCCCGCTTTCGCCCCGGCCGCGACGGCATCGTTCAATTCACCCGTCTCCTGCCACAACCCGAACTCGCCGCTGCGGATGTAACGGGCCACGCTTTCGCAGGTGGCTCCGATCCGCGCCATTTCGTAGTCGTGGATCGGACCGGCACCGTTCATGCCGATGTGGGTGATCAGGCCACGCTCCATCAGGTCGACGAGCTGACATTGCACACCGGAGCGAATCACATGCGCGCCCATCAGCATCAGTACCGCGGCCCCGCGCTCGCGCGCTGCCACCAGCCGCTGCCCCAGCAGCGTGATGTCTCGCTGGGCAGCCGGTTCGAGTGGCAGCGGTGGATCGTGCAACGCCAGGAGACTGGCATGCGAGACATCGTGATTGCGTTCGTCCAGGGGACGGATTCGCAACCGGCTGCGGTCGAACTGCGGGAGTCTGCTCATGGGATCCCAATCATCTCCATCAGTGTGTCCAGGCAGCGATAATCGCCCACGATGATATCAGCACCGGCCGCTAACAGCCGTTTCCGTTTCCAAGCGTTGATTCCCTCGCGTGTTGTCTCATTGCTGGCGACGCCGATGGCCAGCCCTCCCACCTTCTTGGTCTCTTCGATTTCCACGAAACCGTCACCGAAGGCCACGATGTGCCGTCCCGGCAGGCCGGTGTCCTGGATCATCTGGTGGATGATCATCGCCTTCGAGAACCGCCGGTAGTCGTCCAACGCGCCGTAGATATTGTGCCCGAAATAGTCGGCCAATCCCAGCAAGCCGACCTCGTCGCGCACGTATTTCAGATCCGTTCCCGACGCGAGATAGAGCGCCAGTCCGGCACGCTGTAGCCGTTGCAGCAGCGCGCGCGATCCGGGTACCGTCATGACCTCCGGCTCCACAGACCCGTTCCGCACGTTGTCCACGCGGACTCCCACCTCCGCCCAAAGCAGATCATGGTACTGGTGCTTGTAATCGAGTGGCTCGCGCGGTGTGCCCCCGCGCTTGGCGACTTCCTCCGCCAACCGGATCATCTGATAGATGGTCTGGCGCCCGTTCAACCGCATCACGTAGTCTTCCACTACCTGGTGCAGTTCGGCGCGCGACTCCGCAGTACCGGTGGCGCTGAGCACATCCACCATCATGGGAATCATGATGTCCTGCCAGTTGCGGCGCAGGAGCGACAGGGTACCGTCAAAATCGAAGATGGCCGCACGAAAGTCGCCGCGGGGAAAGCAACGATTCGCGACTTCGATCGTCGTCGAGGAATACCCTGTCGAGTCTTCAGCCTGGACCATGCACAATCATCGTTTGCGTAAGGGAGCTACAGCCGAGCTACTCCCGCTGGCTTGAATGCGGCCAATTATCGGCCGCAGCAAGCGTCTTGTACACTGCCTGCCGGCTGATTTGCCGGCGTTCACGGGTCGGCAAAGAGACGGGGAACGGGCCCATGTTTTCGGCGCACGCCTGGTTCTGACGGCCAAGCGTCAACGCCGTAAGATGCGCCCCTCCCCCCGCCGACCCGTAAACGCTTTCGCTGATGTGCCTGCGCGTCTCAGTCCGGCGGCGGTTCGCCGTCGGCCGCGTCCGGTGGCTCCGACAACTTGTACCCGCGCCGCTGAACGGCTTCGCGTAGCAGGTACTCGATTTGACCGTTGACGCTGCGGAATTCGCGCTGAGCCCACGCTTCCAGCGCGGCATACAGGTCGGGGCCAATACGCAGCAGAAAGGTCTTGCGCGGTTTCATGCCACGACCCTCAGTTGTAGAGGGTACCGGCATTGATGATCGGCTGCGCATCGTGCTCACCGCACAGGACGACCAGCAGATTGCTGACCATGGCAGCTTTGCGCTCTTCATCCAGCTCGATGATGTTGTTTTTGGCGAGGTCGTGCAGCGCCATCTGCACCATGCTGACCGCACCGTGAACGATCTTCTGCCGCGCGTCGATGATGGCCTCGGCCTGTTGCCGCCGCAGCATCAATCCCGCCACTTCCGGCGCGTAGGCCAGATGCGTTAGCCGGGACTCGTCCACCTGGACACCCGCCTTGACCACGCGCTCGTTTAACTCGGCCTTGAGGGCCGCCGCGACTTCCTCCATGCCGGCGCGCAACGTCGTCTCGTTACCATCGCCGTGATCGTAGACGTACAAACTGGCGAGGTGCCGAACCGCCGACTCGCTTTGCATCTTGACGAACTGCTCGTACCGTTCGACGTCAAAGGCCGCCTGGGCCGTGTCCTGCACCCGCCAGACCACGACGGCGGCGATCTCGATGGGATTGCCGCGCTTGTCATTGACTTTCAACCGCTCCCCTTCCAGCGTGCGCGCTCGGAGGGAGGCCTTGAGCTTGGAGTTCAGCGGGTTTGTCCAATGCCAACCGCTTTCGCGAACCGTTCCCACGTACGCTCCGAACAGGACCAGAACACGGGCCTCGTTGGGCTGCAGCGTGAAGTAACCGTTGCAGCTCACTCCTGCCAACGTCGACAACACCAATGCGCCGATGAACTGGTACACGTCGAAGACCTCGGTCTGAGTGGCCGAGTAGATCGTCCACCAGATCAGGCCGCCACCTGCCGCAAAGAGCAGAATGGTCACCGGCAACATGACCCAACCATTGACTACCGTCACGACTTTCTCGCGGTTCATCATTCAGTCTCCCCAAAGGACCTGTTGGTGAATATCGAAATGATATCACCGCGATATTGTTCGGTCGAGTCCCCGGGATCTTGGGAGGGTGGGCCTGTCGTCAGTGCGGTTGTATTGAGGGCGCGGGCGGAGCCAACGGGGACACTCTTTGAACCGCACATTAGTTCATAACACTTTATGCGCATTATGTTTGCGACTGTATTGCACGGACGCCCCCCGCTCGCCTCTCTAGACGCACTGCTGGCGGAAGCCTCTTGCTGCGCATCGACTGCGATGGGCCGAAAGCGCCGCGGGCCTTTCCTAGCACAAGATTGGCGTGCACTGCGGCGCAGGAATGCAGGGCTCAGCGATAGGGTTTCCACTCGGGCCGCGCGGCGTTCAACGGCGGACCTTCGTCGGCTGCCGACGAGGGTGAGGGATTGGACCGCGGGGTCCAGCGGTCCGAGAGTGGGAGACTTGGTGGCAGCGAAATCTCCACCGCATCTTCCAGCTTCCGGCCATCGGCCGTGACATAGCGCACGTAAAGTTGGACGTGCGGGTTCTTGGGCAGGTTCTCTGGCCAGGGCAACTGAAGCGGAATGCCGCGACTGCTATCCGCGACGCGCATTTGCCGGTGCACTTCCAGGGCGTCGAGATCCCAGCGTGCCACGCGTTTTCGTTCACCCGGCTCGGCTGGATCGAGTACCACGACACTCACGGGGCCCGCGAGGGGCACGTACTTGTCCTGTTGGTTGCGCGGTTCGAGCAGAATGAGCAGTCCATCCTCGCCGGCCTTCCCATCCCAGTCGCGCAGGCCGGTGAGGTCCTGGTTGATGTGCACGTGCGTGACACGCGAGTCGCGCGCATCCAGTGGCGGAGTGCCGCCTCCGCTCGCCTTCTTCATCGCACTTGGCGCCGAACCGGGTCGAGGCACGAGTGGCGCGCTGGGATCAATTGCCGGGGGATCGGTCGGTACGCCCGGATCGACGGTCGGTGGCCGGAGCGGGCCGATGTTCTCTTCCGGGGACGGTTCAGCCGGCGTCGCGGACTCCGGCACCTCGGGCAGTTCAATATCGGGAGGCTGGATATCCGGTCCGTTACTGGGCTCAATGACGGCGGTGGCACCGCGTTTCTGGAGCCGGTCGTTTTCCGCGCGCAGCCGTTTCGTCTCGCTCTCCTTGGCCTGGTAGTCGAACTGCAGATCGTACAGTTGGTCTTCCAGCGCGCGGCGGGCCGCATTCTGGAGTTCGATGTGGGCGTCGAGATACGGATCGTTGTGACATCCGCCCGCAAGCCACGTCGCAGCAATCAGGAGCACGAGGCAGGATCTCGGCACCTCGCGAGGGCGGTACGGCAGCGCACAGCGGTAGGCGGGCGTCCCATCCATGGTACAACCCCGCGCGGCTATTTGGCCGCGTCAACTCGTTCGATGACTTTGTCAATCAGGTGATACTCGAGCGCTTCGTCGGCGGTCATGAAGCGATCGCGGTCGGTGTCCTTCTCGATTCGTTCCAGCGGATGACCCGTGTGTTTGATGAGGATCTGGTTCATCCGTTCTTTGATGCGTTTGAATTCGCGAGCGTGGATGGCGATGTCTTCCGCCGTACCCTGCATGCCGGCCAGGGGCTGGTGGATCATGATGCGGGCATTGGGCAAAGCGAACCGTTTGCCGGTGGCACCGGCGGTCAGCAGGATGGCTCCCATGGAAGCTGCCTGGCCGATGCAGTAGGTGGCGACATCGCAGGCGACGAACTGCATCGTGTCATAGATTGCCAGGCCGGCGCTGACACTGCCGCCCGGCGAGTTGACGTACAGGTGGATGTCCGCACGGGGATCTTCCGATTGCAGGAAGAGCAGTTGGGCCACCACGCAATTGGCAACCTCATCGTCGATGCCCGTTCCCAGGAAGATAATCCGGTCTTTGAGCAGCCGGCTGTAGATGTCGTAAACGCGTTCTTCCCGGCCGCTCTTTTCGATGACGTAGGGTACAGTTGGCATCGCCTCGGACTCCATTTCACCTCAGGGCTCCGGCGGCCAGCATCCCGCCGGGCTGGCTTCAACTTGATTGGGAACCGCTCCAGGGCTTCTCCTGATCCTCATCATCGGCGGGTGGCTTGTGCAGGATGTCGTCCACCAGTCCGTACTGCTTGGCCTGTTCCGGTGTCAGAAAGAGGTCGCGGTCCGTATCCTTGGCGATCACCGCCAGTTCCTTCCCGGTATGCAGGGAGAGGATTTCGTTGAGCATCTCGCGGTTGCGCAGAATCTCATTGGCCTGAATCTCGATATCGCTGACTTGCCCGCTGACGCCACCGTAGGGTTGATGCAACAGCACGCGTGAATGCGGCAGGGCGAAGCGTTTTCCCTTGGTACCGCCGGCCAGGAGCACCGCCGCGCCGCTGGCTGCCTGCCCGACGCAATACGTGGCCACCGGGCAACTGAGGATCTGCATCGTATCGTAGATGGCCAGCGTGGAAATGACGTCCCCGCCGGGCGAGTTCACGTAGAAGTGGATGTCCTTGCGCCGGTTCTCGCTCTGCAGGTACAGCAGCTTCATGACAACCTCATTCGCATTCCCGGTGTAGATCTCACCCTGCAGGAACACGATGCGGTTTTCCAGCAGCAGATCGCCGAGCGTCAATTGCCGCTGGCGCTGATAGGACTGGTAGGAATACGAGTTCAGCAACGGTGCCGGCATCGATCCACTCATGGCAAGGGCATCCTTCAAGTTCTGACGGCGAACCGTCTCGCGCGATACACCGCCTCAGGCGGGAGAGAAGCTGACGAACGCCGCCTGCAGATTCATGCGGTTCCCGCGGCACGGCCGACAGAGTTCATTTGTGGTCCGAAGCCCCCGGTAGCGATTCCGTTTCGCCCTGGTACTTGGCTTCAGGAATCTCGGCATCTCCTTCGTGTCCGCTGACCGCGCGGTCAATCGCCGCCGTATCGTCCCGATGCGGCTCGAACGGCATTTCCGTGAACTCGGCATGTGAGGTGATCAGCGCGATGACCTTGCGCTCGACGATCTGATTGCGCAGCGCATCCATCTGTCCGCGTTTCTCCAAGCGGGCTCGCACGCGCCGCGCAGACTCCTGGCTCTGGGCACCGATCAGGCGCACTTCGGCATCGAAGTCACCCGGTTCCGCGTCGATGGACTCCTCTTCCGCAATGCGTTCGAGAATGAAATGTTCCTTGAGCGCTCGAGCCGTCGATTGCTCGCTGTTCTGCCGCAGCTGATTCTGATACGCGCGGATGAACGCGTCGCTAAAACCACTGGCCCGCAATTCCAGCACCGCGCGCTCCAGTTCGCGGCGTGCCTGCCGGCGCAACAGATCCGTCGGCAGCTCCCAATCCGCGGACTGTGTAAGCAGGCCACTGATCTGCTGCCGGATCTGTCGCTGTTGGTAATACGTCAATTGGCGCTCCAGCTCCTCGCGCACCGCTTCCCGCAGGTCTGCCTCATCCTCAAACCCGCCGATGCTGTCCAGGAATGCGGCCCCCAGTTCGGGCAGTTCCGTGTGTTTGACCGCCGTGATCTCGATTTCCAGGTCGAGTTCCCGGCCGCGCAGTTCCTGCTGTTCCGATTGGTCGCTGACCGTGATCTTCACCTGCCGGCGATCACCGGCGGAGGCTCCCAAGACCAGGGTGTCGAAGCCCTCGAGCGTCGCGTCCTGAAAACTGAGCTTGGGACGGATGTCGACGGTTTCGCCTTCGATCGTCGAAACCACGCGCTCTCCATCCTTGAACGCCAGATTCAGCGTTACCTGATCGCCGCTTTGCGCCGGGCCGTCTTTGACCACCACACGCCCGTAGCGTGCCAGCAGCTTGCGCAGCTGGGCGTCGACTTCGCTGTCTGTATACTCGTGCACGGGCCGTCGGAGCCGCAGGCCCTTCCACTGCGGCAGATCGAACTCGGGGCGGACTTCGATATCGAACTCGAAAGTCATCGGACCTTCGTCGGGCAGCTCGACCGCCTCGAAATCCAAGTCCGGCTCGCTGATCGCGGAGAACTCCGCGTCCTCGTTGATCTGGGACACGCTGTCCATCAACAGCGAACCCTTCACCTGGTTGGCCGTCTGCTCACGGAAGCGCGACTCCACCAGCTTGCGCGGAGCCCGACCGGGCCGGAATCCCGGTACCTCCGCTTTGGGAGCCAGTTCGTCGATGGCCTCTTTGAAGTAGCGATCAATGTCCGCGCGGGCCACCGACACCGTCACATGACGCTTGCAGGCTCCACGTTTGTCGACCGAGATGTCGAGCGTCAGCTTCGGTTTTGGCTTCTGTTCCTGTTGTTCGGAAGCCAAGTCAGATTCGGGGTTTGCCATCGAAGTACAGCTTCGTCCAACGGTGTATTCGGGGCCCAAAAAAGAAAGAGCGGGTGATGGGAATCGAACCCACGACAACAACGTTGGCAACGTTGTGCTCTGCCAACTGAGCTACACCCGCACTTTCCGTCGCTCAGCGGCGACGGTACCAATTTCGCTAACTTACGGATTATAGGATCGCGCTATCCCGATGCAAGGCCAGTTAGCCCACCGCACGGGTGCCATCCCGCGCTCGCCACCACCTGGCCAACAGCCAGACAATCACGTCCGCCTGCTCCTGAAAATGCCATTGGTGCGTGGACTGGGAAGCCTGGAGAAACTAGATGCGCAGCATCTCGTGGAAGGCCTGCGCCACGGCTGCCGGATCACGTACCAGCAAAAACGTGACGGTCACCAGGAGTAGTGCGGATAGGCCAATCAGAGTGACCCCCATGGAGTTTCGCTCGCTGCGAGTCTGCCGCAGCTGCAGAGCCAGGGCCCGCTCGAGACGCCGCCAGCCGTCGTAGTTCTGCTGCGGGCCGGCTGCCACAAGCTGAACGATCCGCATGCCGGGGGACGTCTCAACGCACAATTGCACGCCCAGTTTAGGGATCACCAGGCTCTCACCGGCCCAACGCGCGTCGCGATCGAGATCCGCTACCAGAGCTGCCAGCAGCGGCCGGAGCTGGTCCCGGTCGATGTTGTAGATCACCAATCGCGGCCGCATGAGCAACACGAACAGCGTGAGGCAGAGACCGCAGAGCCCCAGCAGCAGCAACCAGACGTAGGCCCCCAGGTGAAACGCCATAGATTCCGGAAAGAAAAGCTCCAGGGGACCGGCAACGACAAGCCCCGCCACACCCACGCCCAAGGCCGCCGCATCGCGCGCGCCGTTCGTGACATACGGCCGCTGTCCCAAATTGACCATGCCCAACAGGAACAGGTAGACCGCCAAAGGGCAAAGCGCAATCGCCAGATGCAGCGGATCCATGAGTTGGTTCTACCCGGTTTTTGCCGCCATCAACTTCCAACGCGGGGAATTTCCCCTCTTCATTTCGTCGCTCGATCTTCCTTCGTCGACCGTTGTACCACGGTCACCGGTAGCCGAGCGACCACTATTCTAGAACTCCCGCTCCCGCAGCAACAAGCCAATTCACCAGCATCCGCTCTTCACGACGGCGGCAATCTGCGATCGTCGGCGGACGTCACGTCCGCGCGAGTCGCTTCGCCCGTCGCCTTACGAACGCGTTCAGCCAAGTCGTTGACATATCCGGTGCCTCCGCACGCCGAGCAGTCCTGCCAGGACAGCAGGAAGCGACTTTCTCCTTTGAAGTAGCAGCGCTGGCCCGAACCGTGGCAGACCTCGCAGGGCAGTTCCATGGCGATCTCCCCTCAACCCAGACCCGTCGTCCGCGACAGCAGCAATTGTATCGCCGCCACGAATGGTCGCCGAACCGTTGGGCAAGGAATTCCCGCTTTCTGCGCTGACGGCCCCTGCGGACGAAATACCGGAATTGTCCCGTGAGCGTGAGTGTCCACGTGAGTGGTCGGGGCTATACTGCCACAACGTGAGTGCGCAAGGAACAGACTCCTGGTCTGACACATTGGTAAATCATCCCGGTGCAGCATGATCGGTACCGTGCCAGGTGCGACGTGTGCGGCAAGCGCCGATTCCGCGCACCGGCACCTGGGGCTCATCATTGTGGACCACGGTTCTCAGCGGGCCGACGCCAACCGGATGCTCGAGGACCTGGTTGCTTTGTTCGCGGCATCGACTCCGTTCGCGATTGTGGAACCGGCGCACATGGAGTTGGCAGAGCCAACGTTAACACAAGCATTCGACCGTTGCGTGGAACGCGGAGCGCGGCTGGTGGTCGTTCATCCGTACTTCCTCCTGCCGGGTCGGCATTGGGAAGAAGATATCCCGGCGCTCACGGCTGCTGCCGCGGCCCGACACCCCCGGGTCCAATACTTGGTGACGGAACCGCTGGGG
>Ga0233425_10007364_pt1 | contig 15520 bp, 13 predicted proteins | sample Watercolumn_Towu_2_FD_181712 | JGI IMG/M metagenome (GOLD analysis project Ga0233425, IMG submission 181712) | Freshwater microbial communities from Lake Towuti, South Sulawesi, Indonesia - Watercolumn_Towuti2014_140_MG | ecosystem: Environmental > Aquatic > Freshwater > Lake | place...
TCGGAACCCTGATCACCTGTACCTTTCCCGGCAGAGTAATGCCATGCGGAAAAGGATTGGCTGTTGTAGCCAGGGATACATCGTAATTATGCTTCAGCCCGCAATCCAGGGTCATCGTTGTGCCGTTGACGATCGAATTGACCTCCGCAAACTCATAATTCCCGCAATTGTTATAGGTATAGATCTGCCCGTGTGTGGTATTCTCGGGAATCGAATTGGTGTAGTCACCCGAGTTATTGTCGAAGCTGGCCAGAACACCTGCGCCCTGCATCTGGATGATCATCACCAGGTCGCCGACACTATAGCCTGACGTATTGGCTACGCTAATGGAGGTTGCGCCAATCGAGGCATTGGCATTCAGGGTCGTGTAGTTATTGACGATGGTATTCGCCGCTGTAATATTTACGGTGCCGTCTTTGCCTCTTTGAGAAAATAAGGACGTGCTGCACAGCAGGAGCGATATATAGAGAAATGGTTTCATAGGTGGATTCTATCGTCCTAAAATAAGGATTTTGAAGCAGATTGTAAAATCTCCCGAAAATTAACAGAAAGGTACGTTGCGGTCCGGTTGCCCGTTGTTCAAGGCTTGCAGTGGCATCCATGCAGGCCGGAGGGAAAAAAAGAAATGATTGGGCCCTGTTCCCGGTTGATTAAACCGGAAGAGCGCTTCTGATGAAAATGCGCTTAGCCGGAGGCCTGTGATTTTTTAAATCCCAGTAAGGCCAGCAGGATCCAGCCGGCAATAAAGAACAGGCCGCCGATAGGCGTAACAGGCCCGAGAGCCTGCAGGCCTTCTGCGCCAAGCAGATGACGGGTGCATAAAAAATATAGGGAGCCCGAAAACAGGACAATGCCGGTAAAAAAGCACCAATAGGCCCAGTTGATGAATTGATGCGTCAGATGCCTGGACATCAGGATCAGGACCAGCATCGCCAGGGTGTGGTACATCTGGTATTTCACGGCGGTGTCAAAGCCATTCAGCTGATCGGGAGTGATCAGCCCTGTCGGTAATTTGCTTTTCAGGTAGTGGGCGCCCAGGGCTCCCAGGGCAACGGCTTTGGCACCTGAGATGCCGGCAATGATGAGTTTAATGTTTCTCATGGTGCTCTTTATTATTTGGAAATAAATTTTAAAAAATCCTGTTTGGTTTCCGTAAACTGGAACTGGCTGGCCAGCTGCGCCGCGTTCTCCTTATCCACGATCACCGGGTAGGCGCATTTCAGGCATTCCAGTCTTTCCCGGTCGTGGGTAAACAGCATCGCCAGCTCTTGCGCCTGCGCCGTGGAAAGGCAGACGCTGCTCAGCGCTTTTTTGAGGGCGGCCAGCTTTTCATGCTCGTAGCCGCTGTTCTTTACCTTGCTCTGCAATTGCCCGAAAGCCGCTCCGTCGATGGCCTGGCTGCAGTGCAGGCTCTTCTGCTTCAGCAGGTTTTCCTGCTCCCCGGCAAAGGCCGCATAGCTGTCTATGATCGATTGGTATTTGAATGCGGCATTAAGCAGTGCGGTATTTTTTCTGTCGCTGAGGTGCAGGTAAGCCGGCTTCGCAATTTCCAGGCGGTCCATCTCTGCCGGAAAAGTAAGCAGCAGTTGCTGAAGCTGAGCCGTGGTATAGCAGTTGTTCAGCACGATGCTTTTCGCGTAGCTCATCTGTCTTTCCTCATCATTCACGCTTTTCAGGAGCTTCAGGGCATAGGAGATGTCCTTGTCGCTGAGGGGCGTTTTGCAGGAAGACGTTTCGCTGTCGTAGTTCTGAAAAAAGACAGGCTTGTTGCCTTTCGCCTGGTACAGGTTGCCATAGATGCTGTTGTCCGCGACAGGTGCTGTCTCTTTCGGCGCTTCGGGTACAGGCGGCAGCGCGGGGCCCGAGAGCTCGGACACGGATTTGAATTGCAGGTAAAGCGTTTTGCCTGACGATACCAGGGCATAGGTAAATTCCTTATGCGCGTATTTGGCTTCGTCGACGAACAGCACGGAATCTTTCAGAAGGCGCGGAGCGCCTAAGGAGAGCATGCTGATCTCAATGGTATGGCGCCCCAGCGAAAGGTCAAAGGCTTTGACGTCGGATTGAGGCACCGCATTGATCACCTGCTGGTCGACCTTGAGGGTAAACGGATCGCCGGAAGCGCTGAAAATGACCAGGGAATTGTTTTGGGAGCGGGCGATACAGCTGCTGAAGATGCCCATCACAACCCATATGTATTTTTGCAGCATGTATTCTATCAGAGATACCAAATTTAAGGTTATTTTTGCGATACAAATACCCTTATGAGCAAAATTTTAATTATCGGAGCCGGGCGCTCTTCCTCTAGTCTGATCAGCTATTTACTCAATCATGCAGGCGCTTACAACTGGCAGATCACCATTGCGGATGCCAACAAAGCAGCTGTGGAAGCGAAGATCGCAGACTATAAGGAGAACGCTGCTGCCGTGGAGTTCGATGCCACCGACGCGTCCCTTCGTGAGACGCTGATTGCCGGTGCAGACCTCGTGATCTCCATGCTGCCAGCTTTTATGCACGGCGATGTGGCCCGCGATTGTGTGAGGCTTGGAAAACACCTGGCAACGGCCAGCTACGTGAGCGCCGAGATGCGTGAGCTGGATGCGGAAGCCAGGCAGAAGCAGATCTTGCTGCTGAACGAGTGTGGCCTGGACCCCGGGATCGACCATGCTTCCGCCATGAAGGTCATCGATCACCTCAAAGCCATCGGCGGAAAGATCACCGGCTTCAAATCCTTTTGCGGTGGCCTGGTGGCGCCCGAAAGCAACGACAATCCCTGGGGCTACAAATTCAGCTGGAACCCGCGGAATGTGGTGCTGGCAGGGCAGGGAACGGCGCAGTTCATCGAGGACGGCAGGCTGAAATTCATTCCCTACAACCGGATCTACACACAGGTGGAAACCATCGAGATGGACGGGTACGGCAAGTTCGACGGCTATGCCAACCGCGACAGCATCAGCTACAAAGAGCCTTATGGCTTATCCGATACCACCACCATGCTGCGCGGAACGCTGCGGATGCCGGGCTACTGCAAGGCCTGGAACGTCTTCGTGAAGCTGGGCCTTACCGACGATACCTATAAGATAAAGCATGCGGATACGATGACTTACACGCAATTGCTGGAATCCTTTCTGCCCAATGGCACCGCCAGTACTAAAGTAAAGCTCAGCGCCTTTATGGGAGCGGAGATGGACGATGCCGTGATGGAAAAGCTGGAATACCTGGACCTGTTCTCCAATAAGCCGATCCGTATGAAAGAAGGCTCTCCGGCTGAGCTCCTGCAGCAGCTGCTGGAAGAGAAATGGCTGTTGAAGCCGGGCGATAAGGACATGATCGTGATGCAGCACCAGTTCGAATACCAGTTGAACGGCGCTTATAAGCAGCTTAATTCCTCGCTGGTAGTTATCGGCGATGATGAGGTGCATACGGCGATGGCGAAGACGGTGGGCCTGCCTTTGGCCATTACGGTCAAAAATTTCCTGACCGGGAAGTTCCGCCTGTACGGCGTGCAGATTCCTACCGTGAAAGAAATTTACGAGCCCATGCTGGCAGAGCTGGAAACGCTCGGCGTAGCATTTGTGGAAAAAGAGATTAACTAAGGCTGTTATCGATTCAGATAGCTTTGCCTAAGGTTCCCTAAAAAATAGTACCTTAGTTAAATGAAGCACACCCTGAAATTTTTCTTCTTATTGATCCTGGTCAGTAAAGCAGGCCAAAGCTGTAATGCGGCCAATCAGTACCGCCTGTTTCCCTTGGGAGGCTCCTCTTCCGGATTCGCCTTCCTTGAAACACATTTGTACAGGACCACCGACCCAAAGGGAAACCGCTACGAAATGCCCAGCAAATGGTTTGGGGAGAGCTATTTGAAGCTATATGACGAACATCATCGCCTGGTCAGCAGCCGGCTGATCGGCAGCTTAAGTTTAAAGGATAAAGCCACCAATAGAGAGTTTATTGAGAAAAGCTTTAAAAAAGCCCTGGGGCTGGCGAAGCAGCTGCCGGGCTTCATGGCGGCAAAGCCGGTATACCTCTCCTTCTGCGATTTCCAGCAGAAGTGCGAAGAGGCCGAGTTGAGGGTTGACACCTTGAAGCACCTTCTTTTTGTGAAGCTTCGCCATCAAAAGGAGTATGAGGTGAACGTGCTTAAGGATACGGCTTCTATTGCCGGAGGATATGTTCAGTATTACGACAACTTCAACGGCGGGCAGATCGATTATACGGACATTGACATAAGCTCTGTGAGAAAGTATGCCATCGGTGCCCAAACACTGACCGTCGTGCATCTTGCCAACGGCGATAAGCCGAAGGATGTGGAAGGAACCCCGAAACGGGCGGAGCATAAGCCGGAGGTGGCTTTCAGCCAGCTTGAGAACTCTGTTGTTCATGAGCCGCTCTTGCATCATGGCCATGGCTTTGATTTTTTTATAGTGGAATAGCAAAAACTGTTTTATTGATCCACATAGTTTCTGAAATCAACCAATTATGGAAGAACCAAAATACATCCCTTACAACAGTAGCAACCACGGCAATCGTGTGCAGGAGGACTTACCGAATTCAACAGCGATCCTGGTATTAGGGATCCTGTCCATCATTTTTGCCGGATTCATTGGGATCATCCTGGCCATTATTGCGCTTGGCACGGCAAAAAATGCACGTTATGCTTACGAAGATTATCCCGGAGACTATACGGAAGCCTCTTATGCCAGGGTCAATGCCGGACGGATCTGCGCTATCGTGGGGCTTTGCCTTGCGGCGGTTATTTTCTCCATCATGCTGGCAATTTTTGTGATCGTCGGATAAAGCATATTTCCGGAAATAAAAAGAGGCTGTCGGATCTGACAGCCTCTTTTTTTGTAATAAGGTTTGGCGCTTAGTTGGCAACCACAATTTTTAAAGGCGTCGTTTGCTGCCCTTCGCGGTTCACCAGGTAATAAATTCCTGATGCCATGCCCGAAATATCGGCGGTAAACCGGTTGGAGGCATCCAGCGAAAGCGTTCTCATTTCCCGTCCCAGCTGGTCGATGATCGAGAGGTTCAGAGCCTTGTCCGACTGGATCACATAGTTCCCGTTATTGGGATTAGGAAATACATTCAGAAATACCTCGTTCTGTGCGAGCTCTTCCAGACCGGTGCAGAGCGATACGGATTGAGTAACCGTGCTCATGTTGCTGCAGCCGTTGCTGTTCCTTCCGGTAATGGTATAGGTTGTGGTTACGGAAGGTGTCACGGAAACGGAAGTCCCGTTCAGGTTGCCTGGTGTCCAGGTATAGGTCGTTCCTAAAGTTCCCATGGCGCTGAGGGTTGTGGTTTGCCCGCTGCAAACCGTTGAGCTCGTGGTAACCCCTGTAATGGAAGGCAGGGCGTTAACCGTTATGGCCTTGGTTGCCTTTGCCTTGCAGGCTGTTACCGTATTGGTGCCGCTGATGCTATAGGTGGCGGATGCCGTAGGCGTAAAGGCAACTCCGTTGCTGATGCCGCCTGTAAACGTATAGGTATCGGCGCCGCTGGCGGTGATCGTGACGGGCTGGCCCATACAAACTGCAGAGCTGGTAGCGGTTACCGTAAGGGCGGGAGCCGGCGTCACGGCAATGCTCTGGCTCAGGGAGGAGGTGCTGCAGTTGGTACCGCCGGTAATGGCCACCATATAGTTGCCGGCTGTTTTCGCATAATACGTATTGTTGGTAGCGCCCGCAATATTGCCCGCACTGTTTTTCCATTGGTAGCTTACTCCGCTTTGTACAGGTACCGATAATAAGGTCGAATCTCCCTGACAGAATAAGGTATTGGAAGTTACGCTTAAAGCGGAGCTCAAAGGAGTCGTACAACCCGGGATGCCCCAGATGGATAAGGTGCTGCTCACCTCGTTGGCGGCGATCACAATGTGCTGCCCGTTCGGGCTTTGCGACTGAGGAATGAACACCAGGCCTTCCGAGCCCCTGTCGGGGCCGTTGGTGGCGAAGCTGCGGTTGTTGACATAAGTCACATAAACCGGAGCGGCCGGGTTGCTGATGTCGTATACCATCACGCCGCCGATGCGCTCCAGGGCGATGAAGGCATAAGGCGTGGTGCCGATCATCCCTACAGTAATGCCTTCCGGCTCAGGGCCTTTGTCGTCGCTGCGGTCTTTCGGCGCAGGGCTGTTGCCATTGCTCGCATTGAACATCACGGAGAAGCTGTTGGTGGCCGTGATGCGCTCGAAATCGTCGCCGCTGTCGTATACCAGCTGTCCGGTAGCAGCATTCCAGATGGAGAAGGAGCGCGCGCCCATGCAAAAAATAGAATCGATGTCGCCATCGTTGTCCGTATCTCCCAGCTTGTCCGTGACGGTAAGTCTTCCGAGGGCATAGTTGTTTTGAAGCTCGGCGGCGTTAGGGAACCTGGCAGCATCGAGGTTGAGCTGCGCCACGCGTTTTTCTTCGGTAAATCCGCTGTAGGCGCGGGCATCGCCTTCATTCGCCGTCAGGATGTAATCCACGCCGCCCACTTTATATTTGGCGATCGCATCCGGGAGGTACAGGCCTTTCACCGGAAAATTGGAAAGGTTGATGCTCCTGGTCATGTTAGAAGCGTCCATGCCGAAAGAGGAAGCCGCGTAATTCTTGGAGCCCAAAGAACGTAAAGACGTAATTGTATTGGAGGCCAGGTTCAGCTCGACCACGGCATTGTTTTCCTGCAGGGTCACCCAGGCTTTGCTGTCGTCGTCGGCGATTGTAATGTACTCCGGCTCGAAATCCTTGGAGGCGCTTGCGCCCAGGCCGTAGATGCGGATGCCCTGCGTACGCAGCGTCGCTTCCTGGCCGTTGTAGGCCGTAAACGTCACATGGGTCCTGGCGGCATTCATTACACCGTTCGTAATGTCCACGACGCTCACCGAGCCGTCAGGATCATTAGTGTAAGCCGCATTCGGCTCGCCTTCATTTGCCGTGTACACCTTGGTTCCGGCATGGTTGAAGGTGATCATGTCCGGCATCATGCCTACATTCACCTGCTTCAGCAGCACACCGTTTTTATCGAGGAACACCACCTTGCCGCTGTCCTGCGGATTACTGCCGTTCTCGATCGCTAAAGCTACGGTTCCGTTCTTCACCGCTACCGAGTTGATATTGCCATAGGCAGAAATACTCAGGCTGTTCAGCAGCACGGGGTTAGACGGATCGATGAAGTCGACGATGTCCAGTTTGGCGCCGATGCTGTTGGCGATGTAGAGGCGCTGCGTGCTGGGATCATGGGCCACGATCTCGGCAGAGTTTATGCCGCCGGCACCGTTGCTGAAGCTGGACAACAAGTTAAGCTGAAGCGCATTGCTCGGAGCAGGGCTTGCTTTGTCGTTGTCGCCGATATAACATACAAATTGGGTGATGCCGGTGATGTTGGCATTTACAGGGTTCGATAATTTCAGGATGACATATTCCGAATTTTCAGGCAGCGCATCGTCATTGATGGCGATGCTGATCGGCTGTGTGCTGTTATTGGCGGAGCCGGCGGCAAAAGTTACCGTAGTAGTGGACAAGGTATAATCCGTTGCAGAGGCGTTGGATAAGGCTGATGCCACTACGTTCACAGAGCTTACCAGGGAGTTGGTGCTGGCGATTTTCAGATACACCTGTGCCGTTCCGGCGCTTTCCAGCACCGTGGTGTCGTTCGACAGGAAGCCGATGTTGGCAGGCGTTACGCTGGCTGCGGATGTCACCTTGAAATCGTCGATCTTGTAATTGGAGCCCGTGCCCGTGCGGTTGAAGGTATAGCGTAAGTAAAGGCTCGGCTGGTTGTTGGCGCCGGCCGGCAGGGTCAGTCCTGCGCCGCTTGCCAGCCCCCAGTTGCTCACCACATCGGTATAGCTTATTGGTGTGTACGTAATATTGTCCGTGCTCCATTCGAACGCGTAGGTCGCATTGTTCGTATAGCTTGCCGAGGACATTCTCATCCCGAAGGACACCGTGATGTTGCTGTAAGTAAGGGTGCTGATCTGTAATACAGCCGTCGAAACGCCAAGAGGCGATACCGTATAGGTGCTGCCCGAGGTATTGGTAAAGGTCGTGGAATTTCCTTCGCCCAGGTAAGCGCCGCCGGAAGCTCCCGCATAGCCGCTGGAAGCAGTGTTGGTGCTGATGTTCATGCCGGCGCCGGTAAAGGTCCAGTTGGCAGGATTTACATTGGCCGTCGTACCGAAGTCGGTGCTGTAGATAACCGTTTGCGCTTTTGCATAAAAGCCCAGGAAAAGGCAGAGGCACCAGGTGATGATGATGCCCTTGTGTTTAGGTAAAGGTTGATTCATAGTTTGTGTTTTTTTGCGGCAAATATCTTTTCCCGGTTATGTGTTTAGTTTATCCCAATGTCATTAAAACATTAGCGCTTGAAGGCTCCAGGTTACCGCTGTATTTCGAAATTCCGTAATGGCATAATGATTTATTTACGCGGCGGGATGCTGTGTAAATAAACTGTTAATAAGATGTTGACGATATGCGGCGGGCTTTTAACGTTTGGATAACATGATTCGCCCCCTTTTTTTATATTTTTGAGATTATAAAACCTTTAAAAACATGATGAAAAAATTACTTACGATTAAAAACGCAGTCACCTGTCTGGCAACAGTCTGCCTGACGACGGGAGCCTATGCACAATTTACACCGGGCAATGTGGTGGTACTGCAGGCAGGCGACGGTTCCTCTGCTTTGGCAAATACAGGAAACGCTGTTGTGTTGAGGGAGTTTACACCGGCCGGTGTTCCTGCTTACAGCATGGCTATTCCTACCTCCAGCGCGACAGGCCTTACCATTCTGGGCAACTCAACCGCCGAAGGCTTGTTAACGCGTTCTACGAACGGGCAGCAGCTGGTGATCCCGGGATATGCCGGGACCTACACCTCGTCCATCGCTTCAGCCACGGGCACACAGGTGCCACGGGTGATCGGCACTGTGGATGCAGCCGGCACCTATACACGCGTCGCAACAAGTACGTCATTCTTTTCGGGGGGTAATATCCGGAGCGCTGTTTCTGATGGCACCGGAAACTACTGGGCCAACGGCTCCAACCAGGGAACCAATTATTTTGGAAATACTGCAGCAGCTACCAATATCCAAAACAGCATCACCAATCTCAGGGCATTTGCAATTCAGGGTGGCGATATGGCCTTTTCTACCGGTTCAGGAACTGCAAGAGGTATCTATGTTGTCAATACGATTGGAAGCGGTACAACCACTGTGCCTGCTTCTACCATAACCCTGGTTGTTCCTACTGGCACTGCCTCCAGCCCCTATCAGTTTGCCATAGCGCCAACACTCACGTATGGCTATGTGGCCGACGACAACGCCACCTCGGCAGGCGGTGGTATTCAGAAATGGGTCTTCAACGGCTTCACCTGGACGCTCGCCTATACCTTTGCAACCAGCACAAACACGGCTATTACGGCGGGGGCCCGCGGCCTGACCGTTGATTTCAGCGGCACAAATCCTGTTATTTACGCCACTACGAGCGAGACGAGCTCCAACCGCCTGATCTCTATCGTCGACGGAGGATCTCTGGCGACATCGACCATTACCACCCTTGCAACGGCCACGACTGCCAACACGATCTTCAGGGGCGTCGCTTTTTCGCCGTCCTCGAGCTGTACCTCTCCTTCCATCACAGCGATGGGCAGCAACTCTCCGATCTGCTCCAACCAGGCGCTGCTCTTAACCTCAAGCGCTACAGGAACAGGTCCGTTGAACTACTCCTGGTTTGGCACAGGCTCTTTCAGCTCTTCTACTGTGAGCAGCCCTACTGTAACCGGTGCAGCATCCGGTGGCTATACGCTTGCCGTAACCAATAGCTGCGGCACCGCTACGGCCATTGTCACTGCAACCGTGAACCCAACGCCAACCGTATCGGCGAATGCCGCCTCTATCTGCTCTGGCGGAACGGCAACCCTCACGGCTACAGGCGCTACCAGCTACAGCTGGAGCACCGGCGCTACCACAGCTTCCGTATCTGTAAGCCCTACCACAACCACCATTTATACGGTAACCGGTACCAACGGCAGCTGCTCTTCTGCCGTCACAACTACCGTCAGCGTGATTGCCTCTCCAACCCTGGCGGTTAACTCCACATCCATCTGTGCAGGTGCTACGGCAACCTTAACGGCAAGCGGTGTTTCCACCTATACCTGGACATCCCCGGTTTCCAACAACGCTTCTATTGCTGTGAGCCCTTCATCCACCACCGTTTATACAGTATCAGGAAATGCCGCAGGCTGTGCCGGTACCTTCACGGCTACAGGAACCGTATCTGTTAATCCTTTACCGACATTGACGGTTTCTCCTGCAAGCCCTACCATCTGTGCCGGACAGGCGGCAACACTCACCGTTACCGGCGTCACCTCCCAGACATGGGCTCCGGGCGCTCAGACAACGGCTTCTATCTCTGTGACTCCAACCACAACAACGGTTTATACTGTAACAGGAACCAACGCCGCAGGCTGTGCAAACACAACGATGGCAACCGTTAATGTGAACCCTTTGCCAACGCTTACCGCTACTTCAGGAAGTGTTTGTACAGGCAAAACAACGACATTAACAGCTTCAGGAACATCGGCGACTTATTCATGGAATCCGTCAGGGGTAACGACCAATACCATATTGGTATCCGCAGCCAATGCCGGCCTTTTTACGTTTACAGTTACCGGAACGTCTGCACAGGGATGCAGCAAGTCTATCACGACTAATTTAGTAGGTGTTGCAACGCCTACCATTAATGTTACCGCAACGTCAAGCGTGATCTGCGCCGGTTCAAGTGTTACACTCACTGCCACCGGAGCTGCCAGCTATGCATGGTCTAACGGAGTATCCAATGGTACAGGATTCACGCCAACAACAACAGCTACTTATACAGTAACCGGAACAAGCGCTGTTGGCGGTTGTACGAACACCGCGGTAAGCACCGTATCGGTAAACCCATGCACGGGCATCCATGAAAACGTGAACAGCACCGTATTCTCTGTGTATCCAAACCCAAGCAACGGTAGCTTCACCGTTCAGTCTTCTGTATTCCCTGCCACCCTGGTAATGTACGATGTTACAGGCAAGCAGGTGAGCAGGAAAGACATTACCGAGCTCGAAACACAGGTGAACGTTTCCCAGCTCAACAACGGCATCTATTATATCTCACTGATCGCCGAAGGCGCCACGGTGAATCATAAGCTGGTGATCTCTAAATAAGGGCGCCACTCCGTTACTAAGAATCCCTTCACGATCCGTCGTGAGGGGATTTTTATTGATCGAACGCAGATGATTCGTGTTGCTTGCGATGCTTTCCTGCGGTTCTTTAGGTATTCTATAGCCCGGTGGAGCTTAATGTTTATAGAATTAATCCGTAAGCAAGTTTAGTGTGCCGTTAGGCACACCATGTTGTTCTGTTATAACAGATGGGGATAGCCGGATTCGCGTTGTCGTAGCGAGCTCCGTTTTTCAGTAAACCATTTTATTTTCCGATAAAAGCCAGGTAATCCTGCAGGAGGATCGTGGCGCTAACCATATCTACGGTTTCCTTGTTGGCGCGGTCTTTCTTTTTGAGGCCGCCCATCAGCATGGCTTGGTGCGCCAGGGTGGAGGTAAAGCGTTCGTCGTAGCGAACGATCCTGATATCCGGGAATTTCCGGCCAAGGTGCGTCACAAAAGGATCGATGTAGCGGGCGCTGTCGGAAGCCTCGTTCTGCAGGGTTTTAGGCTCTCCCACCACGATGCATTCCACGCTCTCCTTTTTCAGGTAGCTTTCGAGGAAGCTGATCAGGTCTTTGCTATGCACCGTCGTCAGGCCCGACGCGATGATCTGCAAAGGGTCCGTGACTGCCAGCCCGACGCGCTTACTCCCGTAATCAATAGCCATGATCCTTGCCATGAGGTAAAAGTAGGGATAAAATGCCGATGAAAAAATCGTTAAAAAGCTTGGTGGTAAAAAAATAAGCCATAACTTTGTATCGCAAAGTGCTTTTAAACATGACAAAAGAAGACAGCCAACATCTCGAAGCGATACAGGATATCCGCAACATGATGAGAAAATCAACCCGCTTCCTTTCACTCAGTGGTCTCTCGGGGGTGTTTGCAGGAATCTATGCCCTGATCGGGGCCGCCCTGGCCCAGCAGTACATCAGTACACACCAGGAGAATTACAGGTACGATTTTATGTCTGACAGGAATTACTCTGTTTTTGAGCGAAGCCCCTTTTACATGTATATGATCTCCATTGCGGCAGGCGTTTTACTCCTGTCGATCGTCACGGCTTATTATTTTTCGAACCGAAAGGCGAAGCGTCAGGGGCAAACCTTGTTCGATCATACGGCCCTGAGGGCGCTGGTCAACCTGTGCTTGCCTTTGATGGCCGGCGGCGTTTTTTGCCTGGCCCTGCTGTATCATGGAACTATTGGCTATATTGCTCCGGCTATGCTGCTGTTTTACGGTATGGCCCTGATCAACACCAGCAAATACACCTACAATGATATCCGCTACCTCGGCCTTTGCCAGATCGTGCTTGGCCTCGTCAACGCCTTCGACCTTGGGAATGGCCTGATCTATTGGGCAATCGGCTTTGGTATTCTGCACATTGCCTATGGTACCAGCATGTGGTTCAAATATGAGCGGAAAGAAGAAGCAAGGAATTGAAGAGGAGATAGAGGGACTAAAGGGACAGAAAAGAGGAAAAGGATAGCGGGATGAAGAGAAGGCGGGCGGGGAAGGTATAGCCTGAAGGCCGGCCTTAACCAAAACAGAATTAAGATTGAAGTACAACATACATAATTTAAATAAGGCTTTTGAGAACCGGATCCGCCTGGGAATCATGAGCGTGCTGATGGTGAACGACAGCGTGGATTTCAGCTCCATGAAGGAAACCCTTGGCCTCACCGACGGTAACCTCGCCAGCCATATCACCGCTTTGGAAAAAGAAGGCTACATCCATGTGAAGAAGGAGTTCGTGGGCAAAAAGCCACTGACGACTTATTCAGTGACAAAGGTAGGGATGAAGGCCTTCAATGAGCACCTCGATGCGCTCGAAAAACTGCTGAAAGGACGCTGATCCTTTTTTTTGGACTTAAACTTTGAAATGCAAAGTACTTTTTAAAATAGTAATAGTATGAAAACGATCAAGATTTATTATGCCACGCAGCACTCGGTGAGAGCGAAGGCCGTGCTGTGGCTCCTGGAGAAAAGCACGCCGCTGCATGCATTGTTCAACAGGAAACGCGTAGCCTGGAACCTGAAGCCGGATGACTTCCTGAAGTTCCGTCCCGGCAGCCTGGGCTATACGCTCGGCACCTTCTACAGGCGGGAGCAGTTTGAGCCGGTGGCCAGGGCCGAGCGCCACGATGTGTTCCATGTGCTGCTGGGCTACAGCACCGGGGTGGTGGATGAAGCAGCCATGCAGTTCTTCTTATGGGGGAACGGAAAGCCTTCCCTGTTCACGGTTGGCACCTGCATCGTCAGCGCCCTGCTGTTTCCGAACAGGATTCCTTATTTCCTTCGCCACTACCGCAAGGGCAAGCGATCGACCCCTATCGGCGGCTGGGATTTCAGGCAGCTGCTCTCAGAAGACCTCGGTGTTTTAAAAAGCAGGATATTCCTCTAAACCCACATAGCTATGCCAACCACAGAACTCAAACAGATCCGCAGAATGGTCACGGTATTCATCCTTCTTTTAGTGCTAAGCGGCGTGACGGCTTTTCCCCTGGTGACCGAGGTGAAATTCATGATGGCGCACCTCGATGCCTTTCCCGTTTTCTTTCACCCCTGGATTACCCGGGTTTATGAGTCGGTGATGAGCACGCCGGGCGTGGTGCTGTACGGCACCGACTGGCTGGCTTTTGCGCACATCATCATTTCCCTCTTCTTCGTTGGTGTTTACCTCGATCCTGTCCGCAATAAGTTCATCATCGACATCGGCATCGTGGCCTGCTTCGCCATTTTTCCGCTGGCCTTTATCTGCGGGCCTATCCGGGGCATCCCTTTCTACCACCAGCTCATCGACTGCAGCTTCGGCGCCCTGGGCATGATCCCGCTTTATTATGTGAGGCGTAAAATTAATTTACTCGAAGAGAAAAGGCTGATGCAAACGGCATAAAAGAACGTCATTAAACAATCATACGCAAAATCATCATACTATGAAACAAAATAGGAAAACACCGTTACAAAAAGGCCTGGATCTGTTTTTTCAGCTGCACCTGAAAACCTCTACCTGGGTGGCAAAGCTCATCGGGCCAATGGTATTTAACTTCGGAACTAAGGACAGGAACTGGAACATCAGCACAGCAGAGCTGCTCAGGTTCCCGGAAAACAGCCTCGGCAAGGCCCTGGGCGAGTTCCTGGCAAAGGATGGCCTGGAGCCGCTGGCCGGTGCCGAGTACCATGATGCGCAGCACGTGCTCCTGGATTACTCCGTGTCGTTCAAGGATGAAGTGGCCCTGCAGTTCTTTCTGCATGGCAACGGCAGGAAATCCATCGCCTCTGTGAGCACCATGATCGGTGCCTGGTGTATTCTGCCCGGGCAATGGAGCTACCTGAGGACTGCTTATGAGCGGGGAAAGCAGGCGGCAGATATTTCGGCGCTCAACCTGAAGGCCCTGTTAAGCCGGGACCTGCTGCAGGTAAAGCATGAACTGTTCAGAAAAGACTATCAGACGGCCCGGGTGGGCCTAATATAAACCGGTTTCAAACCATCATCCCAAACCCTATGAAAAAAAATGATTATTTATTGCTGATAGCCACAGGCGCTTACAGCTTTCTATTTTACAGGCAGACGGCGGGCCTAAACTACCTGTTGTTTACGCTCCTATTCGTGACAGTATTGGTCTTGAAAAATACAACGCTGCTGCGGAGCAGAAAGTGGCTCTGGTCTGCCTTGCTCTGCCTGGTAAGCGCGGTGTCGATCGTTGTGCATTCGAGCGACCTGAGCATTCTTGCCAATATTCTCAGCCTGCTGCTTTTGTCGGCCTGCTCGGTGAACGTTGCCACCTCTTCGCTCTTCTCGTTTATGTTCGGCTGTTACTCCGTGCTGTCCTCGCTTATCTACATTGTCCTCGATTCGGTGGAGCGCTGGCAGACTAATCCTGAAAGGCCAGCCGGAAAGAGCGGCATCAAAGTGTTCGTGACCTTCATCGCCCTTTTGCTAAGCATTTTGTTTTTCAACATGTACCGAAGCTCTAATCCCTTGTTTGCGGAGAATACGAAATGGCTCAACTTCGATTTCATCAGCGGGGCCTGGATCATCTTTAGCCTGGGCGGCTTCCTCGTTACTTATGGCTTGTTCTATTCCCGTACAGTTGGGCCCGTCGAGCGCTGGGAAAACCGGATCCCGCTGGCCAATGCCATGGCTGAGGCCAGTGAAGCGCAGGCTAAGCGATATGAAACGGAGCGTTACGGGGGACTGCTGCTGTTCATCCTGTTAAACCTCATGCTTGTGATCCTGAATGCCGGCGATATTCAAACCCTGTATTTCAACGGGGGCCTGCCTCCCCACATGTCCCACTCCGATTTTGTGCACAACGGCGTGGGGATCCTCA
>Ga0233425_10007365_pt1 | contig 15519 bp, 16 predicted proteins | sample Watercolumn_Towu_2_FD_181712 | JGI IMG/M metagenome (GOLD analysis project Ga0233425, IMG submission 181712) | Freshwater microbial communities from Lake Towuti, South Sulawesi, Indonesia - Watercolumn_Towuti2014_140_MG | ecosystem: Environmental > Aquatic > Freshwater > Lake | place...
TCGCCGAACTGATGAACCGCGTCGGCGGGGGACGGGCCGGCGTCCGCAGCTTCATCGACAACACCCAGGCCGCAGCGGCCTGACGCCGGACGCCAATAGCGTTCCAAAGGCGACCGCGGTCTGAACCGTGGATGACCATGGGCGTTCACATCCGGCTCAAGGGCCGGGGCCCAGAGTGCGGACAGTCGAAATCCTTCGGCCGCACCTGGAGACATCCGATGAAGAAGGTTCTGACCGCCGCCATCGCCGCCACGCTCGCCCTGAGCTCGCTGGGCGTGGCCTCCGCCGCCGAAGCCCAGTCGCGCGGCCATCACGAACACCGCCAGAATGGCCACGACGATCGCCGTAACGACCGCGACGACCGCCGCGAATGGCGTCAGGATTCACGTGAGGATCGCGGCGAAGCCCGCCAGCAACAGCGCGCCTACGCCCGCTGGCAGCGAGCCGAACAGCGCTACAACGCCGGCCGATACCAGGCCCCGCGCGGCTACCAGACCCGCCAGTGGGCCTATGGCCAGAGCCTGCCGTCTTCGTACCGTTCGAGCCAGTACGTCGTGAACGACTACAGCCGTTACGGTCTGCAGGCCCCGCCGCGCGGCTATCAGTACGTCCGCAGCGGCAATGACGCGCTGCTGTCGAACTCGAACAACGGCCTGATCGCCGCCGTCATCGCGAGCCTGTTCAACTAAACGGCCCGGACCCGGGACGACGCCCCGGAGGGAAACCTCCGGGGCGTTTTTCGTTTGAGATCGAGCTGCTTACATGAGGTCCGATGCGCGCCTTCGCCGAACTGCTGGACCGACTGTCGCTGACGGCGTCGCGCAATGCGAAGCTGGTGCTGCTGCGGGACTATCTGAAGACGGCGCCCGATCCCGATCGGGGCTGGGCGCTGGCCGCTCTGACCGGCGACCTGACGTTCGACGCGGCCAAGCCGGCGATGATCCGGAAGGCGGTCGAGGCCCGGGTCGATGCTGTGCTGTTCGGCTGGTCCTACGACTATGTCGGCGATCTGGCCGAGACGGTGGCGCTGATCTGGCCGCGGGACCCGGACCACAGGCCCAACCGCGAGCCCGAACTGGGCGAGGTGGTCGAGGCCCTGCGCACCGCCGGGCGCGGCGAGGTGAAGGCCTTGCTGGAGGGCTGGCTGGACGCGCTGGAGCCCAAGGGCCGCTGGGCGCTGCTGAAGCTGATGACGGGCGGGCTGCGCGTCGGCCTGTCGGCGCGTCTGGCGAAGACGGCGGCCGCGATGATGCGGCCCGCGGCCGTCAGCGAACCGCCCGATCCGGACGGCGGTGAGACGATAACGGCGCTGGAACCGGTCGATGCGTCGGACATCGAGGAGATCTGGCATGCGCTGGAGCCGCCCTATGCGGACCTGTTCGCCTGGCTGGAGGGCCGGTCGGAGCGGCCCAGCGGTGACGCTCCGGGCCGGTTCAGGCCCGTCATGCTGGCGGTCGCCATCGACGAGGCGGTCGATTTCGCGCGCCTGGTCCCCGCCGACTACGCCGCCGAATGGAAATGGGACGGCATCCGCGTCCAGGCGGTGCGCGAGGGCGGGGTGCAGAAGCTCTACTCCCGCACGGGCGACGAGATATCGGGCGCCTTTCCCGACGTGATGGCGGGGCTTGGCTTCGAGGGCGCGCTGGACGGGGAGCTGGTGGTCTGGCGGGACGGGGCGGTGGCCCCGTTCGGCGACCTGCAGCAGCGGCTGAACCGCAAGGCGGTCGATGCGAAGACCATGGCGGCCTTTCCGGCGGCGATCGTCGCCTATGACATTCTGGCGGATCATGGGGAGGATCTACGCGCCCTGCCGCTGCGGGAGCGGCGGGCGCGGCTGGAGGCGCTGGCCGACGGGGGCGGGGAGCGGCTGCATCTGTCGCCCGTGGTGCCCTATTCGACCTGGGACGATCTGGCCGGACTGCGGGCCGATCCGCCCGTGGGCGCAGCGGCCGAAGGGCTGATGCTGAAACGCTGGGACAGTTCCTATGTCGCCGGGCGACCCAAGGGGCCGTGGTTCAAGTGGAAACGTGATCCCCATGTCATCGACGCCGTCCTGATGTACGCCCAGCGCGGCCACGGGAAACGGTCCAGCTTCTATTCCGACTACACCTTCGGGGTCTGGACGGAGGACGGCCCGCTGACCCCCGTCGGCAAGGCCTATTTCGGCTTCACCGACGAGGAGCTGAAGCAGCTGGACAAGTTCGTGCGCGACCACACGGTCGAGCGGTTCGGGCCGGTGCGCTCGGTCCGGGCCGAGCGGGATTTCGGCCTGGTGCTGGAGATCGCCTTCGAGGGCCTTAACCGCTCGACGCGGCACAAGTCGGGCGTGGCGATGCGCTTCCCGCGGGTCAGCCGCATCCGCTGGGACAAGCCGGCGCGGGAAGCGAACACCATCGCCGACGTCATGGATCTGCTGGACGCCATCGAGGGCGGCGGCGGGCGGATCGCTCAGCCCGCGAAGGGCTGACGTCCGTTTCTCCACGCGGGATCGCGGTCGTCGGTCAGGCCGCAGAGCTGCAGAAAGCCGATCACCGGCACTTCGCGACGCGGCTCGGCCTTCGCCAGAAACAGCTGCGGCGGCGCTTCGGCCCGCACGGTCAGCGGCAGTACGATCCAGGACCGGGGGAAGGGGCGCACGTCGATGTTCGGGTCGGCCTTCAGATGGGGGCAGTATCGCAGCGACCGCTCCGAACAGGCCCTGTGCAGCGGCGCGATGGCGCCCGCGTCGATCAGGATCCGGTCGTCCTCGACATCGGTCGGCAGGCCGCCGCCCCTTCCTGCGGCGCGCAGGGCTCCGGCGGCGAAGGGATGCGCCACCTGGGTGTAGCGGTCCTCCGGCGTCGTCGGCCGGCCGCACATCGGGCACAGCATGTCCCGGACCGTCAGGCGCTGCCGCACCGCATGGTTCTGGGAATACAGCGGCTTGCCATAGCCGGCGTTGTCGGCCTGTACGATCGCCAGGGCGCCGTTCACCGAGGGGCAGGGGCGCACGCCGAGCACCGGCTCCCCCGTCCAGCTGGTGACCCATGGCACGTCGACGCCGACCTTCAGCGCTGAGAGTTTCGCGGAGTCGCCCATACCGCAGGTTAGGCCGGCAACTCCCCGCGGGGAAACCGGAAATGCAGGCTCCGGGCTTCCAAATCGGGAACGAGGCGTTAGACCCGGCGCATGTCCTCCCTCGTCGCTCCCCTGAACGAGGCGGTCGCCGCAGGCCAGAAGGCCGCCGCGGTCGACGCCGTCATGATCGCCAAGCTGACCGATATGGCCGGCGACTTCGCGATCAATCTGACCGTCGCGGTCGTCATCCTGATCGTCACCGTCTTCGCCGCGCGCTGGGCGACCGGCCTGACGCGCCGGGCGCTGTCGCGGGTGAGGGGATTCCGCCACGATCCGACAGTGCTCAGCTTCGCCGTTCAGGTGGTGCGGGTGCTGGTCTACATCATCGGCTTCATCGCCGTGCTGCAGCGGCTGGGCGTGCAGACGACCTCGATCATCGCCGTGCTGGGCGCGGCCTCGCTGGCGGTGGGTCTGGCCCTGCAGGGGACGCTGTCGAACGTCGCGGCGGGGGTGCTGCTGCTCGTGCTGCGGCCCTACCGGGTCGGAGACGTGATCGATATCGCGGGCGCCTCGGGCACGGTGCAGCGGCTGGACCTGTTCACGACCCAGATGTCGAACGCCAACAACCACAAGATCGTCGTCCCGAACTCGAAGGTCCTGGGCGAGGTCATCATCAATCTGACCGGCCAGAAGACCCGGCGCATCGAACTGCTTTTCAACGTCGGCTACAGCGCCAATCTGAAGCAGGCGCGGGCCGTGATCGCCCAGGTCGGGGCGGCGCACGAAAAGGTCCTCGACGACCCGGCGCCATGGGCCGGGGTGACCAATCTGCTCGACAGCGGCGTCGAGGTCACCCTGCAGGCCTGGGTCAAGGTCGACGACTGGTGGCAGGTCAGATCCGACCTGGTGCACGGGGTAAAGGAGGCGCTGGACGCCGCCGGGATTGAAATGCCCTTCCCGCATCAGGTAGCGGTCCCGTACGAGCCGCCCGCTCCCGGGCCTGATCCCGTGGAGAAGCCGGAACCCAAGCCCGACTCCAGACCCCGGTCCGCGCCGACGCCGCGCCGCCGATCGGGCGGAAAGGTCTGAATCCCATGCGCTACGATTTCGGTTCCGACAACACGGCGGGCATGGCCCCGGCGGCGATGCGGGCGCTGATCGAGGCCAACGACGGCTTCGCCCGGGCCTATGGCTCGGACGAGGTCACGGCGCGGGCCGCGGACCTGATCCGGCGCCGGCTCGACGCGGACGCGGACATCCGCTTCGTCTTCTCGGGCACGGCGGCCAACGCCATCGCCCTGTCGATGCTGGCCTGGCCGCATGAGGCGGTGCTGGCCCACCACGCCGCGCACATCTGCACGGATGAGACCGGGGCGCCCGGATTCTTCGGCTCGGGCGTGGGCCTGATCGGCCTGCCGGGGTTTTCGGGCAAGATCGAGCCCCTCGCCCTGAACGCCGCGCTGGAAGAGCCCGAGGTCGGCCATCGCCAGCCGCCCGCGGCCCTGAGCCTGACCCAGTCGACCGAATACGGCACGGTCTACACCGAGGAGGAGCTGCGCCATCTGATCGAGCCGGTGAAGCTGAAGGGCTATGGCGTGCATATGGACGGCGCCCGGCTGGCCAATGCGGCGGCGGCGGGGTTCGACCTGACGCAGATCGCCCGACTGGGCGTGGACGTGCTGGTGTTCGGCGGGGCCAAGGCGGGGGCCAACTGCGCCGAGGCCATCGTCATGTTCGACAAGAGCCTGTCGCGGCGCATCGACAACCGGCTGAAACAGGCGGGGCAGACGGCGTCCAAGGCGCGTTTCCTGGCCGCGCCTTTCCTCGGCCTGCTGGAAGCCAACGCCTGGGAGGACGGCGCCGCCCACGCCAATCTGATGGCCCAGCGGCTGGCCGACGGCATAGCCGCGCGCTCGGCCTTCACCCTGGCCCATCCGGTCGAGGCCAACGCTGTCTTCGTGCGCATGCCGCCGGCGGCGCACGAGCGGCTGAACGCCATGGGCTGGGCCTGTTACCGCTTCGACGACGGTTCGGTGCGGTTCGTCTGTTCCTGGGCCACGCGGGAATCGGCTGTGGATGAGGTCATCGAGGCGATCTCCACGCTTTAGGGGCGTGCGGCCTCCTTGAAGCTTCACGGAACCTCCCTAACTTGGAACAAACCGGGACCGCAGCCGTTCGAAGCCCGAGCGCCGGCCCGGCGTAAACTGCCAGGGGGCGGACCAGATGAACGCGCCATCGCGCATACCGGACGCAGTCGCCGGCGACCTGAGCCGCTACCGCGAGGTGCGGGCGGCCATGCCCGCGCTGGCGACGGGGCTGGACGCCGAGGACCTGTCCGCCCAGTCGATGCCGGACTGCAGCCCCGGCAAATGGCATCTGGCGCACACCAGCTGGTTCTTCGAGGCGATGATCCTGGGCGAGGAGCCCGGATACGAGCCGGTCGATCGCCGGTTCCAGACCCTGTTCAACAGCTATTACGAAGCGCTCGGTCCGCGGGTAGAGCGCTGCGACCGCGGCCTGATGACCCGGCCGTCGCTGGACGAGGTCATGGCCTATCGCCGCGAAATCGACCGGCGGATGACGGCCTGGCTGGGGCAGGGAGATCAGGACCCCCGCCGACGCTATCTGTTCACGCTTGGCCTGCATCACGACCAGCAGCACCAGGAGCTTTTCCTGATGGACCTGCTGAACCTGATGGCGCGGTCGCCGCTGGAGCCCGCCGCGTATGAGGCCGAGCCGCGGACGGACGGACCCGAACCGCCCCGCGGCGGCTGGTCCGGCTTCGACGGCGGTCTGGTCGAGATCGGTCACGGCGGAACGGGCTTCGCCTTCGACAATGAAGGCCCCGCGCACCGTGTCTGGCTCGAGCCATATGCGCTGGCCAATGATCTGGTCGCCAACGGCGACTGGATCGCCTTCATCGAGGACGGCGGCTACGCCCGGCCCGAGCTGTGGCTGGCGGACGGGTGGGCGGCGGTGAAGGACGAGCGCTGGACCGCTCCGCTCTACTGGCGCTTCGACGACGGCCGCTGGACGCGGATGAGCCTGACCGGCCGCGTCGGGATCGATCCGGCCGAACCCGTCCGGCACGTCAGCTTCTACGAGGCCGACGCCTTCGCCCGCTGGGCGGGCAAGCGGCTGCCGACCGAGGCGGAGTGGGAGCATGCGGTGCGCTGCCGGCCGGCCGCCTTCTCCAACGCCTTCGGCGAGGTCTGGCAATGGACGGCCAGCCCCTACGCCCCCTACGCCGGCTTCCGCCCGACCGAGGGCACGGCCTCCGAGTACAACGGCAAGTTCATGGCCAACCAGATGGTGCTGCGGGGCTCGTCCTTCGCGACGCCGCAGGGGCATGCGCGTGTCAGCTACCGCAATTTCTTCTATCCGCATCAAAGGTGGGCGTTCATGGGACTGCGACTGGCCGAGGACGCCTCGGCGCCGCTGACGCGGGACGCCGGGCCCGGAGAGACCGCCCGCTTCCGTCGCGATCTGATCGCGGGCCTGTCCCGGTCGCCCAAGGTCGCCTCGCCGAAATGGTTCTATGACGCCGAGGGCTCGCACCTGTTCGAGGAAATCACGCGGCTGCCCGAATACTATCCGACCCGTCAGGAGGCGGCCCTGCTGCGCCGCGTGGCGCCGGAGTGGGCCGGACGGTTCGGCCCCGACGCCGTTCTGGTCGAGTTCGGCTCAGGGGCCAGCGAGAAGACCCGCATCGTGCTGGACGCGGCGCCGGGCCTGGCCGCCTATGTGCCGATCGACATCAGTTCGGACGCCCTGGATGCGGCGGCGCGCCGGATCGCCGACGCCTATCCGGGACTGAAGGTGACGCCTCTGGTCGGCGACTTCCTGCACCTGGGCGCCCTGCCCGCAGGGATCGGTCAGGGCCGCAAGGTCGGCTTCTTCCCCGGCTCGACCATCGGCAATCTGGAGCCCGACGAGGCCGTCGCCTTCCTGAAGGCGGCGCGCTCGCTGCTGGGCGACGACGCCCTGTTCATTCTCGGGGTGGATCTGGTCAAGGAGCCGGAGGTGCTGATCGCCGCCTATGATGATGCAGCCGGGGTGACGGCCGCCTTCAACCGCAATCTGCTGGTCCGCGCCAACCGCGAGCTGGGGGCGGATTTCGATGTCGACGCCTTCGCTCACCGCGCGGTCTGGAACCCGGCGGAGTCGCGGATGGAAATGCATCTGGAGGCGACGCGGGACATGGCGGCCAGTCTCGACGGGGTGACGATCGCCTTCGCCCGGGGCGAAACCATCCATACCGAGAACTCACGCAAATTCACCGAGGAGGCCGTGCGCGATCTGGCCGCCGCCTCGGGCTGGTCGGTCGCCGCCTTCGAAACTGGCGAGGCGCCGGCCGTGGCCGTGGCCCTGCTGGAAGCCTGACACGAAAAAGGGCGGCGTCCCTGTGGACGCCGCCCCTATCGCATTCCGCTGCGGCGGATCGCTATTCTACGATCGTACCCGGTTCTCGCACGCGGGCGCCGTGGGAGGCTTCACCGCCCTTGCGGCCGGCCTGGGCGGCGAGACTGCGGTCCTGGGAGAAGCTGCGCTTTTCGCTGGGTACGCTGGCTCCGCCCTTGCGGGCGATCTCGCGCTGACGTTCCGGGTCCATCGAGGCGAAGCCCCGTTTGGAGACGCCGGACGCACGTGTGGGCTGACCTTGAGCCATTTGGGGGTTCCTTTCGTGGCGACGGTGGCGGTTGCTGACTGAACCCTTCCACCCCCGTCCGGTTCCGGTGGTCCGGTCACAGAATTGCGAACGAATCACAGAGTTTGCGTCGTCAGCCGCCGTACGGACGGGAGTCGCCGGGCTCGCCGCCGGGTATGTCCTGCTGCGGGATTTCCTCGGGCATGCCGCCGGGATCTTCGGGCGGGGAGCCGCCCGGTTCGTAGTCCGGACCGGGGGTGTCGGGCGGCATGATCTCGGGCTGGCCGCCGGGGCTGTCGGGCTCGATGTAGGTCATCGCGGTCTCCTTCGACGAAGGAAACGTTCCGTACCGCAGCGCTGTTCAATCACGTTTCGGGAGCGCGACGTTTTGCCCGGAACCGGGCCGCCCCGCGGCGGTTTGACGGCTGACCCACACATGCAGGAGCCCTTCCCATGACCGAGACCTACACCGGCCCGACCAATGTCGAGGATATCGAGGACGACGCCGACAGCGCGACGGCCACGCTGGACCGTCAGGCCGACGAAATCCTCGCCGAGGACCGGAGCTTCGGCGCCCGGCCGCTGCGGCGGGCGATCCGCGAGGACGCCCTGCAGGCGCGGGATTGGGGCAGAACCCGGACCGAGCGCTTGCGCCACGCGGTCGAGGAGGACCCGGTCAAGGCATCGCTCTATGCCCTCGGCATCGGTGTGGTGATCGGCCTGCTGGCCGCGCGCTAGGAGGGACCGGACGCCGGGCGTGCGATCGGCGCCCGGCGCATCGCCTCGTCCGAGACGAAAGGATTGGTGCGGCGCTCTGCCCCGAAGGTGGAGGTCGGGCCGTGCCCGGGCACGAAGGCGACGTCGTCGCCGAGCGGCCAGAGCTTTGTCGTGATGGCGTTCAGCAGGCTGGCGTGGTCGCTGCGCGGGAAGTCGGTGCGTCCGATCGACCCTTGGAACAGCACGTCCCCGACCTGGGCGAAGCGGGCCGCGCGGTTGAAGAAGATCACATGGCCGGGCGTATGGCCCGGGCAGTGGTAGACCTCCCAGGTCGTGTCCCCCAACGTCAGGACGTCGCCATCGGCCAGCCAGCGGGTTGGGGTGAAGCTGCGGGCGTCCGGCAGGCCGTACATCTGGCCCTGGGCCGGGATGCCGTCGATCCAGAACTGGTCGTCCGGATGCGGGCCGATGATGTCGAGCCCGGTCTTCTCCTGCATCTCGGCCGCGCCGCCGGCGTGGTCGAGGTGGCCGTGGGTGATCCAGACGGCGTCCAGGGTGAGCCCCTGCTTCGCCACGGCCGCCAGCAGGGCGTCCACCGAGGCGCCGGGATCGATGATCGCGGCCTTCAGCGTCTTGCGGCACCAGACGAGGGTGCAGTTCTGCTGCAGGGGAGTGACCGGAAAGACGGCGACGCCGATCGGGGGAGGGGAGGAGGTCATGGCGCCCAGATAGCGCGGGCCGGCCCGGACCGAAACCGTCCCCTGTCCCGCGTCTCACGTTGACCTTTGGAACCGTCATCGACATAAGGGCGGGCTTCAAAGGCGCCGCCTCCAAAGGGCGGCCCTTGTTGCTTTACCCACACCGCGCAGCGCCTGCCTCAATGGCGCCGCCACAGAGCGTCAGAATCCCGGCCATGCAAGTTGTCGAAAAGTCCAACGAAGGTCTCAGCCGCGTCATCGCGGTGACCATTCCCGCCGCCGAGCTGAACCAGAAGCTGGACGCCAGGCTAAAGGAAGTCGCGCCGCAGATGAAGCTGAAGGGCTTCCGTCCCGGCAAGGTCCCGATGTCCCACGTCAAGAAGACCTTCGGCCGCGACCTGATGGGCGAAATCGTCAACGACGCCCTGAACACCTCGAGCCAGAAGGCCCTGGACGACGCCAAGGTGCGTCCGGCCGCGCCCGCCGAGATGAAGCTGACGTCGGACATGGACAAGGTCATCGCCGGTCAGGAAGACCTGGCCTATGAAATGGCCCTGGAGGTCATGCCCGACTTCACCCCGACCGACATCAAGAAGCTGAAGCTGGAACGCCCGACCTATGAGGCGACCGACGCCGATCTGGACGAGGCCCTGACCGAACTGGCCGGCCAGGCCAAGTCGTATGTCGAGAAGACCGGCAAGACCGTGAAGGCCGCCGAGGGCGACGAGGTCACCATCGACTTCCTGGGCAAGCTGGACGGCGAACCCTTCGAGGGCGGCGCCGCCGAGGACACCCAGCTGGTGATCGGCTCGGGCCGCTTCATCCCCGGCTTCGAAGAGCAGCTCAAGGGCGTGAAGGTCGGCGACGAGAAGGTCCTGAACGTGACCTTCCCCGAGGACTACCAGGCCGCCCATCTGGCCGGCAAGGCCGTGACCTTCGACGTCAAGGTCAAGGCCATCAAGGCCGAGGCTCCCGCCGTGGTCGACGAGGATTTCGCCAAGCGCATCGGCATCGAGTCGCTGGACAAGCTGAAGGAACTGCTGCGCACCAACCTGAACCAGCAGTACACCGGCGCCGCCCGCTTCAAGCTGAAGCGCTCGCTGCTGGACGCCCTGGACAAGGCCCACGACTTCGCCCTGCCGCCCAAGATGGTCGAGGCCGAGTTCGACGGCATCTGGCAGCAGGTCCAGGCCGACAAGGAAGCCGGCCGCCTGCCGGAAGAGGACGCGAAGAAGTCCGAGAAGAAGCTCAAGGAAGAATACCGCAAGATCGCCGAGCGCCGCGTGCGCCTGGGTCTGGTGCTGGCCGAGATCGGCCGCGCCAACAACGTCCAGGTCACCGACCAGGAGCTGAACAACGCCATCATGAACGAGGCCCGCAACTATCCGGGCCAGGAGCGTCAGGTGCTGGACTTCTACCGCCAGAACCCCAACGCCGCCGCCCAGATGCGCGCCCCCATCTATGAGGAAAAGGTCTGCGACCTGATCTTCGACACGGCCAAGGTGACCGACACGCCGATCACCAAGGAAGAGCTGCTGAAGGAAGACGACGACATCTGATCGGTCGTCCGATCTGACGATATTCCGGGCCGCCGCTGCAATCGCAGCGGCGGCCCGCTTCGATTCGGGTCCTGGCCCGGCGTGCAGGCGCTGTCGGCGCGGTCTTCGCGGCGAGCTTGTCCATAAGCACAGCTTCAACCGATCCTTGTTGGCGGACCCGCCAAATGGTAGAGGTTGCACCGTTGGCTGCTGGAACGCGTGGAGGCCGGAATGTTCGGATGGATGGCGATGACGGCGGCCCTGGCGATCAGCCAGCCCGCGCCGCAGGACGACACCCGGGACGATCCGGTCACGGAACTCGGGACGGTGATTGTCGACGGCCGTCGGGTGGAGGAGCAGGCGAAGGCTTTCGTGGCCAGCGCCACTGACGCCCCCGGAACCCGATCTCTCGCGCGGTGGGAAAGGCCGGTCTGCCCCGGCGTCGCCAACTTGCGGGCAGAGGCGGCCCAGGCCCTGATCGACCGTATAGCCGAGGTGGCCATGGCCCTCGGGGTCGAGACGGAAAGTCCCGGATGCAAGCCCAACCTTCTGATCGTCGCCGCCCGGGCCGATGATGCGGAAGCCGTCGTGCGCCGCGCGATCGAGCGGAGCGAGTTCGACTTCAGGCCGTCCCGGAACGGCACCGATCGCGGCGGCGAGGCGCTGGAGGCCTTTGCGTCGTCCACCGCTCCCGTTCGCTGGTGGCATGTCAGCCTGCCGGTCGGCGCCCTGATGGGCGAGCCCGCGATCGCCCTCGACGGCGAGACTTCCATGGGCCCCGCGGCCGGAGTCCCCGGAACTTTCGGGGAGGCCGCGCCAGCGCCGTCCATCGTCGTGAGCAGTTTTTCCCGCACCAGTTCCACGATCCGGAATGATCTGATGCGGGTCATCATCGTGGTGGACGCCGATCAGGCGGCGGCGGCGCCGTTCTCGGCGCTGGCCGACTATCTCGCGATGGTGGGGCTGGCCCAGATCGATCCCGAGGCGGAAGTGGGCGATGCGCCCACGATCCTGAACCTGTTCAATTCCGGTGCGGCCCAGCCGACTGGAGGATTGACCGCCTGGGATGCGGCGTTCCTGATCGCGCTCTATGAGACCCGAAGCAACCCTTCCAGCCTCCGCCAGCAGGAGAATGACATGGGCAGGCGGATGGCGCGAATCCTGGAGCGGGAAGCGGCTGTCGCCGACCAGGGTCGCCAACCGGGATGATCCGGACCGACGCGCAGCGTCTTGATTGACGGAGTCCGCTTTCGGGCGTCTCATCCTGCGCCTTCCCCTGGACCCTCTCCGGGGGTCTCGGCGCCGGCGGCCCTGGACCGTTCGGCAGGAGTTGCGACATGATCCCGGTTGTCTCGCTGTCAGCGTTTTTCCTTCTGGCGTCAGCGCAGGGGGATCGTCCGCCGGGACCCGCCCCGGCGCCGGCGACGGCTTCCCGCCTGTTCACCGATCAGGAGGCGGCCTTCATCGAGGATGTCTCGGCTCCTGTCAGGGGGCGCGCGCTGGCGCGGTGGGACCGCGCCGTCTGCGTGGGCGTGGCCAACATGCGCACCGGCCACGCGCAATTCATGATCGACCGGGTGTCCTCCGTCGCCCTCGAGCTGGGGCTCGCGGTCGGCGAACCCGGGTGCCGCCCGAACATCATGATCGCGGCCACAGCAGACGCCGACGCGTTCGCCACAGGCATGGTGCAGGACGACCTGTCCAGCTTCCGGCCGGCGCTGAGCGACACGGACAGGGGGCGCCGGGCGCTCGAACAGTTTCAGACCACCGACGCCCCCGTACGGTGGTGGCACGTCAGCCTTCCGGTCAGCGTTGATGCGGGTGAGCCGGCGAAGCCGCTGAACGGTGACGAGCCGGTGACCGTGAGGGTGCGAAACGCCTCCAGGCTCCGGGGCAACATTCGGGACGATCTGGCTCGGGCCGTGATCATTCTCGACATGCCCAAACTTGGCGACGTCGCTTTTGACGCTCTCAGCGACTACGTGGCCGTCGTCGCGCTGGCGCAGATCGATCCGACCGCCGACCCCGCGGCCTCGCCCAGCATTCTGAACCTGTTCAGTTCCACAAATCCGCCCAGGGGTTTGACGCCTTGGGACAGGCAATATCTGCACGTGCTGTATTCCGACCTCCGCGACAGGGCGGCGACGCCGACCCCCTAGCCGGGTCCTGGAGGCCCGCGTCGCGCCTCAGCGGGCGACAACCTGACGCGACGCCTTGCGCCGACCGCCCGTCGACGCGATATCCTGTCCGAAGGGCGAGCGGCCGGTGAGTCGCGCCCATTGCATCCCGAGAAGGCCTGAATGCGCGATCCCATCGAAATGATAAACATGAACCTCGTCCCCATGGTGGTGGAGCAGTCCAGCCGGGGCGAGCGGGCCTTCGACATCTTCTCGCGCCTCCTGCGCGAGCGGATCATCTTCCTGACCGGACCCTTCGAGGACGGGATGGCCTCGCTGATCTGCGCCCAGCTGCTGTTCCTGGAGTCGGAGAACCCGAAGAAGGAAATCAGCATGTACATCAACAGCCCCGGGGGTCAGGTGACCTCGGCGCTGGCGATCTACGACACCATGCAATACATCCGCTCGCCGGTTTCGACGGTGTGCATGGGCATGGCCGCCTCGGCCGGTTCGCTGATCCTCGCCGCGGGCGCCGCCGGCCAGCGCGTGGCGCTGCCGAACGCCCGGATCATGGTGCACCAGCCCTCGGGCGGCTTCCGCGGCCAGGCCTCGGACGTCGAGCGCCACGCCGAGGACATCCGCTACACCAAGCGCCGCCTGAACGAGATCTACGTCCACCACACCGGCCGGACCTATGAGGAGGTCGAGAAGACCCTCGACCGCGACCACTTCATGAGCGCCGAGGAAGCCAAGACCTGGGGCATCGTCGACCACGTCTACGACCGCCGCGAACAGGCCGAGGGCGACGGCGTCAAGACGGTCTGAGCCGACGCTTCCAGCAAATCGGAAAGGGGCGCGCCGTGACCGGCGCGCCCCTTTTCTTTTGTGCTATCAGGCCGTCATGGAACAGACGCGCGACACCAGCGGAACCGTCGAGGTCGACGGCGAGATCTATGAGTGGGCCATCCGCCGCCAGCCCCGGCCGCTCTCCGGCGGCAAGTGGGACGGGATGGCGGTCAGCCTGCGCCTGAAGGATTTCCAGCGCGAGGCGGTCATCCAGTTCCCCATGCCGATGCGGCCGAACGGCCGGCCGGACATGGAGACGCAACGGATCAACCTCGAAGCCATCCGCAATGCGGTGACGGCCTCGATCGAGGCGGGCTGGAACCCGACTTCGCGCGGCAAGGCGGTGGTCTTCGACGTGGACGCCGACGGGCGCTGACGGTCAGGACCGTTCCTTGAAGATGCGGAAACCGGCCTCGTCGGCGAGGGCCAGCATCTCGGTGTCGCCAGAGGTGTCGCCATAGGCGGCGGCCAGTTTCACGTCTTCGCCGAAAGCCGCGCGCAGCCGCCGCACCTTTTCCTCGCCGCGGCAATTGGGGCTGGCGAAGGCCCCGGTGACCCGATTGTCGGCGTCGAACACCAGCGGCGTGCCCAGCAGGGCGTCGGCCTGCAGTCTCCGCGCGAACGGCGCGACGGTCGTTTCCGGCGACGCCGTCACTATGACGCGAAACGCGCCCTTTGCGCCCCAGTCCTTCCAGCAGGCGAGGGCGTCGTAGCGCATGAAGCCGGGCCAGACCTGGCCGGCGAAGGCTTCGGCGTCCGCTTCCAGCTGGGTCCGGGGCGTCCCCCTGAGGAATTCCCGCACCGAGGCCGCCTTCAGCCGTCCGCGGTCCCGGTCGCCGGCGTAGGCGGCCAGATCGGGCGCCATCCGCGTCAGGCCCAGAAACCAGCCGCCCTGACCCGCCCGCCAGCGCAGGAACTGGGTGAAGCTGTCGCGAACCGTCAGCGTACCGTCGAAATCGAAGGCCACGATGGCCTGATCCTTGCGAGGCGACTGGCGAACCACATCGGGACTTCCCATGTCAGACATTCGCCGCGATCTCCCTCAACAGTAAACCGTCCGCTTCGCGCTCCGGCCACGCTTGGTCGGGGTTGTGGCGGGCGTCCGTATGGGTGATTGTCAATTTTTGAAGACCTTTGCGCCCACTGTTCGGGAATCAACGCGAAGGAAGCGCGCTAGCCCCATATCGGGGCGACCGCGATAGTGAGAAGGCTCGATGACCAAAGCCGCCGGCACAGACGCCAAAAGCACCCTCTACTGCTCCTTCTGCGGGAAGAGCCAGCACGAGGTGCGCAAGCTCATCGCCGGACCGACCGTGTTCATCTGCGATGAATGCGTCGAGCTGTGCATGGATATCATCCGTGAAGAGCACAAGATCTCGTTCTCCAAGGCCAAGGACGGCGTTCCTTCGCCCAAGGAGATCCGCGAGGTTCTTGACGACTATGTGATCGGCCAGAGCCACGCCAAGAAGGTGCTCTCGGTAGCGGTCCACAACCACTACAAGCGCCTGAACCACGCGACGAAGAACAACGACGTCGAACTGGCCAAGTCGAACATCATGCTGATCGGGCCGACCGGCTCGGGCAAGACGCTGCTGGCCCAGACGCTGGCGCGCATCATCGACGTGCCCTTCACCATGGCCGACGCCACCACCCTGACCGAAGCCGGTTATGTCGGCGAGGACGTCGAGAACATCATCCTGAAGCTGCTGCAGTCGTCCGACTACAACGTCGAGCGGGCCCAGCGCGGCATCGTCTACATCGACGAGATCGACAAGATTTCGCGCAAGTCCGACAACCCCTCGATCACCCGCGACGTCTCGGGCGAGGGCGTGCAACAGGCCCTGCTGAAGATCATGGAAGGCACCGTCGCCTCCGTGCCCCCGCAGGGCGGCCGCAAG
>Ga0233425_10007366_pt1 | contig 15518 bp, 15 predicted proteins | sample Watercolumn_Towu_2_FD_181712 | JGI IMG/M metagenome (GOLD analysis project Ga0233425, IMG submission 181712) | Freshwater microbial communities from Lake Towuti, South Sulawesi, Indonesia - Watercolumn_Towuti2014_140_MG | ecosystem: Environmental > Aquatic > Freshwater > Lake | place...
TAGAGTCATCTGCGAGCGAATCCAAGTGACGGCTTTGATGTCACTTGGATGAATCGAGCGGGGACGGCTGGGGCGCCGAAGGCAATAACCGTCCCGCGAATTGCGGCCGTGCGGCGTCGGGAACGCCTTTAGGCATAGCAATTCTGTGGGACACGCTGCCCAGTGATCGGATGAAAGGGGGAAGGACAAAAAGGGGGAAGGACAATTGGAGGGCGTGTGTATTGACCGTGACAATACGCAGCCTACAATTGCGTCATGGACATCCACTTCGAACTCAATGGAGAAAGCTTCGTCTGGGATGAACGGAAGGCGGAGAGCAATGCCAGCAAGCATGGGATTCGCTTTGAGGAAGCCGCTTGGGCGTTTCTGGACCCGTTGCTGGCCGTCGTGGATGCGTCACGCAACGATGAGCAGAGGGATGCCGTCATCGGCCTCGATGCATCGGGAAGGCTGCTGTTTGTGGTTCATATCGAAATCGACGGCGAGGCAATCCGTATCATCTCCGCCCGCCGGGCAATCCCTACCGAGGAAAACCTTTATGCTCAGTGACCGCATGAAGACCAGGCTGGCGAAAGATCGGCCGATGACGTCCATCACTCTCCGGATTCCGGTGGACGTGGTGGATTCCCTGAAAGCCATCGCCCCTTTGCGCGGCTTCGCCGGATACCAGACGCTCTTGAAGTCGTACATCAGCGAGGGATTGCGCCGCGACGAAGTGCAGTATGCGTCCACGGCCACCGCACGCCTGATCGATGCCCTGAAGAAACGCGGGGTGCCGGAAAGCGTGCTGGCCGAGGCGGAACGCGAGGCACATGTCGCCTGAAACGTCATCGCGATTGATGGGTTTCGCTTCGCTCTACTCATCCTACATCAGACAATCGTAGGGTGGGTTAGCGGCGCATTGCGGACAAACTTTCCGCTGGGGATGCTGGCTTGCGCCGCTTAACCCACCATCCACATCCATATTCATCATTCCCACGACAGCAATTCAGGAAGACCACCATGACCGATCCGGACTGGAGCCACTACGACCTCGAGACCCAGGCCATCCGCGCCGGGCAGCATCGGACCGGGGAGCAGGAGCACAGCGATCCGATCTTTCCCACTTCCAGTTATGTCTTCGGCAGCGCCGCCGAGGCGGCGGCGAAGTTTGCCGGCGAGCAGCCCGGCAACATCTATTCGCGCTTCACCAATCCCACGGTGCAGGCTTTCGAGGAGCGACTGGCCGCCATGGAGGGGGGCGAACGCTGCATCGCCGTGGCCTCCGGCATGGGCGCCATCGCCACACTGGGATTCGGCCTGCTCAAGGCCGGCGACCATGTGGTGTGCTCGCGCGGGGTGTTCGGCAACACCGTGCTGCTGTTCCAGAACTTCTTTTCCAAGTTCGGGGTGGCGACGAGCTTCGTCGACCTCGCCGATGGGGCGGCCTGGGAGGAGGCGATGCGGCCGCAGACGCGGCTGCTGTTCCTGGAGACTCCTTCCAATCCTCTGACCCAGGTCGCGGACATCGCCCTGCTGGCCGATCTGGCGCACCGCAGGGGATGCCTGCTGGCGGTGGACAACTGCTTCTGCACCCCGGCCCTGCAGCGTCCCCTGGAACTGGGGGCGGATCTGGTGATTCACTCGGCGACCAAGTACCTGGATGGCCAGGGCCGCTGTGTCGGGGGCGCCATCGTCGGCGGCCGCCAGCTGCTGGACAAGGAGGTCTATCCCTTCCTGCGCACCGGCGGCGCCTGCATGAGTCCGTTCAACGCCTGGGTTTTCCACAAGGGACTGGAAACCCTGGCCTTGCGCATGCGCGCCCACAGCGAGAATGCGCTGAGTCTCGCGCAATGGCTGGAAGTCCAGCCCTGGGTGCAGCGGATCCACTATCCCGGGCTGCCGTCCCATCCCCAGTTCGAGCTGGTCCGGCGCCAGCAAAAGGCGGCCGGCGGTATCGTCAGCTTCGAACTGGCGGGCGGGCAGGAGCAGGCCTGGAAGCTGATCGATGCCACCCGCATGCTTTCCATCACTGCCAACCTGGGCGATGTAAAGACCACCATCACCCACCCCGCCACCACCACCCACGGCCGCCTGAGCCCCGAGGAACGCGCCGCCGCCGGCATCGGCGACGGCCTGATCCGGCTCGCGGTCGGACTGGAGAGCCTCCGGGACATCCAGGACGACCTGCGGCGCTGGACCACCGTTTAGGCACGGGCGGGTCCAGACAGCCCGCGCAAGAGCGTAACCTGCCGGATTTACACTGTCCGCTTCGCGGATCACCCCCAGCCTGGAGTATTGCATGAAAGTTACCGTATTCGGATCGGGCTATGTCGGCCTGGTCACCGGCGCCTGCCTGGCCGAAGTGGGCAACGACGTGGTGTGCGTCGATGTCGACGAGGACAAGATCGCCCGCCTGAATCGGGGCGAAGTGCCGATCTTCGAGCCCGGTCTGGAACCCCTCATTGCCCGCAACATGGCTGCCGGACGCATCCGCTTCACCACCGATGCGGTCCAGGGGGTCGAGCACGGCCTGTTCCAGTTCGTCGCCGTGGGAACGCCCCCCGATGAAGACGGTTCGGCCGACCTCCAGTACGTGCTGGCGGTGGCACGGACCGTCGGCCAGCACATGCGGGACTACCGGATCGTCGTCAACAAGTCGACGGTGCCGGTGGGTACCGCCGACCGGGTGCGGGAGGTGCTGGCGGGAGTGCTGCGCGATCAGGCCAAGGACATCGAGTTCGACGTCGTGTCCAATCCGGAATTCCTCAAGGAAGGTGCCGCCATCGAAGACTTCATGAAGCCGGACCGCATCGTCGTGGGTACCGACAACCCGCGCACCGCCGAACTGCTGCGGGCGCTTTATTCACCCTTCAACCGCAGCCGCGAGCGACTGGTGTGCATGGACGTCCGTTCGGCGGAGCTGACCAAGTACGCCGCCAACGCCATGCTGGCGACCAAGATCAGCTTCATGAACGAATTAGCGAATCTGGCGGAACGGCTGGGGGCCGACGTCGAGAAGGTGCGGCTGGGCATCGGTTCCGACCCCCGCATCGGCTATCACTTCATCTATCCCGGCTGCGGCTTCGGCGGATCCTGCTTTCCCAAGGACGTCAAGGCGCTGGAGCGGACCGCCCGCGACGTCGAGTACCGGGCGCAACTGCTGCAGGCGGTGGAAGCCGTCAACGACCGCCAGAAGCGCAGGCTCTTCGAGAAGATCGAAGGCTACTTCGACGGGGAACTGGCGGGACGCACCGTCGCGGTCTGGGGACTTGCCTTCAAGCCGAATACCGACGACATGCGCGAGGCCCCCAGCCGCGCGCTGATGGAGGCGCTGTGGCAGCGGGGAGCCAGGGTGCGGGCCTTCGATCCGGTGGCCATGCACGAGGCGGCGCGGCTCTACGGCGAGCGCCCCGACCTGGTGCTGTGCGACAGCGCGGAGGAGGCGCTGGAGGGAGCCGACGTGCTGGCCGTGGTGACCGAGTGGAACCTGTTCCGCAGCCCGGATTTCGATCTGATCAAGGCCCGCCTGCAACGGCCGGCCGTTTTCGACGGCCGCAACCTCTATGATCCCAAGCTCATGGCCGCTCTCGGCTTCGACTACTTCGGCATCGGCCGCGGCGCACGATGAAGGGAAGATCCTGGCCCTTGGCCGGATGCCGCCAGGCTACACCGGCCGGACGGTTACTGCGCTTCGCACTCAGCCGGTTTCGCTACCGTCGGGCTGGAGCTTCAGGGAGTCGATCCAGAAATACAGCAGGTGGGAGAAGCTGACGTAGAGGCAGAACCGAGATAGCCAATCCTGGAGCGGCAGTTGATTGGCCTGGGCATAAACCGTCAGCCCGCCGGATACCCCGAGAAACACGATGCCCATGATCAGGGCTTCCAGGCGCAGACGGAAGCGCCGGTTGAAGCGCGCCCACCATGCCGCCAGTTGCGTCATGACCAGGTACACCACCGCCAGGATGAGGTTGTTCAGCAAGGGGCCGTAAAGGCCTCCGGCGTCGGCGAAAAACAGCTCGGGCCGGTTAATCAGGACGATGCCGCCGGCGATGGAGAGCCAGACGGAAAGCTGGAAATTGAAGGTGACCAGGAGGTTCATGGCAGCGAGTCGAGGCCTGAGTGTCGTTTTTCGATCGTGCGACCGCAGCGGGCGCGATTGGTTCGCGGGCGGAGCCGGTGTTTATCCCGAAGAATCGATTAGGCCGGTGGGAAACGCCGTTTTTCCGCGACCAAAGGCCGGCAGGATGGCTCGTCTATCGGTTTTCATTCATGGACGGCCCCCCGCCGGGTTCCGCAGTCAGCTTGGCGCCGAACCAAGGCCACGCCGGCATTCGGACGCCGATCCAAGGAGAGCCAGACATGAGTACTCAATCCCGATTTCACCCATCCGCGCGAGCCGGGTACCGAACCGGTGGCCCTGCTCGATGCCGCCAATTCGGCTACGGCACGTTCTTGGCGGCGGTGCTGGCCTTGACCGCTGTCGCGGCCGGAGCCGCGGGGCAGTGGAGCAACATCTTCGTCAACGGCCGCCAGCTCTCGGTCGCCGAAGCGGTAGTTCTGCAACAACGGCTGGGAACGGCCATCGCACCGGGCTACTACCTCTACAACGGGCAGAACGGCTGCTGGGCCAACCTCACTAGCGGCGCCAGCGGCTGTCTCCAAGCTTCCGGCAGCTACAGCTCTCCCTCCGGCAGCGGCGAAGTCAACCCCGACGGCAGTTGGAGCCATTATGACCGCGATAGCCACTTCAGCGTCGGCGGCTCCGCCGACGGCTGCCTGTACGCCGGTGACTGGTCCAACTGCTGAGCCGAAAGACGCCTCGCAGGTGTTGGCTGGCGATCTCCCTCAGCCGCTCGCAACGGGGCGGTCCAGCATGTGACTCAGCTCGGCGGCGGTGGTGTTGCCGGGCCATTTTTCCAGGATATGCGTCAACAGGAGGCGGCAGGAGTCTACTGCGCCGATGTCGAGATAGAGCCGGGCCAGCCGCAGGTGGACATAGGCGTCATCGGGAAAGCGTTGCAGAAAGGCGCTGTAGGCATCTGCCGCGTCCAGCGGCCGCCCCAGCAGGCGCAGCATCTCGGCGTGCTGCGGCTGGTACAGCGGCGACAGCTGGGCCAGGCATTGCAGGGCGAAGGCGGCGTTGTCCGGCTGCTCCACCTCGACACTGACGAGGAAGACCCGCATCAGGGCGTCCTCCAGCAGAGGCGACGGGCCTGCCTCGATGATGGGGTGCAATTCCTGCAGAGCGCGGTCGTGGTCGCCTTCCGCTTCCGCCAGGTAGGCGCTGACCAGATGCCGGGTCAGCGGTCCCCTTCCGCTGTCGGGATGGTCGGCCAGGCTTTCCAGCAGGTCGCGCAGCTTGTCGCCCTGCCGGTTGCGCAGCAGGATGCGCGCGCGCTGCTGCGCCGCCGCCAGGCTGGAGTGCTGGCGGGCGCGGCGCAGATGTTTGCTGTCGGTCGCTAGCAGTACCTCCCGGTAGGCCTGGTGGAGGGCGCCGAGATCCCCCAGTTCCCGCGCCGCCGGCGCCTGCCCCGGATGCCGTTCGAGCCAGAGTCTGGCCCGCCCGAACTGGCGGTCGCGCTGCCATTGGCCACACAGGCCAGCCAGGTCGGGCCGTTCCGCTTCCTCTTCCAGCCGCGAGCACAGCCGCTGCTCGGCGCTTTCCAGCAACTTCAGCAGGCGTTCGGATCCGTCCCGGTAGGCCTCGTAGTAAACGGTGCCGAGACGTTGGGCGCTGTCGCTGTCCATTTCCTCGTCGTCGAAGGGCCGGGTGACCTTCAGGAAGTCGCGGATGCCGAGACGCTTGGTCAATTTCGCAAACAGCCGGTGGCGTGTGTTGAGCCGGCGTTCGACCCGGTCCAGCAGGATCTTGCTGCGCCTGGAGCGGTCACCGGTGGCGCTGCGGTAGATGCCGAGGTTGTGGTCGAGGGCTTCCACGGCGAGGGCACGGATGGCCCTGGCACTGTGGATGCCGCGGCGGATTTCCCGCAGCAGGCTGCTGACATGCTGGCGGCGGGCCGTTGCGGTAGATGGGTGGCGGTGCAGGATGGTGCGGGCGTCGATGGGTTCTTCGGGCAGGTCGATGTCCGCCAGCGGGCAATGGCGCACCTGGGCGACACGGGCGGAATCGGGGCTGGGATTGATCAGCTCGCAGCCCAGTTGCGCCAATTGCCGGGCCTGGATCTCCAGGTTGAAGCGGGCGTGGGCGAAGTCCGGCGAGGTGTCGGCCAGCCAGCCGCCGTAGGTCTCCACCTGCAGGCCGGTGAGGTCGAAGCGTGGACCGGCCTGGCGTTCGTTGCTGCCCTCGGCGTGGGTGTGGCCGCTGCGGCTGAAGCACAGATCGACCCCGGCCAGAATGATGCGGTGGAAACCCAGTGCCTGCCCGACGGAGAGGGCGGTGTTGGTGACCGTGGGGCCGGAATTGGGCAGGGATGCAGGGTTGCGCGGCGACTTCCACGGCAGCAGGTCGCCCAGGTAGAAACTGGGGCCGCGCCATTGGCCCAGCAGCAGGGGGGTCATGTGAAAGGCGTGGATGAGGGCCACCTCGTCGCCGAATTCCAGCATCTCCTTGCTGACATCGAAGCTCAGCTCGGTGGGATCGACCGAGAACACCAGGTCCGGGATCAGTCCCACCTGCTGCAGGCGCCGCGATACCCGTGATACCGCCATGACCACGATCCGCTCGCGGTGTTCGAAGGTCCACGGGAGGATGGCGTCCAGGGACGGGCCGCCCGCCAGCAGCAGGGCAGTGCGGCCGCGAAACACGCCTTTCAGGCGGGTCGCCGGTTCCAGGTTTTCGGCGAGATTGGCGAGCTGGCAGTCGGTGAACGTCTCGTTGCCCAGTTCCGCCTGCGCCAGCCATTGCAGATGGGCCAACTCGGCATCGATTTCCCACACCAGTTCGGCGTAGTCCGGCAGGTTGGCGTCGCGCGCCGCCAGGGACTGCCACAGGGCGACGCTGTTGATGTAGAAGTATTCGTTGATCTTGAAGCTGCGCGCCTGGGCAATCCACTGCTCCGGGGCGACGCAAAGGCCCTTGTCGCCGAGACCGGCGCGATCGTCCGCGCCGAGCTGGTCCAGGACTTCCGGCAGTTCGACGAACAGATAGCGGCTGCCGGAGGCGCCACCGCGGTCGGCCACATGTTGCAACAGCAGGCCGGAGTCGGTGCCGATGACAATGTGCAGGGTATTCTCGGCAAACAGGCGGTCGCCAAAATAGGCCTGGAATACCGCGGCCGCACCCAGCTTGTTGAAGGATTCCCGGTTGACCCGATACAGATAGCGGTCGCCGAAGGCGTTGACGGTGAAGCTTTCCACCGGGGGGCTCGCGGCGGCGAGCAGGGCGGGAGTCGTCATGGATCGTCAGCCACTGGGTCCGCTGGGAAATGGGCAAAGGGTAACCCATCATCTAGACTTTGCCCAAAATCGCCGGCCGGGCGCGCCGCCGGCCGTTCCTGGTTTGTGCAACTCGGGGCTGAATCATTCGATGGTATTCGTTTCCACGGGAGGAATGCACGGCGCGTCCGTTGCCGCGGACGTGGCCGCGCTGCTCGGTCAGGGCATCCGCCACGTCGAACTGTCCGGCGGCCGCTACACTCCGACGCTGCGGGAGGAACTGGGGCAGGTCGGCGCTGGGGCGGTGTTCCAGATCCACAATTATTTTCCGCCGCCGCGTGAACCTCTGGTGCTGAACCTGGGCTCGCTGGACCAGGCGGTGGCCGGCGCCAGCCTGGAGCACATGCGGGAAGCCATCCGCTGGGCGGTCGCGCTGGGGCGTCCCGTGTACAGCTTCCACGCCGGATTTCTGGTGGACCCGAAGCTTGCCGAATTGGGGCGGAAAATCGCCGCGAGGCCCTTGTTCGACCGCGGCGAGAGTCTGCGGCGGTTCGTCGACCGGGTCGGCACCCTGGCGCTGGAGGCGGAACGGGAAGGCGTGAGCCTGCTGGTGGAGAACAATGTGGTCGCGCCGGCGAACTTTGCCGAGTTCGGCCGCGATCCCCTGCTGCTGACGGGACCTGACGAGGCGGCCTACATCATGGAGAACACGCCGGACAATGTCGGGCTGCTGGTGGATGTCGCCCACCTCAAGGTATCGGCGCAGACCCTGGATTTCGACCCGCTGAATTTCCTCGAGCGCTGCGACCGCTGGATCCGCGGCTATCACCTCAGCGACAACGACGGCAGTTGCGACAGCAACGATCCGGTGGCGGCGGACTCGTGGTTCTGGCCGCACCTGAAGCGGGATCTGGAGTCGTACACTCTCGAGGTGTATCGCCGCTCCCCCGCTGAACTGGCCGCGCAGCAGCGGCTGGTGCAGGGGATGCTGGCAGATGGCTGATGGCCTCGGGCTGCGGCCGCCATTGGGAAACTCCCGGTGTAGCTATGAAGACTATTGACGTGGGTGGCCGAACGATCGGCGCAGACCAGCCCTGTTTCATCATCGCCGAGGCCGGCGTCAACCACAACGGCGACATGGCCCTGGCCTTCCGGTTGATCGACGAAGCCAGGGCGGCCGGGGCGGACGCCGTGAAGTTCCAGAGCTTCATCACCGAAGACCTGATCACCGCCGATGCGCAAAAGGCCGACTATCAGGCGCGCAGCACCGGCAGCGGCGGCAGCCAGTACGCCATGCTGAAGTCGCTGGAGCTGGACTTCGCCCAGCACCGCCGGCTCAAGGAGTACTGCGAGCGCAGCGGCATCGTCTATCTGTGCACCCCCTACGAGTACCGCAGTGTCGACATGCTGGCGGAGATGGGGGTCGCCGCCTACAAGGTGGCTTCCACCGATACCTCCAACATCCCTTTTCTGCGCTACTTAGGGGGCAAGGGTTTGCCGGTCCTGTTGTCCACCGGGATGTCCACCCTGGGCGAGGTGGAGCAGGCGGTGGCGGCGGTGCGCAGCGGCAATCCCGCTGTCGCCCTGACCCTGCTGCATTGCACCAGCGAATACCCGGCACCGCTGGAGGACCTCAACCTGCGCGCCATCGCCACCCTGCAGCGGGCCTTTGCCGTGCCGGTCGGGTTTTCCGATCACAGCGTCGGCATCCTCCCCAGCACCTGGGCGGCGGCGCTGGGGGCCTGCATCCTCGAGAAACACTTCACCCTCGACCGCTCGATGACGGGGCCGGACCACCGTGCTTCCATCGAGTCGGGGGAACTGGCGGAACTGGTGCGGTCGGTGCGGGCCTTGGAATGCGCCCTGGGAGACGGGGTCAAGCGGATCGCCCCGAGCGAGGCGAAGAACAAGCCGGTGATGCAGAAGCGGCTGGTGGCGACGCGGGACATCGCGGCCGGGGAACGCTTCGGCGCCGACCTGATCTGCCCCAAGCGCAGCGCGGCCGGCCTGCTGCCCCGGATGTGGGACGAGGTGATCGGGCGCGCCGCGGCGCGCGCGGTGGCCGCCGGCGAGCCCCTCCGCTACGGCGATGTCCACTGGGGTGACTGAGCCCGGCGGCGGCAAGGCACTGGAGATCCGCTGCATCGGTGCCGATCTCGAAGCGGCCCTGGCCGTTTTTTTCGAGGAATTGGCCCGGGCCGGCGACGAGGCCGTGTTCCATCCCCATCCCCTGACCGCGGAACAGGCGGTCGCCATCGCCCGCCGGCGCGGCGCCGACCTCTACTACGCCCTGGTGAAAGGCGGCGAGGTCTTGGGCTACGGCGTGTTACGCGGGTGGGAAGAGGGCTTTGCGATCCCCAGCCTGGGGATCGCCATCGCGCCGCGCCATCGGGGCCGGGGGCTGGGCAGGCTGCTGATGGCTTTCCTCCACGAAGCGGCGCGGCTGCAGGGGGCGGCGCAGGTGCGGCTGAAGGTCTATGCTGCCAACACCGGTGCGATGAACCTCTACCGCCGTCTCGGCTACGTGTTCCGCGAGCTCGGCGACGGCCAGTTGCTGGGGATCCTCGACCTCAGCCGGCCACCGTCCGGCTAGAACCCGCTTGCCCTGCCGCCTGCGGCCGCCACCCCGGGAGATCCTATGACTGTACTCGACACCATGACTTGTCTGCTCTGCGGCATCGGCGCCCCACCGGCCATCCTCAGCGACCGGCTGCGGGACGATGCCTCCGGTACGCACCAGGTGAGCCGCTGCAGCACCTGCGGCCATGTCCAGCTCCATCCGCTGCCGGCGGACGAGGCGGACAAGGAGTTCTACGACGCCGACCGCCAGGCCCGAGCCATCATCCCCGAATTCGACTTCGAGGTTTGGCGGGAGAAGTGCCGGGAAGACACGGAGCGCCGGCTGGGCTGGCTGCAGCGGGTGCGCAAGGCGCCGGCGCGGGTCCTCGACATCGGCTCCGGCTATGGCTTCTTCGTCGACGCCTGCACGGCAGCGGGCTATCGCGCCACCGGCTCGGACCTTTCCCGGCAGCGGGTGGAGCTGGCGCGGTCGAATCTGCGCGGCGAATTCGCCTGCGGGCTGGTGGATGCGGCGTTCGTCGCAGGCCACCGCGGCCGGTTCGACGCGGTCACCGTGTTCCATGTCCTCGAACACCTGCCGCGGCCCGCCGAATTCCTGCAGCGCTGCCGGGAGCTGCTGGCTTCCGCCGGAGTTCTGCTGATCGAGGTGCCGAATCTTGCGGACGCGCTGCTGGCGGAGAACGGGGCGTACCGGGGGTTTTACTGGCAGCGGGCCCATCTCAGCTATTTCGACCCGGCGCGCCTGGAACTGCTGCTGCGGCGCAGCGGTTTCGACGGCTTCCGCGTCGCCGGGGTGCAGCGCTACGGCCTGCGCAACCTGCTGAACTGGGCCGACGCCGGCAAGCCCCAACTGGAGGCGGCACCGCCGCGGCGGCCGTCGGCGCTGGTGGACAATGTGGAGGCGCTCTACCGCAGCTGGCGCGAGCAGGCGCTGAACTGTGACACCCTGGTCGTGGAGGTTCACCCATGAGCGCCGAGATGCAGGCACGGATCGACAAGATGACGGTGGTGTTCGACGCCACCCTGCGCGACGCCATGCAGGCGGTGGATCGCGGCGCCCTCGGCCTGGCGCTGCTGGTGACACCCGCCAGCGGGCGCTTCATGGGGGTGGTGAGCGACGGCGACATCCGCCGCGCCCTGTTGCAGGGCAAGGGTCTGGAAGCGCCGGTCAGCCGCATCTGCCATCCCAACCCGACCGTGGGACGGGTCGGCATGACCGCGGAGCAGTTGGCCAGTCTGTTCAACGAGGCGATCCGCATCCTCCCCATCCTCGACGAGGACGAGCGGGTGGTGGACCTCGGAGTCATGGACCGGCGCATGCGGCTGCCGGTCGCCGAGCCCTCGGTGGGGGAACGGGAGTTGCAGTACGTCAACGAGTGCGTGCTGAGCGGCTGGATCTCCTCCGGCGGCAAGTTCGTGCGCCGCTTCGAGGAGATGTTCGCCGAGTTCTGCGGCAGCCGCCACGGGGTGGCGACCAGCAACGGCACCACGGCGCTGCATCTGGCCCTGCTGGCGCTGGGCATCGGTCCTGGCGACGAAGTCATCGTGCCGACCCTCACCTTCATCGCCACCGCCAACGCGGTGGTCTACACCGGTGCCAAACCGGTCTTCGTCGACAGCGACGCGGAGACCTGGAATCTGTCGCCGCAGGGGGTCGCGGCCGCCATCGGCCCCCGCACCAAGGCCATCATTCCGGTTCATTTGTATGGCCACCCTGCGGACATGACGGCACTCGCGGAACTGGCGTGTCGCCATGGCCTGGCCCTGATCGAGGATGCCGCCGAGGCCCACGGCGCCAGGCATCGCGGCCGTACCGTGGGCAGCATCGGCGACATCGGAGTGTTCAGCTTCTTCGGCAACAAGATCGTCACCACCGGCGAGGGCGGCATGCTGGTGACCGACCGCGACGACATCGCCGACCGCGCGCGCCTGCTGCGGGATCACGGCATGCGCCCGGAACACCGCTACTGGCACACAGTGCTGGGCTACAACTACCGGCTCACCAATCTGCAGGCGGCGGTCGGCGTCGCGCAGATGGAGAAGATCGATTCCATCCTCAACGCCAAGCGCGACATCGCGGCCCTCTACGGACGCTGCCTGGAAGGGATTCCTGGGCTGATCCTGCCGCCGCGCCGGGCCGATGCGGAGAGTGTGTTCTGGCTATATACGGTCCTGGTGGACGCGGAGCAGTTCGGCATGGGGCGCGACGAACTGATGGGGACCCTGGCGGCCCAGGAGGTGGAGACGCGGCCGGTGTTCTACCCGGTCCATACCCAGCCGATCTACCAGACGGGCCAGGTTCTCCCCGTGGCCGAGAGTCTCTCCCGCCGCGGCTTGAGCCTGCCCAGTGCCGCCACCATGCTGCCCGGCGATGTCGAGCGGGTCTGCCAGCTGATCCGCCGCGCCGGCCGCGGAGGAGGCTGAAATGTACGGGGACCGGCGCATCCTGGCGGTCATCCCCGCCCGCGGCGGCAGCAAGGGGCTGCCCGGCAAGAACATCCGCCCGCTCCACGGCAAGCCCTTGCTGGCCTGGAGCATCGAGGCGGCACGGCAGTCCCGCTATATCGATCGGGCGGTGCTTTCGTCCGAGGATCCGGCCATCATCGAGACGGCGCGCCGCTGGGGCGCCGACGTGCCGTTCCAGCGGCCGAGCGAACTGGCCTCCGATCACGCCCTGGGGATCGACGTGGTGCTGCACGCGGTCGATCAGGTTCCGGACTACGACTACGTGGTGCTGTGCCAGCCGACATCGCCGCTGCGCACCGCCGCCGATCTCGACGGGGCGGTGGAGCAGTTGTTCCGGACCGGCGCCCCGGTCTGCGTCAGCGTCACCGTGGCCGAGAAGCCGCCCCACTGGATGTTCACCCTCGCCGGGGAGGAGCGGATGGTGCCGGTGATCGACTACCCCAATCGCGCGGTGAACCGGCAGGCGCTACCGACCGTGTACGTGCTGAACGGCGCCGTCTACGTGGCGGAGATCGCCTGGCTGCGGCGCTCCCGCGGTTTTCTGACGGACCAGACCGTTGCCTATGTGATGCCGGGAGAGCGTTCCGTGGACATCGATACCGAACGGGATTTCCTGCTGGCGGAAAGCATACTCGCCCGCCGCGGTTGATGGGTTAGTTCTACTTTGTCAGATTCCATAGGCTGCGCGAATTGGCGATCAAATCGGCTTTGAATCGCTGCGCGATAGCCAATTTGACTGTGGGTTCTCGGACCCACGGCCGAGATACTATTCTTTGTTTGGCCAAAGAAACGTATCCAAAAGAAAGGCCACCCTCAGCCGCGAGAGCCTCCTGTGCTCCTCGCTTTCGGCAGGGGTCGGCAGAAGGGCGATCCATCGCCCTCTGCCGACGCGCCGCATCCCTGCGGCGCCCCTTCGGGCTGATCCTGCCGAAAGCTGCGGTGCTCGGCGCGGCTGAAGGGGTTGGTACAGCAAGGTCGTCAGAAGTCCGCACGGAAATCTGACAAAGTAGAATTAGGCCCGGTTGAGGATGAGCTCCAGCACCAGCGTGCTGCCGAAATAGGCTGGGTGAGCATTGCCGGCGAGATCTGATCGCGCAGGGCCAGCACACCGTAAAAATGGCCTCGATGCCACCGGCCGCGCCCAGCAAATGGCCGGTGGCCGACCTGGTCGAACTCACCGCGATACGCGCTTCCCGGCCGAATAAGGCCTTGATGGCTTCAAGTTCCCCGCGATCTCCCAGCGGTGTAGAGGCGGACCGTGCATCGTTACAAGAAAGCCGTCTTGCGCTTCTTCACGAAGGCGGTTTGGCTCCCCTCCCGTAAGCTCCCATAAACATTTTTACGTTCCGCTCCAAAAGGCCCTCGTCTTCTTCGGGCGCCGGCTTGCCTAGCCCAAGCATGGCCTTGATATGGGCGGCACCGAGAAACAATGAGAGGAACTGATCCGCTCCGGCCTCGGTGTCGTGGACCTGGAGGCTGCCTGCTGCCACGGCGCTGTCCAGGAAATCCCGCACGCGGGCGACGATGTTGAGCGGCCCTTGGCTGAAAAAGGCGCTGCAGGCGTCGGGCTGCACACTGGCCTCCGCAAAGAGGACGCGCTGCTTGCGGATGACGTCCTCCGCCCGAATCAGCGCCAGGAAATGGCGGCCGAGGAGGGTCAGCGCCTTACGAGGATCAGCGGGAGGCAGCCCCACGTCGCTCTGGAAATCGAACGCGTGATCGATGCGCCGGCCAATCGTGGCTTCGAACAGCGCCTTCTTGGTGGGGAAGTAGGAGTAGATCGTCATCTTCGACACCCCCGAGGCCTTGGCAACTGCCTCCACGCTGGTCCGTTCGAATCCCTGGTCCAGAAAGAGTTGTTCCGCTACCTCTATGACCCGGCGCATGCGTTCCGGGTCACGGGGGCGGCCCGGTTTGGATTTCGGCTGTTCGTTCATAAAGTACTTGACCGTACAGTAAAGTTATGTAGACTTACTTTACGGTCGAGTATATGTAATGGTGTCGCCATGATCAAGTCCAATTCCACAACCCGCCCGGTGCGGCCTTTTTTGTCGGCAACCGCTCCCATGCTCGCAGGTCTTCTGCTGTTGGCTGGTTGCTCCACTCCGTCGGAAAACCCTCAGCTGCCCCGCCCGGTCCGCGTGATCCAAGTCGGTGAAGCCGCTGCCCAGCCCTCTGCCGGATTCGCGGGCGAGGTCACCTCTCGCAGGGAAACCACGCTGGCGTTCCGCATTGCCGGGAAGCTGGAAGCCCGGCTGGTCGAGGTGGGGGATCGGGTCCGCAAAGGGCAGCTTATCGCCCGACTCGACGCAGCCGACTACCAGCTCGCCACCCAGAATCTGAAGGCGCAACTCATCTCCGCCAAGGCCGAAAGCGAGTTCACCCGTGCCGACCTGGCCCGTTACCGCGATTTGCTGGACCAGAACATCATCGCTCCGCCGGAGTTCGACCGGCGCCAGACGGCTTACACGGCGGCAAAAGAGCGGGTGACCGCCCTGGAAGCTCAGTTGGAGCAAACCGCGAACCAGCTTCGTTATACAGATCTGACGGCAGAACGCGACGGCGCCATCGCTGGATTCACCGCCGAGATGGGCGATGTGGTTGCGGTAGGTCAGCCGGTGGCACGGCTGGCCCAACTGGATGAAAAGGAGGTCACCCTTCACGTGCCGGAGCAGCGTATCGCCCAGGTCACGCCGGGGCAGGAGGTCGAGATTTCGCTGTGGTCCCAGGGCGAGCGGCGGTTTCGCGGAAAAATCCGCGAAGTGGCCCCCGCCGCCGATCCCGCGACCCGCACCTACCGCGTGAAAGCGGCACTAGTGGATGGCCGCGAACAGGCGCTGCTGGGCATGACCGCCACGGTTTGGCTGGCAACCACCGAGCCCGCTGCCACGGTCGTTCCCCGCTCCGCGGTCTTCACCACCCACGACGATCCGAAGCAGCCCAAGGTCTGGCTGGTCGACGCCGACACCGTCCACTCAACTCCGGTGACTCTAGGTGCGCCGCTCGATGGCGAACGGATAGCGGTTGGCGGAGTCGTGCCCGGCCAGACCGTCGTCAGCGCGGGCGTGCAGCGGCTCATGGAAGGCCAGACCGTACGCGTCCTTGCTAGCGCCAACGACCGGAGCAAACCATGAACCATTTGGCTCGTCCGAAGA
>Ga0233425_10007367_pt1 | contig 15518 bp, 13 predicted proteins | sample Watercolumn_Towu_2_FD_181712 | JGI IMG/M metagenome (GOLD analysis project Ga0233425, IMG submission 181712) | Freshwater microbial communities from Lake Towuti, South Sulawesi, Indonesia - Watercolumn_Towuti2014_140_MG | ecosystem: Environmental > Aquatic > Freshwater > Lake | place...
AGTCGCTGCCGACCACCGAGACCTGTCCGCGCCCCTTGCGCCAGTACGCCAGAGCCAGATCGCCCGTCCCGCTACAAACGTCGAGGATCGGTGCCTTGCCCCGCGGTGGAGCCAGCCGGATCGTCCGCCAGCGCCAGTAGTAGTCCGTCCCACCAGAAAGGACGTGGTTGAGAAAATCGTAGCGCGGCGAGATTTCTCCGAACATCTCGCGGATGCGCTGCTCCGATTTGTCGATCGTCGAGGTGGCAGACATTTCGATACGTGTTTCCCTGTCCAGTGACACCGCCGTCCCGCCGGTTCGGAAATCAAACACGATCCCCCGGAGATGTACAAGCCAACCGAAAGCGGCCGGGGGAAGCAACTGAGATTCGCCGATGCGGCCGCGGCTCGACACCGAAGGCGTGAGCGCCGGGAGTCCCAGCCCGACAAGTCCGGGACACACGATCATGGGACCTCGTGACAGAGTGTCACTGAAGCCTGAATCGCAAGCGAAGGACAACTCGCGACCGGCCCTTCGCTTGCGCTTGAGGCTTTAATTCTCCATGCACAATTCGGGCTACACAATTGTCCCATTTCAGGCACAGGGCATTGGTCCGACGTCGAATCACCCACAGGACCAGCCATCTCGGTGCAGGCATCGCGTTGCAACCTTCGCACAAGCTCCGCACGATCGCTATCCAAGGCTCCGACAACGCCGCTCGTGACCGATTGACAATGGTCGATGTCCAGCGGGATACTGAACGGGCCGAATGGTTGATTGTTCACGTCGAACTCATCGGAATCATTTTTTCCGTACACCGTAGGAGCACAATCATGCGAGCCCATTCCCAAAAGTCATCGCCCAGCCAACGAGGAAGCCGGTCGGGTTTCACGCTCATCGAACTGCTGGTGGTGATCGCGATCATCGCGGTGCTGGTCACGCTGCTCCTGCCGGCCGTCCAGCAGGCTCACGACGCGGCGCACCGGGTGCAATGCCAGAACATCATGAAGCAGATCGGGCTGGCCCTGCAAAACTTCCATGACGTCAACAATGTGTTCCCGGCGTCCGGTTGGACGACCGCCGGGCCTGGGAATCCCGCCGGGAAATTCGTCGGGTGGCGGGCGCTCACGTTGCCGTACATCGAACAGGACAACTTGCAAAAACTGTACGACTTCAACAGCGACTGGTGGGCGGGAACCAACGCCGCGGCAGCGGCGATCCCTGTCAGGACATTCCAGTGCCCGAGCACTCCCACTCGGCGAGACGTGACTTCGGCCGTGGCCAAACCTCCCCGTCCGGCGATCACCTTCGCGAACCCAATCGCGCCGACCGACTACGAAGCGATCATGGGGGTCCAGCCCGCATCCATCAACCCGCATCTGCCCACGCCGCTGTACACCGCCACGAACCGGTTTTCGGTGATGTCGCGGAACTCGCGGACGCGAATGGGAGACGTCAAGGATGGAACGTCTTTGACAATCATGGTGGTCGAATGCTCCGGACGGCCCACGGTGTACCGCAACCGGACGGAGAATCCGGCGTTGTCCAGCGATCAAGGGATCGGCTGGGCTGACAGTGAAGGGCCGTTCAGCTTTGACGGATCCCGTGCGGACGGGTCGGCGGAGGGTTGCGGTCCGGCAGGCGGTTGCAATTCGGCCATGAACAGAAAAAATGATAATGAACCGTACAGCTTCCATTACGGCGGAGGCAATTTCTTGTTCGTGGACGGTCACGTGCAGTTCATCAACGAATTCGTCAATCTACCCGTGTTCGCTGCCCTCTGCACGATGAACGCGCAAGAAGTGGTGAGTGGCGGCGATTTTTGACCCGCTTCCAGATTTGGCGAGATTGTTGCCAGATTCATCATCACCTTGGGATAATGCACCGAGTCGAAGACTTTGGGGGCAACGCCATGCCAAACAAACGACAGTCTGCCCGGGGAGGTCCGCGGGGATTCACTTTGATCGAGTTGCTGATTGTGATTGGAATCATGGCTGTTCTCGTTGCCTTGCTGATTCCGGCGGTGCAACAGGCTCGAGAGGCTGCGAGACGCAACCAGTGTCGCAACCATCTCAAGCAACTGGGACTGGCGATTCATGCCTACCACGACGTCCACCGAAGTTTTCCGCCGGCCTACTTGTTGTCTCCCAAGTCACACACGCCGCCGTATGGGCCACCTCCGCCCAATCCTCCGAAAAGCTTCGCGGCAGCGCTCGCAACCGGAGTTGCCACCAACAAGCTGAAAGATTCGGCGCCACCACCACCCGTTCTGAGAGAGCCTGCCTTTCCGGGATGGGGATGGGCGAGCTTGATCCTCGCATTCACCGACCAAGGCAGCCTTTCGTCGCGGATCAACTATGGACTGGCCGTTGATGCGTCAATCCATGACGACGAACGAATCGTCCGTTTACCGTTGTACACATGCCCGAGCGACACAGAAGCCGGCGTGTTCTCGATTTTCGACGAACGAAACAACTTTGTGGTTGAGGCCGCGACGAATAGTTACGCCGTCAGTTACGGGACCGGGGGAATGATCAATACCGATCCGCAAAACGGGACGGGGGTGTTTCAGTGCAACGTGGGAGTGCGAATGCACCAGATCAGCGACGGCGCAAGTCAAACTCTCGCGATCGGCGAGCGAGCCGCGGAGTTCGCCAAGTCACCCTGGGCCGGAGTCGTGACGGAAGGAACCTGTCGCACAACCCCTGGCGCGCCAGTTTACGTTGCATCCTACTGTCTTGAACCTTCGATGGTGATGGCGCGGATCAACAACGTGACTCTCAATTCGCCCTTCAGCGAGCCGTACGATTTCTTTTCGACACACGGCAACATGGTCCAATTCCTGTTTGTTGACGGCGCCGTACGCCCTTTATCGTCGTTCGTCCATCTTTCTGTTCTGCAGAAACTGGCCACCCGCGAGGGGCACGAAATCCTGGATGCAGGTGCATTCTGAAATTCATGGTTCGGTCCGCCCGTCAACGGCTGAGAAACCGACCGTCCACAGTTCCACAATCCGGCCTGAGACTTCATCGATGACGCCGCCGTCACGACCATCAGGCCTGCAGCTCGACCCGGCTCGGCTCGCCTGCGCGTGGTGTTGGATCATGCTGGCATGGGTGCTCCCTGCCGGTTGCGACTCCCGGCCACACGCACCGCAGCTAAGCGACACGCCGGTCTATCAAAACAAGCAGGCGGGATTCCGATTCCTCGTCCCGGACGGATGGAAACAAACCATGAGCGCCGAGATTCCACCCGGCCCGATCGAAGGCGAGTTTTTCATCGTTCGCTACACACTGGCAACCCTGGAACGCGGAGCCGCACTGCACGTCATGTGCTATGAAGAGGCTTCGCATCCCGAGTTGGCCCAATTCCACTCCGAACCTTCCTTCAGCATTCAGAATTGGAAGGCGACCGGAGCAGGCGAGAGTTTGACTGTGAACTGAGTGAGCTACACGCGCTTGAGCTACCTCGGCGGTCCGCAAAACCAGTGGATGTCAAAGGAAGTCGTTGGCGTAGTGCGCGGAGGTCGCGTCTATTGCTTTGCAGCCGTGTTTGCCGCGAGCGATGACCAGGCGCGCGAGCAGGTGCGACGGGCAATCGGCAGTCTGAAATGGGATCAGTGACTCAAAGTGTGAATGGCGACGCACCTGATTCCTTGATCAACGATCGCCCGGAGCGCGTGGCGGTGCCACGAGTTTTTTCCTGCCGGAGGCTTCCGACACGCGTTCCGGAGCGATGACTTTCAGCGTCGCCAGCGCCGCGTCGCGCACGATCTGCTCCGGATCGGCCAGCAACTTCTCGACGTCGGCGGCGAATTCTCGGGCCGAGGGTCCAACCTGCCCCAACGACCGCACGGCATCGCGGCGCACACGCGGAGCGGAATCGTTCAACACTTGCGCGAGATCGCGTGCAGTTTCACCGGCCGCCGGCCCGATGTCCCCCAACGCCTCGGCCGCGTGCTCGCGAATCGTGGCCGCTTCGTCGCGCAGACATTCCACCAGGAGCGGGATCGCGTCGGCGGCGCCGGGGCCGATTTTTCCCAGCGTCCGAGCGGCGTTCCATCGCGATTCGGTGTCCAGCCGTTCGTTCGACAGGATCGCGATCAGTTCCGGCACGGCGGGTTGCGCGGCCTTGCGATAGACGCTGAGCGCTCGCGACACTTCCGGACGCGGCTCGCGTTTCAGCAGTTCCAGCAACGCCGGAACCGCGCCGTCGGCCGAAGCCTCCACCTTCGACAACGCGGCCGCCGACACCACCCGCACGTGCGAATCGCCGTCCTTGAGGCTGGCCAACAGTTGTTTGGCCGCCGGCTGTGCATCGGTCCCAAGCTGGCCGAGCAAGTCCGCCGCAGTCCACCGAATCTCCGCCGACGGCGACGTCCGCAGCAACGCCTCCAGTACCGCGACCGTTTGTCGTCGTCCACCGATCAACCGCTCAATCGCCTGTGCCCGCTCCCCCGGATCTCCCGCCAGCCGTTCCCCCCAGAAGCTTGCGGGCCGACCGAGCGCGAACGGCTCTCCCAGCAACTTCCCGCGCGCGACGTGGGTCGGTTCAAACCAAATCACGCCCAGTGCGATCGCCACAATCATCGCGACACTCACGGCGGCCGGCTTGCGTTTCATCGTTAACCTCGAGCAAGTCACCGAACGATTCTCGATGCCGCGACCAAGTCACTGCGTCACCACGTCTCTGGCAGTGCCGCACCCAACCCGTATTCATTCCAGCGGCCGGTCACCGCGTCTTTCATCTCGCGGGACATGACCATTTCGTCGGGCCAGGGGCGCGGGTGGCCCTCCTCGGGGAATTTGCGAGTCGCGTCAATTCCCATCTTGTGTCCGACGCCGCAGACGGGGGCGGCGTGGTCCAGGATGTCGGTCGGACCGGCGTTGAACACGACATCGCGGCCGGGGTGGACGTTGGCTCCGACGTGGAACCACACCTTTTCCTCGTCCTGCACGTCCACGTGCTCGTCCACGACGACCACGATTTTCGAAAACATCATCTGCCCCAAGCTCCAGATCGCGTTCATCACCTTGCGAGCCTGCTGCGGGTAGGTCTTCCGGATGCTGACGAAGCACAGATTGTGAAACGCACCTGGGCGCGGCAGGTTGTAGTCCACGAGTTCAGGGACGAACATTTTGATCAGCGGCAGGAAGATGCGTTCGGTCGCCTTGCCCATCCAGAAATCTTCCATCGGCGGCTTGCCCACGATGGTCGTCGGGTAGATCGGATTGGCGCGGTGTGTGATCGCGGTCACGTGGTACAGCGGGAATTGATCGGCCAGGCTGTAGAAGCCGGTGTGGTCGCCAAACGGTCCCTCCGTTTGCCACGGCTCGGTCGGGTCCACGTATCCCTCGATGACGATTTCCGCGCTCGCCGGCACTTCCAGATCGATCGTGCGACACTTCACGAGTTCGATCGGTTCGCCTCGCAGGAAGCCACCGAAAAGGCATTCGTCGGTGTTCGGCGGCAGCGGAGCCGTCGCCATGTACGGGAAAACCGGATCGCCGCCGAGCGACACCGCGATCGGCATTTGAGCCGCCCCCGCCTTGCGATACTCCATGAAATTGTGGCACCCGTCGTGATGCAAATGCCAGTGCATGCTGCACAGGTTTTTGTCCCGCACTTGAACGCGGTACATGCCAACATTGCGTTCGCCGCTGACCGGATTCTTGGTGAACACCTGCCCAAACGTGATGAAGCGTCCGGCGTCCTGCGGCCAGCACTGAAGAACCGGCAGCTCGGACAAATCGACATCGCGGCCGATCTTCACCACCTGCTGACACGCTCCGGACCGCACGATCTTTGGCGGCAGCTTGGCCAGCTGCGCGAACTGCGGCACCATCTTCAGTTTTTCCAGCCACCCCTCCGGCACGGCTGGTTTGATGAGACCTTGAATCCGATCCGCGATCTCCTCGAACGACGCCGCGTTCAGCGCCTTGCACATCCGCCGGTAGCTGCCGAGCATGTTGATCACGACCGGCATCGACGAACCCTTCACCCGCTCGAAATACAGCGCCGGTCCGCCACCGGGGGACTTGCTGACCCGGTCGGTGATCTCGGTGATTTCCAGCACCGGATCAACCTCGGTGTGGATGCGGACCAGCTCCCCCTCCTCCTGAAGTTCGGACAGAAAATCGACGAGATGTTCGTACGGCATGGTGTTTCAACGTCGCGGCATGTCGGTGGATTCCGACGGCTCGCCATTCTTGCGACACTCGCCAACGATGTCCAACGCTCGGCGAGATTCTCCGGCTGGCGACACGGAGGCGACGGTGTCTACAATCCACCGGAGATTCCTCGAACATCAAACTACGGCTGAAGCATGAACGTCTTGGTCGCGGGAGGCGCCGGGTACATCGGTTCGCACGCGGTGCGGCAAATGGTTCTCGCCGGACATCGCGTCGTCGTCGTGGACAACCTCGTGCGCGGACACCGCGCGGCGGTTGATCAACGAGCCGAGTTCCACCAACTCGACGTTTGCGACACGTCCGCGCTGGCGGACGTGCTGCGGCGCGACCGGATCGACTGCGTCCTGCACTTCGCCGCGCTGGCCTACGTCGGCGAATCGGTCATCGACCCGCTGCGGTATTACGTGAACAACAGCGGCGGCACGATCAGCCTGCTGGACGCGATGCAGCAGGCGGACGTGAAGCGAATCGTGTTCAGTTCCACGTGCGCCACGTACGGCAACCCGCCGGGATTGCCCATCGTCGAAGACACGCCGCAGGCGCCGATCAATCCCTATGGCCGCACGAAATTGCTGACCGAGTGGGTACTGCGCGATCAGCTTGGCGCCGATCCCGAGTTCGCGTTCGTGGCCCTGCGCTATTTCAACGTGGCCGGCTGCGCTCTCGACGGCAGCCTCGGCGAAAATCACGACCCCGAGACGCATCTGATTCCCATCGTGCTCCAGGCCGCGCTCGGACGTCGCGACAACGTGACCGTCTTCGGCACGGACTATCCCACGCCGGATGGCACCTGCATTCGAGACTACATCCACGTGGAAGACCTGTGCGCCGCGCACCTTGTCGCGATGGAATCGCTCAAGCCCGGTGACGGCCGGTTCTACAACCTCGGCATCGGGCGCGGCCATTCCGTACGCGAGGTGATTGAATCGGCGAGGCGTGTTACGGGCCGAAACATCTCCGTGCGCTACGGCGATCGCCGGCCGGGTGACCCCCCGGCACTGTTTGCGAGCGCGGAGAAGATCAGGCGGGAGCTTGGATGGACGCCCGGCATGACCGACCTCGACGACATCATCGCCAGCGCGTGGCATTGGCTCCGGGAGCATCCGTCCGGATACGTCGCGTGATCCTCGCGCCACAGAAACTCTCGACAGGAATGCCGGCCGGACAGATTTCGATCGAGATCACCGCCGAAACCGCCGATTTCGAAAGACAGGTCCGCCGCCGCGAGGAATCCAAACGCTGCTTGACGCACGCCTCGAATCAGCGTAGTCTAATCCGAGAATTAACGCAGCCTGATGGCTGGCCGTCGACGCCCATGAAGGAGCCGGATCATGCTGAATGTTTTTGGCAACCGTCGTTCGAGGTGGTGTGATGGAGCGACTCGTCGCGACTTCCTAAAGGTCGGCACACTCGGTTTCGCCGGTCTGTCTCTGCCGCAACTGCTCGCGACGCGGGCGAAGGCGGCTCAGGAGGGGAAGGCCCTCAAGGACACCTCGGTGGTCTGGCTGTATCTGAGTGGCGGGGCGACGCATGTCGAAACCTTCGATCCGAAAATGTCCGCGCCGAGCGAAATTCGGAGCGTCACCGGCGAGGTGGCCACTTCGCTGCCGGGCGTGACCATCGGCGGCACGTTTCCAAAAATGGCAGCGGTGGCCGACAAGATGGCGTTCGTTCGCTCGTTCGCGCACCGCAACAGCGGTCACGGCGGCGGCACTCACTGGTTGATGACCGGTTACGACAATCGGATGGTCGATAACGGCGGCCTGCCAACGCGACCGTCGCTGGGCGCGATCACGTCGCGAGTCCGCGGGGCGAACCATCCCGTCACCGGCATGCCGACGTATGTTCGGCTGGGCGGTATCGGCTCCGACGGCCCCGCGTTCCTCGGGACGGCCTACGCTCCGTTCGATCCCAACGGCCAAGCCAGTCGAAACCTGGCGTTGACTCTGAAGGAAGATCGCCTCAATGACCGTCGTGAGTTGCTGACGGATCTCGATCGCTTCCGAAAGGACGCCGACGCCAGCGGCCTGATGAACGGCCTGACCGCTTTCGAATCGCAGGCGTTCAACCTGATTCTCGGCTCCGCTCCAGAAGCCTTCAACGTCAAGAAGGAAGACCAGAAGACTGTCAGCCGCTACGGAAACGGCTTGGGCCAGCAAATGCTGATCGCCCGGCGGCTGTGCGAGGCGGGTTGCGGCTTCGTGACGATCAACTACGGCGGCTGGGATATGCACGGCCAGATCGAACAAAGCATGAAGCGCCGGGCTCCGGAACTCGATCACGCAGTCGCCACGTTCCTGGAAGACCTCGCCTACCGCGGACTGAGCGAGAAGATCCTGCTGGTGATTACCGGAGAATTTGGACGCACGCCGCGGATCAATCGCAACGCGGGGCGCGACCACTGGGCGCCGCTCAGCACACTGGCGCTGGCGGGCGGCGGACTTCAGATGGGTCAGGTCGTCGGAGAATCCTCGGCCAAGCTGGACGTGCCGAAATCCAAGCCGATCAGCCCGCAAGACCTGATGGCCACCGTGTTCCATGTGCTGGGAATCGACGTCAAGACGCAGTTCGTCAACCCGCAGGGACGACCGGTGTTCATGGTCGAAGACGGACATCCGATCCCGGACCTGATCTAACGGCCCAGCGCAGCGCTCGGCCACGATGGAACCCCGGCCCCAATCAAGGGACGGGGTTCTCGTCGTCTCCGGCCTCGCTGACGCGGCGGCGGTTCGACGACTTCAAACGATCGGTAGACAACTCGCGGCACGCTCGCTCGTGGCTTCGCCGTCAGATCGACCTCGAATGGTCGCTCGACGCTGTTCCCGGCGAGGTCTTCCAGTACGGTGCCGATTGCCAGCCGATACGTCCCGGCAAACCATCCTCCTTGCGGCGTGAATTGCCACGTGCGTTCGTTGTTCGCCGTCGCGATCGTGCCGACGACGCGGTCGCCGTTCACGTCTTCGATCCAGAGTTGCGACTGCAGCAACGCCCAGTCTAGCGGCTCGGGGAACTCCACCGTGAACGGATCGTCCAACCCCGCCGCCGGCGCGGTGAGAGTCCATGAAGTGACATCGGGCTGCGAGTGGTCGGGGGCCACGGCGACGATCGGCTTGCGGATGTCCTTTTCAAATGGTCTGCCCGCCTGAGAGCGCCACGCTTTCGACACGACCAAAGAGTACCGGCGACCCTCTTCCAGAATTGGACCGATTTCCACGTTGAGGTTCACGCCGGTCTTTTGCCGGCCGGGATGAAACCAGAGCGTCAGCCGACTGCCATCCTCTGACCAGAGTTCGGTGTGACGGAATGGGCTGGGCACTTCTTCGCCCGACGTCTCGTCGATCACACGGAAATGATCCCAGATGTCGCCGCGTTCCATCGGTTCGGAGAAGTGCAGATAAAACTTGAGGTGGTTCGCGGGGAGCTTGTCGGTCGTCGGATAGATCGCCGCGACGCGCGGCGGCTCGGCGGGTCGCGAGGCCACTTCGTGCCGGCTCGTGATCAGCTTGCCTGACGCACCGACGGCCGCGGGGGTGAACGTCGCAACGTAGCTCGTCCCCGGCAGCAACGGGAAGCGCGGATGGAATCGCAGTTCGCTGCCTTCAACCTCGACCGCGCCCAGCACGCCCGAGCTCTCCGAATTCGATTCGGTGCCCGCGACGTTCAGCCTCACGGCCCGACTTCGATCAGCCGCTGCGAAGCGAGACCACACCGACGATTCACTGGACACGACACGAATCGTCACCCAGCGATCATCAGCACCGTCCGGTTCGACGCGGATCGTGAACGTCGCGTTGGTCTGCCGCTCCGGTTGAGCATTCGACGCCGAGCAGCCCGCGAGCGCGGTAAGGCAGAACGTGGTCAGCAGTCGGACGGCGCGGTTGAGCATGGCGCGGCAAATCGTTCGGCGTCAGTCAATGGGTGCCACTGGCAGCTTGCTGCCGGTGAGAACGTCGGTCGAGTTTGCACGGGCGGACAAGCCGCCCATGGCACCCGACGGGTTGAGTTTTCCGAGACGCTCGGCCCCCTCACCCCCGGCCCCTCTCCCCAGAAGGGGAGAGGTGAGGAAGCAGATTCGTTACGGCAGTTGGGCCAATTCCAGAGACAGGTTGGCGTCCGTGTCGGTGGCGCTGTCGGCTCGCAGGACGACGATTTGGTCATTGTCGAGTTGAGCGACCTGTACGGCTCCGAACAGAGCATCGACGATTTCGATCCCGTCGGGACCGGCTTTCGTCGCCAAGTCACGTCGGGCGGCCTTTTCGTTGATGTTCTGAGCATTCAGGTAATCCATGCTGACTCGCACGCCCCACCACTTGCTGGGGCCAAACGTGTTCTTCGCGAAATGGAACCGGAACGTGTTCGTCACCAGCCACTTCTTGCCACCCTTTTCGTAGGTGAACATGTCGAGTGGCCTGTTGCCGGAGCCGAGTTCGACGACGCTGGTCCCCTTCACTTTGCCTTCGTCCTTCACGTCGGCGAGCGGGAACTTGGCGATCGGCGTGCACGCGAACGCCCCCACGACAAACGATTCGCCGTTCTCTTCGTACGGCACGAACGATTGAATCGGAGCCCGCGTCTCCCACTTTCCATGGGCGACATGGTAGGTCTCGGTGCTGAGCACTTTGCCGCTCCCGTCGTGCGTCAGCGGAAACGGCACGGAGTAGACTCGGCTGGAAAACTCTTCGCTGCTCTGGCCGGCCACGACCACGCGATCACTGGCCACTTTGAGGTCGGTGATGATTCGCAGCTTGGCGCGGTCCGCTTCGGGAAACGACACGCGGACGTATTTCACGTTGGCCAGCGCGAGGTCGGCGACCTTGCCGTCGGCATCAATCGTGAGGATCGCCGGCTGTTTGTCGGCCTTGCGCGTGACGGACAGATAAATCTTCCCGCTGAGCGGATTGACGGTCATGTCGGCGATGTCGATGCCATCCGGCGGCGCACCCATCGCGGAACCGACGAGGCCGCGCACGTCGTTGACCTTCTTCTTGAGCTTCACGATCGGGCCGAGATCGCTGGTCTGGATGGCGACGAACCCGGCTGACTGCGGATCGGCGATCAGCAGCACTCCCTGCGGACCGAACGCGATCGTCCCGACTGATTTCAACTGCGGGTTTCCCGTCTGCACGTTCTTCAGCAGCGGGGCTGAACTCTTTGGAGAATCAGCCGGCAGTGTCCCAGCCAGCCAAATCACTCCAGCCACGGACGCCAGCACCAGGCACAATCCACTTCGAGCACGGTTCATGGTTCAACCTTTCGCAATCGGGGAACTCGGACCTGCGTCGGTACGGCCAGAAGTATGCGATTGGCCGGCAGCGATTGCAACGCAGCAACCGGATGGTCGAGGCTCCCGCCGAGCCGTTTCGAGGCCCAACGTGCGGCTCGACATGAGCCTCGCCTTCCCAATCGGCAACGGCGGGTTGATAAACTCCAGTCGTCAACGTGTCACTTACCCGTTCGTGGGGAGTGGCATCAGCAAGACTCGGAGTCATTGCGATGGACCACGCGAATCTGGATTCCCGCAAAAGCGGTATCGGCGAACGAGCGCTGGCAGTTCTGGCCGTCGTGCTGATTCTCGGCTGGTTGATCTCCCTCGTGCTTCCGATGGTCCACGTACCCACGTCCCGACGTCGGCCGCCGTGCAAGAATAATCTCAAACTGATCGGCTTGGCGCTGCACCACTACCATGACCATTACCTGTGTTTTCCCCCGGCGTACGTGCCGGGATCGGACGGCAAACCTTGGCACAGTTGGCGAGCACTCATCCTGCCATTTCTGGATCAACCCGATCTGGCGAAGGAGTATCGCTTCGACGAACCGTGGAACGGTCCCAACAACTCACGATTGCTGTCGCGTTGCCCCGATGTCTTTCATTGCCCCTCCGCAAAATCCACAACGTCGGCGAACAGAACGAACTACGTGGCTGTCGTCGGACCGGAGACTGTCTGGCCCGGTTCGGATCGTGTCAGCATCGGCGAGATCACGGACGGCACGTCGAACACGGTGCTCGTCGTCGAAGTTCGAGACGCCGGCATCCCGTGGTTGGCTCCGGACGATTTGAGTTCGAGGAGGGGTTGGCTGTCCCCTCCAATTCATCTGGACGACGCGCGTCCAGCCCCCATACGGGCGGCGCGCAAGTCTTGATGTGCGACGGCACGGTTCGATTCATCAACGCCAGCCTCAACCAAGAGCTTTGGCGAGCACTGTTGACTCGTGCCAGCGGCGAAGAGATTGGCGATTTCTGAATAACCGAAATCAAACGGTGAAAGCTGCAAAGTCGCGTACGACACCGACGCCACGTTGCCTCGCTGACAGTGGCATGGGTAGACTGTTTGCAGCTTGAACCTCGACAACTCTCACCCGTTCACGGGAGGGTTCCCATGTCCGATTCCGCCCGAACATCAAATTCGCCGTGGCTGCGGTGGCTGCGGGGTTGGCACAAATGGCTGGGAATCGCAGTCGCCGTGCCGGTGGTTTGCATCGGGATCACCGGCGTGCTGCTCGGCCATAAGGATTTGACGAAGGATTTGCGCCAAACCCTGAGCTGGTTTGGCGGGCCAACCGAGGTGAGCGAGGTCCGTTCCAGCGACCCAACCAGCCCGGCTACGCCAGCGCGGGACATCGGCCGCGAGGCGGCAATCATGATCGCCGAGAAACAGTGGGACGGCGCGAAGGCCAAAGATACCGAGATCAAACGCACGGAACTCACCACGTTCTACCGTGTGAAGGGAGACAAGGGTCGAGAACTCTACGTTGCCGCCGCCACCGGCGAAGTGTTCGACAAGCGGGGCTTCGAGAAGCAAAAGGAAGCCGACAAGCGGTTGGTCGAGGCGCGGAAGAAGGAGCGCGAACACGCGGCGAAGGGTGGCCAGGGGGACTGGCAGAAGCTCGTGAAGGACATCCACACCGGGAAAGCGTTTGGCAAGTATGGCCGCTTCGTCTCGGATGGCATCGCCATCGTGCTGCTGTTTCTCGCTGGGTCCGGAGTCTACATGTGGATCAAGCCGCTCCTGATCCGCCGCCGCAAGGCCGCCTCGCGATCCGCCGTTCAGGTGCAACCGCCCGTGGGCGCTTCCGCGTGAGCCGCATCGCGATCTCAACGCATGGCCGAAACCCCCGACTCGGATTCCAAGCTGCCGCGCAACGTCAAGGTGCTGTCGCTGGCCAGTCTGGTCAACGACATCGCCAGCGAAATGATTTTCCCGTTGCTGCCGGGGTTTCTGCTGACGGCGCTCGGCGGCAACAAGTTGTTCCTCGGCCTCATCGAGGGGTTGGCCGATTCGGTCGCGAGCGTCTTGAAGCTCTGGTCGGGGGCGTGGTCGGATCGAGCAGGGCGGCGGAAGACGTTTGTCGTGTTCGGCTACTCGGTCGCCGCGTTGGCTCGGCCGTTGATCGGGATCGCAAATGCGCCGTGGCAGCTCTTGGTGATCCGGCTCAGCGATCGGATCGGTAAGGGGATTCGCACGTCGCCGCGCGATGCGTTGATCGCCGATTCGTGCGATCCGCAGATTCGCGGCCGGGCGTTCGGGTTTCATCGCGCGATGGATCATGCCGGAGCCGCCATCGGCCCGCTGCTGGCCGTGGCCTTTCTCTGGCTGTGGCCGGATCAGATGCGCACTATGTTTACGCTCACGCTCGTTCCCGGTCTGCTGGTGACGGCAGTGGTGATTTTCGGCCTGCGCGAGACCTCCCCTCTCCCCTCCGGGGGAGAGGGGTTGGGGGTGAGGGGGCGGGATGGCTCTGACGGTTCGCAAGCACCGGAAGCCGGTGATCGCTCGGCCCCTCACCCCAGCCCTCTCCCAAAGGGAGAGGGGGCACGACAACCGCATCGCCTCACGCTCGCACCTTTCGACCGCAACTTCCGGCTCTACCTGGTGGCCCTGTTCGTCTTCACACTCGGCAATTCCAGTGACGCGTTCCTGCTGGTACGCGCGGGGGAACTCGGCGTGCCGGAGTTCGCGCTGCCGCTCTTGTGGTGTGCGTTCCACGTGCTCAAGAGTTCCGGCAACGTGGTCTGCGGCAAAGCCGTGGACAAGTTCGGACCGCGGCCGTTCCTGTTCGTCGGCTGGGGCGTGTACGCCGCCGTGTACCTGGCGTTCGCGTTCTCGACCACCGCGTGGCAGGCCGCCGCCGTGTTCCTCGCCTACGCCCTGTTCTACGGCCTGACCGAACCGGCCGAGAAAACGCTGGTGGCGAACCTCGTCGGTCCCGAACGCCAGGGCATGGCCTACGGCTGGTACAACTTCGCCATCGGCGTGGGCACTCTCCCGTCGAGCCTGATCTTCGGCGCGATCTACCAGACCTATGGAGCGCTCGCCGCGTTCGGCACGGGAGCGGGATTGGCGATGCTCGCGGCGATGTTGCTAACAAGCGTGCGGAAGTCAAGCTAGGCATCGTGCCACTGACTTCGCCGCAGTCGGATTCGTTACTTGCCCGACTTCAACTCGATTTTCAGTTTTGAAGTTCCTCCCTCGGGAATCACCACGGTCAGTCCCGAGGTTTGAGCGGTTTCGTACTTCTCTGGAAGAGCGTTTTTCCATTCCGTGGGAGGAGGAGACTTCTCGGCGTGACCTGCGTCTTCGCCGAACTCCTTGGGCTTCCACGCCGCACCTTGTCCCGTGGAGACTTGCTTCGTGATCCCGACTTGATAGGAACCAGGGACCGCCCCCTCTTTCGATGGAAAGGCCTTCAACTCGAACTTGCCGCCGCTGCTCGTCACGGCGCTCGCCGCGTGTTTGGCCGGCGCGACCGGATCCAAAACGATCGACGCTCCCTCCACCGGTTGGCCATCCAGCAGAACGATTCCCTCGGCCGGAACTGTCGCCGGAAGTTTCTGAGACCAGGCATCCTGCCCCCCGGAGCAACCCGCCAGCAAGACCACAACAGACAGAGCCTCCGCTCGCAACAGAATGGATTTCAAAGAGACCTCCTGGAAATCTCGCGGAACTGAACCAATGCGGTACTCATCCGAAAAACGGCAACCTGATCGACCCTTCCTGAGACGCATTTCATGGAGGCAAGCCCAGGAGACACAAACCATTTCCACGGCCGTCACCCACCCGACCCTTTCGACAATTCGCCTCTCGACCGTGTGGCTGTCGGAAGTGGACGTGGTCTGATTTCTTTCAGAAGTTCGCGATGGTCTCGCCGGCCGACTTGGTCCCGAGTGCACCCCACACGCCATAGGGGCTTGGCCCGGTCCCTGTGTCCGCCGGGGCGATGGCCGCCTTGTTGCCGGCGTCAATGTTGTCGCTGACAAACCTGACCGCACCATCCGCGAACAGACAATGCACGCCGCCGACGTGCTCGCTGGTCGCAGTCCAGATTCCCGCCTGATAGTGGCCACCACC
>Ga0233425_10007368_pt1 | contig 15517 bp, 16 predicted proteins | sample Watercolumn_Towu_2_FD_181712 | JGI IMG/M metagenome (GOLD analysis project Ga0233425, IMG submission 181712) | Freshwater microbial communities from Lake Towuti, South Sulawesi, Indonesia - Watercolumn_Towuti2014_140_MG | ecosystem: Environmental > Aquatic > Freshwater > Lake | place...
TTTTTGGTGTACATCCTGTCTTCCTCGTAGTGGAAGAACCTCGCCTTGCCCTTTTCGAGCTCGGCCCCGAGCGCCTTGCGGATATCCTGGACGCCCGATATCTTGATGGTCTCTTTCCTGTCGTCAAGCAGGATGAAGACCCCTTCCGTGGAAGGGGCCTGTGCGATATTTGCCGGCGTGAAGGGGAGCCATTTCTCCGGCGGCGACGGGTTCTTGCATATGGTCAGGCGAAGGTCGCACTGGAGGCAGCGCGAGGCCTCGGCGACGGCTTCCCGGTCGTCGTACGGAACCTCGGAAGGCTCCGAATCCCGCGCCACGCCGCCGTTCCGGTCCTTCCGCTTGCGCGTCCTCTGGCGCTTCTTCGCGGCGAAGCCGTCGACATGCCCCAGCTTGGGGTTGGCAGGCATGAGCGCCCAGAGCCGGAAATCCACGTTGCCGTCGCCGCCAAGGTATTTGTCGATGGCCGCGGCGGCCCGCCGGCCCGAGGCGATAGCCTCGACCACGGAGCCGGGCTGCTTGACCACGTCGCCGGCGGCGAAAATGCCCGGCTTTGAGGTCATGAGGTCGGGTCCGACAACGATGGAGGAGCGGCCGGTCTTGATCCCGGTCGAGGGTGAGACGAAAGAAAGGTCGGCGTCCTGCCCGATGGCGAAGATGACCGTGTCCGCGTCCAGTATCGTCGTGTTCCCCTCGTTGTAGGCCGGGTCGAACCGGCCCTTGTCGTCGAACACGCGGGTGCATTCCTTGAGCTCGATGGCGCTGACGCGCCCGTCCTCGCCGCTTATGAGCTTCGGGCCCCACGAGGGCATTATCTCGACGCCGTCCTCGAGCGCGTCCTCTATCTCCGAATTTGAGGCGGGCATCGCGGCGCGGCTTTCGAGGCAGGCCAGGACTATCTCGTCCCCGCCCGAGCGCGCCGCCGCCCGGGCGACGTCCACGGCGACGTTGCCCCCGCCTATCACGACCACCTTCCTGCCGAGCTTCGGCGCCTTGCCGGCGTTGAAAGCGCGCAAAAAGTCCAGGCCCCAGAAAACCCCCTTGAGCTCAGTCCCGCCGAGGTTCAGCCGGCGGCTTCTGGGCAGGCCGGTCGCGAGGAGCACCGCGTCGAACTTTCCGGCCAGGTCCTCGAGCGAGACGTCCTCCCCGACCTTGACAAGGTTGCGTATCTCTATGCCTTCCGTCAACTGGGCCAGGTCGTCCTCGAGCGCCTGGCGCGGCAGGCGGAAAGGGGGGATTCCCCAATCGAGCACCCCGCCGATTCGCGGCTCGCTTTCCAAGACGGCGACGGAATGCCCCTTCAACCGGAGCAGGAACGCGGCGGCCAGCCCGGCGGGGCCCGAGCCGGCTATCACTACGGTCTTCCCGGTGTCCGCCATCGGCTTGAGCTTGGCGCGCCAGCCCTTCTTGTCCTTGCGCGCGGCGTGCTTCTTGACCTCGCGTATTCCAACGGGCTCGTTGACCTCTCCACGACGGCACGCGGTCTCGCAGGGGCGCAGGCAGATGTGGCCCAGGACCAGGGGGAGCAGGGCCCGCTCCCTGATGACCTCGATGGCCTCGTCGTCCCGCCCGAGCGACACCAGCCGAACGTACTCGGGCACGTTGGCCCCGGCGGGGCAGGCCTTCCGGCACGGGACGAGCATCTCGTCCTTGGTGGTCTCTGTCCAGGCCGTCCTGTCCAGGAGAGCCCCGGTCGGGCAGACCTCGACGCAGGCGCCGCAGAAGCGGCAGCCGGAATCACCGGGCGAGGGCGCCTTGGAAAGGCCGACGATCCGTTCGCCGTCCTTGTAGATGTACCCGAGCGCGCCGACGTCGCGGAGGTCCTTGCAGGCCCGGACGCACCGGGCGCAGTTGATGCAAAGGTTGAAATCGCGCAAAAAGAGCGGCTCGTCCCCCAGCACCGGCAGATTCCGGGGCTTGTATTTCGGCGTCTCCGGCCGGACGCCGATGAAGTTCGCCACCTTCTGCAATTCACACTTGCCGAACTTGACGCAGCACCGCTCGTTGACGGGGACGCTGGACGAGCACGGCTCCCGCGTGCACCCCTCCTGCTGGGCGCAGGTGAGGCAGGCATGCGGATGGTTGGCCAGTATCGGGACGAGGTGCTTCGACCGCTGGTCCTTGACCGCGGCCGTGTCCGTCCGGACGGCCATCCCCTCCTCGACCGGGGTGTCGCACGACGTGACGACGCCCTTGCCCTCCACCTCGACGAGGCAGAGCTGGCAGCCCCCGGTCTTTTCCGGCGGGGCCCCCCCTTCGAGCTTCTCCTCTCCGCGGAACACGAAATCGGAGGGCTTTGCGGTACCGATGTTCGGCAGATCGGGGTGCGAGCAGAGCGCCGGTATGTAGATTCCCGCCTCCCGCGCCGCTTGAAGGACGCTGGAACCCGGCTGGACGCCGATCTCCTTGCCGTCGATCCTTATTCGGACGGTTTCCGCCATGCCCCTCCCTCCGTCCACCAACCTGTCAACCTGCAAGCTTGCCAACTTCGATTACCACGAGTGCGCCAGCGCGTCCTTCGGACAGGCCGCCCGGCACGGCTCCTTCTTCCGGTCGTGGTCGGGCTTGCAGGGCGCGCAGGCGTACTTGAGCTTCTTGCGCTGCAATCCGGAGACCCTGGCCACCATGTTCTCGTTGAGCGGGTCGTTCTCGTCCTCCCCGACCTCCATGACCTGCGACGGGCACGCCGGCACGCACTTGCCGCACCCGTCGCACCGGTCGGTGTCGACCGTTATGAAGAAATCGCCCGCGCCGTCCTTGTAGCCGTAGTTGGCCTTCATTCTCTCCACTCCTTGCGAACCGTGAGCCGTGAGCCGTGAGCCGTGAGCCGGGGACGACGGACGCTGTGGAACACGAGGACCGGCACTCGAGCCCATTACGGCCCACGGCCCCCGGAGTTCGTCCCGGCTCACGGCTCACCGCTCACGGTCGTTCACGCCTTCCCCTTCTCCACGAGCGTCTTCGCGAACAGCGCCGCCCCTACCCCGCCCGCTATCTGCGGGTCGGCCTTCGGCGCGGCCACCGTCAGCCCGAGCTCCTTCTCCAGCCGCTTGACCACGCCGGAGTTCTTGGCTATTCCGCCCGTTATGGCGAAGTCCTTCTCGACGCCGATGCGCTCTAGCAGCGTGAAGATGCGGTGCGCCATGGCTGAGCAGTAGGCGGCCAGCACCTTGTTCTTGGGCCAGCCCGCCCGCAGCAGGCCGGAGGCCTCGGTCTTGGCGAACACCACGCACGTGGACGAAACCGGCGCCGGCTCCTGGTCCACCTGGAACGAAAGCTCGCCCACCTTCTCGATGGGCACCTGGAGCAGTTCGGCGAACACCTCCATCCCGCGGCCGGTCCCGGCGGCGCACTTGTCGTTCATGAGGAACGATATGACCTTGCCCTTCTCGTCGCACCGGATGGCCTTGCAGTCCTGCCCGCCCATGTCGAGCACGGTCCGCACCGTCGGGCCGTACATGAAGTTGGCCCCGCGGGCGTGGCACGCTATCTCGGTGACGGCCCGGTTGGCGAAGGGGACGTTGACGCGCCCGTAGCCGGTGCCGACGGTATAGTGTATCTTGTCCAGGGTCAGGTCCGTGCCCTCGAGCGCCCACTTGAGGCCGCGTTCGGCGCTCTCCGGGCTGGAGGAGCCCGTCCTCTGGTTGCTGAAGGCGTAGAGCTCGCCGTCGGCCATGATGACCACCTGCGTGCTCACGGAGCCGACGTCGACCCCGCAGGTCACGCTCCGGGCGCCCTTCCAGTCGATGTCCGGCGAGGTCCAGCGGTACTCGTTCCATCTCCAGAACTCCTGCGCCATCTATTTCACCCCCTCGTTGTCGGCCGCGACCAGCGCGGCCCCCAGCGCCCCGACATACTCGGGCTCGTCGAGGACCTTCACTTCCGTCTGGAGGTTCCGCTTCATCGTCTCGACGAAGGCGGGGTTCTTGGCCACGCCGCCTATCAGCACGACGTCGTTTTCGAACCCGACCTTGCGCACCATCGAGGTTATCCGGTCGGCTATCGCGTCGTGCACCGCCTTGGCTATGTCCTCCTTGGAGTGCTTCTGGTGGACGAGGGTGACGACCTCCGACTCCGCAAATACGGCGCACTGGGCGTTCATCGGTATCGTATTGGTGGACTTCATGGACAGCGGGCCGAGCTGCTCGAGCTTGACCTCCAGCGCCCGGGCCATGGATTCCATGAACGAGCCGGCGCCGGCGGCGCATTTCTCGTTCACGGCAAAATCGATGACCTTTCCGGCGGCGTCGCAGCGGAGCGTTTTTCCCTCCTCGGCGCCGATGTCTATCACGGTCCGTGTCGCCGGATGGACGAACACGGCGCCGCGGGCGGCGGCCCCGACCTCGGTCACGCTGTCCCGGGCATAGGGCGCGTTCGCCCGCCCGGCGCCGGTCGAGGTCACGTGCAACACATCGGCCATCTTGAGGCCCGCCTGGAACAGCGCCGCGTTGAACGCCTTCTCCGTGGCCCCCCTCGTGTCCGTGCCCCCGAGCTCCTGCGCCCTGGCCCGGACCTTCCTGCCGTCCTCGAGCAACACGACCTTGATGTTCTTCGCGCCCATGTCTATGCCTGCGGTAATCATCGCATTCACCTCAGTCGAAATCCTTTTTCATCCCGAGCGTCTCCATGAAGGAATCTATCCGGCTCATCGTGCGGACCATGTCGAACTCCCGCTCGTCGCCCATGTTCCCCTCGAACACCATGACGGGGTATCCGGCCTTGAGGAGCGCCAGCCTGTTCTCGGCGATGCCGAGGCTCAGCCCCTCGCAGCCTCGGTTGTAGTGCAGCATGACCCCGTTGAGCTTCCACTGCTTGGCTATCCGTATCATCATCTCGCTCTTGAGGTGGGGCGAGTAGAAGTGCTGCCACTCGGGCTTGTGCAGCTCCCACTCCGTCAGCACCCGGAGCGCCTTGTCCCGGTCGTTGATCGAGACGCCCTTCTCCATCGGCGTCTTGCGGTGCACCCACTCGCCGTCGGGGGCCACTTCCCAGGCGCCTATCAGCCCGAAGGTGTAGAGCGAGCCGATGGATACCGTCCCGAACTTTTCAAGATACCTGAACACGCTCAGGAAGCCCCAGGGCGGCTGCGTGTCCGACATGACCCGGCACCTTTCGTTCGGCGTCGCCGAGATGCCGCGCTTCACGCGGTCCTGGACTTCCTTCAGGAGCTCCTCGTAGAAGTCCGCCACCGCCTGGCTCGACTTCTGAAGCGTCCCGAGCACGTACAGCGAGTACATCGACTTCTCGTCTAGGGGCGCCGGCACGGTCTTGTTGAGCTCGCAGACCTTGGCCCAGGTCGAGGTCGACCGGCAGGTGTTCTTGACGGCCTTTATCAGCAGGTTGTCGTCGTACTTGCGGCCGGTGCTCTTTTCCAAAAACTCGATGCCGTCGTGCATCTGCCCGACGATGTAGTCTATTTTGTTTTGGTCTATCTCGTCCTCGGGCCCGACCGAGACGTCGATGCTGAAGTGCGGGATGCCGTGCTCGAGCTCGCTCACGACCTGGTACCACTTGGCGTGGGAGCAGCAGATGTGGTCCTGCCACAAAAAGTCCGGCTTCGGGAACGGCCCGCCGAAGGCGAACTGGTTGAGCAGTATCGAGCCCCAGTAGTTGCGCATGTAGGCGCAGAGGTCGCGGGCGTAACCGGCTTTCTCGGTCGCCTCGAGGCACTTGAGCGAGAACTCCTTGTTGAACGCGCACGAGGCGCCGTAGGGCTCGCTCGTTATCGGGTGGACGTCGTCGCCCAGCCCCGCCGGTATCGCGTCGAACGTCCAGGCCCCGCCGGCCCAGCGCAGCCCGCCCTTCTCGTGGGCCGAGGCGTAGTCCTTGTAATAATCCTCGCGTATCTTCTTGGCCTTGTCCCAGCACTTCAGCGGCTCGGTCGGATACTTCCCGGTCTTTTCGGTCATGTCTCATCACCTCAGAAAAGGTCGTCCTGCTTGAGCGTCTCCAGGAACGCTTCCACCCTGATGCGGAACTGCCCGATGGGCACCGTGACGTCAAATTCGAGGAACAGGGTCTTGATGCCCTTCTTCTCTAGCTCCTTGCGTATCGCCACCGTGTCCAGCTCGTGCGGGTCGCAGAACTTCTGCTGCATGACTATGGCGCCCTGCACGCCGAAGTCCCTGGCCAGCGTCATGATGTGCGGGATGCGCTTGCGCTCCTCCCAGTCCTTGGTCGGGCAGGGCGGGCGCTCGATGTACCGCCTCGCGATGGCCATGAGCAGGTCCCTGTCGTCGGGCACGTCGTTCCAGAAGTAGCGGCTCCCGGTGCAGTGCTCGTCCACGACGAAGGTCGCCGGGTACTGCTCCTTGTTGAGGCTCTCGACCATGTGCAGGAAATCGATGTCGTCGTCCTCGGAGCCTATTATCATCAGCCTAGTGCCGGCGGGCCGGTCGCGCTTGCGCTTCGGGAGCGCCGCCAGGAGTTTCTTCAACGCCTCGTTGTGCTCCTTCTTGTCCACCATCTGCTGGGCGAGCGAGATCTCCATCACTTCCTCGCCGGATATCGGCGGCTCGGGCGCCTTCCGCAGGTCGTAGAGCTCGCGCATCAGCCGGCGGTTCTCGTTGTAGACCGCTATCGCGTCCGCCAGTGCCTTGTCGGAAATCCCCTTCCCGGTCCACTTCTCGACGGCCTTCTTGAACGTATCCAGCTCGCCCCGCAGGAACGGGTAGGCCCGCTTGCTCTGCACCTTGTGGGGCATGCACAGGTAGTAGCTGAAGGGCACCGGCACGTGCTTCACCCAGCTCGTGTAGGCCTGGCGGATGTGCAGGCAGGACTGGGCTATCATCAGCCCGTCGAGGTAATTATAGCGGCCCTTGAGCCCCTGCGCCAGGCAGTCGCGGCAAAACGGGCAGAACATCGCGAAGATGTGGGGCTCGGTGACGTTCTGGGGCTCGTGGCTCCCGAGCACCCTCACCGGTAGCACGCCGGCGGCGTACAGTATCTCCTCCGGCACATAGGTGCAGAAGTAGCCCATCACCTTGCCGCCGGTGCGTTTCTGCCAGTCCTTGGCGTACTCGTGCCTTTTCTTCTTCCATTCCCTGAAAACATCTATCTCCTTCATCCAAGACCCCCGTCTAATCCGAAGCCAACCCGTTCTCAAGTATTATGAAAGCCGACCGGTCGAAGCCTATCGACCGGAAGAACGCCAGAAGGTCCCCCGAATCCCACCTGGCCGCGGTGAACACCCGCGTGGCCCCCTTCTTCTTGAAGATGGCCAAAATCCGTTTTCCCAAAAGCTTTCCGACGCCCCTGCCCATGTGCCTGGGGTGGACGCCCAGCACCTCTATCCAGCCGGAGCGCTCCGCGCCGAAGGCGAACTCCTTGAGCTCCCCGATGATGAAGCCTATGACCTGGCCGCCCTCCTCGGCCACGAGGCACTCGCCCGGGTTGTGCTCGATGAGCTTTCGCACCATGGAGGTCCATCTGGCCGAGGCCTTCCGGCGGGTTATGGCCCGGTTGATGTCCGCCGCGGCAAAAACGTCTCTCGCCCCCATCAGCCTTATCCTGACCGCGCCCATCGCAACACCTCAGTCGATGCGTATTATCTTGACGTTCTTGCCGACCCAGTCCGGCGGGAGGTAGACGCGGCCGGAGTTCCCGGCGGCCTTGACGGACTTCTCTATCATCTCCTGCCCGTAGACCTCGAACTTGGAAAGCGTCGGCCGCCCCTTCTTTGCCAATAGCGCGCCCCCGCCATCCGGCGTCTCGTAGCTAGATTGTAGCTACAATGTAGTCGAATGGTAGCGACGTTGTATACCAGCCGGGCCTAATAAACGTTTCCCCGGCGTCCGCCCGCCGGAGCTCCGTGGGCGGTGAGCCGGTGGCCGTGGACCGGTCGCGGAGTTCCAGCCGCCGGCTGCCGTCAACCCGCCGCTCGATCTCCCCCGTCTTGCCCGTTCCCGCATGTCTCGCCCGTGGGGTCTCGGGCCACAAACGATTTACGCTCCGGAGGCATTGGACCGGCGCAATGCGCGAAAGGCTCCTCGCCCGCTTCGCGGGGCGCGGCACCCTGGTCCAGCCGGCGGCGCTGGAGCTCCTGCTCCGCCACGCCGACCCGGAGGGCCTGGCCGAGAGGGTGCTCGCCGCGGTCCCGCCGGACCGGATGATGCTGACGCTGGAGGACGTCAGGGGCGTCCTGGGGCGGGCCGGGGAGGAAACGGGCGACGCGGCCGGCGCGAAGCGGCCGCCGGTCGACGAGGCCGGCGGAGAAGCGCCCGAGGCGCCCCGGCCGCCGGGGGACGAGGCGGGCGGCCCGGTCCTCCCGGAGCCCGCCCCGCCGGCACCGGCCCATGCGGACGGCGCGGAACCCCACCCGCCTGCAATGGAGGCCGCCTGCCGCCCGGCCGGCCCGCCCCCTGGCCTGCGTATAATAAAGGACGTGACGGGCAACTCGACCTGCGAGGGGCGCATCGAGGACTTCGTCGGCTTCTTCAACGACCGGATGAACCGGCTCCGGCGCATGCTCCGCAACCGCCGGGAGCTCGGCGGGGCCGTCCCGATAGGCTCCATACGCTCGCGCCGCCACGAGCGGGAGCTGCGGATAATCGGCATGGTGGCCGACGTCCGCCGGACCCCGAACGGGCGCATCATCGCCGACATCGAGGACGAGACGGGAGGCTTCCGCCTGCTCCTGCCCGCCGAGGAAAGGCCGGCAGCCAACCTCATGAAGGACGAGGTGGTCGGCGTGGTCGGCAAGCTCTCGACCGAGGGCGACATAATCTGGGTCCAGACGATAGTCAGGCCCGACATCGCCCTCGGGCGCGAGCCGAGGCGGGCCCCCCGCCCGGTGTGCGCCGCCTTCATCTCGGACATACACGTCGGCAGCAAGACCTTCCTCGAGGGCCACTGGCGCCGGTTCGCCTCCTGGCTCAACGGCCGGGAGAAGCGCCACCAGGACTACGCCCGGCGCATCGAGTATCTCGTGGTCGCCGGCGACATCGTGGACGGCATCGGGGTGTACCCGGACCAGGAGGAGGACCTGCTCATCCGGGACGTCTACCGCCAGTACCAGGTGCTCGCGGAGCTCCTCAAGGACATCCCCGACCGGGTCCGGGTGCTCATGCTCCCGGGCAACCACGACGCCGTGCGCCCGGCGGAACCCCAGCCCACCTTCCCGCCGGAGATAACGAAGCTTTTCGATTCGCGCATCACCTTCCTGGGCAACCCCTGCCAGTTCTCGCTCGAGGGCGTGGAGGTCCTCGCCTACCACGGGATGAGCATCGCCGACTTCATATCGACCATCCCCGGCCTGAGCTTCAACTTGCCCCTCGAGGTGATGAAGGAGATGCTCCGCCGCCGCCACCTTGCGCCCGTCTACGGCGACAAGACGCCTCTTGCGCCTGAAAGCAGGGATTGGATGGTGATGGACTCCGTCCCCGACATATTCGTTACCGGCCACGTCCACGCCGCGGGCATGGAGAACTATCGGGGCGTCGTGCTGATAAACGCCTCCACCTGGCAGTCCCAGACGGACTACCAGAGGATGATGAACTTCCAGCCCGAACCGGCCCGCGTCGCCGTGGTCGACCTGGGAAGCCTGGAGTGGAGGACCGTCTCTTTCGATGGGCAACAATGAAATATCCGCTCGGTAATACGAGCGAAGATGAGGAAGTACTTCGGCGCGGCCGCTGTAGCGGTGTTCCTCCTGGCGCTGGCCCTAGCCATCTGGGGCGGGAAGGACCCGTTCGTGTCGCCGGTGTCGTCCATCCCGTCCATCCTCATCGATTACAACATGAACGAGACCGGCGCCAACGAGACCGAGATATTTGTGAAGGGCCTCAACGACTGGCGGTACACCAACATGACCATCCGCATAACCGGGGAGAACCAGAGCTTCGAGAGGGCGCGGGAGAAGGTCTATTTCATATACTACAACACGTCGATGGCAAACTTCACCCTGAACGTGACAGTCTGGAACAGGAACAAGGAGTACACCTTCAACGGCAGCGTGCAGGTGGCGGCCCCGGAGGACGCCCCCAGGCTCCTGACGCTCTACGAGGAGAAGCGGGACAGGATAAATACATATACGCTCAACCCCGGTAATCTCCCCTGGAAAAAGCTCATGGAGCGTGTGAGATGAGGCCCAAGATCCCGCTTTCGTTCACCGTGCTCGTGGCGGTCATACTGGTATGGGCGTTCTATACCGCGCTCGCCTGGAGCGGGGTGGTGGACGTCGGCTCGGACGCCGCGCTGCTCGCCGCGTTCATAACCGGATGGGTGGGAGTTTTGGTCTTCGCGATACTGGGGGCGTTCCTTCTGGGCATGTACGCCAGCCACCGCATCCTCTCGCTGGGCGACATCACGCCCTTCGAGGAGGAGATGCTTCGCATGAAGGAGGACATGACCGCCGTGCGCCACGAGCTAAAGCTGATTCGCAAAAACATCAAGGGGCTCGAGGCGGACCTCAGCGAGGAGACGGGGGCCGTCAAGGAGGCCGGGGTCTGGAAGCCCGAGGACCGGAAGGAGCACCCCCTCGACGTCAAATGAGGGGGCCAATCATCCTATCACGAGGTCCGGGATGCCGTCCTCCACTGGAAACGACCTGCCGCACCGGGTGCAGGAGAGCGCACCTTCGATGATCCCGGATGCGTCCTCCTTTTTGACCGACAGCGCAAGGTCGCCCTTGCAGGCCGGGCAGCAGATGATGTCCAAGAGGCTGCGCTTCAACCGGTCACATCCCCGGATGGTATTTGGGGCCGGGACCGAGATTCGAACTCGGGTCTAGGGATCCACAGTCCCACAGGATAACCAGGCTACCCCACCCCGGCCATTGCGACGGGGGCAAATCCGCTAGGGAGTATTATAATTTAATCTAAGGGTGCAAGGGTGGATGGGTGCGAGGGTGGAAGGGTCAAATGGCGGAGGGTGCCTGAGCTATTTGAAGCCGCGCAGGGAATCCGCCCGGGCCTTCTCGAAGACCTGGGTGACGGCGGCCTTCCAGCCCATGCCCTTCTGGACCAGGCTCGAATAATGCTGGACCATGCCCAGCACCTCGGCGTCGCCCAGTTTGGAGAAGGCCTTCTCGTCGAACCTGTAGACGGCGGGCTTCTCCTTGTAGAGGATGCTGAAACCCGGCATGAGGTCGCTCATGGCTATCTCGCGCGCCGCCTTGTTGTCCAGTTTGGCCATGGCAATCCGCTCTCGGCAATTCAAATTATATGTCCAAGCGGGAATATAAACATTGCGCCCATTTCTTTATATGCGTATATATAGGCTCCCGAAAGCGACATTCATGTCCGCAGGACCTCCGCGCCCCGGGCGACCTCCGGTCGTCCTTGCCTTGGCGGGCGAATCCCGCCTGCGGAGCGGCGCCCGGAGGGCGCCCGCGCCGCCTCGTCGTTTTTTTCTTTTCCAAAGTTTTCTTTTTTGGAATGACTGGGATGAAAAAAAGAAAAGCTTGGGCCGAGGCGGATTCGAACCGCCGACCTCCGCGTTGTAAGCGCGACGTCATGACCGGTCTAGACCATCGGCCCTTTTTGCCTTCCTGTATATCCTGCCCGGGCAAAAAGCCCCGGGGTGGACGGGGGCGATGCGCCGGCATCGCCCGCCGGCCCTTTGAAAGGAAAAGGCTCCGGCTGATAGTTATACCTTTTTATGCCGGGGCCCACGGGTTGTCTTTCCTCCACCGGAACAATTTGATCCCCTTGCCCGCGGCCCATACCCCCATGAAACCAAGCGGGATCGTGATGAGGCCGCCGACGGCGCAGAGGACCGCCCCCGCCCGGTAGGACTTAGCGCCCATGAGCGCCGCGCCAAGTATCAGCATCAGGGCCGCGGAGGTCAGGCAGGCCCCCAGTCCCAGGCCTATGCCGGGAGCTCCCCAGAACGAGAATCCAGCGAACAAGGCGAGAATCCCGTTCAGGGCCGCCGCGGCTACCGCTCCCGTGATTTGGGGCGGCGTCGGTCGTCCAAGCGGGGTGTAGTTCAACCAGGCTGCCCCGTTCTGCTGGCAGCCATTGGCCTGCTGCCACGGGTTTGGCGCCGGATACCCGATCCGGGCCCCCGGCAGCCTCCGGTCAAGGGCCTCGAAGAACCGCCGCAGGTTCTCATCTCCCTTTCCGGCATCGTTGACCTTGGCGGTCGAGTTGGCGCTGACGTAGGTCCCCTGGGGCGTCGCGCCCACCGCCACGTTCACCTTCTCGCCCCACGAGAGGGCCGAGAGTCTGGTCGTCGCCGAGATGCTCCCCGAGGACGAATCGACAGCGTCGGTCCTCATCCTGCAGTCCGACAGCGCCCCCTGGGCCTCCACGAAAACCCGCTCGGACCTTTCCCTGTAATACACATATCCGCCTTCCATCATCCCATCACCCGGCGCCGTCTCCCCGGCACCGGGTCTATCTATTTCATGAGGTTGTTTATAATACAAAGGTGGTCATGACCACTTTTTGGGCGAATCCGGCCCTCTGCCAGACATTGGCCGGGCTGCCCGGTCAGGCCCCAAAAGATGTGCACGGACCCCGCAGGCCGTGACCTGGGCGCCCGCGCCTTTCGCGCAATCACCGCCTTTCCCCGGATTCCCCCCGATGGAGCCCCGAAGGTGAAGGTTCCGGGCAAATCCTATATATATGCCTCGCAGATAAGGCCGCCATGCACCCTTCGACGGAGCTTCGGGGCACCAAGAGCAAGCGGCTGGAGGGCAAGCGCATCATCCTCGGCGTGACCGGGAGCATAGCCGCAGTGGACGACGTGCGCCTGATCAGGGAGCTCATCCGCCACGGGGCCGAGGTCTTCCCGGTGATGACCCACTCGGCCACGAAGATAATCCACCCTGACGCGCTCTGGTTCGCCTCCGGCAACCGGGCGGTGGTGGAGCTTACGGGCGATGTCGAGCACGTCAAGCACTGCGGGAAGATCCCCCGCCGGGCCGACCTGCTGCTCATCGCGCCCTGCACCTCCAACACGATATCCAAGATGGCCTGGGCGGTGGACGACACGCCGGTGACGACGTTCGCGGCCACGGCCCTCGGCACCGGCATGCCCGTGATGGCCGCCCCGGCCATGCACGAGAGCATGTACGACCACCCGGGCGTCCGCGAGAACATGCGCAAGCTCGAGTCCATGGGCGTCCAGTTCATCTCGCCCCGCATAGAGGAGAACAAGGCCAAGCTGGCCTCGGTCGACGAGATAGTGCTCGCCGTCTTGCGCCGGCTGGGCCGCGGGGACCTCAAGGGCAAGCGCGTGCTGGTAATCGCCGGCTCCACGCGGGAAAGGATAGACGACGTGCGCTGCATCACCAATTTCTCGACCGGAAAGACGGGCATAGAGCTTGCCATCGCCGCCTGGACACGCGGCGCCGACGTCGAGCTGTGGTACGGGGCCAGCCCGGAGCACCCGCCCTCCTTCTTCCCGTCCAAGCGCTTTGACAGCCTCGACAGCCTCAACTCGCTCGTCTCGGATGCGACGCTGGTATTCGACACCATCATCGTGCCGGCGGCGATATCGGACTACACGGTCGACAAGGCCGCCGGAAAGCTCGGCTCGGAGCGCCCGCTCACGCTCGAGCTGCACCCGGCGCCCAAGGTGCTCCGCCAGCTCCGGCGGCGCTTCAAGGGCCTGCTCGTCGGGTTCAAGGCCGAATCCGGCGCGACCAGCGACGAGCTGGAAAAGCGCGCCCGGGAGATGATGGATTCGTCGGATGCGGACATGGCCGTGGCCAACGACATGGCCGACGTGAAGGAGGACGCCACCCGGATACTGATAATCCCGCGCAAGGGCGGCACGCGGACCTTCTCGGGCGGCAAGACCGAGGCGGCGGACGCCGTCCTCGACGAGGTAGTGAAGGCCCTATGATTGGAAAGGCGTTCGCGCCGGGCCACATAACCGGGTTCTTCGAGATATGCGACCGCCCCTCGGACCCGCTCCGGAAGGGCTCGCGGGGGGCCGGCGTCAACCTTTCGCTTGGCGTCGCCACGACCGTCGTGGCACGGAAAGCCGAAACCCCCTCAATCGACATCCGCCTGAACGGCCGGAAGGCCCCGGCGGACACCACCCTCCACGCCGTCTCGCAGCTCCTCGGCCGAAGAAAGCTCGAGCTCCGCGTCCGGAGCGACGTCCAGCTCCCCGTGGGGCAGGGGCTGGGCATGAGCGCCGCCGGCGCCCTCTCGGCCGCCCTGGCGCTCGCGACGGCCCTTCCCGGATCGAAAGGCGGGGCATCCCCGCCCTCCTCCCCCCGTTCGTCCGCCCTCTTCGCGGCCGGACGCGCCGCCCACATCGCGGAGGTCAGGTCGCGCACCGGCCTCGGCGACGTCGCCGGCGCCCTCCGCGGCGGCTGGGAGATGCGCGTGAGGCCGGGTTTCCCGCCGTCCGGCCTCGTCGAGCGCATCCCGGCGCCGGATTTGCCGCTTGCCATCTGCATCTCGGGCGAACCGGTGCCGACCAAGGGCGTTCTCAAAGACCCGGCCAGGCGCCGGGCCATAAACCGCGTCGGGCGCCAATGCATGGAGGAGATGCTCCGGGAACCGACGCTCGGAAACTTCTTCGCCCTCTCGCACCGGTTCGCCCGTCTCTCCGGCCTCGCCTCCAGGGAATCCCTCATCCTAGTCGAGGAGATACACATGAGAAACCTCGGCCGGGCCTCCGTCTCCATGATCGGGAACTCCGTCTTTGCCGCCGGGGACCTGAGCGGGCTTTCGGAACTGATGAAGGGTCACGGCCGGGTCTTCAGGTGCTCGGTGGACTCTCAGGGCCCCAGGGCGGTGGACTGAATGATGCCCCGCCACTGCAAGGACGTCGCGTTCAAGCGCGTGGACTTCCCGCTCACCGAGCAGGCAATCCGCAGGCGCTTCCAGGGCGAGCGCGTCTTCACCCGGACCGAATACTTCATACTCGAAAACGCCGGAGAATACGCCGTCGCTGCCGTCAAGCGCAGGCGGGGCATCGAGCTCTTCAGGGAGGTCTCCGGGGTCGAAATCGTATCGCTGCCGGCCGACACCGCGTTCGTCCACGACCCGGAGTGCGACGTCCTGAGCCCCCACGCGATGGCCCGGAAGGCCGCTGCCCACAAGGAGGAAACGGTGGTCGTGCTGGGCAGGTTCGAGCACATCTCGTTCATCAAGGGCGGGAAGCAGCCGGCCGTCCTGCGCGTGGTCGATGTCGTCCCCCCGCACCCGAGCAAGACCGTCGAGATGGTCGAGCTGGCGCTGCGCAGCGGGATGATCGCGACACCGGTGCTGGTCGAGCCGGTCCTCGTCGACGCTCTCAAGCTCTGCGCCGGCTCCGACGCGCCGGTCATAATGTTCCCCTGCGAGGCCGGCCGGCTCTCCGTGGACGGAAAGCCGGTCCTCTACCTGGACAAAACGCCGCCGCTGAAACCGGATGCGGAGGTCCTGCTCGCCGGCTGCGAGCTGTCCCGGCGCATCTTCCGCAAGACCTACCACCGCGAGCCCGGCTTCGTCAACATCTGCCCGAGGGACCTCGCCCGGAAGCACTTCCGGCCCGGCAGTCTCCACATCGCGCGCTGCTGCGACGTTCACCGGGTCGTCGTCGAGGACGGCCTGGCGCTGGTCCAGTACGGGGC
>Ga0233425_10007369_pt1 | contig 15513 bp, 9 predicted proteins | sample Watercolumn_Towu_2_FD_181712 | JGI IMG/M metagenome (GOLD analysis project Ga0233425, IMG submission 181712) | Freshwater microbial communities from Lake Towuti, South Sulawesi, Indonesia - Watercolumn_Towuti2014_140_MG | ecosystem: Environmental > Aquatic > Freshwater > Lake | place: Indonesia...
ACGGGAGTGGGCGGAGCGCCGGCCTTTTCCTTGGCCGGTGCCTTCCCGGGAACCGAGACAACCTCTGTCTTCTTGGACTGGTCGTCGGCCACCGGCTTCGACTTCGGCCAGAAAATCACGGCCCCGGCAATCACCGCGACAGCGGCCAGCGCTCCCGCGGCGATCAGCAGGGTCTTCTTCGAGACTTGGGGGACCGGGCTGGGCTTGACGTCGTGGGATTTCGTCGTCGTTCCAACCAAGGTTTCAAGGCCGAGCTTCACCGCGATTTCGCCGGCCGTGCGCGGGCGGCGCTGCGGGTTCTTGTCCAGGCACGCCAGGATGACCTTCGACCAGCGCTCCGGAATCTCGTCGCCTTCGCATCCGGCGTCGGTGCGGTGTTGCTTGAGGGGCGCCGGGGCGCGTTCGCGCACCTGCACGATCAGGCTGCCAAGATCGCCCCGATAAAACGGCGGCTTGCCGGTGAGCAGTTCGTAGATCGTCGCCCCGAACGCGTAGATGTCGTCGCCCTCGTGGGGCTTGTCGCCGGCGAGCTGCTGCGGGCTCATGTAGAGCAGCGTGCCGGTCGTGCCGCCGCCGACCTTGCCGGTGTGCCGCGTGTGGGTCTCCGTCAGGCTGCGGGCGATGCCGAAGTCGGAGACCTTGAGATCGCCAGCTTGGGTGACGAGAAGATTGGCCGGCTTGAGGTCGCGGTGGACGATGCGGGCCTTGGCGTGCGCGTAATCGAGCGCCGAACACAGCTCCGCGACCAGCGGGGCGATCTCCTTGACCGACAGGCAGCCGCCGGGCGACTCCACCTTGCGTTTCAAGAGGCTCTGGCCGTCGACGTATTCCATCGCGATGGCCGCCTTGTCGCCCTCCTGGATGAAATCGTAGACGCGGACGATGTTGGGGTGCGTGAGTTCGAGGCAGCGCTTGGTCTCGCGTTTGAGGTCGCGCACCGCTTCGAGATCCGTGGCCACCTCGTCGGGCAGGAACTTCAGCGCGACCGTGCGTTCGAGTTTTTCGTCGGCCGCCTTCCAGACGACGCCCATGCCGCCTTTGCCGGCGAGCGCTTCGAGTTTGTAGCGATCAAAGACACGGCGCCCAGGCGCAAACTCACCCTCGTCGTCGGGTGGCAGGATGATCCGTTGGGTTTCGTCGCCGGCCATGATCAAGCAGGATCAGTACACCTCCTGGCATCGCTGGCAAGCATGGGGTTGGCGGCCTTGAGGGAAGAACAAACCAGGAAGCAAATCGCGCGCGGCGGATGGGTTCCGACGCGGCGCGTCCCTCCCTATGAAGAAAGCAGTTTCTGCAACGAGATGGTGCGGTTCAAGTGGGCGTAGCACCCGCCGCGGAAAACACATTGCCCATGCCAAGGCGCTCGTTCTATTAGGGAAAACACCTTAATGTCATCCCTGCCCACGCTGCCCCGTCGCAATTGGATCGAGCGATTGTCGTTCGGCTTGGCCATTGCGATCTCGGGGATCGCGGCGCTGACCTTGGCCGGGTGGTGGCTGCGGATTGAGGAGTTGATTCAGCCGTTTCCCGGGATGGCGGCACTCAAGCTCAATGCGTCGGTGGGCTTGCTGGCCATCGGCCTGGCGCTGTTGGCGCTGGAATTGGGGCACCCGCGATTTGCGCCGGTGGCGTTGGTGGCGGCGGTGGTCGGGTCGCTTTCGCTCTTCCAGGATGTCTTTGGTGCCGAATTCCGGATCGACGAATTGCTGGGCCGCGATTATCTCGCGCTGCAGACGGAACACCCCGGGCGGATGGCCGCGATGCTGGCGGCGTTGCTGGTGCCCGGCGGCTTCATTCCGGCGTGGCATGCCTGGGAGCGCGCGACCCGGGAACGGTTGATTGCGACCGCCGTGGTCGGTTCGCTGCTGGCCTCGGCCGGCCTCTCGACCCTCTTGGGCTATGGGTTCGGTCTGCAGACCGTTTTCGCCTGGGGCACCAACACCGCAACCTCGCCGATCGCGGCGAGCGAGTTGATTCTGCTCGGGTTGGCTCTACTGGCGCTGGCCTGGCGCCACAGCAGCGTTGCCCCGGGCGATGCGCCGGCGTGGACTCCTCTCCCGGTGGTGTGCGGGTGTGTGGCCGTCACGGTGGTCTGTGCCCTCGGCCTCGATGCGCGCGAGGAGTCCTTCACCAACGCCACCACGCTTGCCCGGATCGAGCAGTTTGCCGGACAGATCAAAGACAGCTTTGACAAGCAGGAGGGCCAGTTCGAGCGGATCGCCCGGACGTGGGGCGATCGCGCCGAGAACAGCGACGAAGGCTGGAAGGCGGATGCGCGGGTACAGTTGGTGGAGCGGGGTTCCGCGGAACTCGGTTGTGTGGCCATCGCGTTTGTCGACCTCAAACGCCGGACGGTATGGTCGGAATCCCTCGATGACTCCGGCCCCTCCCGGGGTTTCGATCATACGCAGAAGGAGGAACGTCGCGAGGCGATCGCGCTCGCGGAATCGCGGCGCGGGCCCGCCATGTCGGCCACCACCGACGTGCTGGTCGCCGGGCGCAACCTGGTCAAGGGGGTGGTGATCTACTCGCCCGTCATCCGGGCCGGCACGATCACGGGCTTCCTGGCCGCGGAATTCGCCTACCAGGAGTTTTTCCGGAGCATCGCCACCGCGAAAGGCAGCCCGCTGCGCGACGATTACCACGTGAAGGTGGCGATCGCCGGCGAAACGGCCTACGCCCGGGCGGACGCAGAGGCGCCGCCGGACGCCAGGTTTTCGCTGGAGCGGGTGTACCAGATTGCCGCCCGGCGTATCCGAATCAGCCTGACGCCAACGGCGGCGGCCCTGAGCCAGACCCAACGGCCGCTCCCCGAGTTTGCGCTGGTCACGGGATTCGTCGTCACGACGCTGCTGGGACTCAGCGTGCATCTGTATCGCAGTGCCCGGACCGGCCAGCACGCCGCCGAGCATTCCAGCCGGAAGCTGCACGCGGAAAACGAGGAACGCCGCCGGATCGAGGCCCGCCTGAAGATCTCCGACGAGCGCCTGCGCCTGGCCCTCGATTCGACGCAGATCGGCATTTTCGAGTGGAGCGTGGCGGCCGGGCACATTTATTACAGCCCCGGCTTGTGGGCCATGCTCGGCTATGAGCACGTACGCATGCCTTCGACCGTCGAAGCCTGGCAGTCGCTCGTGCACCCGGAGGATCTTCCGCTCTACCGCCGCCGCACGGAATCCCAGTTGCAGGGCCTGACCGCCTTCATCGAACCCGAATACCGGGTCCGCGCCCGCGACGGCAACTGGCGCTGGGTTTACGCCCGTTCCAAGACGGTCAAGGCCGATTCCGCCGGCCGGCCGACCCGGATCATCGGCACCGTGCAGGACATCACCGCCCGGCGGGAAGCGGAACTGGCCCTGCGCGAGAGCCAGGCCGAAGCGCGCAAGCTCTCGCTCGTGGCGGCGAAGACCGACAATCCCGTGATGATCGGTTCGTCCGACGGCCGGATCGAATGGGTCAACGAAGCCTTCTGTCGCGTGATGGAGTACGCGCCCGAGGAAGTGGTCGGACGGAACCCGGCGCATTTCATGGTCGGGCCTGAGACCAACCCCCGCACGGTGGTCCGCATCCGGGCCGCGATGGCGCGCGGCCAGGGCATCAGCACCGATGTCGTCAACTACTCGAAGTCGGGCCGAAAGTACCATCTGCACGTCGAAATCCAGCCGGTGCGCGGCACCACCGGCGAAATCGAGAACTTCATTGCGATCGAAACCGACATCACCGCGCGCGTCGAAACCGAGCAGCAACTGCGCCGGGCCAAGCGCGAGGCCGACGACGCCTCCCGCGCCAAGAGCGAATTCCTCGCCTCGATGTCGCACGAAATCCGCACGCCGATGAACGGCGTGATCGGCATGACCAGCCTCCTGATGGAGACGACGCTCACCGCCGAGCAGCGCGACTTCGTCAACACCATCCGCTCCTCGGGCGAGGCGCTGCTCACCATCATCAACGACATCCTCGATTTCTCGAAAATCGAGTCCGGGCGGATGGAACTCGAACACGCGCCCTTCGACCTCGCGCTCTGCCTCGAGGAGGCGCTCGACCTGTTCGCCCTCCAGGCATCGTCCCGCAAACTCGAGCTCGGGTATCACCTGGAGGCCAGCGTCCCGGCCTGGATCGTCGGCGACGTCACCCGGCTGCGGCAGGTGGTGGTCAATCTGGTCAACAATGCGGTCAAGTTCACCCCGAGCGGGAGCATTTCGCTGGAGGTTCGCCGCGCCCGGCGCGAACCGACGCCCATCGGGTTCGAGCCCGCCCTCGCGCCGGATCCGACGCGGATCGTGCTCGAGTTCTGCGTGCGCGACACCGGCATCGGCATCCCGGCGGATCGCGTGGACCGGCTGTTCAAGGCGTTCAGCCAGGTGGATTCGTCGACGACGCGCAAATACGGCGGGACCGGCCTCGGGCTGGCGATCTGCCAGCGCCTGTGCGAATTGATGGGTGGGAGCATTCGCGTCGAAAGCAATCCGGGGCAGGGGTCGTCGTTCATCTTCACGATTCAGACCGAGGCGGGTGCCACCGCGAGTGAATCGGGCCTGCCGATGCTGCCCGGGCCGCTGCATACGGGCACGGTCCTGTGTGTGGAAGATCATCCGGTGACCGCCGCGCGCTTGCGCACCACGTTCGAGAAGTGGGGTGTGGCCTGCGCGGTGGTGCCGAACCCCGCGGAAGCGCTGAGCGTGGCCCGGTTGCACAGTCCGACCTTGCTGGTGGTCGACGCCGGGGAACTGGATGCCCCCACGCCGGTTGAGCCCCTGGCGGAACTGACTTGCCCGCGGTTGATCTTGTATCCGTTCGGCCAGACGGCGCCGACCGGTCGCCGGGGCGAACCGCTCATGGCCGGCACCTCGAAGCCGATTCGTACCCAGGCGTTGCTGCAGAGCATCATCGGGTTGTTCCAAGCGCAGTCGCTCAGCACCGGCGCAGCGCCCGAGGCCACGGTGCGTCCAATCGGGGAGGAAATCCCGCTCGAGATCCTCCTGGCCGAGGACAATGCGGTGAACCAGAAGGTCGCCCTGCGCTTCCTCGAGCGCCTCGGCTACCGGGCCGATGCGGTGGCCAATGGACTCGAGGCCGTGACCACGCTCGAACACCGGCGCTACGACCTGGTCCTGATGGATGTGCAGATGCCGGAAATGGACGGTTATGAGGCGACGCGGCAGATTCGCGCGCGGCTGCCCGCCGAGCGGCAGCCGAAGATCTTCGCCCTCACCGCCAATGCCATGCAAGGGGATCGCGAGCTGGCGCTGGCCGCCGGCATGGACGACTACATTTCAAAGCCGGTCAAAGTGCACGAGATCAGCGCGGCGATTCACCGCCATTTCGGCAAAACGGCCGAGCAGTGCGAAGATAGCCAGCTGATCGGTTGATATGCCCATGTCTCTTTTTCATTCTTGCGGCACCGGACGGAATCCGCGCTGGCCGATGCACGATTGCCCCTGGAGAACCGCCGCGAGAGCATTGGGCGGCTACTCCGGCGCGCCCCTACTGCCATGCTGATTGACTGGATCAAACTGAGTTTCGCCCTCGTGCTGCTGTGGGTGCCGGTCACGGTGCTGCACGGCAAACGCGTGATCTACCGCGAGGTCGCGCGGGAATGGGAGGGCCACTGGGGGAGGACGCTGGGTCTCGGTTGGCACGCCTTCGATCTCTTGCGGGCAATCCTGGGCGCCTGGTTGATGGCTTCGGCGCTGGCCCGCGCACCCGAAGCGCAGGGAGCGATGAAGTACGCGGCGTTTGCCGCCCAGACCGCCATGATTGCCGTGGCGAGCATCCTCCAGACCATGGTGTGCCGGCCACCGGACTGCGCCCATGCGCCCTTCGCCTTTGTCAGCGGGCTGGTCCTCGGGCTGATGCCGCCGCTGGTCGCGGGTTTTGCGCTCGTGCTGACACTGGCGCTCACTCTGGGCTCCCGTTACGCGCCGGCGTTTTTTCCGCTGCTGGCCGTCGCCACCTGTGCAATCGGGACGTTCTTTACCGGCCGGAAGCACCTTTACGTGATGATCACGGCGGCGATTGCCACGGGGCTGCCGTGGCTGCTGGTCCTGCTCTTCCCGCGCAACTTGGTGTGCTCGCACCTGGCCAAGCGGAAGGTGACGGCGGCCTCACCGCCGCGTTGAAGCGATGCGATCGCGCCAGGAGGCGATCTCGGCGGCGTGTTCAGCGCGACTGGCGAGGTTCCTCATTTCCCAAGGGTCCGCTTCGAGGTCAAAGAAAAGCCAGGGCGACCCGTCGGCGTGAAGGACGAGTTTGCGGTTGGCAGTCCTGAGCCCGGACCAAATCCGATCGCACTGGTGCGGCAGCGCCACTACCGAGGGCATCGCAATGTGCGCGGCAGGAGGCGCGGCAGGTGGGGGCTTCCCCCAGGCCCAGGCGAGCGTCATGGCCGGCAGGTCGAGCAGCGAAACGGGTGAAGCGTCGCGCCCGACCGGGCCGCCGGGCACGCGCACGAGCAGCGGCACCCGCACGCTCTCCTCGTGCGGCCAGCCCTTGCGAAACAAGCCGTGCGCGCCGTGCATGTCGCCGTGCACCGAAGTGAATACCGTGATCGTGTCGGGCGCATCCGCCGCCGCGAGCAGCGCGCCGATCGCGCGATCCGTCGCCTCGAGATGCGCGTAGTATCCGGCGAGTTCGTGTCGCGCCCGGCTCTCGGCGGCGGGCGCCACGTTGGGCGCGAGGATCAACGCGGCGGGATCCCGGCGCGGAACGCCGGCGCTGGGCGCATCATAGGGGGGATGCGGTGCCTCAAGGCTCACGACGCAGAACCAGGGTCCGGTGCGTCCCAGCCACTCCGCGGCGCGCTGGCACAACACGTCGCTCTGGTACCCCGGAAATCGCGTGGGCTCCGGCAACCGCGTGCCGTGCAGCCAGGAATCGTTGAGCAGGAAACCGCTTTCAAAGCCTTCCCAAAAGGCAAATCCGCCGCGTTCGTCCGGCGGCACCACGGTCTTGGCGTGTGCTTCGCCGACCAGCGGCGCAGCGCGATCGCGGCGGCCGAGGTGCCACTTGCCAAAGAACGCCGTCGCATAGCCGGCGTCCGCCAGTTCGTGTGCGAGCGTCCGGCGGTCGCGGGGCAGGGGGTCGAAATAGTCGCGCACGCCATTCTGCGGCGAGGGCACCCCGGTCAGCATCGCCGCGCGCGCGAACGGCCCGAACGGATGCGGCGTCACCGCCTGAAGGTAGTTGCTCGCCCGGCCGGCAAGCTGGTCGAGGCAGGGGGTGCGCGCATTCGGGTCGCCGGCGTACCCGCACGCCTGCGCCCGCCACTGGGTGGTGACGATCCAGAGGATGTTCGGCGGCGTGGGCACGACGCCACTCTCACCCTTCCGCGGCCCGCCGTCCATCGCAATGGCCGGGCTGCGCGCTTGCCACCGGGTCGGTCGCAGCCGCATGCTCGGCGGGCCATGAACCTCGTTCGCCCCCTTGTTGCCGTTTTCGTCGCGGGAGCAGTCGCCCTCGCGCCGGCCGCCGGCGCCGCGCAAAAGAAGAAGGCCGTCGATCCGACACCCGAACTCCCGCCCGCCGAAGCCACCGCCGTGTGGGAGCCGGTTCCCCCGGTCGTGGCCGTGCCCGCCAGCGGCATCCCGGCCGATGCCACGGTCCTGCTCGATGGCCGGAATCTGGATGCCTGGGAATCGGCCAAGACGCCCGGCGCGCCCGCTCCCTGGCGGCTCGAGGGCGACGCGATGGTGTGCGTGCCGAAGTCCGGCAACATCCAGACCCGGCAGAAATTCGGCGATCTGCAGTTGCACCTGGAATTCCGGACGCCAGCCACGGTCGTCGGGACGGGCCAGGGCCGCGGCAACAGCGGCGTTTTCTTGATGGGCATCTACGAGCTGCAGATTCTGGACTCGTACAACAACCCGACCTACGTCAACGGCCAGGCGGCGGCGATCTACAAGCAATATCCCCCGCTGGTGAACGCTTCGCGCGGCCCCGGCGAGTGGCAGACCTTCGACGTGATCTGGATCGCGCCGCGTTTCGCCGCGGACGGCAAGCTGCAGAGCCCGGCGCGCATGACCGTCTTCCACAACGGCGTCCTCGTGCAGCACGACGCCGTCCTCAAGGGGCACACGCCCAACCGCGGCTATCCGGCCTACCGGGCGCACGCCGACCGGCTGCCCCTGATGCTCCAGGACCACAACAACCAGATCGCCTTTCGCAACATCTGGGTGCGGCCCGTCAGCCTGCCGGCCGCCCCGTGAGGCGCCGCGATTCGCGGGGCGGTTGCTTCCGGGGAGCGGGCGGAGCGGTGCTGCGGTCCGCCGCGTGCGCGGCCTGCCGGTGCTGAACCGCTTCCCTCCACCGCCGCCCTGCGCTCTCCCCGTGGAGCCGACCCAACCCAATCCCCTGCCGGCGGCGGCCCCGCCCGCGGTGCGCACCCACCTGCTCGCCGCCCTGCTGCTCGCCGGGGCGATCCTCGCCGCCTACGCCAACACCCTCCGCGTCCCCTTCCTCCTCGACGACACCGGATCGATCGTCGACAACCCCTCGATTCGCCAGCTCTGGCCGCCGGGCGCCGTGCTCGCGCCGCCGGCGCAGGCCGGCTTCGGTGGCCGGCCCCTGGCCAACCTGACCTTCGCGCTGAACTACGCGGTGCACGGGTTGGACGTCCGGGGCTACCACGTCGTCAACCTCGCCCTGCACGCGGCGGCCGCCCTTGTCGTATTCGGTCTCCTGCGACAGACGCTGGCGCTGCCCCGCGTGACGGCGCGCCTCCCCCTGGCGCCGGCGGAGGGGACCGCGGTCGCCGGCGGCGCCGCGGCGATCTGGGCGCTGCATCCGCTGCACACCGAGGCGGTCACGTACCTTTCCCAACGCACCGAGGTGCTCATGGCGCTCTGTTACCTGCTGACGCTTTATGGATTCGTGCGCGCCGGGCGGACGCCCGCCCGACGCTGGCGGGTCGTCGCGGTCGGCGCCTGCCTGTTGGGAATGGCGGCCAAGGAGGTGATGGTCACCGCGCCGGTGATGGTTTGGCTCTACGACCGGACCTTTGTGGCGGGGAGTTTCCGGGCGGCGTGGCGCGCGCGCCGGGGGCTTTATGGCGCCCTGGCGGCGAGCTGGCTGCTGCTGTTGTTTCTCCTCCTCGAGGTGGGGGAGCGCGGCGTGGGCTTCAGCGTGGTGCGGTGGTGGGAATATGCGCTGACGGAGAGCCGGGCGGTGCTGCTCTACTTGCGGCTGGCATTCTGGCCGGCGCCGCTGGTGTTCGATTACGGCCTGGGCGTGGTGCGGGAGCCGGCGGAGGTGGGGCTGCACCTCCTCGGCTGCGCGGCATTGCTCGCGGCCACGGGCGCGGCCATGTGGCGTGCGCCCTTGCTGGGCTTCGCGGGAGCGTGGGTACTGCTGATCCTCGCACCGGCCTCGAGTGTGATTCCCGTGGCGGGCCAGCCGATCGCCGAGCACCGCATGTATCTGCCACTCGTCGCCCTGGCCGCCGGCGTGGCGGTGACCCTGCAGTATTGGCTGGGCCGCCGCGCAGTCTTCGCCACGGCGCTGGTGGCGCTCGTCCTCGGCGCGGCCACCTTCGCCCGTAACCGCGACTACCGCGACGCCCTCACGCTCTGGCGCGACACGATCGCGAAGCGCCCGGACAACGCGCGGGCGCATGCGGCGTTCGGCGCCGCCCTGCTCGAGGCCCGGCAAACAGCGCCGGCGCGCGCGGCCCTCGAGCGCGCCCTGCGGCTCGACCCCGGGCTGGCCGAGGCGCACAACAATCTCGCCGCCGCCCTGCAGGAACTCGGGCGCACGGCCGACGCGATTCCGCATTTCACGGCGGCGTTGCGGCTGCGCCCGGGCCGGGCCGACACGCATTACAACTTCGGCAACGCCTTGCTCGAGCTCGGGCGCGTGTCCGAAGCGATCGCGCAACAGCGGCAGGCGCTGCTGCTGCGCCCGGCCTTCTCCGAGGCCGAGTGCGCCCTGGCCCACGCGTTGGCCGCCGCCGGGCGTCCCGAGGAGGCCATCGGGCATTTCCGCGCCGCGCTGCGCCGGCAGCCGGCGCTGGCCGCCGCCCACTTCGGGCTGGCCAACAGCCTCGCCCGGCAAGGTCGGCCCGCCGAGGCCGTCGCTCACTACGAAGCCACGCTGCGCGCCACGCCGGGCGCGGTCGAAGCGCGCTACAACCTCGGCAGCATCCTGCTCAGTCTCGGGCGGCCGACCGAGGCGATCCCCCATTTCCGCACGGCGGTGGAACTGAAACCGGATTTCGCCGAGGCCTACAACAATCTTGCCAACGCGCTGGCGCTCTCGGGCGACCTCGCCGCCGCGATGCGCCACTACGAAACCGCGCTCCGTCTGCAACCGGACCTCGCCGCCGCCCGCCAGAACCTCGAGGCGCTCCGTCGCGGGGCGACCCCGCGCTGATCCGCGCCGGCCCCGCCGCCGCGGATTTGTCTGCCGGCCCGCTTGCGCCGCGGCTACTGCAGCTTGATCGGCAGCGCCCGGACGCGGGCGATGAGTTCGTCGAGCAAAGCGCCTGTCGCCTGGCCGCGGATGTCGGTGCCGGCGCGAATCGTCTTGTGCGGGGCAAAATCCTTCAGCAGCGCGCAATAGTCGTTCGTCACCATCAGGCCGAGCAGCTCGCCCGTCTTGGCGAACACCAGATCGCCTCGCTTCGGGGCGAAGTCGCCGAAAACCCGCTTGAAAAGCCGGTTGTCGACCCGCACGAAACCGGTTTCCCCGGGCTCGAGCTTGAAACCCACTTCGCCGTAGCCGCGTCCGCCGCCGTCGATCAGCACCGCCTCGGGGAACTTGAACGGGTCCGCGGCCAGCGGATACACGCGGGCGCCCAGCATCGTCGCCTGGGAGAGTTCGAGCGGCAGCACCACGATTCGGGGATCGTGCGCGAGGAAATGCAGCCCCGCGGCGGCCTGGCGGGGGCCGCCCGCCTTCGCCAGCTCGATGGTCAGCGCCTCCCAGTCCAGCCCGTTCTCCTCGAGCGAAAAGACCGTGTCGGCGACGTGGAGCAGCGCATAAACCTGCCGGCCGTCGGTCACCAGCACGGTGCTGGCATTCTTCGTGCGGGTGGCCGGCCCGAGGAAGCCCTTGCGGGTGGCGGCGAAATCCGCGGTCACGCGATTGGCCATGAAGTCGCCAAAGATCAGGTTGGCGTTGATCGGGCGGCCCTCGCGCAGCTCTTTGGTCAGCTCGGCCGAACGTTCGGTGAGCTGGCCGACTCCCTGGGCGAGTTGCGTGGTGGTCTCCTGGACGCGCAGCCGCTCGCTGCGCTCGACTTCGACCTGTCCCTTCAGCGCATCCGCGGCCTCGCGCAGCGTCTTCTTCTCCTGTTCCGCCACGACCACCGCCATCGCCAGCACCTGATTCTGGCGCTGGGCGTCGGACAGCAGTTTTTCGCGATCCGCCAGCTCCCGGCGCTGCCGATCCGCCTCGGCCTGCTTGTCCGCGAGTTCCCGCTGCAGTTGCGCCAGCTGGTCGCGCGTCATGCTGGCTTCCTGGGTGGCCGCGCCGACCTTCTGCGACAGATCGGTCACGGCCCGCTGCGCCTCCTGCAGCCGCCCGGCCACGGCCTGGCGATCCTCCGCGAGCTTTGTGCGTTCGAGGCGCGCCTGGGTGAGGCTTTGTTCGCGCGCGGCCACCGCGGCATCGGCCGCCGCCAGCCGTTGCGCCAGGTCGTCGCGCACCGCTTTTTCGTCGGCCAGCGACTGGCGCATCGTCTCGAAGAGCTCCTGCTCCTTGGTGACGGCGTTGGCGGCGATTTCGGCCACCGGCGTGCGCTTGCCCTGCGGCGGCTCGGCCTTCTCCCAGCGGGTCAGCGCGAGCAGGTTGAGCAGCAGGAAGTCGCAGATGATGAGCAGCAGCGTCTTGTTCATGACGCGATTTTCGCCTCGGCCTGCGCCTCGAGGATCAACTGGCGCTTGAAGGCGCGCACGTGGTGGATCTTCACCAGCGCCACACAGATGATGCCGAAGAGATTCGACGCGTACGCTGCCAGCAGGTTCGACTCGATCACCCGCAGGACCTGCAGGACGAGCGCCGCCGCCGTGCCGGCGATGCCGACGTAGAGGCCGCCGTCGAAGAGGTTCTCCTCGTTTTCCATCAATTTCAGTTTGACCAGCGGGGCGACCGGCTGCCGCGCCACTTCGCGAATCTTCAGCAGGCAGATGAAATACATGGCCACCTGCAGTGAGGCGAACAGGCCGACGGAGAGGAGGGTGGAGGTGTTGTTCATGGCGTGAGCGGGTTCGGTGTCTTTCGGCAGCACATCGCCCGTGGCGATGAGCACCGGCAGACGCAGTTGAAATTCGGAGGCGGGCGCCGCCTGCAGGAGCAGCGGCTCGCTGGCGGCCACCAGCAGCAGCGCGAAAACAGTGGCCAGCAGCCCCGCCCGGATGTGCACGAGGGCGCTGGGCAATTCGAGCAGGCCGCCGGGCGACACGAGCCAGCGGTCGAGCCCGCGCAGGGCGAGCCAGACGCCCAGCAGGAAGCCGAGGTACTTCAGACCCAGGACCAATTCCGGCAGGCGCAACGCCAGCTCCGCGGCGAAGCTGACCGTCGGGGTGGCGCTGCGGTTCACCGGCACGCGCCGCGCCAGCAGTTGCCGCACGGCCCCCTGGCCATGCCCGAGGGCGAGTTTCAGGTCCTCGAGACCGGCACGACCAAACGCGATCAGGTAGCCGGCCACCCGATCCGCGGAATCGGAAAAAAGCGCCGCGGCGTAGATGAGGGGCAGTTGCTCGGGCGCCACCCGCGCCAGGTGCGCGTATTCGGCGACCGTCTTGGTGCTGTCGGTGCGGCGCGCCAGCTCGGCGAGTTGCGTCCAGTCGAGCCTCCGCCCGAGCGACAGCAAGTTGATGAAGAACGCCTCGAGTTCTCCCAGCTCGCGGCGCTGCCACGCGGTTTCCCCGAGAACCCGCAGTTCCCGCTGCAGCGAGGGCGACAGGTGTTGCCCCTGGTAGAGCAGGCCGGTGAGCAGAATCAACGCATCGAGCGGCTGGCCGCCCGGACGGGCGGCCGGCACGAACTGGCCCGTCGCCGTCAGGTCGCGCAGCTTGAGATAAAGCTGTACGCCGTCGGAGCCGGATTTCTCCAGGTAGGCCCGCAGCGTCTCGCGGGCGCGCGCCGTGATGAAGAAGGTCAGCACCGGCGTGCTGCCGCGCGGAGTGGTGTCCGCCCGCAGGTTGAAGAGCGGGTCGAGCGTCGGGTCCCACCCGCCCCACGCGACGAGGCCCGGCTGCCGTGCCCCGAACCGTTCGAGCGCCTCGGCGAGCGCGGGCACCCGTGGGTCGTCGGTCAGGCGCGCCGCAGCCAGCACGAGGGCCGCGGGCCCGAACTTCTCGACGTCCACCAGATCGCGGCCGTAGGCGCCCAGCGTCGGGGTGTTCGCCCCGGCGGCGCGCAAGAGGGCCGGGCTGACCGATTTCAGGTTGACTGGCAACAGCCACGCCCAGGCGGCGAGCGCCACCCCCGCGACCCCGAGCGCCAGCGTCGCCAGGGTGAACCGCGGACGTTTGTTCGGGGTGGCTGCAGTCATGTGCCGAAGTATTGATTTGCCGGCGGGAATTCGCAAACCCACGCTTCCGAGTTCCGACCGATGTCCCTGCGAATTGTTCACTACAACGAACCGGTTTTGCGCACCAAGGGCGAGAAAGTTATCACATTCGACGCGGCGCTGGCCGATTTGGCGGGGGAGATGATTGCCGCGATGCACGAGGCGGGGGGCATCGGCTTGGCCGCGCCGCAGGTGGGCCGCTCGTCCCAGCTCTGCGTCGTCGACCTGCGCGAGGTCGATACCCGGTTTTCCTGGGAACTCGATGGCGCGCGGCCGCCGCTCGAGCTCTTCTTGCCGCTCGTGCTGGTCAATCCCGCGATCAGCGTCGCCGCCGGTACGCCGGAGGTCGCCGCCGAGGAGGGCTGCCTCTCGTTTCCCCAGATCCGCGGCGAGGTCCCCCGCCCGGCCGCAATCACGGTGAAGTTCCACGATCAACACCGGGTGCCCCACCAGCTCGCCTGCGACGGCCTGCTGGCGCGGTGCATCCAGCACGAGGTCGACCACCTCAATGGAATCCTGTTCATCGATCGCATGGACAAGCCGACCCGCGCGGAACTCGACGAGGCGATCAAAGCCCTGGCCCGCGCCACGCGGGCCGCGCGCAAGACCTGAATTCCCATGAGCCAAGTCCAGAAATCCGACGGCATGAACTACGCCCCGCAGGGCAAACCGAGCCCGGTGGTGCGCGCCGGCGAATTCACGATCGCCGCCGCCCACCTCGATCACGGCCATATCTACGGCCAGTGCAACGGCCTGCTCGAGGCCGGGGCCGAACTGAAGTGGGTGTACGATCCCGATCCCAAGAAGGTGGCCGCCTTCACCGCGAAATACCCGCAGGTGCGGGTGGCCCGCTCGCTCGACGAGATTCTGGCGGATTCGCAGGTGCACCTCGTCACCGCCGCCGCCGTGCCTTGCGATCGCGGCCCGCTCGGGCTCCGCGTGATGGAGGCCGGCAAGGACTACTTCACCGACAAGACGCCCTTCACCTCGCTGCCGCAGCTCGATGCGGCCAAGGCGTGCGTCGCGCGCACCGGCCGGAAGTACATGGTGTATTTTTCGGAGCGGCTGCACGTCGAGTCGGCGATGTACGCCACCGATCTCGTCGTCGGCGGCGCGATCGGGCGCGTCATCCAGGTCATCGGCCTGGGCCCGCACCGCCTCGGCAAGGCCAACCGCCCCGCCTGGTTCTTCGAGCGCGCCAAGTACGGCGGCATCCTGACCGACATCGGCAGCCATCAGTTCGAGCAGTTCCTCACCTACACCGGGGCAACCGACGCCTCCGTCACCCAGGCGGCCGTCGGCAACTTCGCCAATCCCGATCAGCCGGAGTTCGAGGATTTCGGCGAGGCTTCGCTGCTCGGCGACAATGGCGCCTCCAACTACATTCGCGTCGATTGGTTCACGCCCGACGGCCTGTCGACCTGGGGCGACGGCCGCACGGTCATCCTCGGGACGAAGGGCTACCTCGAGCTGCGCAAGTACGTCGATGTCGGGCGCGACAAGGCCGGCGACAACGTCTACCTGGTCGACGGCCAAGGCGAGCGCTACCTCAACGTGGCCGGCCAGGTGGGCTTCCGCTTTTTCGGCGAGCTGATCCTCGATTGCCTGAATCGCACGGAAAAGGCGATGACGCAGGCGCACGCCTTCAAGGCGGCGGAGCTGTGCTTGCGGGCGCAACTCGCCGCCCGGCGGATCGCCTGACCATGCCCCGCTCGATTGCGACCCGCACCGGCGACGACGGCACCACGGGCCTGACGTACGGCCAGCGCGTCCCCAAGGATCATCCGCAGATCGAAGCGGTCGGGGCCTTCGATGAACTCAATGCCGCGCTGGGGACGGTGCGAGCGCAACTGGGCGATGGCGGGCGCGCCGGCGAGATTCGCGCGCTGGTGCTCGCGGTGCAGCGCAATCTCGTCGCGCTGATGGGGGAGGTTGCCTGCGCGGAACCCGATGCCGCGCGCTACGCGGCGTCCCGGTTCGAACGACTCCTCCCCGCCGACATC
>Ga0233425_10007370_pt1 | contig 15511 bp, 14 predicted proteins | sample Watercolumn_Towu_2_FD_181712 | JGI IMG/M metagenome (GOLD analysis project Ga0233425, IMG submission 181712) | Freshwater microbial communities from Lake Towuti, South Sulawesi, Indonesia - Watercolumn_Towuti2014_140_MG | ecosystem: Environmental > Aquatic > Freshwater > Lake | place...
TGGTGTCTCAAGGAGGCCTGGTCCAAGGCCGTGGGTGGCGGGTTGGCCCTGCCGGTGGCCCAGGTCGCGTTCCGTGTGGCGCCGGAGGGCGCGGTGGGGCTCTCCCTGCCGGCCGCGCTCGGCCGGACCGAGGACTGGACCCTCCAGGTGCTGTCACCCGCTTCTGAGCACGTCGTGGCCGTGGCCCTGGGCGGCGGCCACGCCTGGAATCTGGTGGTCCACCCCGCTGAGGAGCCGTTGCGGTAGTTGCTAGCGGTTCGCCGCCCCCGGCGTGGGGGTCTCGTCCTCGACCCAGTCCGCGCCGCCGTCGGGGTGGCGCGCCAGGGAGACGTCGGTGGTCTGTTCGCCGAACTCCACCGCGTCCATCAGTTGGCCGTCGGGGTCGGTGAGGCCCACCGCGCCGCCGGAGCGGGCCAGGTTGAAGCAGACGTGGTCGTCGCCCTGCGATGGGTTGGAGTCGGCCCACAGCAACAACCAACCCTCGGCCGGCACCACCAGGTCGTCGGGCAGGGGGCAGTCGCCGGGCGATTCGAGGTTGGCGGTGACGCTGAAGCCGTCGAGGCGGAAGTCGCCCGGGTTCGGGTTGTACAGCTCGAACCAGTCGTCGTACTCGCCCTCGCCGTCCGCGTTGACGGCCCAGTTGGAGGCCAGCAGCTCGTTGATGTACAGCACGGCGTCGGCGTCGGCATCGGTGTCGGTGTCGGCGTCGGTGTCGCCGTCGGAGTCCGTGTCGGTGTCCACGTCGCCCTCGGCGCAGTCGCCGACGCCCCAGCAGTCCTGGTCGTCGCAGTCGGTCCAGCCGTCCAGGTCGTTGTCGTCGCCATCGTCGCAGTCGCCCGGGTCGTCCCCCTCGATGCAGGCCGGGACCCCGAGGCAGCCCTGGTCGGCGCAGTCCGTGAACCCGTCGTCGTCGTTGTCGGTCGCATCGGAGCACTGTTCGGCCGTCGAGCCCTCGTCGCCGCTGATGTCGGGAGTGTTGCAGGCGGGGAGGGCGAGGAGCAGGGCGGTGAGGGGCAGGGCGCGCACGGAGGCCTCCTGGGGCGGGGTCACGCGCAGCATACCGCATCCGGTTACCCGCAGGCCATGCAGCCGCCCTCCCGCCTCGATGCCGCCCTGCGCGCGGGCCACACTGCCCTCGCCGCCGGTGACTGGCCCGCGGCGGCCGTCGCCTTCGGCCAGGCCGCCGATCTCGCCGGGTGCGACGCGGACATCGCCGCCTCCGCGTGCGCCAACCAGGCCTCGGCGTGGCGCCTGGCCGGGGATCTGGCCGCGGCGGTGGCCGGGTATCGCGCGGCGCGGGCGCTGCGGGTCGCCGCGGGCTTGCCGCTCCCGCCAGCCTTCCGGCTCAACCTGGCCCGGGCCGAGGTGGCGCTGGGTGCCGAACGGTTCGCGGCCGGCGACCAGCGCGAAGCCCGCGCCCTGTGGGAGGCCGCCGCTCCCACCCTCGGGGAGTGCGCCCCGCCCGAGGAGGCCGTGGCCCTCGCGCTCAACCTGGCCGGCCTCTGCTACCTGCAGGGCGACGTGGACGAGGCCGCCGGGCTCCTCGCGGCCGTGGCGCCGCCCGAGGCCCCGGCGCCGCGGGCCCAGTTCTTCGCCAACCGCGGCCTCGTGCGCCTGGCGCGCGCCGCGTTCGCCGAAGCCGAGGCCGATCTCACGGTCGCCACCGAGGGGTTCTCCACCCTGGGGCTGGTGCGCCAGGAGGCCGGGCTGTGGGCCGCCCTCTCGGATCTACACCGGGTCCAGGGCGATTTGTCAGCGGCCATCGCCTGCCACGGGCGGGTCATGGCGCTGGAGCAGGCGCACGGTTTCCGGTTCGAGGAGCCGGGGGGCCTGCTGTACGCGCCCCTGGACGACCGCTCGCTGGGCCTGTCTCCCCGTCGCCTGGCCGCCCCCGGCGCGCCTGCGCCCGCTCCCGGCGCCGTCGGGCGCAGACCCTTCCTGCTGATCGTGCCCCCCGCCTGGGGGATGCAAGGGCCGGTCTTTGCGCGCGGAGCCGCCTCCATCGCCACCTTTCTCGAGGCGCACGGAGTCCCTTCCGAGGTCCTGCCGCTCGCCTGGTACGTGGACGACTTCGCCGGCCGCAGCGCCGCGTACGCCCAGACCCGCGCGGTGCTGGCCGACGCGCTGACCGCCCTGCGCCCGCGGGCGGTCGGCCTGTCCGTGCCCTTCACCTACCTCTTCCCCCGTGCCGCCGAGATCGCCGCCCTGCTCAGGGAGCTCGACCCGGCGCTCTTCGTGGTGGCCGGCGGCCCCCACGTCAGCTTGCTCGACTGCGAGAGCCTGCGGGAAACCCCCGCGCTCGACGCCATCGTGTGCGGCGAGGGCGAGTGGACCGCGCTCGAGCTGGCCCGCTGCCTGGAGGCTGGAGGCGATCTCTCCGGGGTCCGCGGCCTGACCTGGCGTGCGCCCGACGGCACCCTGGTCCGGAACCCTGCTCGCCCCCTCGGCGACCTCGCGACCCTGCCCCCGCTCGATTTCTCCCGCCTGCCGGAGGGCTTCGTACGCGCCGCCGAGATCTCCGCGGTCACCTCCCGCGGTTGCGCGCATCGCTGCCGCTTCTGCCACGAGCGCACCTTCTGGCGCGGTCAGGTGCGGTTCCACCCGCCCGAGGTCATCCGGGCGGAGCTCGATGGGCTCGCCACCCGCTACGGCAACCGCCTGCGCGGGATCGACGACTCGATGCTGGCCATGGGCACCCCCTACTTCCACCGCCTGCTCGATTTGTTGGCCGCGAGCCCCCACCTCCCGGAGGACTTCGGCTTCCTCACCCGGCTGGACAGCATCGAGGCCGACAGCCTCCGCGCCATGACCGCCGCCGGCCTGCGCCTGCTGTCGGTCGGCGCCGAGAGTGGTTCACAACGGGTGCTCGACGCCATGGGCAAGGGGCTGCGCCTCGAGACCGTCGAGCGCGCCCTCGGCCTCTGCCGCGACGCCGGGGTGCGGGTCAACGCCTACCTGATCGTGGGCCACCCGGGCGACGATCCCGAGCAGGCCGCCGGCACCCGCGCCTGGGTGGACGGGCTCTTCGCCGCCGGCCTGGTGCGCTGGATCGATCTCTCCATCTTCACGCCGTACCCGGGCACCGTCTTCTTCCAGGAACCCACCCGCCACGGGGTCGCCATCCTCAGCCGCGACTGGAGCCTGTGGCGCCGATCCAACCGGCCCGTGGCCGAGCTCGCGGGGTACTCAGCGGGCGAGATCTACCTGGACTACCTGCGGATGCTGGAGGTGCAGGCGCGTCATCTCGCCTCGGAGGGTGTCGCCGCGCGATAGCATGCCCTCCACGGAGGTCCCCATGCGCACCCTCTTCCCGCTCCTGCTCCTCGCCCTCTGCGGCTGCTTCGACAAACCCAAGGACGACACCGGCGAGGACGAGCCGCCGTGCGTGGACTTCGATGGCGACGGCCTTTGCATGCAGGACGGCGACTGCAGCGACAACGACCCCGGTATCTACCCCGGCGCGCCCGAGTACTGCGACGAGAAGGACAACGACTGCGACGGGGCCGTGGACGAAGGGGCGCTGGACGCCCTGACCTGGTACCGCGACGCCGACAACGACACCTACGGCGACCCCGCGCAGACCACCGCCGCCTGCGAGGAGCCCGCCGGCTACGTGGACAACGCCGACGACTGCGACGACACGGAGGCCGCCGCCAACCCCTGGGAGGACGAGGTTTGCGACGGGATCGACAACGACTGCGACCTGGAGGTGGACGAACCCGACGCCGTCGACGCCCCCACCTGGTACCAGGACGACGACGGTGACGGCTACGGGCAGGATGGGAGCACCGTGGTCGCCTGCCAGAACCCGGGCGGCCACGCTGCGCTGGGCGGCGATTGCGACGACACCGAGATCCTGGCCAATCCAGGCCTGGACGAGGTCTGCGACGGGATCGACAACGACTGCGACGGCGCGGCGGACGAGGACGACGCCGTGGACGCCCCCACCTGGTATCGGGACCTGGACGGCGATGGCTACGGCACCTCCGATTCCGTGATGGTCCAGTGCACCCAGCCCGCGGGCTACGGCGCCCTGCCCGACGACTGCGATGACGGCGACGCCGCGGTCCACCCCGGTGCCGACGAGCGGTGCAACGGAATCGACGACGACTGCGACGGCACGACAGACGAGGACGACGCTGTGGACGCCCCCACCTGGTACGCCGACACGGACTCCGACGGCTACGGCGACGCAGCCAGCACCACCCCGGCCTGCACCCAGCCCCGCGGCTACGTGCCCGACGCCACCGACTGCGACGACACCAACCGCGCGGCCAACCCGGGCACCGCCGAGCTGTGCGACGGCTTCGACGACGACTGCGACGGCGTGGTGGACGAGGACGACGCCGTGGACGCCCCCACCTGGTACCTGGACGCCGACGCCGACGGCTATGGGTTGGACAGCAGCACCCGGGTCCAGTGCAGCGCCCCCACGGGCTACGCCGCGACCGGCGGCGACTGCGACGACGCCCACCCCACCGTGAACCCAGCCGCCACCGAGGTCTGCGACGGGATCGACAACGACTGCAGCGGGCAGGTCGATGGCGCCGACGCCGTGGACGCGGCCACCTTCTACGCCGATCTCGACCGCGACGGCTTTGGCGACCCCACCAACATCCAGCTCGCCTGCTCGGCGCCCAGCGGGTACGTCGGCGACGACACCGACTGCGACGACACCGACGAGCACGTCTACGTCGGGGCTCCCGAGGACTGCGATGACGGCGTGGTCAACGACTGCGACGCCAGCGCGGCCGACGCGCTCTGGAGCTGTGGCCTCGGCCCCACCGAGGGCCTCGGGGACGCGGAGGTCAAGCTCCTGGGCGTCGCGGGCAACGACCAGGCCGGGTTCACGGTAGCGGGCGCGGGCGCCGTCGGCGGCGACGGCCTGCCGGACCTGCTGGTGGGCGCCCACTACCACGACTCGCCAGCCAACGACGCCGGCGCGGCCTACCTGCTCACCACCCCGACCGCCGGGGATCGCTCCCTGTCCACGGCCAGCGCGAAGCTGACCGGCGATGCCGCCCTCGACTACGCGGGTGAAGCCATCTGCGCCGCCGGGGACGTCGACGGCGACGGCTTCGGCGACTTCCTCATGGGCGCCTGGGGCGACGACCGCGCCGCCAACGGGGCGGGTGTGGCCTGGCTGGTGTACGGCCCCGTGGCCGCTGGCACTCAGGCCGTCTCGTCCGTCGGCGTCGGGCTGACCGGCGAGCTGGCGGGCGACACCGCGGGCTACGCCGTGGCCGGCGCAGGCGATGTGAACGGCGATGGCCTCCCGGATCTGCTGGTGGGCGCCACCGGAGAGGACACGGGCGGCTCCCTGTCGGGGGCGGCCTACCTGGTGCTCGGCGCGCCGACGGCCGGCAGCCTCTCGGGCGCTGCCCAGAAGTTCACCGGTGTCGATGCGGGCGGTCGCGCGGGCAAGGCGCTGGCCGGCGCCGGCGACCTGGATGGCGACGGTCTGGCCGACCTCGCGGTGGGTGGCCCCAACGTGGATGGCACCGACTTCGACAGCGGCGTCGTCTACCTGCTGCTCGGTGCCGGGCTGCCGTTGGACGGCACCGACCTCCCCCTGTCCAGCGCGGATGTCGTGCTGTCGGGCATCGCGGCCGGCGATCTGGCGGGCACCTCGGTGGCGGGCGTGGGTGATACCGACGGCGACGGCCTCGACGATCTGCTGGTGGGCGCGCCGGGCGAGAGCACGATCGGGGTGGACGGCGGCGCCGCCTACCTGCTGCTCGGGCTGCCCGCCTCGGGTGACCTGACCGGCGCGGCCGCGACCCTCGCCACCGCTTCGGCCGGCGCCCACGCCGGCTGCTCGGTCGCCAGCGCCGGCGACGTGGACGGCGATGGGGCCCCCGACCTGCTGGTCGGGGCCTACGGCGAGAGCGGTGTGCGCTCCGAGGCCGGCGCGGCCTACCTCCTGCTGGGCCCGGTGGTGGGCTCGGTCTCCCTGGCGGACGCCGCGGTGACCTTCCAGGGCGAGGCCCTCTCGGACTACGCCGGCTACTCCGTCGCCGGGGCCGGCGACGTGGACGCCGACGGCCACGACGACCTGCTGTTCGGCGCACCCGGGGAGGACAGTGGCGCCCCCACCACGGGCAGCTCCGGTGCCGCCTACCTGTTCTATGGCCAGGGGTATTGATCCGTTGATCCTTCCCCTTCTCGCCCTGGTCGCGGCCTCCCCCCGTCCAGCCCTGGCCTGGGACGACCACAGCCTCCTGACGCGTCCTGCGTTGGAGCGCGTGCCTGGGATCGTGTTCCGCCCCCCTGCGGAGGTCGAGCCCCTCGAGCACTTCCTGGCCGCCGAGGAGGTCGGCCTGGCCGCACTCCTGGCCGAAGAGGACGCCTGGGCCGCAGCCCAGGTCCCCACCTGGCCCGCGCTGCCCCCGGCGCTGGCGTTTCGGGCCGGGGGCGATCCGGCCACCCGGCGCGCCCGCTTCCTGGAGGCCCTGCGGGTCGCCCCCGACGCACGGCTGGCGCTCTACCTCAAGCTTCCGCCCGACGCGGTGGCCGAGGGCGGGGAGGGCATGCCGTGGGCCGACGTGACCACCCTGCGCGACCCGGGCGCGCTGGGCCATGCCCGGCTGCGGCCCCTGGCCGCGGGCGAGGGGGTCGCGCCGCTCGAGGTGCTGATCTCGGCCTGCGACGAGCCGGACTACGGCCTGGACCTCGGCCTCTGGGAGGACAGCGGCACGCCCTGGGGCCGGCGCTACGGGTTGGGCGCGCAGCCCTTCGGCGATCCTGCGAAGGAGTACGGCTCCCAGGCCCCCCTGCACATGGGCCTGTACCACGAATCAGCCATCGTGTACTTCGCGGCTGGTTTCTTGCGGCGTACCTACCCCGAGGTGCGCGTCCACCAGTTCCGTGCCCTCGCCCGCTACGCCATCGCGACGGGCCACGACTACTGGGGCTGGCGCTTCGGCGGGTGGGCCCTCCACTACGTCCAGGACCAGACCATGCCGTACCACGCGCGGGTGCTGCCGGGGGTCGGCGTCCTGCGCATGCTGTGGGTGAGCGCGCTGGATCTGCTCGGGTTCCCGGGCCCCAGGGCCGACACCGTACGGCAGGTGAGCAACCGCCACACGGTCGTGGAGCAGTGGGTACGCGAGACGCTGGAGGTCGGGGAACCCGAGGTCGGCGCCTCCCTGCGTGCGGCCCTGGCCGACGTTTCCGGAGATTTCGCGTACAGCCCCTGGGACGAGCGCAGCCTGAGGGACGGGGTGGCCGCCGGGGCCGCGGCTCGAGCCGACGCGCTCGACGCCGCCCTGGTCCGCTGGGTCCCGGCGCGGCTGGTGTCCGATCCCGGCTACGTGATGGGCGAGACCGAACCCGACGTGGACCTCCGTGCCCGCGTCCAGGGCGCAGGCCCCACCGCCAACGCCGCGCTGGAGCCGGTGATGGCCCCGCTGCTGGCCGACTTCGGAGCTGCCAGCAGGGTGTTTCTCGCCAGCCTGGGGGACGAGCGCTGAGCTAGCGCCGCCGCTCGTAGCGTTCGAGCAGCGTCGCGAACAGCAGCGGCAACTGCTTCATCCGTGCCGGGACCTCCACGTAGGCGATGCGCATCTGGGTGCGGCCGGGGTTCTCCTCCCCGGGGGCGGTCCGGTAGAAGCCGGACATGGGGCTGACCAGCAGCGTCAGGCGCTCCCCACCCACCTCCACCAGGCCCTCGCGGGCGCAGTACATCACGAACTCCATGGCGTCGAAGCCGGGCTTCGTGCAGCCCCGCACGTCGAGCACCGAGTAGATCGAGGCGTCGGGTGAGGAGACCACGAGGCCGGGCACCCGCTCCTTGAGCTCGGTCGAGACCGAGCGCATCATGTCCTCGTAGTAGCCGCGCTGGCGCTCGTACCAGGCCGAGAGATCGGCGTGGGACTCGTGCGCCAGGGCCGCGAAGATCCACTGGCCGATCACGTTGGGGCAGAGGTTGGCGGTGTTCTCGGCCACGGCCCGGGCGTGGAACTCCGCGTTGTCCGTGACGAGAGCGCCGACACGCAGCCCACATGCGCTCCAGACCTTGGAGGCGGTCTCGATGCTGATGCGCCGGCCGGTGATGCCCGGGACCAGATCTTCGGTGAGCCCCCAGACGGAGGAGACCGGCTGCCCTGTGTAGTACAGCTCGCGGTAGGCCTCGTCGCTGACCATCCACAGGTCGTACTTCACGCACAGGCGGCCGAGCACCGCCATGGTCTCGAGATCGTAGTAGTGCCCGGTGGGGTTGTCGTAGGGGATGACCACGAGGGCCGCGGGCCGGGTGCTTTGGATGGTGGCCTCGATCTCGGCCACATCCGGCAAGGAGAAGCGGCCGTCAGGGCCGAGCGCGCGGCGCACGTGGACCGTCGCGCGCCCCGTGCGGGAGGCGAGCGCCATGTAGTTGGTGTAGGCCGCGTCGATCAGCAGGATCGGCTGCTCTGAGGTGCCGGCGGGGCCGCCCAGCCCGACGATGATCAGCTCCATCCCGGCCGAGCCGCCATCGGTGACCTGGACCTTCAGCCCCTGCGTGGCGAATCCACTGGAGGCGATCACGTTCAGGAAGGCCTGTTGGCACTCGGGGATGCCGACGGTGGCCGAGTACTCCACCACGCCCTCGGCGAAGGGGGAGCCGGGCTCGCCCAGCGCCCGCATCCGGCGCTGCATGGCCGGGTGCATGGGCAGCGTGACGTTGCCGATGGCGGCGTTGACCGCCGTGACACCGTCGGTGCGCTTCATGAACTCGATCTGGGCCGCGCGGATCGCGGAGGGCTTGCGGTTGGCGTAGTAGGCCGACAGGGCGGGCATGGGAGCCTCCGGGGTTCGGGGAAGGCTGCCTATCGCGGTCCGTGCGCGGGAAAAGCCCGGGACGCTGATCCCGGTCGCTCCGGGGAACATTGGCCTGGGGTCCTTCCGTCCCACGGTCGTCGTCCTGGGTTCCGCTCACTCCGGAGTGCTCCTGCGGGTGGTTCCATCGCCACCACCCAGATCCGCCCTCCCGAGGGGGGTACGTCCAGCAATTACGGTCCCCGTTGACCGGGCGCTCCAAAGAGACCATCATGGTCATCTGGAGGTGTCCATGAAGCCCCTTTCAGTCAGCGAACTCAAGAGCCATCTGTCGGAACACCTGCGGGAGGTGCGCGCCGGCGCGGAGGTCGTCGTCACCGAGCGAGGGCGGCCCATCGCCCGGATCGTGCCTTTCACAAGGGGGAGCAGCGCCGGAGACTCGCTGCTGCCCCTGGTCGCGGCGGGCCTCGTTCGACCGGCGACCATCCCACTGGACCTGGCGGACCTCGATCCGCCGCTCGCGGAGGATCCCGCCGCCAGTCTCCGCGCCGCCGTCGACCAGGATCGGGAGGATCGCGCATGATCTTCTGGGACGCCTCGGGGATCGTCCCCCTCCTGGTCACCGAGCCCCTGAGCGAGTCCGTCCGGGCGTTGCTGCGGAGCGATCCCGGGATGCTCGTCTGGTGGGGCACGCCCATCGAGTGCGCCTCGGCCATTGCGCGGCGCGAACGGGAGGGCGGCCTGACCCCGGCGCAGGCCGACGCCTCGCGGGCGCGGCTCGCGCACCTGTGTGCTGCCTGGAACGAGGTGCTCCCTTCGGAGGACATCCGCTTCCACGCGGCGCGCCTGCTCCGGCTCCATCCCCTGCGCTCCGCCGATGCGATTCAGCTCGCGGCGGCTTGGGTCTGGGCCGGCGGGAGGCCCCGCCAACACGCCTTCCTGACCTTCGATGCGCGCCTGCGGTCCGCGGCCCGGCTCGAAGGGTTCGGGGTCCCCGGGGCCGCCGCGGTCGGGGGTCCGTGATCTGCGGGCGGTGCGGCTGACCGGCGGGGCTCCTCACCCCGGCGGCACCTCCGCGGCGACCGGCGCCCGAACCAGGTGTCAGGCACCAACAAATAACATTTACTAAATGTTATTTGTTGGTGCCTGACACCTCAACCGGCTCAGGCTCTCCTCCGCCGCACCGCGAGCCCCACCAGCGCTCCGACCAGCCCCAGCAGCGCGTGCGGCCGCTCGCCCCGGTGGCTGCACCCGAGCTCTTCGTCTCCGGCCGCCAGTGGCCGGGCGGGCAGCCCGTCGCCGCAGGTCGCGCCCTCGTCCACGAGGCCGTCGCAGTCGTTGTCGAGGTGGTCGCAGGCGCACTCGGTGGCGCCCGGGTACGCCCAGACGCTGCTGTCGTCGCAGTCGCCCGCGCCCACGGTCCAGCCGTCCCCGTCGGCGTCCACTCCGCTGCCCGAGCCGGAGTTGACGGTGGTGGGGTCGGTGGAGGTGGAGTCGTCGGCGTAGCGGTTGGACCAGTTGCCCCCGAGCGGGGTCAGGGTGGCCAGGAAGTAGACCGTCGTGGCGCTGCCCGAGGGCACCGTGAGCTGCATGGTGCGCGTACCCGAGGTGGCGGCGATGCCGGCCCCGCCGTTGTCGTAGAGCGCCTGGTCCAGGATGGCCCAGGAGGAGGCGTCGCTCACCTCCAGGTAGAGCTGAGCGCGTTCGCCGTGGGCGGCCGCGTCGGTGGTGAAGGACAGGTCCACCTCGAAGGGCCGACCGGCCACCACCGTGCGTGGCCAGGACGTGATGGCGATGGTGCCGGTGGCCGGGCCGCTCGTCGTGCTGCTCGAGCCCGGCGTGAACGAACTCAGCGCTTCGAAACGCTGGATGGCGTGCAGGTGGGCCAGGCCGACCTCGTCGAGGGCGGCGCTGGAGGCCAGCAGCTCGGCGTTGTTCGACCAGGTGTCGATGAAGGCGATCTCGTGCAGCTCGGCCGGCATGTCGGTGTTCACCAGCACCGAGAAGCTGGCGTACTTCACCCCGCGGTCGCGGGTCCCGAGGTGGTCGAGCACCTCGTCCTGTACCTGGGCGGCGAGCTCGTCGGCGGTGGTGCCGGCGCGGTAGGCGTAGGTCTCGGTGCCATCTCCGCCGCCGGCGTTGGCGTGGATGGACATGAAGTAGTCCACGCCCAGGCTGTTGGCGTAGTCCGCGCGGGCGGTGAGTGAGACGTAGGTATCGGTCGTGCGGGTCAGGTGCACCGCCCAGGAGCCGCCCCCGGTGGTGTCGGCCGTGTCGGCCTGGAGCCAGTCGCGCGCCGCCAGGGCGGACTCCAGGTTGATGTCCTTCTCTTCCAGCCCGTTGCCGACCGCGCCCGGGTCGGAGCCGCCATGGCCGGCGTCGATGACCACGCTGGCGGTGGTGGCCCGGGCCTGTCCGGCGCCCAGCACGAGGGCGAGCAGAACGGCCGTCATGGCGACACCCCCTCCAGGAGGTCCGCCACCCAGACCGCGCCGTCGCGCAGGTAGGCCAGGCGGGTGCCGTCGGGGGATGTGGCGGGCTGGCGGGCGATGCCCGCGCCGTCCGTCAGGAGCACCTGATCGCCGTCGTCCGCGGCCAGGGCCCAGACATCACCCGCGGTCAGCGCGTGGCCGTTGTCCTGTACGCGCTCGAACAGGAGCCACGCGCCGTCGGGCGTCCAGGCCGGGTGCGTGCCGCCCGGGGCATGCGCCAGGGCCAGCCCGCTGTCCACGTCCACCAGGTGCAGGCCGCTGCCGAGCCCCACCACCGCGAGCAGCCGGCCGTCCGGGGAGAGCTGCGGGTCGAAGAAGGACTCGCCGGGTGGGGTGAGCCGGGTGGCGCTGCCGTCCGGCCCGCGCAACCAGACCGCCTCGTCCTCCACGAAGACCGGCTCCGGGTCGGTCATCGGGGCGGGTGGGCCACCGCTGGGCGCCACCACCAGCGCGCCGTGCGCCCCGCGGCGCGGGCACAGGATGCGCGCCGGACCGTCCAGCCAGCGGTGACGGAAACCCTCGGCCTGCGAGGCGCCAGGGATGGCCATGGGCTCACCGCCCTCAGCCGCCAACAGGAACAGCCCGCGGTGACGGGCGCCGGCCACCGAGAGCTGCGACCCATCTGGCGACCAGGCCGGATCGAGCCAGGGACCTGGTGAAGTGACGGGGTGGGGGTCGTCGAGTGCGAGCCGGGCTCCTTCCGGCTGGACCCCGAGGGGCCCCGCACAGGCAGGGAGCAGGGGGACGAGGAGAGACGCGACGACCCGACGCATGATCACCTCCCGATTTTCATAGACTTCGCATTTTGCGCATTTTATTGATCGATGGATCCGCTCGGCCCGTCAAGGGGGGGGTTGAAAAAAAACGCCGCCGCCCCCAGCGGACGCCGCACCCTCCCCCGGATACCGGCTCCCACCCCCCGGAGCCGCCCCCATGCCCTGGAAGAAGTCCTCCCCCGCCCTCATCGCCACCTTCGAGCGCGTGCGCCCCCCCGCCGGCGAGGGCGTCGAGCACAAGCAGATGTTCGGCTTCCCCTGCGCGTTCGTGAACGGCCAGATGTTCACCGGGCTGCACGAGGAGAGCATGATCCTGCGGCTGGCACCGGAGGACCGCGCCGAGTTCCTCACGCGGCCGGGGGCGGCTATCTTCGAGCCCATGGCGGGTCGCAGCATGAAGCAGTACGTCCGCGTGCCCCCCGCGCTGCTGGCGGACGAGGAGGCGCTCGGGGAGTGGATGGCGCGGGCGCTGGCGTTCGCGCGGAGCCTGCCCCCCAAGTTGCCGAAGAAGCGCTGACCCGGGACGACACCTGCGCTATCTTTCCGGGCATGACCCCCATCGCCTTTCTGGCCCTCTGCGCCTGCCATGCCCCGCCCACGGACAGCCAGCCGCCCGACGACACCGGCCCCTGGCCGCCGCCGGACCCCTCCACCTACCGCACCAGCCTGCCCACGGCGCTGGATCTCGCGGGCCTCGTGGATGTCGGCCACGACGTCAAGTACACCGCGCCCATCGACGGCCGGGAGCGCGAGGCGCCCATCCTGGAGGACGGCTACCTCCAGGACATGCGGGTCTGGCCCTGGCACCTGCAATTCCTGGCCGCCTTCCCCGAATTGCGCGATCTGGACATGCCGACCTACGAGGCCTGGGTCATCGCCAACGACACCCGCCGCTGGTGGGGCGGTTCCCTGCGCTTCCTACCCGGCACGCCGCACCCCGGCGGCGGAGTCATGGGCATCCTGGCCTTCTCGTTCTACGCCGACGACTCCGCGGGCGGGACCACGCTGGCCCACGTGCAGGAGGTCTGGGGCCGGATGAACACCCTGGCTCCCTGGGCCGCCGATCTCCTGGTCTGGTACCCCGACGGCGGCCCGCAGCAGGCCGCGGCCGAGGCCATCGCCCCGGATCTCGAAGCCGCCGGCATCCCCTGGCTGCCCATCACCGCGCTGGTGGAGCCCTTGCCGGCCGAAGACCTCGTCCAGGGCGAGGCCGACGCCGTGCTGCGCCTGGACAGCGCCGCCGACGGCGAGATCCTGGTCGCCGCCTCCGTCCCCGAGCCCCTGCCCGCCGTGGCCGCGCTGCTGGTCACGGAGGGCGACCCCTCCCTGGCCGCCCTGAAGATCCCCGTGGCCGTGCTCGACGCCCGTTCCAACGCCGTGATCCAGGCGCTCGACGGCGCGTACGTCCATGTGGCGGTCAGCGAAGGCCGCCTCGACCTCTTCCCCCTGCACCCGGAGAGCCCGTGATCCGCCTGCTCCCCCTGCTCCTGCTCGCGTCCTGCGGTGAGCCGAAGGACGATACTTCCCCCCCGGCCGACACCGGCGATCCGCCCCCGCAGTGCGACGACGGTCCCCACGAGGCCACCGAGTGCGGGTTCCACGAGGATCTCGGCGAGGGGTTCAACTACCGGCGCCTGCAGAACGAGGCCGAGGGCGTGGACGTCATCGTGGTGCGCGAGGCCACCGGCTTCGGCCCCGGCGAGACCACCCAGTACACGCTCCGCGGCTTCGCCCTGGCGAAAGACGGCTGCCTGTCCTGCATCGACAGCCCCGATGCCCTCAACTACGTCACGGGCCACCACAACTGGTTCGACGACGCCGAGGCCACCATCGAGGGGGTCCTGCACCGCTGCCACATGCAGTACCAGCCCGAGGATCCGGACGATTCGATGTCCGAGTGGGTCTGGAGCTACGATCTGACCGGCCTGGACCCTGCCACCGAAGACGTGCTCTGGGGTCCCATCCCGCTCGAGCTCACCTACCCCGACTCACCCTGGTGATCCCATGCTGCTCCCCCTGCTCTTGTTCGCCGCCTGTGCCGTCGAGGACCCGCCTCCGCTGTGCGATGACGGCCCCCACGAAGCCACCGAGTGTGGCCTGCACGAGGATCTCGCAGAGGAATTCAACTACCGCCGCCTCCAGAACGAGGAGGAGGGGGTGGACGTCATCCTGGTGCGCGAGGCCACCGGGATCGGCCCCGGCGAGACCACCCAGTACACGCTCCGCGGCTTCGCCCTGGTCAAGGACGGCTGCCTGTACTGCGTGCAGGAAGAGGATGTCCTGGCCTACACCACCGGCCACCACAACTGGATGGACGATGCCGACGCCACCATCGAGGGTGTGCTGCACCGCTGCCACATGCAGTACCAGCCCTCGGACCCCGACGATCCCTACGCCGACTGGGTCTGGACCTACGAACTGACCGGGCTGGACCCCGGCACCGAGGAGGTGCTCTGGGGCCCCATCCCGCTCGACCTCACCTACCCCGACTCCCCCTGGTGATTCCATGCTCCTTCCTATGCTTTTCGCCCTCGGTTGCGCCGTCGAGGACCCGCCCCCGCTGTGCGACGACGGCCCGCATACGGCCACCGAGTGCGGCTTCCAGGACCAGGTGCCCGAGGAGGGCAACTGGCGCCGGCTCGACAACGAGGAGGAGGGCATCGATGTGATCGTCGTCCGCGAGATCATCGGCTCGGGCCCCGGCATGACGGCCCAGTACGCCCTGCGCGGCTTCGCCCTGGTCAAGGACGGCTGCCTGTACTGTGTGCAGGAGGAGGACGCGCTGGCCTACTCCGCCGGCCAGCACAACTGGTGGGACGACGCCGACGCCACCATCGACGGGGTCCTGCACCGCCTGCACGCCCAGTTCCAGCCCTCCGACCCCGACGACCCCATGTCCGAGTGGGTCTGGAGCTACGATCTGACCGGGCTGGACCCCGCCACCGAGGAGGTGCTGTGGGGCCCCATCCCGTTGGAGTTGGCCGAGGGTTCGGAGGAGTGGTGATCGGCGCGCTCCTCGTGCTCGCGGCCTGCGCCACGCCGGGCGACACCGGCAGGGACCTGCACCCCAGCCACGATGCCAGCGAATGCGGCCTGCACGAGGACCTCCCCGACGGTTGGAACTACCGCGAGGCCACGGGTGAGGGCCTCGACCTCATCGTCGTGCGCGAGTACCTCATGCAGGGCGCCGGCTTCACCAGCATCTACGCCCTGCGTGGCTGGGCTCTGGCCTGGGGCCAGGAGCTCACCTGCCTCGACGACGAGGCTGCGCTCGCCTATGTCACCGGCCACCACAACTGGCACGACGTGGCCACCGCCACGCTGTCGGACGAGCGCCAGCAGTTGGTGGTGGACTACGAGCACGAGGGCCATGGTCCTCGTTTCGGCCATTCGGCCTCACGAGGCCCACGGCCTTCCTTTCTTGGCGGGGGAGGGATGCCCTCCCCCGCACCGCTGACGCTCCCCCTCCCCCGCGCCCTATTGGCG
>Ga0233425_10007371_pt1 | contig 15510 bp, 13 predicted proteins | sample Watercolumn_Towu_2_FD_181712 | JGI IMG/M metagenome (GOLD analysis project Ga0233425, IMG submission 181712) | Freshwater microbial communities from Lake Towuti, South Sulawesi, Indonesia - Watercolumn_Towuti2014_140_MG | ecosystem: Environmental > Aquatic > Freshwater > Lake | place...
GGGGAACGGGGAACGGGTTACGGGGTACGGGGAACGGGTTACGGGTTACGGGTTACGGGTTACGGGTTACGGGTTACGGGTTACGGGTTACGGGTTACGGGATACGGGGAACGGGTTACGGGGAACGGGTTGCGGGTTACGGGTTACGGGGAAATGGGGAACCGGGAAATGGGGAACGGGGTGGCGCGGGAATGGGGGTTACGATTTTTCGGGGGGGAATTGCGACGATTGTCGCAGATGTTGGAGCCGTTGCAAGCGAGGGGAAGAACAGGGAACGGGGAACGGGGAACGGGGAACGGAATGAGCGCGATTGCGCGAACTTTGGCCGAGGCGCGCGTAGCGCTTGACGCAATGGAAAAAAACGGGGGCCACAATCGGCAAGTTTGGTCCCATTTCCCATTTCCCCGTAACCCGTAACCCGTAACCCGTAACCCGTAACCCGTAACCCGTAACCCGTAACCCGTAACCCCCCGTTCCCCGTTCCCCGTTCCCCGTTCCCCGTTCCCCGATCCCCGTTCCCCGTTCCCCGTTCCCCAGCGCTTCGATATGCTGTCCGCTATGACGGACACGACCAAATCGACGGAAATTCCCCGGAGTCCGGAGTTGCTTTCCCGGCACCGTAGCGGCCTGCTGGTGGTGGATGTGCAGGAGAAGCTGATTGGGTCGATCGATGAAGATCGGCGGGTCGTCTGGAACATCGGCCGGCTGCTGGATGCGGCTCGGTTGATGGGCGTTCCGATTATCGGCACCGAGCAATATCCGCAGGGATTGGGTGCAACCATCGGGGAGCTGCGCGATCGGACGGGCGCATGCGTGGCCAAGCGGACGTTCAGTTGCGGTGGGTGTGCGGGTTTGCTGGATGCCTGGGTGGAGCGGTCGATCGATCAGGTGTTGGTGGTGGGGATTGAAGCGCACGTCTGTGTACTGCAGACGGTGATGGACCTGCTGCACGCCGGTTTTCGCGTGTACGTACCGGTGGACGCGGTCGGTTCCCGCAGCGTTCAGGACCGGGAGACGGCGCTGCGGCGGATGGAGGCTGGGGGCGCGACACTTGTCAGCACGGAATCGGTGATGTTCGAGTGGTGTGAAACGTCAGCGGTTGCCGAATTCAAAGCGATCAGTCTTCTGGTTCGTCAATTGCCGCCTGCGGTATGACGGGGCGGACTGGTGGCGTGACGCATTGGGGTTTGTGCGGCGGCGAGGAAGCTGTCGAAGCGAGTTTTGCAGTAGATTGAGGTGGACAATGATGGCACCCGAGTTACTTCCGCCGGTCCGCGTTTTGATGGGGCCTGGGCCGAGCGACATTCATCCGCGCGTTCTGGCGGCGCTGGCTCGGGGGACGGTCGGGCATCTCGATCCGTATTATTTGAAGATCATGGATGACCTGCAGCGGATGTTGCGTTCGCTGTTTCGAACGGAGAATCGGATGACGTTCGCCGTCAGCGGCACCGGCTCGGCCGGAATGGAAGCGGCGGTGGTGAATCTGATTGAGCCTGGCGATGCGATGGTGGTCTGCGTCAACGGCGTGTTCGGAGGCCGGATGGCGGACGTTGCGCAGCGAGCCGGCGCGAAAGTGACGCAGGTCGAGCGCCCCTGGGGGGAAGTTTTTACGTTGGAGGATCTGGCGGATGTTCTCCAGCGCGTCCGTCCCAAAGTGGTCGGCATCGTGATGGCGGAAACTTCCACCGGGGCCTGGCAGCCGCTGGAAGCGATCTCGAAAGTCGTGCATGACTGCGGGGCGCTGTTGCTGGTCGACGCCGTGACCAGCCTGGGCGGGGTCCCGGTCGAGGTCGACGCGTGGAATATTGACGCGATTTACTCGGGGACCCAGAAGTGCCTGAGTTGCCCGCCGGGATTAGCGCCGGTCTCGTTCAATCAGCGCGCGCTGGATACGATCTTGGCGCGGAAGTCGAAAGTCCAGAGCTGGTATCTGGATGTATCATTGCTGGCCAGTTACTGGGGCCAGGAGCGGGTTTATCACCATACCGGTCCGATCAACATGTCGTACGCGTTGTACGAGGCGTTGCGAGTGATTCATGAAGAGGGTCTGGAAGCGTGTTGGGCCCGGCACGCGAGCAATCATCGCGCGCTGAAGGCCGGCCTGGCGGCGATTGGCATCGAATACGCGGCGCAAGAAGGCCACCAGCTTCCGATGCTGAACGCCGTGCGCATTCCGCAGGGTGTTGACGACGCCGCGGTACGCAAGGGGCTGCTGCAGCGATTCGGCATTGAAATCGGCGGCGGGTTGGGCGCTTTCAAGGGCAAGGTCTGGCGGGTGGGGCTGATGGGATATGGCGCGCGGCCGGCGAATGTTCTGCTGTTTCTCAGTGCGCTCGAGCAGCTGTTAGGCGAGCAAAATTTCCGATTTCAGTCCGGCGCGGCGATCGCCGCGGCCAATGCCAGTTACCTGCGCGACAATTCCTGACCTGTGAGAAGAGCTCGACCAGCGAGCGGAGGCGACGATGTCCGATCCACGTCCACGCGTCCTGGCGGATGTACCGTTGGCGCCAGCAATCCTGCAGTTGTTCGAAGATCGGATTGAGGTCGTCCCCTGGTCTCGGCTGCAGGAAGCCGAACAACTGCCGCTGGACGCGATCTACACGTATGGACATCCGCTGGTCGACGGGCGGCTGCTGGACCGCTGTCCCGGGGTTCGCGTCATCAGTAATTACGGAGTGGGCGTCGACCATATTTGCCTGGCCGATGCCGGACAACGTGGGATTCCCGTAGGCAATACTCCGGGCGTTCTGGATGGCGCGACCGCGGACATGGCGTTCACGCTGTTGATGGCGGCGGCGCGGCGGCTGGTCGAGGGCGACCGCTACGCGCGGAGTGCGGCGTTCACGCGCTACGATCCGGGTTATATGCTCGGGAGGGAGGTCCACCATGCGACGCTGGGCATCGTAGGCCTGGGCCGTATCGGGCGGCAGATTGCGCGGCGGGCTCGCGGCTTCGAGATGCGCGTGCTCTACCACAATCGGCGGCGTTCGCCGGTGGACGAGGCGGAATTGCAGGTCGCGTACGTCACGTTGGACGAGCTGCTGGCAGGCAGTGACTTCGTGGTGCTCAGCGTGCCGTTGAGCGATGCGACGCGGGGAATGATCGGCGCGTTGGAACTCGCACGCATGAAACCGACCGCCGTCCTGATCAATGTGGCTCGTGGCCCGGTGGTCGACACCGACGCGCTGACGCAGGCGTTGCAACGCAAGGCGATCTTTGCGGCGGGATTGGACGTAACCGATCCGGAGCCCCTGCCGCGCGACCATCCTTTGTTGGCGCTGGAGAACGTGATCATCGCGCCGCATCTGGGCAGCGCGACGACGACCACGCGGCAGTCCATGGCAGAGATGTCGGTGCGGAATCTGTTCGCCGGGCTCGGAGGCGAGCCGTTGCCGTGGAGTGTTTCACCGTAGCAAAACGTGCAACGCCTGGAACAGCTTTTCCAGATCGGCCATGTCGTTGTAGAGATGGCACGAGACGCGAATGAACCGTTGCCGCCTCCACTCCACGATTGGCACTTCGATCCCAAATTCGCGCCACAGGCGGCCCTGCAATTCGGCGGCGTCACCGGGTGGCAGCGGAATATGGCCCATCGATCCATACCACTGTTCGGAATCGGGTGTGCCGGGCGTCGTGCCGAACATTGCGGCGATCGTCGTTCGCGCGACGCGGGCCAGCGCGTGCGTGCGAGCACGAAACAGGTCCAGCCCGACAGCTTCGAGAAAATCGATCGCGGCGGGAATCGTGAGATATGCCGAGGGGTCCCGCGTGCCGGACCAGAGCAGTTCGTCGCTCCAGCACTCGGGCCGGCCCGGCAGCAGCCGTCCCCAGCTCAGCGATGGCACCCGGATCGACGATTGCCGCCGAGGCGCGACATAAAGAAAACCCGAACCCAGCGGTGCGCTCAACCACTTATGGCAGCTGGCGACGTAGTAATCGCAACCAAGTGCTTCGACGTCCAGGGGCAAGTAGGCGGGCGCGTGGGGCCCGTCGATACAGACGGCGATCCCGCGTTCGGCAGCCCCACGAATCACTGCGGCGATCGGCATCGTCACGGCCGTCGGCGACGTTACATGACTGACGACCATCAAGCGCGTTCTGGGCCCCGTGGCCCGCAGCAGGCTGTCGACGATCTGTTCCGACGATTCGACCGGCCAGGGCAGTTCGACCTGCACGACCCGCGCGCCGGACTGTACGGCAGCCCGCTGCCAGATCCGCTGTACGGCGCCATATTCCTGGTCATTCAGCAAAATCTCGTCGCCCGGCGCGAGCGGCAGGCTGTTAGCGACGACATTCATCCCACTGGTGGCGTTTTCGACGAACGCCAGATTTTCCGGCCGAGCACCGATGAAGTGTGCCAGTGCCCGGCGCGCCTCGAACCAGGCCGGTTCGAGCTGCCGCACGAAGAAGTCCATCGGCTGCTCGTCCAGCCGACGCTTCCAGTCGGCCTGCCGCTGACGCACGCTACGGGCCGACGGACCAAACGATCCATGGTTGAGATAAACCGTATCGGAACGGATCGGAAAATCGTCGCGCCACACGGAGGGCGACTGAGGATCGAGCAGGTTCATAGCAGGTGGCGGGCCTTGATTTCCAGGTATTGGTTCACGAGCGGCGCCGTCATCTGCTCGGGGAAGAGGTCGAGGCAGAGCACTCCTCTGTGCGTCAGATCGGTCAGGATCTGATGCCGCCAGGCGATCATGTCGGCCGCCGCCGCGGCGCGAAACAGCTGCGGGGCGGTGGGATTCGCCACTTCCACCGCATCGAACAATTGTCGATCCTTGAGCAGCACCGCCAGCGGCAGATGCCGTCCCACCATCGACGAAAGATATTGATAGACCTGCAGCGCATTGACCTCGTCGATCAGATTGCTGACCAGGACCACCAGCGATCGCTTCTTGCAGCGCGCGGCAAGGTGCAGGAAGGCCTGATCGTAACGCGACTCCACCAGGCGCGGGAAACGATCGAACGACGCATGAATCAGCTGGTTCATCTGCCGCATGCCGCCCCGCGGCGGCACGAACGAGTGCACTTCGTCGGAGAAGCAAACCAGTCCCGCCGAATCACCTTGGCGCAGCGCGACGTAGCTGAGCATCAGCATGGCGTTCAGGGCATGATCGAGCAGGCTGATGCCGGCGCATTGGCTGGTCATCATCCGACCGCAGTCGAGCATGAAAATCACGCGTTGACTCTGATTGACCTGGTAGTCCTTGACTGTCAATTTGTTGCGGCGGGCGGTCGCCCGCCAGTCGAGATGCTTGTAGTTATCGTCGGGCGTGTAATCGCGTAACCGTTCGAATTCGTTGTCCTGGCCGACCTTGCGGGTCCGCCGCAGGCCCATCAGCGAGAGGCGATCGGTGCGGGCAAGAATCGCGTATTCCGATAACTGCCGCATGTCGGGATAGACATTGATCTTGTCCTCCGCCGGCAGGCGCAGCAGTCGCACCCAGCACCCCCAGCGGCTGCGGACGCGCAGGAAAATCGAACTCAACACAAACGCCCCGCGGCGCATCGCTTGTGCCTGGTAGCGCAGGGTGGCGCGGCTCCGCGCCGCCATGGTCATCAGCGTTTCCTCGGGAGTGGCGATGAAGTCGCGCGGCAAGTCGTCGCGGACCCAGACAAGGCGTGGCCGATTCGTCATATTCTGTATCACGATCGCCACGCGGTGCGGTTTCTGCAGCGATGCCACTTGCAGCATCTCCCGGCGGACCGTGAAAGATCGCGCTGTGGGCAACGTCAGCAGGTCCGCAATCGCGATTCCCGCCACGACGACGTCGACGAGCACCACCAGCCTCCCCAAGTCCGGACGCAGGTACAAGCCCAACGTCAAGAGCGTGGGAAACGCGACCAGCACCAGCAACGACGAGTGCGGATAGACGCGCTTCCAGGCCCCAAGCAGCAGCAGGCCACCCAGCAGCAGCACGAGCCAGAAGAAGAACAGGTTTCCGGACGAGGCCCATTCGGACCAGGTCACTTCGCTGTCGTTCACAGTCTCGGAACCTCCACCGAGCGTACCAGTTCCGTGAGCAACTCGTCGACCTTGCGGCCTTCGACTTCTGCTTCCGCCGTGAGGATCACGCGGTGCCTCAGCGCCGGCAGGGCAATCTGCACGACGTCGTCGGGCACGGCGTAATCCCGCCCGCTGAACGCGGCCAGCGCCCGCGAGGCCTGCATCAAAGCGATGCCGGCGCGCGGCGACGCGCCCAAGTGGAATTGCGGCCATTTGCGGGTCAGACGCACGATCTTGTTAATGTAGTCCACCAGCCGGTCGTCGACGCGCACTTCCGAGCACATCATCGTCGTGGCGAGGATCTCGGACGGCGATGTGACGGTCTCGAGCTGATGTTCGAGCCGATCGTTGATGTCCTGCTGGGAACTGTGCAGCTTTAGGATCCGAGCCTCCTCGTCCTCGCGGGGATAATCGGCGACCAGTTTGAACATGAACCGATCGAGTTGCGCCTCGGGCAGATTGTAGGTACCCTCGGATTCGATCGGATTCTGTGTCGCCATTACGAGAAATGGCCGCTCCAGAGGGTGGCTGAGCCCGTCGACCGTGACTCGGAATTCCTGCATGGTCTCCAGCAATGCGGCGTGCGTCTTGGCGGGCGAGCGGTTGATTTCGTCGGCCAGCAGCAGCTGCGTGAATACCGGTCCTGGGCGGAATCGGAATTCCTGGTTCTTGAGGTCGAAGATCGGCGCGCCGGTGATGTCCGATGGCATCAGGTCGGCGGTGAACTGGATGCGGCCGAAGCGACATCCCAGCACACGGCCGAGCGAACGGACGAACAGCGTCTTGCCCAGCCCGGGAACGCTTTCGATCAGCACATGCCCGTTGGAGAAAAGTGCCACGAGGGTCCCGAGCACCAGTTCGTCCTGGCCGACGTAGATCTTGGCGATCTCGGCCATGACGCGATCGAAGAGCCGCTTCGTGGCTGTCTCGTTTTCGATGCGAGCGCGGCCGGCGGTCAGCTTGCTGGGGGAAAGTCCGGCGCCGGTGGCAGGCGGGGCCGCGGCGCGGAACGGCGATGTGCTGGCCGCCGCAATGGAAGGTGGCGGGGTGATCGCCGCGGCGGATGCCGGCACCAACACCGACGGCGGTTGCGCCGCGGCAGGCGGGGCGGACGCCGAAGGCATAGGCATCGAGGTACCCGGCGATGTCGACGACGACTCGCTCATGCTCGCCGGGCCATTCTCCGCCGGCCCCTGCGTCAGTCCGGCGGCAGAACCGGCAGTCTGCTGAACCGACCCGCACTTGGGGCACCGTGCGGCGCGGCCGGCGGCACTGGCCGGGATCTTCAAAACGCTGCCGCAACCGAGGCAACTGAATTCCAAATCGTCACTCGCCCCGGTTCCACGGTTGATACTCATCGGTCATCCCATTCTAATTCGCGCTGCGGGGGCTCGATCTGCCCGCGTCAACGCCGAACATGCTGATGGTAAAAGGCAATGCGCTGCCGAGCGAACTCCACATCTTCCGTCTTCTCCAACAGGCTGCCCAACGCTTCGATATGTTTGCCGAAGTCGCTGGGGCTGGTTTCCAGCAATTCCCGTGCTCGGCCGAAAATCGGGAATACCTTGGCACAGTAAATCAGCCCCATTGCAAGCACGTGCAGCATTACGATAAACGACGGCCAGGTGGAAAGGAACTCAATCTTGGTGACCGCGCCGCCGCCCGAATCCCGCTCGTGAATCGTAGCGCCCTGTTCGTCCGTCTCGAGGAATATCACCCGGCCCGGCGATCCACATTCGTCAATCAGCATGCCGGCCCAATGCCGGTGCACACTATTGACCAACGGCATGTTCAACAGGAAGGAGCCGTTCGTAACAACCAGCAGGCGGCTTTCGTCCCATTCCTCGTCCGTGACACGCGTTACAAACGGTTGGCCATCGGCAGTCAGCAGCACTTCAAATTGCGTTGGCAAGGTACGTAATTCGGCCTGCGGCTGCTGGATCAAGCGGCGCAGGAATTGCGGCACTTTGCGCGTTTGGGCAGGGGGCGGTGCTACCGGCGGAGGCGGAATGTCGCTGATTCGCGGCAGCGCCAGGCGATGTCCCATGCGGAGTTCGGCCTGGCTTGCATCGATCGATTCCGCCCAACGTCCGCCGATCGAACGCACCGGACCCTCGACCCAGGATGGCCGCTGCACAAACCAGCGCGCATAACTGTCGGCGTTGACGACTTTGCGCGCGGTCTGACGGTCCAGCAGCGCCTGGGCCAGATTCTGGTCGACTTCGCGCCGCTGTCCGGCAGGAGTGGCCGCCAGCATCCGCTGCCAATAACCGGGGACCGGATCGAAATCGCGTCCGATGTAGACCAACGTGCGCCCGCTCTCTTCCGCCAACCAGCCTTCCAGATATTCACGGACCTCCAGCGAAGGTGGTGAGAAGCTGGCGGGCGACCAGACAATGGTGTCGCAGCGGCTGAGCTTCGGGGACAAGCGTCGCCAGGAACTGACCTTGTGCCCGGCCTGTTCGAACATCGAAGCCAGCACTCCCGTGCCGTCGACCGTCTTCAGGTCGCGCTTGCCATAATCCGATTCCAGCGGCGGCCGACTGCAACCGCAGACGGCCAGCGTCAGCCACAACAGTACGGCCCCGTGCGTTCCGCCACCCGTCTTCCCCGCGGGCCGCCGCCGACGCACCCGGGCGAAAACGGAGGGTGGCGAATCGAGCCAACCGATACAACGCCGGATCATGTCGCACTCCGTTCCAGCAGTTGCCGTTGGAAATCGCGCAGCGCATTCCAGCAATCTTCGAAGTCGTCACGTTGCAGTTCATGGTGACCGAAGAAATACGATTCGAACGCGTTCATGGAGCGAAACAGCAATGCCGACAATCCCGGGCTCTCTCGCAACTCACGGAGATACTGGCGGTTCGTTTTGCCCTTGGTCAGATGGATCCACTGGTGGCGGTCCAGTTCCACGAGTTGAAAACTGAAATAGTAGACCATCGCCTGCCCGTAACTTCCCTGTTCGTAACATTCTCTTGCCGCCGTCAGCAGATCGCTCACCGGGCGCTGGATCGGGAAGGGCAGATTGTCCAACTGATATTCAGGGTCGTTCGCCAAATCTGTCGACCCTTCGGCGGTTGCCGCCGATGCACTGCGCAGGTCGCGGCGGAGGTAGAAACGTACCAGGAAATAGATCAGTGCCAGGGCGAGGCAAGTCAGGAGCAGGTAGACCAGGGCTTGCAGGAGTTCACCGGCGCCGGTGAGCAGCAGGTTCCAGATGCTCGTCGAACTTTCCGGGTCGAGATTGCCCTTCGTCGACTTGGCCACTCCTTTGTCCCAGGACGACTTGTGAGCTTCGTCGGTGGTCGTGGTGCGTTGTGCGTCGACCGATCGCAGTTCGTCCTTGTCCGGATCGTACCAACGGACGTTGGCCCGGCGCAGTGCCTTTCCGGCTGCGTCGCCCGGATCGGCGGCGTCGCTCCTGGCCGTCGCGCCGCCGACCAGCGCCAGAAGGATCACCAGCGTGTGCCCGAAACGGCCCGTCAACTTGGCCGCCTCGGCCCGCATCCGCAATTCGACCTCCCAGCCCTCCTGGCGAATTCGAGTGTCGAGGTAGTTGAGAAATCGCACGACGGTGGTGAACACGACCACCAGCCCGATCGTGATCGGCAGAATGAAATGGGTCTTCCATTCCGTCCAATGCCAGTCGCCGACGAGGAATCCGATCAGATACAGCAGGGCGTGGGCGATCGTAATTACCAGCACGATCACGATCCAACAGGTGCCGAGCCAGCGTGCCAGGTGATCGCCGCGGGCGTGCAGCCGTTCACTGCGGCGACCGATCGGCTGCTGTTGCTGGCCCCGTGCCAGCAGCGGCGCTTGTTCCAGCAGAATGATTTCGTTCAGGAATGGCCGGAACGCGCGCAAGATCGCTTCGGCCACGACCAGCATCAGCAGCATGGTTTCGCCGAACGACGCCCATTCGCCTTCGTGCGGCAGCAGCATCAATCCGAGGCCAGGCAGGACGCCGCGGACAATGCCCTGGCAAACGATCAACCGCCAGAAACAGCGGCGAAATTCGGCCAGCAATTGCCGGCGGTCTGGCGTTTCAAGAAAAACCACTTTGCCCAGGTAGATCGTCGTCAGCGAGGTTGCCAAGGGTGCCTGCAGGAACATCAGCAGGGCCAGGCAGAATGCAAATTGCGAGGGAATGTCGACCAGGTCGTAATCCAGGTATTCGTCGCGCGCCATCCAGCCGATCAGCGCGTAATTCAAAATGGCGAACGGCACCAGTCCCAGCGCGGAGGTCCAGACCAGCGGGAAAAAATGCGTTCGCAGCATCGGCAGCGCCAGCTCCAGCACTTCCCAGAAGTTCCGTTCACGGATGACGATTTCGGTCTTATCCAGTTGCACTCGAACCGCTCCGCGGGAAACCGAGAACCACAAAATAGAACAGCAGCATGCCGCTGCACAGCGTGGCGATCGTACCCTTCACGATCAGCGGCAGGGCGAAAGGGGAGATGAATCCTTCGACAAACGCCGCCAGGATGAACATCACGATCGCCGATCCCATGATCGGCATGGTCTCAGCGCCCGTCTTACGCAGCGAATCCAGACGGGTCAGGCCCTTGGTGTGGATCCATCCCATTCCGATCCGCAGTCCTGCCCCGGCCGAGAGCACGATCGCGGTCAGTTCGAACGGTGCGTGCGCCGTGACGAACGCGTAGAAATTCGCGCTGCCGGCCTGCCCCGGTTGGCTCATGTAGCCGAACGAAGCCCCCAGCGCCGCCGCCTCGAAAATCGTCTCGATGATTCCGGGGATAATCAAGACGGAAGTCGCGAAACAGATCAGTCCGATTCCCGCGTTGTGTTGGATGTAGAACCCGGCCATCATCATATTGGCCTCGAACGAGCGCCGCCCCAGCGGCTCGGAGAAACTCGAGTCCAACTGTTCCATCATCGCCGTCCCCATCACGGTTTCGGCATATCCGGGCCAGATTTTGGGATTCGCGGCGATCACCGCCGACGAAATGAAAATTGCCCAGAACAGCACGAACATCGCCTGCACGCAGCGATCGCTGAAAACCTGCCGTGGCACGTCGTGCAGCAGCAGCCGCGGCCAATCGCTGTAGCGAAAAACGCGGGATCGGTACAGGCAGGTGTGGGAACGGCCGACCAGCCGATGCAGATAGCGGATCGTTATCGGCGGCAACTGATAAGCGTCGGCCAGGGCCAGGTCGGCGCAGGCAGCGCGGTACAGTGCGGCAAAGCGCGTAATCGTCGCCGGCGGCAGCTTCTTGCCTGGTTGAACCTGACTGCACAAGTTGTCCAGTTCGGTCCAGTTCGGACGTCGCTTTTCCAGAAATTCCGCGACCTTCATCGCACCGCCCCCTGGGACCCCGTTGCGGAATGCGTCGGACCGGCCGGTGCTCTGCCGCCAGTTTCCGGCGCGGCGACGCCGATCGCGGTCCCCGCCGGCGGCCATGGCACACCGCGAAAACTGAAAGGAGACTCGTCCCGCGCCTGCCGATGCGCCGCGTCGCCCCGATCCGCGATAAAGGTGCGATAATACAGCGCGCAGAGCAACAAATCCCAACTCGTGTCGGGCGGCAGACCAAACACGCGCAACAGCGGTTCGGCGAGATGCCGGGCCACCTCGCGCCGCCGCGCATCGGAAAAGTACTTGCGGCGGTCGACGTACATCGAAAGCGCCTGCGCCATCGATCGCGTCACCAGAAAGTCCGCCGGAATCAGCTCGGCCAGATGCGGCGTGCGAGGATCCTCGACGCGACTCACCCCCGCCAGCCAGGAACGTTCGTCCACGACGACAATCGTCCCGGCCACCAGGTCCCCGATCCGCCGATGTCGCGAATCGAGCGCCATCGTCACCAGTCCGACGGCGAACAAGTTCAAGGGCGCCATCGGAATTCCAGCCAATTCGATCGATGGATAGACCTGGGTGAGGTTGATCAATGGCAGGGTGTCGGCCATCCGGAACAAGTTGCGGATGACCGCCTGCATGCCGTTGATCGGCCGGCCGGTCAGCGAAAGTGCGCGGATTCCCATCGCCGCTTTGCCCGGCGTACGCCCATTCCAGAAGCATTCGAACAGTGCGCCGTAGAAATAGCCGAGCACGAATTCGATCACCAGGATCACCCCCAGCGACGCCACCAACAGCGGTCGGCCGATCATCGAGGCCACGAAAGCGATCGTGATGTAGGCCAGCGTCGAAATCGCGCCTCGCACCATGTAATCGATTCCCAACGCGACCAGGCGTCGGAACGGGCCCGCGACACGATAGCGAAATGCGATGTTCTCGGGCGTAACGATCTCGATCGTGCTGTCGAGTTGCAAGTGCTGATCGGTCATGCCCGGCTGTTCCTTCCGCGGATTGCCCCCAATTATTCGTCAACCTCGCCCCCGCCGCAAGCATGGCCACTTGCCGTCCGCCCGGTGGCGGATACAAAAAGGGACCAGCAATCAGCACTGATCGGCGAAGGAGCACGCGACCATGAAACTTAACGGCAGAACAGCACTGGTCACGGGTGGAGGCACCGGAATCGGATGGGGCATCGCGCGAGCCCTGGCCGCCGAGGGTTGCCGGGTCGTGATCGCCGGACGCCGCGCGCAGCCGCTCGCCGACGCCGTCGGCGGCTGGCAAGGAACACCGATTCTGCATCACACCGTCGACGTCACCGACCGGGCCAGTGTCGCCGCGCTGGTGGAATCGACGCTGCAACGGTTGGGGTCGATCGACATCCTGGTCAATTCGGCCGGAACGAACATCAAGACGCGCACTCTGGCCGAGATGCAGCCCGCGCAGTGGGATGAAGTGATGGCGATCAACGCCACCGGCGTCTACAACTGCATGTACGCGGTGCTGCCGACGATGCGCAAGCGTAAGGACGGTCTGATCGTGAATATCAGTTCGACTTCGGGCAAGCGCGCCGCGCCGCTGGGCGGCGTGGCCTACGACGCCTCGAAATTCGCCGTCGCGGCCCTCAGCACCGCCGCCTGGAACGAAGAGGCCGCCAACGGCATCCGGGTCACGACCGTTTTCCCGGGCGAAGTCGACACGCCGATTCTGGAAAAACGGCCGACCGCCGTCAGCGACGAACGCCGATCGCGCATGCTGCTGCCCGAAGATGTCGGCCAAATCGTCCTGGCGATCGCCCTGTTGCCGCCCCGCGCGCATGTCCCGGAACTGATCATCAAGCCGATCACGCAGGAATATATTTAGTGCATTGTCACAGCTAAAAATTCGGGTCGGTAGGACGGGTCTCCTGACCGGTCTCCTGACCCGTCCATGTGAGCAGGACGGGTCAGGAGACCCGTCCTACGAACAACGCGAACCCGACGATTACGTTGTGAGATTGCACTAGCCGGCTTGCTATTGCCTCGGCGGCGGTAGCTGCGATGATGAAACGCAGAGGAGGCCCTGGCGATGCTCTCGATTTTTGGACCGCCACGACGAACATGCGACGGATTGCGCCGCCGCCAGATCCTGCAAGCGGGCGGCGCCGGACTGCTCGGACTCTCCCTGCCGCGAATGCTACAGGCGGAGACGGAACTCCCGGTACATACTCCGCGCGTCAAGTCCGTCATATTCTTGATGCTGTTTGGCGGCCCGAGTCAATTGGAAACATTCGATCTGAAACCGGATGCTCCCGAACAGATTCGCGGCCCCTTCCGGCCGATCGCCTCGCGAACGCCCGGGTTGCTGATCGGCGAACACCTGCCGCGGACCGCGTCGGTCTCCGACAAGTTCTGCGTGATCCGCACCATGACCCACTCGTTCAATGACCACAGCGGAGGCGGTCACTACCTGCAAACCGGCAAGCGATGGCACGTCCCGATCGGCGGCGGTTTTACTCCCACGCCCCGCGACTGGCCCTCGATCGGCTCGATCGTGGAATATCTCCACCAGCAGCAGTTCGGTCTGCAGCAGGCTTTGCCCGCCTACATGGTGCTCCCGAACAGCCTCGGCCGATTGCAGGAGGCAGGGCAGTATCCTCGCCCCGGCGAACATGCCGGCTGGTTAGGACGCCGCTACAACCCGCTCACCACGCAGATCGACAAGAAATCGCTGACCGACAACCCCTACTGGCGCGACTGCAGCGACGAAGAGCTGCGTTTTCAAATCGCCGGCATGGACGCCCGAGAAGGCATTAGCATCGATCGTTTTCATGCCCGCCAGACTTTGCTGGAACAATTCAACGACCAGCGCAGCCGGCTGGATCGACTGGGTATGCCCGCCAGTTACGACATCTTTCGTCAGCGGGCCTTCGCACTGGTGACGTCGGAGCAGGCGCGCCAGGCGCTCGATATTCAACGAGAACCGCCCGAGTCGCGCGATCGCTACGGACGTCACCTGTTCGGCCAGGCCACGCTGGTGGCCCGTCGGCTGGTGGAAGCCGGCGTCCGCTTTGTCACCGTGCACTACGACTGCGTCGACGGCTACAGTTGGGACTCGCATCGCAACAGCGACGATGTGAAAAAGCACCTGCTGCCGACCTTCGACCAGGCCTTCGCCGCGCTGCTGACCGACCTCGACCAGCGCGGACTGCTCTCCGAGACGCTGGTCGTCGCCACCGGCGAAATGGGGCGAACCCCGCGCGCCAACGCGCAGTGGGGTCGTGACCACTGGAGTACGCTCTTCTCCAACGTGATCGCTGGCGGCGGAATTCGCGGCGGCAGCCTGTACGGCAAGTCCGATAAGGATGCCGCCTACGCGATCGAAAAGCCGGTCTCGCCCGAAGATCTGGCCGCAACCATCTATCATGCGCTCGGCATCCCGCACGAACTGCGCTTGCCGAGCATCGACAACCGCCCGACACCGATTGTCGAAGGTGGCACACCGGTCGAGGCACTCTGGACGGGTTGATTCAAGTCGGTACGCCTCGACCGCCGATAACAACCGGCTTCTTGTGTCCCGCCAGCTTCCGGGAGCGCCGTGTTGTGCTAGCACCGATTTCCAGCGCCGCTCAAACCGTGCTCGCCGCCGTCGGACAACTCGCCGGCCGTGTCCCCGGGAACTTTACTGCCATGCTGGGCATCGCCCCCGCCGCCGACCCGCGCGATACCGATCTCCAACGGAACCAGATTGACAGTGCGAATCGCCGATTGGACGATGCTCTTGGCCGCGTGTCGCAGGCATTGCTGCCTCGCCTCCGCGCCGCCGGCATCGACTTGCGACATCCTTTGACGATTCGCCCCGACGGTTTCGGCGGCGTTGAAACCGACGTCGATCACCCGCAATTCGCGGCCATCGACTCCATCCTGCAACAGTCGCCCGATATCCAAGCGGAATTCTCGGAACTGGTCCGCGTCGCAAGCCAGCATCCGGCGCGCGATCCCAACGAACGCTTCCGCGCCACCTCGCTCGCCGTGAAATTGCAAGGGGAACGATTCGTGCTGTCGGGAGAGTGAGGGAACGGGGAACGGGGAACGAGGAATGGTGGGCCTCGGAGTACCTCGACCCACCCTACGAGCCATACTAGCCCTACTAGCCCTACGAGTTCCCCGTTCCCCGTTCCCCGTTCCCCGTTCCCCCTTCCCCG
>Ga0233425_10007372_pt1 | contig 15509 bp, 14 predicted proteins | sample Watercolumn_Towu_2_FD_181712 | JGI IMG/M metagenome (GOLD analysis project Ga0233425, IMG submission 181712) | Freshwater microbial communities from Lake Towuti, South Sulawesi, Indonesia - Watercolumn_Towuti2014_140_MG | ecosystem: Environmental > Aquatic > Freshwater > Lake | place...
AAACCGGTGATGACCCAACCGCGCAGCCATTCCTGCGCCACCCACGCCGCCGAGAGCAGGAACATGATGGCGAGGTTCGCGCCGATGCTACCAGAGCCAAACCGCCGCGTTGCCGCCGCGACTGCCGCGCCCCACGCGCCGAAGTAGATCGCGAGATAGCCCGCCAGCAGCGCGACGACTGCCTGTCCCCAAATCCACGTCAGGACGGCGAGAATTTCTTCCAACGCCGGCCAGCCGGCGGAGGTGACGTGCCAGATCCAGTTAAAGACGAAGAAGAAGAACACGAAGCCCGCGAGCCAGCCGAGCCAAAAGCCTTCGCGCACCGAGCGGCCACGAGTGGCATAGAAGAGCGGGATGAGCGCGAACCACGTGAGGAAGCCGAGATCGAATTTCGGAAACGCAATCAGCAGCAACGCGCCGGTGACTACAGCGAGAAACCGCGGCAGTGCGATGTCGGGGCGGGCGATGGCGTTGAGCAGCAGTTTTAGCACGGCGTAGTTTCCGCTTCCTTGCGTCAGCGGCTGCGGTTCAATCCGTCACTTTCCGCAGCACTTCTTGAATTTCTTGCCGCTGCCGCAAGGGCACGGCTCGTTGGGGCCGACCTTGCGCGTGTCGCGGCGCACGGGACGGGCGACGTTGGCGATGGCTTCCTCGACGGCGTCGGTGCGCACGGCTTGCGCGGGGCGGCCCTGCGACGGCGCTGGCTGCGCAGCTCCGCCGAACGCGGCGGATTGGGCGTGCAGCAGTTGCTTCGGCAGCGCGGCGAGGAATTTCTCGAACGCCGCGAGCGTGGTCGAGGAGCGGAAGGTGTTGCTCGTGATCTCCGTCTTGACCTGAAGCTGCATCTCCTCAAACAGCTTGAATGCCTCGCCCTTATATTCCACCAGCGGGTCGCGCTGGCCGTAGGCGCGCAGGCCGATGCCAGTGCGCAGGGCGTCCATGTTGTAGAGGTGCTCCTGCCAGAGGCGGTCAATCGCGTTCAGGACGACGTAGCGCTCCAGCGTCTTGAGGCCGACCGGGTCTTCGTTCGCTTCCTTCGCGGCGTAGGCGCTCTTGACACGCTCCATGAGGAACGCCGCCATACGCTCGACTGCGCTGCTCTCTTCCTTGCCGCCGCTCGGCTGCTGCAATACCGGATCCAACTGCTGCCGGCGCAGGCCGAGCGGGAAGGTGAGGTTGGCCCAGTTGATGAGGCCGGTCACGTCCCATTCGTCGGGCGATTTGTCGGCGGGCAGATGGCTCTCGGCGCGGTCGGCGATGACTTCCTCGATGACCTCGAAGATCATCGTGCGAGGGTTTTCGGTGCGCAACACCTCGTTGCGGAAGCCGTAGATGACCTCGCGTTGCTTGTTCATCACGTCGTCGTATTCGAGCGTGCGCTTGCGGATGGAGTAGTTGTGCTGCTCGACGCGTTTCTGTGCCGTCTCGATGGAACGATTTAGGAGGCGCGACTCGAGCGGCTCGCCCTCCTTCATGCCGACCTTCTCCATGATGTTCGCGATGCGGCCGCTGCCGAAGAGGCGCATCAGGTCGTCTTCGAGCGACACATAGAAGCGGCTGCTGCCGGGGTCGCCCTGGCGCGCGCAACGGCCGCGGAGCTGCCGGTCAATGCGCCGCGCCTCGTGCCGCTCGGTGCCGATGACGTGCAGGCCGCCGATCTCCGGCACGCCGGGGCCGAGTTTGATGTCGGTGCCGCGGCCGGCCATGTTCGTGGCGATGGTGCAGGCGCCGCGCTGGCCGGCGCGGGCGATGATCTCGGCCTCCATCTGGTGATACTTGGCGTTGAGGACGTTGTGGATGACGCCGGTGCGCTTGAGCATGCGCGAGAGCAACTCGCTCGCCTCGACGCTTACCGTGCCGACGAGGACGGGGCGGCCCTTTTTGTGTTCCTCCTCGATTTCCGCGACGATGGCGTTGTATTTCTCGCGGCGCGTCTTATAGACGATGTCGTTGTGGTCGGCGCGGGCGCACGGCTTGTTCGTCGGGATGACGGCGACATCGAGCTTGTAGATGTCGTGAAACTCGGCCGCCTCGGTGTCGGCGGTTCCGGTCATGCCGCCGAGCTTGTCGTAGAGGCGGAAATAATTCTGGATCGTGATCGTCGCGAGCGTTTGGTTCTCCTGCTCGACGGAGACGTTCTCCTTCGCCTCCACCGCTTGGTGCAACCCGTCGCTCCAGCGCCGGCCCGGCATGAGGCGGCCGGTGAACTCGTCCACGATGATAACCTTGCCCTCCTGCACGACGTATTCGACGTCCTTCTCATAGACGCAGAACGCCCGCAGCAACTGGCTGATGGCGTGCATGCGCTGGCTCTTCTCGTCGAACGCCCGCTGCACCGCCGCCTTCCGCTGCTCGCGCTCTTCCTTCGACAACGCCGCGTTCAGGTCCAAATCGTGGAAGACGTTGACGAGATCGGGCAGCACGAATGATTCCGGGTCCTTGCTGAGATACTCGCGGCCTTTCGCCGTGAGGTCGGCTTCGTTGCCCTTTTCGTCAATCGCGAAGAACAACTCCTCCTTTAGCTTGTGCAACTCCTCCTTCTTCGTGTCGGCGTGCAGTTCCAGCTCGGTCTTGTCCACCAGCTTGCGCATCTCCGGGTCTTCCATCAGATGCGCCAGCTGCTTGTTGGTCGGCATGCCCTGCTTGACTTTCCAGAGGATGCGCCCCGCCTGCGCCGACGCGCCGTCGGCTTCGCCGGAAGCGTCGGGGGCCTTGGCCTTTTCCAGAATCTGCTGCGCCTCGCTGACGAGCCGGTTGCAAAGCATCGTCTGCGACCGCACGAGGTCGGCCACCTGCGGCCGGAATTGCTGGTAAATCTGGATGTTCGACGACGCGACCGCCGGGCCGCTGATGATCAACGGCGTGCGCGCCTCGTCAATGAGGATCGAGTCCACCTCGTCCACGATGGCGAAGAAATGCCCGCGCTGCACCTGGTCCTCCAGCGACGTGGCCATGCCGTTGTCGCGGAGATAGTCGAAGCCGAACTCGGAGTTCGTGCCGTAGGTGATGTCGCACTGATACTGCTGGCGGCGCAACGGCGGCGGCTGGTCGTGCTGGATGCAGCCGACCGTCAGGCCGAGAAAACGATAGACCGCGCCCATCCACTCGCTGTCGCGCGCGGCGAGGTAGTCGTTCACCGTGACGAGATGCGCGCCCTTGCCGGTGAGGGCGTTGAGGTAGAGCGGCAGCGTTGCCACGAGCGTCTTGCCTTCGCCGGTCGCCATTTCCGAGATGCGTCCATTGTGCAGCATCATGCCGCCGATGAGTTGCACGTCGAACGGCACCATGTCCCACTTGATCGGATGGCCGCGCACGATGATCTCCGAGCCGCAGAGCCGGCGGCAGGCGTTCTTCACCGCCGCGAAAGCTTCCGGCAGCAACTCGCTGAGGACTTCCTGCTCGACCTGGTGCGCCTTGCGATAGACCGGCTTCGCTTCGTCGCTGCGCAAGTCGGCCTGAAGCTGCCGCGCCTCCGCCAGCAGCTTGTTGATGCCGCGCGCCTCGCGCTCCGTCTCGATCCGCGCCTTGAACTCCGCCGTCTTGGCGCGCAGTCCATCGTCGCTGAGCGACTGGAACTGCTTCTCGATATCATTGATGCGGTGAACGACCGGCCAGAGCTTCTTCAGCTCTCGCTGGTTCTTGTCACCGAAAATCTTCTTTAACATCCACTGGATCATAGTGCCCTAACGTCATGCCATGCCCGTTGTGGGCGCGGCGGAACCGTCTTACTTACTCCCCGGCTTGTGCAGCGGCAAGCCCCGTTTACAGAGCGGGCAGTTGGCGGGATCGAGCGTCTCAACCTGAAGCTGGCCGAGCGACTGCGTCGGCACGCCGAAACTCACCGTGCCGCCGCTCCGGTCCACGACCACGGCGATGCCGGTCACCTGGCCGCCGTTGGCGCGAACGATGTCGAGCGTTTCCTGCACGCGGCCGCCCTTGGTGATCACATCCTCCACCACGAGGATGCACTCGCCCTTGGCGATCTTGAAACCGCGCCGCAGCGCCAGTTTCCCGTGGTCGTCCTTCTCGACGAAGATGAACCGTTTCCGAAGCTGCCGCGCGACCTCCTGGCCGATCACCAACCCGCCCATCGCAGGCGCGATGACGGTATCAATGGTGCCGGCGTCGAACTTGGCCGCCAGCGCCGCGCCAAGCCGCTCCACCAGCGGCATCTGCTGGAGCAGCAGCGCGCACTGGAAATACTGCCCGCTGTGCAGCCCGCTCCGCAGCAAGAAGTGGCCTTCGAGCAACGCGCCCGTCTCCCGGAACGCCTGCAACAATTCTTGGTTTGTCATGATTGGCACTTTCGTAGCCGAAATCGCCCCTCCCGGTCAATGCTGCCGAACGCCCGGCAGCGGTCGAAGCGGTTGGCTCAAGGCAGAAAGGAGTTGCGACAGGGGAAGCCGGTTGGTAAGTTACAGCACAGTTCGGGGCCAGAAATGGCACGAAGCAGCCATGACGACGCAAGTGCAAAGCGAGGTTCGGCGGCGGAGCGGTCAGGTGATGACCGAGTTCATTCTGGTCGCCGGGGTCACATTGCTGTTCTTCGGCATCCTCGCGATTTTCCTGAATTCCTACCTGGAGCATGAATATCGCGTGCTGAGCCTCTTGTCGTCGCAGTATCCGTAAACTTTCCGCCGGCACTGACGCCGGCGGGAATTCAAAAAGAAAACAAACCGCATAAAAGCGAAAGAGATGGTGAAAGTGAACATGAGTAAGACTATCAAGTGGTTTCCGAGCAGGAAGTCCGGCCAGACGATGACGGAGTATATCGTCATCGTGGTGGTGGTGGCGCTGGCGGCGCTGGCGATCTTCGGCATCTTCAGCGACACGCTCCGACAGAAACTGGCGGGCACGGTCTCGACGTTTGACTCCGGCCAAAACGCGTCTGCCGCCCAACAGGACGTGCAGCAGAACCGCTCCACCGACGTGCTGAGAAACCTCCAGTCCACCGGCATCCAGGGTGGCAGTTCGTAGTTTGCCTTCCTTGACCTGAAATAAATCCGGTCAAATCCAACCACGCCGGTCAAACCGGGACTGTTCGGTTTTTTCGGCGTCACGGCAGAGGAGCATGACACAGCGTCGGAACCATAGGCGGTGGCTGCGGAGAGGCGCGAGCCTGACTGTCCGCGGTCAATCCATGGTCGAGTCGGTTTTTGTGATCCTGCTCCTCTGCCTCATTTTCTGGGGGTTCTTGCAGGCGGCGATTCTCTACAACCACGAGCGCGTCCTGCAATTTGCGTCGTTCGCCGCGGCCCGGTCGGCCACGGTGGGATTCAACACCGAAACTTACACGCGCGCCTACCGGGCAGCGGCTATTCCAGCGTCGGGGACGATGCTGTCGCCAGGCCGGAACATGACACAGATGGAGCAACTGGCGCTGGAGACGATGGTCATTCCGCTCTATCTGAATCGCGCGGTGGGCGGCGACATGAACTACGGCCACTGGGATCCCTACAACATGCGGGCGGTCATCTCGGAGAACCGCTCCACGCGCATGTTGTCGGAGAACCACGACCAGGAGCATCCGCTGGAGATGCCGATGGTGGGCGCTTACTACCGCCTCAACGGGCAGACCAACGCGACGATCTGGATGATGCAGAACAACCGGACGGACTTGGGGCTGCATTACGAGCATTATCTGCAATGAAGACCGCCCTGCCAACACCCGACCAACCACGCCGCGTTCCCGGCCGCAGGGGCCAGACGCTGATCTTCATGATGATGATCATGATCATCCTGTCGTTCGTGGCGTTCTCGGTTTATGACACGCAGCACGTCGTCGTGCAGCGGGTGCGGTCGCAGAACAGCAGCGACGCGGCGGCGTTGATGGGCGCGCGCTGGCAGCTTTCGTCGCTGAACGCCATCGGCGAGATCAACCTGATGAAGGTGACGACGGAGATCGTGCTGAACGGGCCGCCGCCGTTCAGCGGGGCCGTGTCGGTGGACCAATACCAGTCGCTCTTCAACGCGCTGGACAAGTTGCAGGGGAGAATCTACTTCACCGGGCCGATGCTCGGCGTGCTCTACGCACAACAGGCGGCCAAGCTCAACGGGATGCACGCCGTGGCGTCGTATGCCAACACGTTCTACGACTTGGCGCAGTTCATCGAGGCTCACATCGGCGATTACCCGCAATACGTTTACAACCCCTGGCTCCAGTTCTTCGACGCCAACGAGCGGCAGCAGTTGCTGACGGATTACGCGGCGTTGTGCCGGCAGATCGGCGACCAGGGCGTGGCCGCGCTGCCCGCCAACGCGTGGGGCGACGACGGCGACCTGGATTGGAGCAACGCCTCGCCTTACGCGCAGCAGTTCCTCGGCAACCGCGCTTTCTACGGCGCCATCGCCGCGCAGGATTGGTGTTTCCTGAGACCGCTGATCTGGCCGCCGATCTATAGCGACTGGACTTTCTGGGGGCCGGTGACCGCCAGCGTCGGCATGGATCCGTTCCGGTTCTTGAACCTGCGGCTGAGTCCGCAATCGGACGCTTCGTTGTGGAACGGGCTTTCGGCGGCCAGCCAGAACAACCTCAGCGGTTACATCCAGAGCGTGCTGTCGGATCGCGGGCTGACGCGAAATCCGAACTGGCCGGGCGGCGACAACTGGCCGGTCCACGGTTTCCACTGGACCAACGACTTCCCGCGGTTCGACCCGATTGACATGCCGGCCCCGGCTTACGTGCCGCTCTACTGGGCCGTTTATAACAGCGGCTGGCGGAGGCAATGGGACTCAACGCTCGTTTCGCAGTTGTTGATCAGCGACGTGAAGCCGGCATGCAATTACAGTTGCCAGAACGCCGACTCGGTCTGGGTATCGCAAGCGTCGGCAAACGTAACGATGGCGGTGCCGAATTCCGGCCAGACCTCGTGGACGGCCGCGGGGCGGCAAACCGAGTTGAGCCAGGCACTGAACAACCTATGGGCGCTGCGCGGAGCCAATTCCGTTTCCGGCCGCGGCATCGTGGCGACGGCGGCGGCGCGGCCGTTCGGCCAGATAGACGCCAGCACGCCGCCCACCCAATACCCCGTCGTGCTGCCGGTGTTTTCCAACGTGCGGCTGATCCCGCTGGTCTTCTGCTCCTCTGGCGGCGAGTTCGATCCGGCTTGGCTGGAGCACCGGTTCATGCACATTCCGCCCTACACCCAGATGGGACTGGGGGAGTTGCGGGGTGGCTGCGTTTACTGCGACCAGTTGCGTGTTTGGGAAAACCCGGCTTTCCGGCAGATCGGCATCAACTGGTGGGCCAGCCAGACCAACGCCAACCCCTGCCCGTCCGGCGGCGGCGGCCGGCAAGGCGGCATCATTGCGCACTGACAGGACCTCATGAAACGACGACTGCAATCCGGCCAGGCGATGATGGAGTTGCTCGTGGGCATCATCGCGATGATCGTGCTGCTCGTGGGCATCATCACATTCGGCGAGGGCGGCTTCCACTGGCTCACCTCAATGACCGAAGCGGCGGGCACGGCGTGGGGGCAGGCCATCTCAGACAACTCCGTCACGATGTCGCAGGCGACGGCTCCGCAGCAAGTTCTCCAAACATGGGCGAATACCTCCGGCCAGACCCAGCGGATGCGGGAGTTGGGGCTGGACAACTTGAACTACACCTTCCAGGACGTGGCGGTGGCGGGCGACGCCAGCGCGTTCTACACCACCGCCCAGCGAACGTTGAACCAGTCCATTGCCGGCGGCACCTACATTGACTACCTCAACTACAACGCGCCCTATCTCCAGAGCCAGCCGGTCTTCGCGCGGGCCTTCGGCAACCAAGCGAGCACCAGCGGCTGGCTGATCGGCCTGAGCACCCACCGATTCGCGCTCGGCCGGATTGACCGCCAGGATGGCAACGGCGTCGTGGAGTTTGGCAGCGCGCTGCAACAGCTCGTTTACGGACGCGATTCAATCAACCTGCAAAGCCAGGTCTTCCTGCCGCCCATCACCAACGTGCAGTGAATCGCCTTCGCCAAAGAATTTGCTTTCCCGCCGCGCTCGCAGCCGCCATGCTGGCGGCCGATGCCAACGCGCGTGTTTTTCTCCGCGGCGAAGGAGCGCCGTTGGCGGAGGTTTCCGAAGCGATCGGACTGAAACAGGTGTATCGCACCGAATACAAGATCAACGGCAGCGACGCCGTGCTGGAAGTTTACGGCGGCGACCTGCCGGTGGGCGTGGCCGCCAACCGGCTGGAAGCCGGCCTCCGCGCGCGGCAGTTCGATGTTGCCATCCCCGGCAACGACCGCGGCGCGATGGGTGTCCTGACCACGAAGGACGAACTGACGCGCATGATGATCTCGCCCTCCGGCGACGGCAAGGCCATGGTCTTCGCCGTGCGGCAACGCTGGGAGGACGTGGCCCGCTTCAACGCCACCACGGCCAGCGGCCAAGCGCCCGACCCGACGCTGCCCGGCGTCCCGTCTTTCCCCGGCGGGCGGCTTGCCTACCACATTGAGGACCAGAAAACCAAAACGACCGTGGCGGTCTATCGCGGCGCGGGCGCGCCGGAAGACGCGCGCCGGTTCTATGCCCAGAGCCTCCCCTCCAACGGCTGGGAGCCGATGGGCGGCCGCGACGGCGGGCGCAGCGTGCCGGTGATGTATCGCCGCGGCGCGCTCAATTGCACGGTGAGCGCCCAAACGGATGGGAAAACCGGAGAACTGATTGTCACGTTGTTGATTCGCCGCTCTTCGCTATGAAACAGAAAATCATCCTCCTCGCCGCGTTGTTGGCGGGCATCGCCGCCTTCATCCTCTCGAAGCAAAACTTCGAGAGCTTCAAAGTCAAGTTCCAGGCCCAGTTCGCCAAGAGACAGGTCGTGGCCGCTGCGCGTAACATCCCGGTGGGCACCGTGCTCACGATGAACGACATCGGCAACGCCAATGTCTTCGTCCAGTCCATCTCCGGCCGGGCCGTGTTGCCCGATGAATACACCGAGCTGGTCGGCAAAAAAACGCGCGTCTTCCTCAACGACGGCCAGCCGATCCTCTGGAGCGACGTGGACATGCCCTATGGCGGCGTCGGCGGCATGGCCGGCATGATCAAGCACGGCGAACGCGCCGTGGCCATCCCCGTGGACAGCACCGCTGCCGTCAGCGGCCACGTGAAACCGAACGACCACGTGGACATTATCGGCACCTTCACATTCCCCGGCGCCACTGGCCGGGGCGGCGCGCCGGCCGCCAACCAGCAACTCTCCGACACCGTCACGCTCACCATCCTCCAGGATGTGACCGTGCTGGCCACCGGGCAGGTCATGAGTCGGCGTCCCTCGGAGGTGGAAGGCGGCGCCGACCGCTTCGGCAGCCAATACTCCAGCATCACTGTGGCCGTGACGCCGCGCGAAGCGGAAATGCTGGTGTTCTCGCACCAGAAAGGCCGCCTCTCGCTGGCCCTGCGCAACCGCGAGGACGTCTCCGTGGAGCAGCAACTGGAGAACGTGGATTTCCAGAGGTTGGAGAAGAACTTCAACGACCTGAACCGGCTCCGTCAACAGCGGCTCCACCCGTCGCTGCTGTCGCCCGGGCCGGCCACGCCGGCTCCGCGAACCACGCCCGCGCCATCACTGGGCCGCTGAAATCCCAACGCCGTTTTGAGTGACCGTCTGACATGCCCAAGACCACCGACCAACTCGACCTCGTGGTGGAAGTGACCGAGGAGGGCCAGAAACGCCGGATCCGCCAGCGCCTCCATCCGGCTGAGTATTCCATCGGCAGCGATCCCGAATGCGCCATTTGCGTCAGCCACAGCGGCATCTCCCGCCAACACGCCCGGCTCCTTTACGAACCGGACAACATCCAGATCGAAGACCTCGGCAGCACCAACGGCACTTTCGTCGAGGGCGTCCGCATCAAACGCCGCGTCCGCATCCACGTCGGCCAGCGCGTCATCATCGGCGCGTGCGTCATCTGGCTCGACTACCCGAAGCAGGAACAAGCGCCCGCGCCCGCGGCCCAGCCGGAGCGCGCCCCGGAACCTCGCCAACCGCCCAAGCCGGCCCCCGCGGAGGAGGAACCGGCGGCTCCCGGCGACTCCGCGCGCGCCCTGATGCGGAAGTTCAAGGCGCAGATTCACACCGAACTGCTCAAGCGGCTCGACCTGAAGCGGTTGGCCGGCACCAACTCGACGGTGACGAAGTCGTTGCAGGACAAAGTCCGCGCCACCGTCGCCTCCATCGTGGAGGAAATCAAAGACCAGCTCCCGGGTTCGATCTCGCCGGCCCAGCTCACACGCGAGATCATCCAGGAAGCCATCGGCCTCGGCCCGCTCGACGACCTGCTGGAGGACAACGAGGTTACGGAAATCATGGTCAACGGTCCCGACAAGATTTTCGTGGAGCGCCGCGGCAAGATCCAACTGACCGAGCGGACCTTTGTGGATGATGCGCAGGTGCTGGCGATCATCGAGCGCATCGTCGCGCCCATCGGCAAGCGCATTGACGAAAGCTCGCCCTACGTGGACGCGCGCCTGGCCGACGGCAGCCGCGTCAATGCCATCATCGCGCCGCTCTCGCTCAAAGGCCCGACCATCACCATCCGCAAGTTCGCCAAGACGCCCTTCACCGTCGCCGACCTCATCCGATTCGGCACGATGACCGACCAGATGGCGGACTTCATGCGCATCTGCTGCCTGCTGCGCAAGAACATCATCATCTCCGGCGGCACCGGCTCCGGCAAGACCACGCTGCTCAACGTCCTCTCCAACTTCCTCCCGAAAGACGAGCGCATCGTCACCATCGAGGACACCGCCGAGTTGCGCCTGAACCAGCCGCACGTCGTCAGCCTTGAAGCGCGCCCGGCGAACATCGAGGGCCGCGGCGCCGTTACCATCCGCGACCTCGTCCGCAACGCGCTGCGCATGAGGCCCGACCGCATTGTCGTCGGCGAGTGTCGTGGCGGCGAGTCGCTCGACATGCTCCAGGCGATGAACACCGGCCACGACGGCTCGCTCACCACCGTCCACGCCAACTCCCCGCGCGACACCATCAGCCGCTTGGAGACGATGGTGCTCATGGCCGGCATGGAGCTGCCCAGCCGCGCCATCCGCGAGCAGATCGCCGCCGCCGTGGACATCATCTGCCATACCGACCGCCTCAGCGACGGCACGCGGCGCGCCACGAAGATCTCCGAGGTCACCGGCATGGAGAAGGACGTGATCGTGATGCAGGACATCTTCATCTTCAAACAGACCGGGCTGGACCCGAAGGGCAAGGTGCTCGGCCACTTTACCGCCAGCGGTTCGGTGCCAACGTTCATTGACGAGGTGCGCATCCGCGGCCTGCAACTGGACCGCAGCGTGTTCACGCAGCAGATTGAGCAGACGCCATGACCTTCTACGACCTCAGCGTCAACTACTTCGTGCCGCTGCTCTACTTCCTGGCGGCGGCCGGCATCGTCTGGGCGCTCGGCGAGTGGATGGCCGAGATGTCCCGGACCTACCGTGAGGTTTACGTCGAAGAAACCGGCCGGCACCTCGACGACATGTTCCTGTCGCTCAACCCGCAGCAGGTGGTGACGCTGGCCCAAATCACGGGCGTTTCATTCGCGCTGGTCATGTTCGCGTTAGTGGGAAGCTTCGAGGACACGCTGCATCTGGCTGGCTCGGCAGCGTTCTCGCTGATCTTCGGCGCGGTGGGCTTCATGATCCCGCGCTGGATCATTCGGCGGATGCGGCAGAAGCGATTGGAGCTGTTCAACGAGCAACTCGTGGAGGCGATGCAAACGATGAGCAACTCGCTGCGCGCCGGCTTCAGCGTGCTACAGGCGTTCGACATGGTGGTGAAGGAGAACCGCCGGCCGATCAGCGAGGAGTTCGGGTTGTTCCTGCACCAGCACCGGCTCGGCGTGAAGTTCGAGGAGGCGATGGAGAACCTCAGCAAGCGCGTCGGCAGCCAGGACCTCGACCTGATGGTTACCGCCATCGAGATCGCCCGCCAGACCGGCGGCAACTTGACGGAGGTGTTCGATCAACTTGCCGGCGTCATCCGCGAACGGATGCGGGTGGAAGGCAAGATTCGCTCGTTGACGGCGCAAGGCCGGCTCCAGGCGATCATCGTCGGGTTCATGCCGCTGCTGCTGGCGGCGGCGATGTATTTCATCAGCCCGGCGATGATGAAGGGTTTCGTGTTCTCCACGACCGGCGTGGTGATCATCGTGGTGGCGCTCGGCTTTGAGCTTGTTGGCTACTTGATCATTCGCAAGATCGTGGACATTGATATTTGAAAAAAAGCCGGCACGGCCGGCTATTGCATTCCGGCGAGCGCCTCTTGGGCGAACTTGTAGTTGTAAGCGAAGTTCGCGTAGTCGTTGCGGGTCAGGGCGTCGAAGGCGTTGCGGTAGCTGATCAGCACGGTTTGGAGCGCGCGGTTGCGCGTGATGCTGGACAATGTCTGGCATCGCTGGGACAGCATCAACAGCAACGGCCGGTTGGTGGTGGTGATGCTGGCCAGTTGCTGGTTGCGCTGGGTCACTTGTTTGACGCGCATCGCATTGGTCATCTGGTCGAAGACCGAGCCGTAGTTCCGGAGTTGGCTGTTTGCGTCGGACCGGAAGATGAATCGGCCCCGGAGAAAGAGGGCGATCTGGTCGTCGGTCTTGATGTCGTCAATCTGGGACTGCTGGACGTAGAACTGGTAGAGTTCCGGCTTGGATTGCTTCAGATGGTCGAGGTCAATCTGGGTCCACTCGTAATACCGGCTGCCGTATTGGGTCCGGAAGGTGAAGCCGCGCGTGTCGGACGGCGACGTGGAAACGCTGCCCTCCATGAGGGCGCCCTCGCGGAGCTTGATTTTGACGGTGTTGGAGTTGACCGCGCTGCCGTGGCTTTGCTGGACGTAGAATTGGTAGAGTTCGGGACTGGATTGGCGGAGAGAGTTGATGTCAATCTGGCTCCAGTTGTAATGAGTTTCGCCGAACTTGGTCTTGAGCGTGAAGCCTTGGGTGTCGCTGATGCTGGTGCTGGCGACGCCCTCAAGCTCGGTGTTGTCCTTGAACTTGATGCGAATCGGCTTGTCGGCGGCCCACGCGGCGCTCACAGCGAAGCAGAGGATGACGAGAAAGAATTTCATGACGCGCTCCGGTTTGTTTGACGGTTCAGTTTAGGCCAGACAAGCCGGTCAGCGCAATAACGCAGAGACAGAACTTGAACGCAGGATAACGACGATGGACCCACAGCAAATCGCGCCGCCGGCCATGCCGGTGACGCCGCAGGAGATCATCGCGCCGTTGATGTGGATGGTGTTCGCATTCACCGCGGCGTGGTATGTCGGGATGACGGCCAGCGAGGTGAAATACGTGCGGCTGGCCGACGGTCGGCAGCAGATGCGGAGGCTGCCGATGCTGTTCCGGCTGCTGCTGCCTTTCGTGCCCAACGTGGCGCCGTTGTTCCGGCACAAGAAACTGGAGAAATACCGCGCCAAGCTCGACGGGCGGCTGATCTCCGCCGGCTACGAGGGTTTGCTCAGCGCCGAGGAGTTCATGTCCATCCAGATGCTGATGTTCATTGTCGCAGTGCCGCTGAGCTTCGGTTTCAAGCCGGCGCTGGAAGACCTGCCTGGCGTCGGCCGCTTCTGGAACCTGGCGACAATCCTGACGATCGGCTACAGCCTGCTCTACCCAACGAGCTGGTTGAAGTATGCGCGCAATCTCCGGCACCGCAGCATGCAGAAGGCACTGCCCTACGTGCTCGACCTGATGACGCTCTCGGTCGAGGCCGGCCTCGATTTCATGACCGCCATCCGCAAGATCATCGAGAAGCGGGTGATGGACCCGCTGGGCGAGGAACTGCTGCGCGTGTTCCACGAAATCCAGGTCGGCAAAACCCGCCGGCAGGCGTTGCGCGACATGGGCTTGCGGGTGGACCAGCCCGACCTCAGTTCCGTTGTTTCTGCGCTCGTCCAAGCCGACGAACTCGGCGTCAGCCTCGGCACCATTCTCCGCATCATGGCCGACCAGATGCGGATGAAGCGGTTCCAACGCGCCGAGAAGCTGGCCTACGAGGCGCCGGTGAAGATGCTCGGTCCGTTACTGCTGCTGATCTTCCCGGCAGTGATGTTGTTCCTGCTCGGCCCGATCCTCGCCCAAGCGTTTCGGAGCGCGTTCTAGGGAGGAGATGTCTTCCGTATTGCGTATTGCGTAAAAGGACCTCTTTCGATACGCAATACGCCATACGGAATACGCCATACGATCCGCCATGCTCATCCGCAACCTCACGCACAACACCATCATCGCCGAGTGCGCCCGCCCGGCCGTGACCCTCTGGAGCCGCACGCGGGGCCTGATGTTCCAGCGATTCGAGGGGTTCGACGGCATGATGTTGCGGCCCGCCAACGCCATCCACATGTGCTTCATGCGGATGCCGATAGACGTGATATTCTTTGACAAGCGGCAGGTGATAGTGAAAATGGTGCCGGAGCTTGCTCCTTGGAGGCTGTTCTGTGGCGCGTTGGGCGCGGCGGGTGTGCTGGAGTTGCCCGTGGGTGCCATTGCCCGCAGTCAGTCGCAACCGGGCGACCAGCTCGAATTTGTAGCAGTGTAGTGAGAAACGAAGCAGCGGATGAAACTTCGCATTCTACAAGGTAGACGACGCGGTCGGGAATACTCGATCGGCCGCAACCCTGTCATCGTCGGGCGGGCGCAGCAGTGTGACATCGTCATTCCTGACGACCAGCTCGTTTCCTCCGAGCACGCCGACGTCCGCGTGGATGAACACGGCCAACTCGTCCTTCGCGACCTCGAGTCCGTCAACGGCACGGAAGTCAACGGCGATCCCGTCGAGGAAACCGTCCTCAAGCCTGGCGACGAAATCGCCATCGGCAGCACCGTCTTCGAGGTCATCGAGGAAGCCGCCCCTGGCGCGCAGGACGTGCGGCTCAAGCGCGGCCCGGCGACGGAGAAGCTCCCCGTCGCCACCAAGCCCGTTGTGGAAGAGGTCGAGGAGGAAGAGGAAGAAGAAGTGCGGCCTCGAAAAAAGAAGCGGCCGGAGAGAGAAGAGATCGAAGACGATGAGGATGAGGAGGTTCCCTCGGAGTTGACCTTCGGCGGCAAGTCCAAGCGCGCCGCCAAGAAGCCTGCTGCCGCGCCCATTGGCCGGCGTTTGATGTCGCTGGGGCTGACGGCGGTCGTCGCAATGGTGGCCATCGGCGGAGGCATCTACATCTGGAAGGAAGTCCAGCGGACCATGCCGCAGATGGCGTCCTCAATCACCGGCGACTCGCGGCGAGCGGACTTGTTTTACGAGAAGGTCCAAGCCAGCACACAGAACATCTTCCGGTTCGCGCTCCGGATCAGCGGCGACAAGGTGATGTTGAACGTGGACGACCTCAAGCAGCGCCGCCACGTCCAGCGTGAGAAGAAACTAAGCGAGAACCTCGTGGGCGAGTTGGTCCGCCAGATCGAGAAAGGCGGCTTCGACAAACTGGAGCGGGCCAAGTATGGCGGCCTGCCCGCCGACCAGCAGGAGATGGCGGTCATCGAATTGACCCGCGGCGCGCGCGTCAAGCGGGTGGAGATCGAGAA
>Ga0233425_10007373_pt1 | contig 15505 bp, 13 predicted proteins | sample Watercolumn_Towu_2_FD_181712 | JGI IMG/M metagenome (GOLD analysis project Ga0233425, IMG submission 181712) | Freshwater microbial communities from Lake Towuti, South Sulawesi, Indonesia - Watercolumn_Towuti2014_140_MG | ecosystem: Environmental > Aquatic > Freshwater > Lake | place...
AGGATGGCGCGGTATTTCTCCGGCGCGGTGCGGTAGACCTGGTCCATGCGGTCGTCGCGCACCATCGGCTGGTTGGTCGGGATGACCACCGTCTCGAGGCCGTAGATCTGGTGGAATTCGTAGGCCTCGGTATCGGCCGTGCCGGTCATGCCGGCGAGCTTGCCGTACATGCGGAAGTAGTTCTGGAAGGTGATCGAGGCGAGCGTCTGGTTCTCGTGCTGGATCGCCACGCCCTCCTTGGCCTCGACCGCCTGATGCAGGCCGTCGGACCAGCGCCGGCCCGGCATGAGGCGGCCGGTGAACTCGTCGACGATGACGATCTCGCCGTTCTGCGAGACGTAGTGCTGGTCGCGGTGGAACAGGCTGTGCGCGCGCAGCGCCGCATAGAGGTGGTGCATGAGCAGGATGTTGGCCGGCTCGTAGAGGCTGCCGCCGGCGGGCAGCAGACCCATGCGGGCGAGGATCTCCTCGGCGTGCTCGTGGCCGGCCTCCGACAGCAGCACCGTGTGCGCCTTCTCGTCCACCCAGAAGTCGCCCTCGCCCTTCTCCTCCTTCTGCCGCGTGAGCAGGGGCGCCACCTGGTTCATGCGCACGTAGAGGTCGGTGTGGTCCTCGGCCTGGCCGGAGATGATGAGCGGCGTGCGCGCCTCGTCGATGAGGATGGAGTCGACCTCGTCCACGATGGCGTAGGCGAGCTTCTTCTGCACGCGATCCTTCGCCTGGTAGACCATGTTGTCGCGCAGGTAATCGAAGCCGAACTCGTTGTTGGTGCCGTAGGTGATGTCGGCGGCGTAGGCGGCCTGCTTCTCCTCGTGCGGCATCTGCGAGAGATTGACGCCGACCGTCATGCCGAGGAAGCGGTAGAGCTTGCCCATCCACTCGGCGTCGCGGCTGGCGAGGTAGTCGTTCACCGTGACGATATGCACGCCCTTGCCGGACAGGGCGTTCAGGTAGGCCGGCAGCGTGGCGACCAGGGTCTTGCCCTCGCCGGTGCGCATCTCGGCGATCTTGCCGTAGTGCAGCACCATGCCGCCGACGAGCTGGACGTCGAAATGGCGCATGCCCAGCGCGCGCTTGCCCGCCTCGCGCACGACGGCGAAGGCCTCGGGCAGGACGTCGTCCAGCGTCTGGCCGTCGGCCACCTTGCGCCGCAACTCTTCGGTCTTGCCGCGCAGCTGTTCGTCGGACAGCGCGCCGATGGCGGGCTCGAGGGCGTTGATGGCGCCGATGGTCTGCGAGTACTGGCGCAGCAGCCGGTCGTTGCGGCTGCCGAATATCTTCTTGAGGAGGCCGGAAATCATGCGGAAACGCGGTAGGCGGCTGGAAAAAAGGCGAATTTTACCATGCCGCCCCCAGCCGGACGGCACGGCCGGAAGCGCCGGCTAGCGGCGCTTCTTCAGTGCCAGTTTCTGCTGCTGGGCGTTTTGCAGGAAGCGGTTGGGATTCTGCGCGACGCCCCTGAAGCGCACCTCGAAATGCAGGTGCGGGCCGGTGGAACGGCCGGTGGAGCCGACCTCGGCGATCTTCTGGCCGCGCTTGACCAGCGCGCCCTGCTTGACCAGCACCTTCGAGGCGTGGGCATAGCGCGTGATCAGCTCGTTGCCGTGGTCGATCTCGATCAGGTTGCCGTACTGGGGATGGCGCTCGGCGGTCACCACGATGCCGGCGGCGGCGGCCTGGATCGCCGTGCCGGTATCGGCGATGAAGTCGATGCCCTCGTGCATGGCCTGCTCGCCCGTGAACGGGTCGATGCGCCAGCCGAAGCCCGAGGCGTTCCACTGCGCCTCGACCGGCAGGGCGGTGGGCAGCTGGTTCTTCTTCACGCGCTCGTCCATCAGTTCGGTCTCGATCAGGCCGAGGTAGTCGCCCTTCGATTCGAGCTGGCGGGAGAGCTGGTCGATCTGGCGCTGCAGGTCGTCCGGGGTGAGGGGTTTGTTTGGCGCAATGAAGGGGCCGCCCTGGCCCGGCTTGTCGGCCGGCTTGTCCGAAGGCTTGATGCCAGAGAGCTGGCCAAGACGCTCGCCGAGCGTATCGAGGCGCATGAGCTGGGCCTGCAGCTGCCCCAGGCGCACGGCCATGGCGTTCAGGTTCTCGCGCAGGAATTCCTGCGTCTTCTGGGTTTCCTGCTCGCGCACGCTGACCAGCAGGCTCTGCAGGAAGGGCAGGCGCACTTCGGCGGCATGGCGCACGGTGAAATAGGAGAACAGCGAGGACAGCACGAGCACCGTCAGCATGAGGCCGGCGGCCGCCAGCGCCAGATGGCGGGCGGTGATGGTGATGGTCTTGGCAGTTGCCAGTCGGTCGGAGACGAGAATAATATGCACGCCGTCCCTCCTATCTATTCCACATGTCAGCGCGTTCTCTCGACGCTTACCTGAATACCGCCGGCGGTCTGGCGCGGCTCTCCGCGCATGCCGGGCGGCTGCTTAAACTGCAGCGCGTTTTCGAGAAAATCGCGCCTGCCTATCTGGCCGCGTCGAGCCGCGTGGCCAATTTCAAGTCGGGGGTGGTTGTTATCCACGCCGATTCCGGCGCGGTCGCCGCCAAGCTGAGGCAGATGCTGCCGAGCCTGATCGACGAATTCTCATTGAAGGGTGCCGAGGTTACCGAAATACAGGTGAAAGTGCAACCAAGCTATGTTGCGACGCAACAAAAGCAGGGGCGGCTTGCGCCCGCGGTAAGCACTCACGCTAAGGCTGCGCTGACGCATCTTGAGGCTGATTTGCCTGAAGATTCTCCTCTGAAAGAATCGCTAGACCGCCTCGTCAAGCGCAGTCGATAGTTGTGCTGCGCTACAGCACGATCACGCGCTCGAGAAACATCAGCGCCAGCACCAGCAGGGCAAACAGGCCGGCGTACTTGGCCACCTGCCAGGACAGGCGCAGGTAGCGGCGGTCGCGGGTAAACAGGAAGGCGACGATGCCGGCGCCGACGGTGATGGCCACCAGGACGCCGACGATCCTGAGCAGGAGCATCAGGCCGGCTCGGCGAACAGCCGCGCCACGGACGGCGGCGCGTCCTCGATCCTGTCGAAGCTGACCATCTGCCAGGCCGTCCGGTCGGACAGCAGGGCGCGCAGCAGCTTGTTGTTGAGGGCGTGCCCGGACTTGTGCGCCGTGAAGGCGCCCAGGAGGGGATGGCCGAGGAGATAGAGGTCGCCCACCGCGTCGAGCACCTTGTGCTTGACGAACTCGTCGCCGTAGCGCAGGCCGTCGGCATTGAGCACGCGGTACTCGTCCATCACGATGGCGTTCTCGAGGCTGCCGCCGAGGGCCAGTCCCTGCGAGCGCATGGCCTCGACGTCCTGCATGAAGCCGAAGGTGCGCGCGCGCGCCACCTCGCGGATGTAGGACTGCTCGGCGAAATCCACGGTCACGCTCGGCTTCGACTTGTCGAACACCGGGTGGTCGAAGACGATGGAGAAGGTCAGGCGGAAGCCGTCGTAGGGCGACAGCTCGGCCCACTTGTCGCCCTCCTCGACGCGCACGGTCTTCCTCACACGCAGGAAGCGCTTCGGCGCGGCCTGCTCCTCGATGCCGGCCGACTGGATGAGGAAGACGAAAGGCGCCGCGCTGCCGTCCATGATGGGCAGCTCGGGGGCATCCACATCCACATACACATTGTCGATGCCGAGGCCGGAGAGGGCCGACATGAGGTGCTCGACCGTGGCGATCTTGGCGCCGTCCTTCTCCAGGCAGGAGGCGAGGCGCGTGTCGCCCACGGCGAAGGGCTCGGCGCGCAGATCGACCGGCGGGTCGAGGTCGACGCGGCGGAAGACGATGCCGGAGTCGGGCGCCGCCGGACGCAAGGTCATGGTGACCTTGACCCCGGAATGGAGCCCGACGCCGGTGGCGCGGATCAGTGATTTCAGCGTGCGCTGCTGCGGCATGGTGCCAACGCTATGACAAAGAGGCGAAGTTTACCATAGCGGGGACCCGCACCGCCCCGCGCACGCCCTTGCACCGACCCGCCCGCCATCAGTCGGCCTGCTTGCGCAGGAAGGCCGGGATGTCGTACTTGTCCACCCCGCTGGCGGCCATGGCTTCCACCGTGGCGTGGCGGCGGCCGCTGCGGATCACCGCCGGCACCTCCAGCTCGCCGTAGTTGATGGTCTCGACGATCGGCGCGTTGTCCGTGCCGGTCTTCTGCACCACCACCTCCATGCGCGGGCGGAACTGCTGCGCCGCCGTGGCCGCACCGAGGCCGGTGGCCACCACCGTGACGCGCAGGTTGTCCTCCATGGCGTCGTCGAACACCGTGCCGAAGATGATGTGGGCGTCCTCGGCGGCGTAGGCGCGGATGGTGTTCATCACCTCGCGCACCTCCTTCATGCCGAGCGCGCTGTTGGCGGAGATGTTCACCAGCACGCCGCGCGCGCCGGAGAGCTCGATGCCTTCCAGCAGGGGGCTCGCCACGGCCTGCTCGGCGGCAAGCCGGGCACGGTCCATGCCGGAGGCCATGGCCGAACCCATCATGGCCTTGCCCATCTCGCCCATCACCGTGCGCACGTCCTCGAAGTCGACGTTCACCAGCCCAGGGACGTTGATGATCTCGGCGATGCCGCCGACGGCGTTGCGCAGCACGTTGTCCGCCGTCTTGAAGGCGGCGATCATGCTGATGTCCTCGCCCAAGACGTCGGTCAGGCGCTCGTTGAGGATGACGATGAGGGAATCGACATGGCGCGCCAGCTCGGCCAGGCCCTGCTCGGCCACCGCCATGCGCTTGGTATTCTCGAACTCGAAGGGCTTGGTCACCACGGCGACGGTGAGGATGCCCAGCTCGCGCGCCACCTCGGCGACGATCGGCGCCGCGCCGGTGCCGGTGCCACCACCCATGCCGGCGGTGATGAAGGCCATGTGGGCGCCCTGCAGGGCCTCGGCGATGCGCTCGCGCTCCACCTCGGCCAATGCGCGGGCCTTCTCCGGCTTGCCGCCGGCGCCCAGCCCCGGGCCGAACTGCAGCTTCCGGTGCGCGTCGCTGCGGTTGAGCGCCTGGGCGTCGGTGTTGGCGCAGATGAACTCCACGCCCTGCACGCCTTCGCGGATCATGTGGTCGACGGCGTTGCCGCCGGCGCCCCCCACGCCCACCACCTTGATGACCGTGCCGCTCGGTTCCTTGTCGATGATTTCAAACATGCTCGCCTCCTTGTAGTAACGACTGCAAAACGAAAAACAACCTCAAAAATTCTTCTCGAACCAGGACTTCATGTTGCCCAGCACCTGCTTGAAGGTGCGCGTCCGGTGCGCCTGGATGCCGCGCTTCTTCTGCGCCATGCCCTCCATGAGCAGGCCCATGGCGGTGGCGTAGCGCGGGTGCTGCACCACTTCGGCCAGGCTGCCGGCGTACTTCGGGATGCCCAGGCGCACCGGCATGTGAAAGATCTCCTCGCCCAGCTCGACCATGCCGAGCATCACCGAGCTGCCGCCGGTGAGGACGATGCCCGAGGAGAGCAGGTCCTGGTAGCCGCTGCGGCGCAGCTCGGCCTGGATCAGTTCGTAGAGCTCGGTCACGCGCGGCTCGATGACATCGGCCAGGGCCACTTTCGAAAGCCGGCGCGGCCCGCGCTCGCCGATGCCGGGCACCTCGAACAGCTCGCCCTCGTCGGCCAGCTGCTGCAGGGCGACGCCGAAGTGCACCTTGATATCCTCCGCCTCCGGCGTCGGCGTGCGCAGGGCGTGGGCGATGTCGTTGGTGATCTGGTCGCCGGCGACCGGGATCACCGCCGTGTGGCGGATGGCGCCCTGGGTGAACACGGCGATGTCGGTGGTGCCGCCGCCGATGTCGACCAGGCAGACGCCGAGCTCCTTCTCGTCCTCGGTCAGCACGGCGTAGCTGGAGGCGAGCGGCTGCAGCACGAGATCCACCACCTCGAGGCCGCAACGGCGCACGCATTTGACGATGTTCTGCGCCGCCGACACGGCGCCGGTGACGATGTGCGTCTTCACCTCCAGACGCACGCCGCTCATGCCGATCGGCTCGCGCACGCCGTCCTGGCCGTCGACGATGAACTCCTGCGTCAGGATGTGCAGGATCTGCTGGTCGGAGGGAATCGGCATGGCGCGCGCGGTCTCGATGACGCGCTCGACATCGAGCGGCGCAACCTCCTTGTCCTTGATCGCCACCATGCCGTTGGAGTTGAAGCTCTTGATGTGGCTGCCGGCGATGCCGGTGTAGACCTCCTTCACCTTGCAGTCGGCCATCAGCTCGACTTCCTGGATGACGCGAGAGATGGCTCCCACCGTCGCCTCGATGTTCACCACCACGCCCTTCTTCAGGCCGCGCGACTCCTGGTGCGTGCCGAGGCCGAGGATCTCCAGCCGCCCTTCGGGCGTGAGCTCGGCGACGATGGCGACGATCTTCGAGGTGCCGATGTCGAGGCCGACGATGAGATTTTTGACTTCCTTGGTCATTTCCTTCCTTCCCCTGCCCGCGCCACCCGCATGGCGAAGCCGTTCGGGTAGCGCAAATCGATGACATCGGCGCGCACCTTGAGGCGCTCCGCCGCCTGCCGGTAGACGGCGGTGAAGCGCTGCAGGCGCTCGTTCACCCGCGACTTGGCCTGGTCGCGCCCGAGGTCGAGCAGCACGCCGTCGTCGAGCCGCACCTGCCAGGCCTGGCGCGCGCTGAGCGCCACGACGCGCGGCTGGCGCCCGATCGGCTCGAGCAGCGGGCCGAGCTCGCGGTAGCGCTCGAGGATCAGCGCGGACGAGCCTTCCGGCCCGACGAAGAACGGCAGCTCGGCATTGCTGGCGGCGGCGAACACCTCGCCCTCGCTGTTAACCAGGCGTGCCTCGGCGCCGTCGGCCTGCTTCCAGCGCGCCGCGGCGACGTGCTCCTCGATCTCCAGCTCGAGCGCGTTGGGCCAGCGCCGCCTCACCTCGGCCTTGCGCACCCAGGGCAGCTTCTCGAAGGCGGCGCGCACGGCATCGAGGTTCACCGTGAGGAAGTTGCCGGTCACGGCGTTGCGCGCGGCGTATTCGACCTGCGTCGGCGTCACCTCGCGCAGCGCGCCGCCCACCACCACCTCGCGCAGGGGGAAGAACGGCAGGCGCGCCACGGCCAGCGTCGCGGCGTAGCCGAGCGCCAGGGCGGAAGCGAAGAACAGCAGATCGGCGATCAGGTTCATCAGCGGCGGCCTGTCCCAGAATCCTGCACTGTCGTTTGCCTTTCTCTTAGCCAAGCGTCGCCTGCTCCAGAATCCTCAGGCACAGTTCCTCGAAATCGATGCCGACGGCGCGCGCCGCCATTGGCACCAGCGAATGTCCCGTCATGCCCGGCGAGGTGTTCATCTCCAGCAGCCAGGGCTTGCCCGCGTCGTCCAGGATCAGGTCGGCGCGGCCCCAGCCGCGGCAGTCGAGCAGCTGCGCCGCTTCCATCACCAGGTCCTGGATCGTCTCCTCGGCCGACTCGGGCAGGCCGCTCGGGCAGAAATATTTCGTCTCGTCGCTGAAATACTTGTTCTGCCAGTCGTAGTTGCCGCCCGGCGCGACGATGCGCACCAGCGGCAGCGCCTCGTTGCCGAGAAAGGCCGCCGTCAGCTCCTCGCCGGCGACGAACTGCTCGGCGATCACCAGCGGGTCGTGCTTCACCGCCGCCGCGTAAGCCGCGCGCAGGTCGGCTGCGCGCGTCACCTTGGTGGCGCCGACGCTGGAGCCTTCGCGCGCCGGCTTGACGAAGATCGGCAGGCCCAGCTCGTCGGCCACCGCGTTCCAGTCGCTGTCGGCCCGGAGGATGTGCCAGGCCGGCGTCGGCAGCTGGTTGGCGTGCCACACCAGCTTGGTGCGCCACTTGTCCATGGAGAGGGCCGAGGCCATCACGCCGCTGCCGGTGTAGGGGATGCCGAGCACCTCGAGCGCGCCCTGCACCGTGCCGTCCTCGCCGCCGCGGCCGTGCAGGGCGATGAAGGCGCGCTGGAAGCCAGCCCCCTTCAGTTCCCACAAGGCCCGCTCGGCCGGATCGAAGGCATGCGCGTCGACGCCGCTCGTCTTCAGCGCCGCCAGCACCGCATTGCCGGACAGGAGCGAAATCTCCCGCTCCGCCGAGGCGCCGCCCATCAGCACCGCCACTTTTCCGTAACCCACAGTATTCACATGTCGCTCCTAGAACCTTTAACCACAGAGACACAGAGGCACAGAGAAATTCCCAGATGCTTTTCTCGGTGTCTCTGTGTCTCTGTGGTTCATGGTTTTTCCCCGACAATCCGTACTTCGCGCTGCAACTCGACGCCGAACCGCTCGCGCACCGCCGCCTGCACGCGCTCGATCAGCGCCTCGATGTCCGCCGCCGTTGCGCGCCGCTCGGCATTGACGATGAAATTGGCGTGCTGCTCCGACACCCGCGCGCCGCCCACCGCCAGGCCCTTCAGCCCCGCCGCCTCGATCAGCCGCGCGGCATGGTCGTTCGGCGGATTGCGGAACACCGAGCCGGCGTTGGGCAGTTGCAGCGGCTGGCTGGCGATGCGCTTCTCCAGCAGCGCACGGATGCGCGCGCGCGAGGCCGCACCCTCGCCTTCAGGCAGCCGGAACCAGGCGGCGGCGAACACCTCGTCGCTCGCTTCGTGCAAGCCGACATGGCGATAGCCGATCTCGAAATCCCCGGCGCGGCGCTCGCGCAGATTGCCGCGGCGATCGAGCATCAGCACGCGCTCGACGATGGCCCAGGTCTCGCCGCCGTAGCAGCCGGCGTTCATGGCCAGCGCACCGCCCACCGTGCCGGGAATGCCGGCGAGGAACTCGGCGCCGGCCAGATCGTGATTGGCGGCGAAGCGCGCCACCTTCGGGCTGGCGACACCGGCTTCCGCGTACACCAGGCCATCGGCAAAAGTCAGTCTCCCCAGCACGGCGTGCAGGAACACCGCCGTGCCGTCGAAGCCGCCGTCGCGCACCAGCAGGTTGCTGCCGAGCCCGACGAAAAGCAGCGGCTCGTCGATGCGCGTGGCGCGCAGGAAGGCGGCGAGGTCGTCGAGGTCGGCCGGCACGTAGGCGCGCGCCGCCACGCCGCCGGCGCGCCAGGTGACGTGCCGCGCCATCGGCTCATTGAACCGCAGCTCTCCGCGCAGGGTATGCGCCAGCATGTTCATCTCAGACAGGTCCATGCGCCAATTTCCCCGGCACGCCGCCGATCGATCCGGCACCCATGGTCAGCACCACGTCGCCGTCGCGCGCCACGTTCATGATCTGCTGCGGCATCTCGCCGATGTCCTCGACGAAGATCGGCTCCAGCGCGCCCGTGACGCGGATCGCCCGCACCAGCGAGCGGCCGTCGGCGGCAACGATCGGCGCCTCGCCGGCCGGGTACACCTCGGCCAGCAGCAGCACATCCACGCCGGTGAGCACCCTGACGAAATCCTCGAAGCAGTCGCGCGTGCGCGTGTAGCGGTGCGGCTGGAAGGCGAGCACGAGGCGCCGCCCCGGAAAGGCGCCGCGCGCGGCGGCAAGCGTCGCCGCCATTTCCGCCGGATGGTGGCCGTAGTCGTCGATCAGCGTGAAATGGCCGCCCTCAGTACCATCCTCTTTGCGGAGCGCCACCTCGCCGCAGCGCTGGAAGCGCCGGCCGACACCCTTGAACTCCGCCAGCGCCTTGACGATGGCCGCATCGGGCACGCCCACCTCGTCGGCCACGGCAATGGCGGCAAGCGCGTTCTGCACGTTGTGCACGCCGGGCAGGTTGAGCACGATGTCGAGCTTCGGCGCGGCGCCCGGCCGCAGCACGGAGAACTTCATCCGTGCGCCCTCGTGACGGATGTCCACGGCGCGGATGTGCGCCGTCTCGGCGAGGCCGTAGCGCACGATCGGCTTGGAGACGGACGGCATGATCTCGCGCAGGTTGCGGTCGTCCTCGCACAGGATGGCTGCGCCGTAGAACGGCAGGTGCTGCAGGAAGTCGACGAAGGCCTGCTTGAGGCGGCCGAAGTCGTGGCCGTAAGTCTCCATGTGGTCGGCGTCGATGTTGGTCACCACGGCGATCACCGGCGCGAGATGCAGGAAGGAGGCGTCCGACTCGTCGGCCTCGGCAACGATGAACTCGCCCGAACCGAGCCGGGCATGCGCGCCGGCGCTGTTCAGGCGGCCGCCGATGACGAAGGTCGGATCGAAGCCGCCTTCGGCCAGCACGCTCGCGACGAGGCTCGTGGTGGTGGTCTTGCCGTGGGTGCCGGCCACGGCGATGCCCTGCTTGAGGCGCATCAGCTCGGCCAGCATCAGCGCCCGCGGCACGACGGGAATCTGCCGCTCGCGCGCCAGCAGCACTTCCGGGTTGTCTTCCTTCACCGCGGTGGACACCACCACGGCGTCGGCGCCGTCGATGTTCCCGGCGCGGTGGCCGATGCTGACCTGGGCGCCGAGCCCGGCCAGACGCCGCGTGGCGGCGTTCTCGGCAAGATCGGAGCCGCTCACCTCGTAGCCGAGGTTCACCATCACCTCGGCGATGCCGCTCATGCCCGAGCCGCCGATGCCGACGAAGTGGATGCGCCTGACTTTGTGTTTCATACTCGAAAACCCTTAACCACAGAGACACAGAGGCACAGAGAGCGCACGGAGATGTTCCGTCGGAATTCTCTGTGTCTCTGTGGTGAAAGAGGTCTTGGAATTCATTTCGCCACCTCCATGCAGATTTCCGCCACGGCGCGCGTCGCCTCGGGTTTCGCCAGAGCGCGCGCCTTCTGCGCCATGGCCGCCAGCTTCTCGCGCGACAGTTCGCGCAGCAGGCCGGCCAGTTTCTCCGCCGTCAATTCGGCCTGCGGCAGCAGGAGGGCCGCGCCGGCTTCGGACAGGAAGCGCGCATTGCCGGTCTGGTGGTCGTCCACCGCGTGCGGGAAGGGCACCAGCACGCTGGCCACGCCGGCCGCCGCCAGCTCGGCGATGGTGAGCGCGCCGGCACGGCAGATGACCAGGTCGGCCGCGGCGTAGCGCGCCGCCATGTCGTCGATGAAGGGCAGCAGCTCCGCCTCCACGCCGGCCACGGCATAGGCGGCGCGCAGGGCGTCGATCTGCTTCGCGCCGGACTGGTGCGTCACGCGCGGCCGCGCCGCTGCGGGAATCAAAGTCAGTGCGCGCGGCACGGCGTCGTTGAGGGCCTGGGCGCCGAGACTGCCGCCCACCACCAGCACATTGAGCGGGCCGCTGCGGGCGGCATAGCGCTGCGCCGGCTGTGGCAGCGCGGCAATTTCCGCGCGCACCGGATTGCCGGTCCACTCGCCCTTCCGCAGCACGCCGGGGAAGCCGGAGAGGATGCGGTCGGCCACGCCGCCCAGCACGCGGTTGGCGAGACCCGCCACGGAATTCTGTTCGTGCACCACCAGCGGCCGTCCCGTCAGCGCCGCCATCATGCCGCCGGGGAAGGTGACATAGCCGCCCATGCCGAGCACCACGTTCGGCTTGACGCGCGACAGCTCGCGCAGCGCCTGCCAGAAGGCGCGCAGCAGATTCAGCGGCAGCAGCAGCGCGCGCAGGAGGCCCTTGCCGCGCAGGGCGGCGAAGCGCACCCAGGCCATCTCGTAGCCGCGCGTCGGCACCAGCTTCGCCTCGATGCCCTCCGGGTTGCCCATCCAGACGATGCGCCAGCCGCGCGAGTGCAGGAAGTCGGCCACGGCGAGGCCCGGGAACACATGCCCCCCGGTGCCACCCGCCATGATCAGAATGCAGCGTGACATTGAAAACCTTTTTCACCACAGAGGCACAGAGACACAGAGACTACTCTGTGTTGTCCTCTGTGCCTCTGTGTCTCTGTGGTTAATGGTTTGTTCATACCGCCTGCCCCCGCATCAAGGCCCGATTCTCATAGTCCACGCGCAGCAGGATCGCCAGCGCCACGCAGTTCGCCAGGATCCCCGAGCCGCCGAAGCTCATCAGCGGCAGGGTCAGGCCCTTGGTCGGCAGCAGGCCCATGTTGACGCCCATGTTGATGAAGGCCTGCACGCCGAGCCAGATGCCGATGCCCTGCGCCACCAGCCCGGCATAGACGCGCTCGAGCAGCAGCGCCTGGCGGCCGATGGCGAAGGCGCGCTGCACGATGAGGCCGAAGAGCACGATCACCGCCAGCACGCCCGCCAGTCCGAGCTCCTCGGCGATCACCGCCAGCAGGAAGTCGGTGTGCGCCTCGGGCAGGTAGAACAGCTTCTCGATGCTGCCGCCGAGGCCGACGCCGAGCCATTCGCCGCGGCCGAAGGCGATCAGCGCATGCGAGAGCTGATAGCCCTTGCCGAAGGCATCGGCCCACGGGTCCATGAAGCCGAAGATGCGCTCGCGCCGGTAGGGCGAGGTCCAGATCAGCACGACGAACGCGGCGGCGAGGACCAGGAAGAGCAGCGCGAACAGCCGCGCGTTGATGCCGCCGAGGAAGAGGATGCCCATGGCGATGCAGATGATCACGACGAAGGCGCCGAAGTCCGGCTCGCGCAGCAGCAGGCCGCCGACCAGCGCCATCACCAGCGCCATCGGCACGAAGCCGCGGCGGAAGCTGCCCATGTCGGCCAGCTTGCGCACCGTGTAGTCGGCGGCGTAGAGCACGGCGAAGAGCTTCATCAGCTCGGAGGGCTGCAGGTTGACCAGGCCGAGCGGCAGCCAGCGCCGCGCGCCGTTCACCTCGCGCCCGATGAAGGGCAGGAGCACCAGCACCAGCAGCGCCACGCCGAGCAGGAACAGCCAGGGCGCGCCCTGCTGCCAGACGCGCAGCGGCACCTGGAAGGCGACCACGGCGGCGATGAGGCCGACGGCAAGAAAGACACCGTGGCGCATGAGGTAGTAGGCCGGCTGGTGGCCGGTGAAGCGGCTCCCTTCGGCGGTGGCGATGGAGGCCGAGTACACCATGACCAGGCCGAGCAGCAGCAGCGCCACGGCCGGCCACAGCAGCATGGCGTCCAGTTCCTGCGGCTGGGCCGGACCGCCGGCTCGGTAGCGGCGCATGGCGAAGTCACTCATGACGCCTCCCTGCGCAGCGCGGCCAGCTCGCGCACCGACTGGGCGAACACTTCGGCGCGGTGCACATAGTTGCGGTACATGTCGAAGCTGGCGCAGGCCGGCGAGAGCAGCACGGCGTCGCCGGCGCGCGCCGCCACCGCCGCCTTGCGCACGGCCTGGTCCATGTCCTGGGCGTGGATGATCGGGATGCCGCAATCGGCCACGGCGGCTTCGATCTTCATGGCGTCACGGCCGATCAGCACCAGGGCACGGCCATGCGCGGCGAGGGCCTGCTCGAGCGGCGCGAAGTCCTGGCCTTTGCCGTCCCCGCCGGCTATCAGAACAATCTTGCGATTGTTCTGATAGCCGGCGTTCGCCAATTGCGAACCCTCCCTCCCGGCCTCCCTCCCCGAGGGAGGGAGGCGACTGGTTTGGGCGGCCATCTGGCCGCCAAGACCATCGAGGGCTGCGACGGTGGCGCCGACGTTGGTGCCCTTCGAGTCGTCGTACCAGGCAACATTGTCGATCTCGGCGATGCGCTCGACGCGGTGCGGCAGGCCCTTGAAGTCGCGCAGCGCCGGCACGAGCGGCGCCAGCGGCAGGCCGATGGCGCGGCACAGCGCCAGCGCGGCGAGCGCGTTGGCGGCATTGTGCAGGCCGGCCAGCGCCAATTCGTCGGCGCGCAGCAGTCGCTCGCCGCCCTGCATCAGCCAGCCGTCGGCGAGGCCGAAGTCGTCCGCACCCTGCGGCGCATCCAGGCCGAAAGTCAGCCTGCGCGAGGCGGCGCGGGTGTGGATGCCCATCATGGCCATGACGCGCGCGTCCTGGCGGTTGAGCACCTGCGCGCCGCCGCCTTCGAAGATGCGCGCCTTGGCGGCGGCATAGTCGTCGAGGCCGGCATAGCGGTCCATGTGATCGTCGCTGACGTTGAGCACCGTGGCGGCGTCCGCCGCCAGGCTCACCGTCGTCTCGAGCTGGAAGCTCGACAGCTCGAGCACCCACACTTCCGGCAGCTTGCCGGCGTCGAGGCAGGTCATGAGCGCCGAGAGCGCGGCCGGGCTGATGTTGCCGGCCACCGCCGTCAGCTTGCCCGCGGCGCGGCACAGGGCGCCTGTCAGCGCCGTGGTGGTGGTCTTGCCGTTGGTGCCGGTGATGGCGATCACCTTGCAGGCCGCGCGCACGCCAAGCTCGCGCAGCGCGCCGGCGAACAGCTCGATCTCGCCGACGACCGGGATGCCGCGGCGGGCCGCTTCCGCCACCACCGGCTCGTCGAGCGAGAGCCCGGGCGAGAGGCCGATCAGCTCGGCGCCGTCGATCAGATCGTCGTTGAAGGAACCGGCCAGCAATTGCGCGCCCGGCGCCGTACGCTTGAGTTCGGCGGCGTAGGGCGGCTCGTTGCGCGAATCGGCCACGCGCACGCGCGCGCCCTGGCGCACCAGCCACTGCGCCATGGCCAGGCCCGACTCGCCGAGCCCCAGCACCAGTACCGTTTTGCCTTGCCAGCTCATCTCAGTTTCAAAGTGGACAATCCGAACAGCACCAGCATGAGGGTGATGATCCAGAAGCGGACGACGACCTGCGTCTCCTTCCAGCCCTTCAATTCGTAGTGGTGGTGCAGCGGCGCCATGAGGAAGATGCGTTTTCCCCCGGTGGCCTTGAAGTAGGCGACCTGGATCATCACCGACAGCGTCTCGACGACGAAGACGCCGCCCATGATGAAGAGCACGATCTCCTGCCGCACGATCACCGCCACCGTGCCGAGCGCCGCGCCGAGCGCCAGCGCGCCGACGTCGCCCATGAACACTTCCGCCGGGTAGGCGTTGAACCAGAGGAAGCCGAGCCCGGCGCCGCACAGCGCGCCGAGGAACACCGCCAGCTCGCCGGCGCCGGGGATGTAGGGCATGCCGAGGTATTTCGAGAAGCCGACGTGGCCGGCGACGTAGGCGAAGATGGCCAGCGCGCCGGCCACCATCACCGTCGGCATGATGGCCAGCCCGTCGAGGCCGTCGGTGAGGTTCACCGCGTTGCTGGTGCCGACGATGACGAAGTAGCTCAGCACGACGAAGCCGACGATGCCGAGCGGGTAGGCCACCGTCTTGAAGAAGGGCACGATCAGCTCGGTCTGCGCCGGCAGCGTCGCCGTGGCGGCGAGGAACACCGCGGCGCCGGCGCCGAGGAGCGACTGCCAGAAGAACTTGGCCCTGGCCGAGAGGCCCTTCGGATTGCGATGCACCACCTTGCGCCAGTCGTCCACCCAGCCGACGGCGCCGAAGCCCAGCGTCACCACCAGCACGACCCAGATGAAGCGGTTGGAGAGATCGCCCCAGAGCAGCGTGGTGACGCCGATGGCGATCAGGATCAGCGCGCCGCCCATGGTCGGCGTGCCGGTCTTGGCGAGATGGGACTGCGGACCGTCGTCGCGCACCGCCTGGCCGATCTTCTTCTCCGCCAGCCAGCGGATCACCGCCGGGCCGAAGAGGAAGGAGATGACCAGCGCCGTCATCGCCGCCAGCACGGTGCGCAGCGTGATGTAGTTGAAGACGTTGAAGACGCGCAGGTCCTTCGCCAGCCACTGGGCAAGCTCAAGCAGCATGATCGACCTTCCCCCC